>ENA-OPBE01000255-OPBE01000255.1-human-gut-metagenome-genome-assembly--contig:-NODE-255-length-52367-cov-6.540239_pt1 | contig 52367 bp, 40 predicted proteins | sample MGYA00241066_ERZ501448 | MGnify/ENA primary metagenome ERZ501448 (study PRJEB25962, sample SAMEA2042585) | human gut metagenome | biome: human gut; feature: human-associated habitat; material: faeces...
CTGCAAAAGTAATAGGATATTTTGAAATATGCAATATCTTTGCAAAAAAAATATCAAGAATGGACAAAATAATTGGATTGGGAAACGCATTGGTCGATGTGTTAGCAACCCTTGACAGTGATGAAATCTTAACGGAAATGGAGTTGCCTAAGGGTAGCATGACTCTTATTGACGAGGATAAATTGCTGAAAATCAATAAATACTTTAGCCGGATGAAGACGCATCAGGCCACCGGAGGGTCTGCCGGAAATGCCATCCGCGCCATGGCGCAGCTTGGGGCGGGCACCGGGTTCATAGGAAAGGTTAATAATGATTCTTACGGCCGCTTTTTTGGGGAAAGCCTGCTGAAGCATGGAACGGAAGCCAACTTGTTGGTTTCGGATACACTGCCTTCGGGAGTGGCGTCTACTTTTATATCTCCGGACGGAGAACGCACCTTCGGCACATATTTGGGGGCGGCGTCCACATTGAAAGCGGAAGAGTTGTCACTGGAGATGTTCAAAGGATATACTTATCTGTTTATAGAGGGCTATCTGGTGCAGGAGCACGACATGATTCTCCGCGCTATCGAATTGGCAAAGGAAGCCGGCTTGCAGGTTTGTCTGGACATGGCAAGTTATAACATCGTGGCGGGTGACCATGAGTTTTTCTCCCTTTTGGTCAATAAATATGTGGATATTGTCTTTGCCAATGAGGAAGAGGCTAAGGCGTTCACAGGCAAAGAACCCGAAGAAGCGTTGGATATTATTGCCAAAATGTGTAGTATTGCCATTGTAAAGGTGGGAGCGCGTGGCTCATTGATTCGCAAGGGAACGGAAGAGGTGCACGTTGAGGCCGTACCGGTGAAGAATGTGGTGGATACCACAGGTGCCGGAGATTTCTTTGCGGCAGGTTTCCTTTACGGGCTGACTTGCGGCTATTCTTTGGAGAAGTGCGGAAATATAGGCTCCATCCTGTCGGGAGAGGTGATACAGGTGATTGGAACGGAGCTGCCGGATTCTAAATGGGAGAAGATAAAAGAAAAGATTATAATGATAAATTAGAACATATGAAATATTTAAAAATACGTTGGATAGCTGTCCTGTTGCTGGCAGTGGGTACGAGTTTCTTTTTCGGATTCAAGAGTGGTGATGGCCGTAGTTTTCAGGTAGCCAAAAATCTGGATATATTCAATTCTATTGTGAAAGAACTGGATATGTTCTATGTGGATACGATAGATCCGGACAAAACGATCCGTACCGGCATCGAGTCGATGCTCTACTCGCTCGATCCTTATACACAATATTTTCCGGAAGACGACCAGAGCGAGCTGGAGCAGATGTTGAAAAACTCGTATGGCGGTATCGGCTCGATCATAACCTGGAACACCAAGCTGAAGCGGTCTATGATAGCCGAGCCATACGAAAATATGCCGGCTGCCACCGTAGGTCTGAAGGCGGGTGACATCCTTATGGAGATTGACGGCAAAGACCTTGCGGGAAAGAACAACCAGGAAGTGAGCGAAATGCTTCGCGGACAGGTGGGCACAAGTTTCAAGCTGAAAGTGCAGCGTCCCGGAACGGAACAGCCGTTGGAGTTCGACATTGTCCGTCGTTCCATCCAGTTGCCTTTTATTCCTTATTATGCGATGCTGGACAATAACATCGGTTACATCAACTTGAGCACTTTCTCCGGCAATCCTTCCAAAGAATTCAAGCAGGCGTTTCTTGATTTGAAGAAACAGGGAATCACTTCTTTGGTGATCGACCTGCGCAATAATGGCGGCGGTTTGCTGGATGAGGCGGTGGAAATAGCCAACTTCTTCCTGCCGAGGGGCAAAACGCTGGTGACTACGAAAGGAAAAATCAAACAGGCGAGCAATACGTATAAGACCTTGCGCGAGCCGTTGGATCTGGAAATCCCGTTGGCTGTATTGGTGAACAGCGCTACGGCTTCTGCATCGGAGATTCTGGCGGGTGCATTGCAGGATTACGATCGTGCAGTGGTGGTGGGCAACCGTACATTTGGAAAGGGGCTTGTGCAGACTACCCGTCCACTGCCTTATGGCGGTACAATGAAGCTGACCACTTCCAAATATTATATCCCAAGCGGCCGTTGCGTGCAGGCCATCGACTATAAGCACCGTAATGAAGACGGTAGCGTGGGACGTATTCCGGACAGCCTCACCACAGTATTCCACACTGCAGCAGGGCGCGAAGTGCGCGACGGTGGCGGGGTCACTCCCGATATTACCGTCAAGCAGGATAAATTGCCCAATATCCTGTTCTATCTGGTGAATGACAACCTGATATTTAATTATGCCACAGAGTATTGCTTGAAGCATCCTACGGTTCCGGAACCCAAGGATTTTGAAATCACCGATGCCGACTATGCCGACTTCAAGGCAATGGTGCAAAAGGCCGATTTCAAGTATGACCAGCAGACCGAGAAGATATTGAAAAACCTGAAGGAGATGGCCGAGTTTGAAGGCTATCTGGCAGATGCGTCGGGCGAGTTCGAAGCTTTGGAGAAGAAGTTGTCCCATAATTTGGAGCGCGACCTTGACCACTTCTCAAAAGATATCAAGGAAATGATTGCTGTGGAGATTATCAAACGCTATTATTATCAGCGCGGAAGCATTATCCAGCAATTAAAGGATGATGATGATTTGAAGGAAGCTGCCAAGATATTGACTGCTCCGGAGGAGTATAAAAAGATGCTCGGCGCCCCGCTTGCAAAATCGGACGAGAGCAAACGGTAGGTTTGCTGGTAGGGGTGTTCTGCCCCCAAAAAATCATCATACAAAAGACACAGAGTCCCACAGAGAGCTTTCATTATTCCTGGACCGTTCAAACCGGATTCCGGGAGAAGAAAATCTCTCTGTGGGACTCTGCGTCTTTTGTGAGGAAAAAGGAACTTATCTCTCAGTGTAATCCCCGTTCTTTTTGATTAGTTCTATCAGTTTTTCCACTGCTTCCTCTTCGGGGATATTCTTTTCAATACATTCTTTCTTTTTGTACAGGCTGATTTTGCCTCGTCCGGCGCCTACGTACCCGTAGTCGGCATCGGCCATTTCACCGGGGCCATTGACTATACAGCCCATAATACCGATTTTAAGTCCTTTCAGGTGCGATGTTGCCTGCTTGATGCGGGCGATGGTGCTTTCAAGGTCATAGAGCGTACGGCCGCAACCCGGACAGGAGATGTATTCCGTTTTGCTGGTGCGGACACGTCCTGCCTGCAAAATGCCGAAAGCGGTGGCGTCTGTCACCTTGTCGCTTATCTTCTTGCCGCCCTTTTGTTTGCTTTGGTTGAAGAGGAGAATACCGTCGCAGAATCCGTCGATGATGAGCGCTCCCATGTCGGCAGCCGATTTGATTTGCAGGTTTTCCACCTCATCTTCGGCGTAGTGCTGGAAGAAAACAAGAGGATTTTTCAGTCCTTCATTCATCAGTTGGTGCGCCAAAGCGCGGTACTCGCCCAGTCGGTTGGGGTGGATGCTTTGTGCGACAAGGACTATTTCCGGATGATACTTCAGGCAGGCAATCGCTTCGTCGTCCAGTCCCATGTAACTGATGAACAGGAATTTCAATGATGCGTTGAATCCGCTGACAAACGGCAGCTGTTCGCTTTTGAAAGCGGGCCATGTATCGGGTTGGCCGTTCCAAAGGTCGGCGTCGATGATGTATTGCATGCCTTTGATGGGGTGTTCGGGCAACTGGCGTCCTGCGTACACGTAATCGGGCGTAAACTGCGGGTTGAAATCCATATTCCCGTCCAGACGCACAGCAATGACTACCGGAAGGTTTTCCCCGCCTATGTTATGCACAGCGGTCGTCGTTCTGCGTTCAGGAGAGAGATAATGGAACTCGGGAGCCACCGCACCCGGTATGTACGGATGATTGCGGCGTTGCGTCATATAGTCCACCAGTTTCCTTGCAACGGGAATTTCCGCTTCGGGAGCCTCGCTTAAGGATACGCGGACGGTGTCGCCTAAGCCGTCGGCCAATAAAGCGCCGATGCCTAAGGCCGATTTGATGCGTCCGTCTTCTCCGTCTCCGGCTTCCGTTACGCCGAGATGTAGGGGGAAGTGCATGCCTTCTTTTTCCATTATGTGGGCAAGTAAACGTACGGTTTTCACCATGATTACCGTATTGGACGCTTTTATGGAGATAACCACATCCATGAATTTCTCCGCTACGCAGATCCGTAGGAATTCCATGCATGATTCCACCATGCCTTCGGGAGTATCGCCGTAGCGCGACATGATACGGTCGGATAACGAACCATGATTCACACCGATACGGATGGCGGTGTGGTTGGCTTTACAGATGTTCAGGAAGGGAATGAAGCGGTCGCGTATCTTCCGGACCTCTTGCGCGTACTCCTCATCGGTATATTCCAGATGCTTGAAAGTGCGTGCGGCATCCACGTAGTTGCCCGGGTTGATGCGGACCTTTTCCGCATATTGCGCGGCAACGTCTGCTACTTTAGGGTTGAAATGTACGTCTGCCACCAGTGGCACCATGTAGCCGTCTTGGCGCAGGGCGGCATTGATGTTCATCAGGTTCTCCGCTTCCTTGACGCCCTGGGTGGTGAGGCGCACGTATTCTCCGCCGGCATCCACAATACGTTTGGCCTGTGCCACACACGCATCGGTATCTTGCGTGGAGGTATTGGTCATGCTTTGTATGCGGATAGGATTGGAGCCGCCCATAGGGGTGGCTCCGATATTCACTTCTGATGTTTCCCGTCGGGAGTAATTGAATATATCCACGTTGTTAGTGATTAATCAGTTTACTTTATACTCGTATTTCACTTCTTTCAGGTCTTCGTTTGCTTTCACGATTTTCTTTTTCAGACCTTCTTTGTAAGCGGTAAAAGCTTCTGCCAGTTCATCGTTGCTCAAAGCGAGCATTTGCACTGCAAGGATAGCAGCATTCATCGCTCCGTTGATGGCTACGGTGGCTACCGGGATGCCCGGAGGCATCTGGATAATGGAATAAAGGGCATCCACGCCATCGAGGACGGAACCTTTTACGGGCACCCCGATTACGGGCAACGTGGTGTTGGCGGCAATGACACCGGGCAGAGCTGCGGCCATGCCGGCTGCGGCGATAATTACTTTAATACCGCGCTTACGGGCGCCTTTGGCAAATTCTTCTACTGCTTCCGGAGTGCGGTGGGCAGAGAGAGCGTTCATTTCGAACGGTACATGTAAATCATTGAGCAGTTGTGCGGCCTTTTCCATGACAGGAAGGTCGGAGGTGCTGCCCATAATGATACTGACAATTGGAGACATATTATTTAATTATTAGTGATTAGGGGCTAGTGATTAATCATTAATCAGTGCTTTGTATGCTTCTGCATCCAGCAGGCTGTCGAAGTCTGCGTCGGCGGCAGGTTTGATTTTGATGAGCCAGCCTTCGCCGTACGGGTCTTTATTTACCAGTTCCGGCTGTTCTTCCAAAGCCTCGTTTTGCTCTAACACTTCTCCGGCAACGGGCAAGAAGAGGTCGGAAATGGTTTTTACTACTTCGATAGTGCCGAATACCTCATCGGCTGCCAATGTTTCGCCTACTGTCTGGATGTCGACAAATACAATATCACCCAACTGTTCTTGGGCATAGTCGGTGATTCCTACATAAGCTACATCGCCTTCCTGGCGAATCCATTCATGCTCTTTTGTGTACTTTACATCATTAGGAAAATTCATAATCGTTAGTTTTAAGAGTTAATATTTAAAATAAGAATATGTTGAACAAACGGAATACTAATTTGCAGAACGGGTGCAGCACCAGCAGGGAGCAAATCAGCCCTACGGCGAAACCGCCCATTACCTCGCCCAGCGTATGGTGTTGGAGGATGATCCGCGCCGTACCCAACACGCCTGCGATGAGGATGAATATGCACAACCAACCCACCGGATTGTATCCGAACAGGGCGCTGAAAGCAACCAGTCCGCCTATTATGGCGCCGGCTCCTGCCATGTGTTCGCTGAGCTTCCACTTCAGGTTGACAATAACGCAGATTATCATCATGATGAGAGCGGCAAAAATAATTCCTGTCATATACCAGGGGATATTCAGCCGGTGCATCATGAGCAGGCAGAAGATGTAAGAGGTAATGGTCAGGATGAACGGTACATACCTTCGTTTCCGCTCTGCCAAATCGCCGGGGCCAAATCCGTTGATCTTACGGAAAAGGAAGATGGTCAGGGTAGGCATAAGGATTGTAAAGCAGTACACCACTCCCAGTACGATTAACTTGTATTGCAGCGGCATGATCCGCAGGTACGAAAACACGAATAGAATCAGGAATGCCACGAAGGGAATGGAGAACGGTGTGAATATCACCGAAACCGCCTTGGCTGCCCTGATGAGGGTTTTGTCAGTTATGATATGTTGTTGTTCTATGGCCATTTCTCTGGTTTTGCATTATCACTCTTTTGTCATTCCGCTGCCTTGTCCCTTTCTATCTCCTCAGCCTTGCCACCGGTATGTTTAGCTGCTGGCGGTACTTGGCTACGGTGCGGCGGGCAATCGGGTATCCTTTCTCTTTCAGGATTTCTGTCAGTTCATCGTCGGTATAGGGTTTTTTCTTATCTTCGCTGTCGATACATTCCTTAAGTATTTTCCGTATTTCCCGTACTGACATTTCTTCTCCGTCTTCCGTAACATATCCGTCATTGAAAAAGAACTTCAGCGGATAGATGCCGTAATTGGTCTGTACGTATTTGCTGTTGCTGACGCGGGAGATTGTTGAAATGTCGAGTCCGGTGCGTTCTGCGACATCTTTCAATATCATGGGGCGGAGCAACGACTCGTCACCGTCGAGGAAGAAAGGGCGTTGCAGGTCGATAATGGCTTGCATGGTGGTCAGCAATGTGTTCTGACGTTGCTTGACGGCATCTATGAATCCTTGGGCGGCATCCATTTTCTGCTTCAGAAACATCATGGCCTCTTTGGACTCCTTGGACTGGTTGGCTTTGTTCCTGGTGTGTTCCTCTACCATTTCGGTGAAATCGCGGCTCATGCGCAGTTCGGGAACATTCCGGTTGTTGAGCGTAAGGTTTATGGTGCCGTCGTCATACGTATCCACAATAAAATCCGGTACGATTTGTTGCAGGTTTTTGCCGATGGCCTCGCCCAGCGATGCGCCCGGACGTGGATTCAGTTTGCAGATTTCGTTTATGGCTTGGCGGAAGGCTTCTTCTTCCAGTCCGAGCTTTTGTTGTATTTTGTCCCAATGTTTACGGGTGAAGTCTTCGTAACATTCGGAAATAATGGCTTCTTCGATAGAAAGCAACGGGTTGGGAGTGAAGTTTTGCTGCTCTATCTTGCGCCGTATCTGGATGAGGAGACACTCTTGCAGGTTGCGGGCTCCCAATCCGGCCGGGTCGAAATCCTGAATGATTTTCAGGGCTTCCTCCAACTCTCCGGTGGTGGCTTCAATGCCGGCGTAGATGGCAAGTTCGTCGCTGATGCTTTCCAGCGATTTACGTAACAGCCCGTCGTCATCCAATGATCCGATGAGGTATTCGGCCAGTTCACGCTGGTGTTCGGTGAGATTGCGTTCGCCCAGTTGTTCTTTCAGGGTTTCATAGAAAGAGGTGGTATCGGAGAAGGGAATCTCTTCGGCCTGCTCTCCTTTGCTGCGGTTGTTTTCCTGTAATTTGTAATCGGGTATATCATCTTCGGTGAGATAATCGCTCAAGGAGTCATAATCGGTGTCTCCGCCCTCTTCTGTACCGGAGTCTGCGTCGGGAGCATCGGAATACTCATCACCGGCAGTATCGTCCTTCCCCTCTTCCAGTGCGGGGTTTTCCAGAAGCTCGGCACGTACGCGATCTTCCAGCTCTATTGCCGGAAGCTCCAGTAGCTTTACTACCAGAATCTGCTGTGGTGACAGCGTCTGTATCTGCTGTTGCGCTTGAGTCTGTATCTGTCGGGAACCTTGTGCCATACTTTATACATTGTTTACTTGCTGCAAAGATAAGTTTTATCTCCGCACTTTTTGCAAAAATAGTGAATAGTTCGGGAACGAGAAATCTTCTCTTATTATATTTAACAAGAAAGACGCAGCTTAGTTGTGTCTTACTGCATATGAGTGGAGGTCACTTCGGGAGTGAAATAGCATTAAAAGGCTTCTAATATGATATTAAAAGGCTTTTAATGCTATATTAGAAGCCTTTTAATATAATCTCATCCTAATGAAGAGATGGACAGGGCATTGAACGCAATTCCGGTGACTAAGTAGTTCTTCTTTATACATGTTCGGGTTTTATCTTATCCTTTCAAATATTCTTCTTATCTTTGTGGTATAACTATTAAAAAAACAGAATATCATGTTTGCTAAAGAAACGTATGTACAGCGTCGGGCCCTACTGAAGAAAAATATAGGCTCAGGAGTGTTGCTGTTCTTAGGTAATGACGAGCAAGGGCTGCATTATGAAGATAACACTTTCCGTTACCGGCAGGATTCTACATTTTTATATTATTTCGGTTTGTCCTTTGCCGGCTTGTCGGCGATTATCGACATTGACGAGGACAAGGAGATTATTTTTGGAGATGAACTGACGATTGACCATATTGTCTGGATGGGTACACAGCCTACCTTGAAAGAGAAGAGCGAACGTGTGGGCATAACGGATGTGATGCCTTCCTCCGAGATAGTGAATTATCTGCACAAAGCGGTGCGTAAAGGACAGACGGTGCATTATCTTCCTCCTTACCGGGCGGAACATAAATTGAAACTGATGGATTGGCTGGGTATTCCGCCGGCACGACAGGAAGGATCCGTCCCTTTTATCCGCGCAGTTGTGGCGCAGCGTAATTACAAATCCGCCGAAGAGGTAGCGGAAATAGAAAAAGCATGTAATGTGACGGCCGACATGCATATTACTGCCATGAAAGTACTCCGTCCGGGCATGTACGAATATGAAGTGGTGGCGGAAATGAACCGGGTGGCCGAATCCAATAACTGTGAACTTTCATTTGCCACGATTGCCACGATCAACGGTCAAACCCTGCATAATCATTATCATGGAAATAAAGTGAAACCGGGAGACCTGTTCCTGATTGACGCCGGTGCGGAAGTGGAATCGGGCTATGCCGGTGATATGTCTTCTACGATTCCTGCCGATAAGACATTCACTCCCCGCCAGCGTGCCGTTTATGAAATTCAGAATGCTATGCATCTGGAGTCGGTCAAGGCGCTCCGTCCGGGCATCCCTTATATGAGCGTTTACGAACTTTCGGCTCGCGTTATGGTGGAGGGGATGAAAGAGCTCGGCCTGATGAAGGGTAATGCGGAAGATGCTGTTCGTGAGGGTGCACATGCCTTGTTCTATCCTCATGGGTTGGGACACATGATGGGGCTGGATGTGCATGATATGGAAAACTTCGGTGAGATTTGGGTAGGTTACAACGGCCAGCCCAAAAGTACGCAGTTCGGTCGCAAAAGCCAGCGCCTCGCCATTCCTTTGGAGCCGGGCTTTGTGCATACCGTTGAACCCGGTATCTATTTTATCCCTGAACTGATAGACCTTTGGAAAGGCGAAAAGAAGTTTAAGGATTTCATCAATTATGATAAGGTGGAAGAATACCGTAACTTCGGCGGTATCCGCAATGAAGAAGATTATCTGATAACGGAAACCGGTGCGCGCCGTTTGGGCAAAAAAATACCGTTGACACCGGAGGAAGTGGAGGCTCTGAGGTAGTTGAAAGCTAAAGGAACCGGATATTAAAAATTGAGAGTTGAAAGCCTGCCGCGCAATGATGCCGCATAGTAGCTTTCAACTCTCATTTTATTTAAGCGTGGAGCTCCAGTACAAATCGTGCCCCTTTGGTATAGCCGCTGTCCAGCGTGAGGCTGCCATTCATTTTGGTGGCAATGAGCGAACAGATAGGCAGGCCTAATCCGTCGCCTTGAGTCAGGTCTTTTACTTCGGTGAACGGCTTGAATATACTCTCGCGTTGTTCTTCGGGAATCCCGCAACCTGTGTCACTGATGATGAACTGATGTGTATGGGCACCGCGTTTTTTGAAATCCAACCATATCTTTCCGCCTGCCGGAGTGTATTCGGCGGAATTCTCCAGCAAATGTAGCAGGATGCGTTCCAGATGCTCTGAATTGATTTTTACATTCAGTTTGGGAGCGTTTACAGTGAGGACCACATCTTCTTGTACTTTGCTTCTTATTTTGTCCATGACGCTCTCGCAGAAAGTTGAGATGTTCTGTTCCTGTACTTCATAGGGCTCTGACAAACTGTTTTCCAACTCGGACAACTCTTGGATGTGACCGGAGAAAGTGCGTAATGCCTGTACGCCGGGCAACTGTGAGTCGAGCGTATCCAAGGTCGGTTCCATTTGGGCGGAAATGTTCTGAATGAATTTGGTTTTCAGTTCATTGTGCTCATTGGCAATGGCAATCGCCTTTTTTTGCTTGCGCGTCAGCATGATAAAACGCAATAATACGATTGCTCCTATTACTAATGCTGCTGCTAAGATGGCTGCCAATACGCAGAGTCCGATAATAATGTACTGTTTGGCGGAAAGGGAGTCGTCTTTCTCTTGGATGGTAGTCAGGCTCTCGTCATATTTCTTTTTCAATATATTCAGTTCGTCTTGTGCGGTGAGCGCTTTGACCGAATCTGTCCAGACAATGTATTTGTCATAGGTGCGGGCCACCAGTCCTGCGTTGTTTGCTTTGCGGGCAATGCTTATGAGGGTTTTGTAACATTCGTCCACCTTGGCATAATTCTTTTGCCGTTTGTACTGTTCTATCAGTTTCTTGAAGGCCGCATCTCCTTGTGAGTTCATGCCGAAAGTATAATAATAGTTGGCTTGGGTATATAGGAAATCGTTGTTCAAGGAGTCGCTTTTGGCGGCTTGGGCTGTTTCTTCCAGCTTTTTCAGTTGTTCTTTGGCGCGGGCAGGGTTTTTGATGTTGATGTACATCTGCAGCCGTTCTTTATTGATGCGGAAACGCAGGTCGGGGAGGTTCTTTTTAAGTTTTTGTTCGCCGTTTCCTATCAGTTGCTCTGCATTGCGCAGTAACTCGAATGCTTCTTTATAATAGTTCTCGCGGTGATAGAGGGCGCTGGCATTGACGCCACATTCCACTGCCTGGGTGTATTTCTCCTGTGAAGCAAAGGAATTATAGGCTTGTAGGAACAGGTAGCGAGCCTTGATATATTCTTTTTTGGCAAGACTTTCTTGTGCTTGTTTCATTAATTCATCGGCACGATTTTGTGCATACGTTTGGGCACACAGACAGAAAAGTGCCGCAAAAAGTACTGTAATGATTCTTTTCATTATGCGTAAGTTTGTTTTATTTGCTTACAAAGTTAAGACTTTCTTTGCTATGTTGTATGCAAAAGTCCATAATTTACCTCATTGGCGGATGGAATCTCCGGCATCGGTTTTAGTATTTAAAGCTGCTGCCGCCCAAGAACTCCCTCAGTAAGGATGTCGGTGGAATTTCCTTGTCCTGTACCGGTGTAAAATATTTGATGAATTTCATGAGACGATAGGCTTCGGCATATTCAGGGCAGTTGCGTGGCACACTGGTGAGTATGGGCTCTGCATGGCAGCGCAATACGGCAAACTCAAACAGCAAGGCCGAGTTGAACATGACATCGGCATTTTCCTGATAGGGGAAGATCCATTTGTCCTCGCCGGCACGTACACTGGGCCAACGTGAAATGGTTTCTTGAGCTGAATATCCCCGATAGTTGAAGTCGCGGATGATGCGGCGCAACAGGCGGTTGTCCGTTGTGGGAATCCAGTTGTGGTCGTCAAGTGAGATGGTTGTCAGCGCGGAAACATAAATCTTGTATTTATCCTCGGCGGATATTTGCGGGGTTAATTCCGGGTTCAGGGCATGGATGCCTTCCAATATAAGAATGGTATGCTTGTCGATGCGCAGTTTGTCTCCTTTATATTCTTTTTTGCCTAACGTGAAGTTGAACCGGGGCAGTTCCACTTCTTCTCCCCGAAGCAAGGCTTGCAGCTGGCTGTTGAAAAGTTCAAGGTCGAGGGCATAGAGAGATTCATAATCATAATTGCCGTTTTCGTCACGCGGAGTATCTTCACGATCTACAAAATAGTTGTCCAATGAAATGGGATAGGGGCGCAGTCCGTTGGTCATCAACTGTACGGAGAGCCGTTTGCTGAAGGTTGTTTTTCCGGAAGAGGAGGGGCCGGAGATCAGGACAAGCTTTACGCGGTTTCCGTTTTCTCCCCGGTGATAGATTTCGTCGGCAATTTGGGCTATCTTCTTTTCTTGTAAGGCTTCGGCCACCTTAATCAGGTCGGTTGCATGGCCTTCTTCGCAGGCAAGGTTGAAGTCGCCCACATTGCTCAGCCCCATGATATAGTTCCAGCGCAGATGTTCTTTGAATACATCAAGCATCTTCTCTTGTTTTACTACATCTTCGAGTACGGCAGGGTTCTCTTTATTGGGAATACGCAGCAAGAGGCCGTCGTAATATTTCACGATGTCGAACAGCTTGATAAAGCCTGTGCTGGGGAGCAAATTGCCGTAATAGTAGTCCACCGTATCTCCCAATGTATAGTAATAGGTATATATGGAGCCGGATGTTTCCAGCAGTTTCACTTTGTCGTTCATGCCCCGTTCGCTGAATACGCGTACGGCTTCGGTGGTATGACATTCGGTGCGGCGGAATGGAATATCTTCCGCTATGATTTCCTGCATCCGTCTTTTTATGGCCGATACGTCTTCCAGCTCAATGGGACGCCCGATGCGGAGATTGCAGAAATAGCCTTTGGATACGGGATGCTCCACAAACAGTTTTCCATCCGGAAACAATTCATTGACAGCCTTGTACAGGATAAAGCAAAGCGAACGGACATATGTACGCATACCGGAAGAATCCCGTACATCCAAAAATTCAACATCTTTATTGTTGTAGACCCGGAAATTGAGTCCTTCAGAACGGTTATTTACTTTGGCGCTGACTACCTGATAGGGAAAATTAAGATTAAAACCGTAATAAATATCCAAAAGTGAGCTTCCTATAGGGAATTCTTTATAAATATTATTATTTTTGCAACAAATTTGTAACATGTGTTTCATGATGTCTTTTTTTGAGGTGATTAACACGTTAAATATAGAACATAATAACAAATGACACAAAGAAACACTTTAACTAATTAAAGATGGAATATTCTTTTTATGATTTTTTAAAGCTGCTTGGCTCATTGGCGTTGTTCCTCTACGGAATGAAAATTATGAGTGAGGGACTTCAGAAATTTGCCGGCGACCGTTTGCGGAAGATTCTAACCGCTATGACAACCAACCGGGTGACCGGCGTGCTGACAGGGGTGCTCATAACAGCGCTTATCCAATCCTCTTCGGCAACTACCGTAATGGTGGTGAGTTTTGTCAATGCCGGGTTGCTAACCTTATCACAGTCTATCGGTGTGATTATGGGTGCCAATATCGGTACTACCGTTACGGCATGGATCATTTCAGCATTAGGATTTAAAGTAGACATCGCAGCTTTCGCCCTTCCTCTTTTAGCTTTTGGTATTCCTCTCCTCTTCTCTCAGAAAAGTAATCGTAAGTCTATCGGTGAATTTATTTTTGGTTTCTCTTTCTTGTTTATGGGGCTTTCTTATTTGAAGAACAATGCGCCCGATTTGAGTCAGAACCCGGAAATGCTGGCTTTTGTGCAGGACTATACCGATATGGGATATATATCCGTACTGCTTTTTGTGCTTATAGGAACAGTCTTGACTATGATTGTGCAGGCTTCTGCGGCAACAATGGCCATTACTCTTATTATGTGTGCGAACGGTTGGATCAGCTTTGAGTTGGGGGCGGCCCTTGTTCTTGGTGAGAATATAGGAACGACTATAACGGCCAATCTTGCAGCACTTACCGGTAATACGCAGGCCAGGAGGGCTGCATTGGCGCATCTGGTATTTAATGTGTTTGGCGTTATATGGGTGTTGTGCCTGTTTATTCCTTTTACGCAGGGAGTGTCTTGGTTTGTGGATAATGTGATGGGCACTAAGGATCCTGCCGTTGCCGTCTCATTTAAACTGTCGGCTTTCCATACATGCTTCAATATATGTAATGTGTTGATCCTGATATGGTTCGTGAAGTTTATAGAACGTACGGTCTGTGCCATCATTCCGCAGAAAGAACAGGACGAAGAATATCGCTTGCGTTTTATTACGGGCGGTATGCTTTCCACAGCGGAACTTTCTATTCTGCAGGCAAGCAAAGAAATTCACTTGTTTGCCGAACGTACTCATCGTATGTTTGGCATGGTACGCGATTTGCTGCATACCGATAAGGATGATGATTTCAATAAGCTGTTTAGCCGGATAGAAAAATACGAGAACATCAGTGACAGTATGGAGCTGGAGATTGCGAACTACCTGAACCAAGTGTCGGAAGGACGTTTGAGCTCTGAGAGTAAACTGCAGATCAGGGCTATGTTGCGTGAAGTGACGGAGATAGAAAGTATCGGTGACAGCTGTTATAACTTGGCGCGTACCATCAATCGCAAGCGGCAGGCGAATTTGGAATTTACGGAAAAGCAATATGAACACATCCATTTTATGATGAAGCTGACCGATGATGCTCTTGGGCAGATGATCGTGGTAGTGGAGCGCTCGGATCATCAGGGCATCGATGTGAACAAGTCGTTCAATATTGAGAATGAAATCAATAATTACCGCAATCAGCTGAAAAACCAGAATATCCTTGATGTTAATAACAAGGAGTATGATTACCAGATGGGAGTTTATTATATGGACATTATTGCGGAATGTGAAAAGCTGGGAGATTACGTTGTCAACGTAGTGGAAGCCAGCAGTGATATAAAAGAAAAGAAAGCGTCTTAGGACGCTTTCTCAAATTCATCTTTGCCTACTCCGCATAAGGGACATACCCAATCGTCGGGAAGATCTTCGAAGGCTGTTCCCGGTTCTATACCGTTTTCAGGATCGCCCTGCTCGGGGTCGTAAACGTATTCGCAAATGGTGCAGATGTACTTTTCCATAACTCTCTTTTGTTTAAATTTCTTCTTTGATAACAATTGAATTCATCTTTTTGTTTATTGTCCAAGTAAAAAAATAGTTTGGGAAAGGAATTTACCAAACCTATAAAAAGATTTAATAACATTTACTATATAAATTATTGTTGTACTTTTGCAATTCAATTTAAACCTAACGATTTGCATGACTGCAACAAAGGATGATTTTTATCACGTCGGGCTCACTGACGATGAAGTGCGGAAGAGCCGTACAGAGCATGGTGTAAACCTTTTGACGCCCCCGAAGCGTCCCTCTTTGTGGAAACTCTATTTGGAAAAGTTTGAAGACCCGGTAGTAAGAGTGCTGCTGGTGGCTGCTTTCTTTTCTTTGATTATTTCCATGGTCGAGAATGAATATGCCGAAACCATCGGTATCATAGCCGCTATTCTATTGGCTACCGGCATCGGTTTCTTCTTTGAATATGATGCCAACAAAAAGTTTGACCTGCTGAACGCTGTGAATGAGGAAACCTTAGTAAAGGTTATCCGTAATGGGCGTGTACAGGAGATTCCCCGTAAGGAGGTGGTAGTCGGTGATATTATAATTTTGGAAACCGGTGAGGAGATCCCGGCCGACGGTGAGTTGTTGGAAGCCATTTCCCTGCAAGTAAACGAATCCAATCTTACGGGTGAGCCTGTTATTGCCAAAACCATTGTAGAAGCCGATTTTGATGAAGAGGCTACGTACGCTTCCAATCGCGTGCTGCGTGGCACAACGGTAGTCGACGGGCATGGAATGATGCGTGTGGAAGCGGTTGGCGACGCTACGGAGATTGGGAAAGTGGCCCGTCAAAGTACGGAGCAAAGCACCGAGCCTACTCCCTTGAATATCCAACTTACAAAACTTGCCAACCTCATAGGAAAAATAGGTTTCTCGGTAGCAGGTTTGGCGTTTGCCATCTTCTTTATAAAGGATGTGGTTTTGGTCTATGATTTTGCTTCTTTCCATACGTTTGAGCAATGGTTGCCTGCTTTGAAAGCTACTTTGCAATATTTTATGATGGCGGTGACTTTGATTGTCGTGGCTGTTCCTGAGGGGTTGCCTATGAGTGTGACGCTCAGCCTGGCGCTGAATATGCGGCGCATGCTTTCTACCAACAATCTGGTGAGAAAGATGCACGCTTGCGAGACGATGGGGGCGATAACCGTTATCTGTACGGATAAGACGGGTACGTTGACGCAGAACCTGATGCAGGTGTATGAACCTGACTTTTACGGACTGAAAAACGGAAGGGAAGTAGGGGAGGATGATTTGAGTAAACTGGTAATAGAGGGTATCAGTGCCAATTCCACCGCTTTTCTGGAAGAAATGACACCGGGAGAGAAACCGAAGGGAGTGGGTAATCCTACCGAGGTGGCCTTGCTTTTGTGGCTTGATAGTCAGAAACGTAATTATCTGGAACTTAGGGAGGGCGCGAAGGTGCTTGACCAGCTGACCTTTTCTACGGAACGGAAATTCATGGCAACTTTGGTGGACTCTCCTCTGATCGAAAAGAAAGTCCTTTATGTGAAGGGAGCACCTGAAATCGTATTGGGAAAATGCCGGGATGTACTGCTGGACGGCAAGCGGGTGGATGCTGTGGAATATCGTTCTACTGTGGAGGCTCAGTTACTGAAATACCAGAATATGGCGATGCGTACACTCGGTTTTGCTTATAAGATAGTAGATGATGATACGGCGAAAGATGACTGCGTGGCTTTGGTGGCGGGGAATGACCTGTCTTTTCTGGGTGTTGTGGCAATCAGCGATCCTATACGTCCGGATGTGCCTGCTGCTGTTGCAAAATGCCAGTCGGCAGGCATTGGCGTCAAGATAGTGACGGGAGATACACCGGGTACGGCTACTGAAATTGCGCGGCAGATTGGTTTGTGGAAGGAGGAAGATACTGAGCGGAACCGTATTACAGGTGCTGCTTTTGCCGAGTTGACGGATGAGGAGGCTCTTGACAGAGTATTGGATTTGAAGATTATGTCACGCGCCCGCCCTACCGACAAACAGCGTTTGGTCCAGCTGTTGCAGCAGAAAGGTGCGGTGGTGGCTGTGACGGGAGACGGTACTAATGATGCTCCGGCTTTGAACCATGCACAGGTAGGTCTGTCTATGGGAACAGGGACATCTGTTGCCAAGGAAGCAAGTGATATAACATTGCTGGATGACTCGTTCAACAGTATCGGTACGGCTGTGATGTGGGGGCGTTCGTTGTATAAGAATATCCAACGTTTCATCGTATTCCAGCTGACAATTAATTTTGTGGCATTGTTCATTGTGCTGCTTGGCTCATTGGTGGGTACTGAACTGCCATTGACCGTAACACAGATGTTGTGGGTGAATCTGATTATGGACACATTTGCCGCTTTGGCTTTGGCATCTATCCCTCCCAGTGAAAGTGTGATGAAAGAGAAACCCCGCAAAAGCACTGATTTCATTATAACTAAATCCATGAGAAATTATATTCTTGGTATGGGAATGGCTTTCCTGATATTGCTCATGGGAATGTTATTCTGGTTTAATAATGAAGAGAATGGTATGACGCCGCAGCGCCTGACCATCTTCTTTACCTTCTTCGTCATGTTGCAATTCTGGAACCTTTTCAATGCAAGGGTATTCGGAACGTCGGATTCTGCCTTTAAAGGGATCTCCAGATCTTACGGCATGGAGTTGGTGGTACTTGCTATTTTGGGAGGCCAGTTCATTATTGTGCAGTTTGGTGGAGCGGTGTTCCGTACGGAACCACTTGATTTCACAACCTGGATGATAATTATAGCTTCTACTTCTTTGGTATTATGGGTGGGCGAAGGCATCCGTCTTGTCCGACGTTTCATGCAAAAATAGGGTGATGAAAAGAAAAGGAATCAAAAATCTTATAGTTGACTTTGGCGGTGTACTGATTGATTTGGACCGTCAGCGTTGTTTGGAGAATTTTAAGAAACTGGGATTGCCGGATGTGGAGCATGCTCTTGACATATATCATCAGCAGGACTTCTTCCAGCATTATGAGAAGGGGCTTATTTCCAGTGCCGATTTTCGGAATGTGATTCGGGGGAAGATAGGCAAGGACGTTGCTGATGCCCGGATTGATGCCGCATGGAACAGTTTCCTGGTGAATATACCGACCTGCAAATTGGATTTGTTATTGGCTTTGCGTAAGGATTATGTGGTATATCTGCTGAGCAATACTAATGAAATTCATTGGAACTGGTCTTGTGAGCATGCTTTTCCCTATAAGACATTTCGCGTAGAAGATTATTTTGAGCACATTTTCCTCTCCTACGAGATGAAAATGGCAAAGCCGGATGAAGAAATCTTCCGGAAAGTGCTGGATGAGGCGGGTTTGGATCCGAAAGAAACCTTCTTTATCGATGATTCGGAAGCCAACTGTATAACGGCCCGGTCATTGGGCATCTCCACCTATACTCCAAAAGCCGGCGAGGATTGGAGTCATTTATTTAAGTAAACCGACAGGATAGGGTGAGCATGCAGTTACACACTGAAATATCCGGTAAGGAGCTCCTGCCGAATGTAGCTACCATTGGCTTTTTTGACGGAGTGCATCGGGGGCATAGGTTCCTGATAGAACAGGTATGCGAGGCTGCGGCTGTACGTGGGCTTGCTTCATCGGTTATTACTTTTCCGGTGCATCCCCGCAAAGTAATGCACCCTGACTTTCACTCCGAGTTGCTCACCACTTGTGACGAGAAGACCGCTCTGCTTGCCGATACCGGCATAGATTATTGCATCATGCTTGATTTCACACCTGATTTAGCCCGTCTTTCGGCCAAACAATTTATGGCTGTATTGAAAGGTGACTATCAGGTGCAGGCTTTAGTGATAGGCTACGACCACCGTTTTGGACATAACCGCAGTGAAGATTTTGATGATTATGTGCGTTACGGGCAGGAATTGGGAATGGAGGTGATATTGGCGCAGGCCTATTCCAATAATGAGATGACCGTCAGTTCCTCGGCTATTCGCCACCTTTTGTTGGAGGGAGATGTTTCGGAAGCAGCCAACTGTCTGGGCTATCATTTTTTTCTGAACGGTACGGTTGTAAACGGCTATCATGTGGGGCGTAAGATAGGTTTCCCGACTGCCAATCTATGTGTTAATGATCCTGAGAAGCTGGTTCCTGCCGACGGGGTGTATGCTGTTAATGTCTTTCTCGGCGAGGCGAAGCATACAGGAATGTTGAGTATTGGTTACCGGCCTACATTGAATAATGGTCTGGATCGTAGCATTGAGGTGCATATTTTCCATTTTGATGCTGATATTTATGATCAGCCCATGCGGATATCTTTCATCCGCCGTACCCGGCCTGAATTGAAATTTGATTCCATTGAGGAATTGATCGAACAGCTTCATAAGGATGAAGCGGAAATCACTGCCATTCTTTCATCACAATAATACTCCCTGCTGTTTCATTTTTTAGGATACTCTTTGTATGTTTATTGAAAAACATGCCTTTTTTATTGTTTTTCGATAAATATATCTCGTTTTTCTTTGTACTTTCAAAAAAAGCTTTTTTATTTGCATATCGAAAAACGATAAATTCTTATTGAAAAACAAGATTTGAGATAAGAATAAATATGGATTACAAAAGAGCATACGGTTATGAAAAAAGCATTTATGAGTATTACGTTGTTGGTGTTGTCGCTTTCCATGGTGATGATGTTGTTAATGGGAGTTGTTACGGACGCTTAACGGGTTCGCAGGAAAATGTGTATCTTTACACGCTTTTTGAAAAGAAAGGAACGATGAAGACAGCGATAAAATTAGTTTTGGTTTATTTTGTGATGCAAATTCTGGCTGCATTGCTGGCGATGCCTTTCGCCATGCTTTATTCTTATGCGGTCAGTGGAACGATAGATGGGGCAAATACCATTGCTTTGGCTCCGAGTATGTTATTGGGATTTGTCGGCATGGGGGGCTATCTATGGAAGAAGGGCTATCTGAAAGATGACGGAAAGATGTGGTCTCCGGTATCAGTACCTTATCTGGGTTGGAGCATCATTATCGGTTTCGCCACTATTTTCTTGATTGATTTTGTAATGTCCAAGTTGTCTTTCCTTCCGGATTGGCTGGGCAATACGTTTGACCTGCTGCAATCGGGCTGGTTGGGAATCCTCTGTATATCGGTGTTGGGCCCTATTCTGGAGGAGATGTTGTTTCGCGGGGCAATCACGAAAGTGCTGCTGCGGAAGTACAATCCGGTAAAGGCTATTATATTGTCGGCGCTTATCTTCGGGATTTTTCATATTAATCCGGCACAGGTAGTGGGCGCCACGTTGTCGGGCATCTTGTTTGCCTGGTTATATTATAAAACGGGCAGTCTTGTTCCCGGAATTTTAATACATATCTTGAACAATGGTTTGTCGGTATTCCTCAGCTTGCATTATCCTGATGTGGAATACACGTCCGATTTATTGGGAGAACCCGCTTACTGGATATGTCTGGCAGGGGCGGTAGTGTTGTTTGCAGTCTCTTATAGAGTGATGAATTCTTATCGGTTACCGGACTAATACAACTTTTGAAATATGAAAAGAAGGCTGAACATTCTTTGTGTGATCGTAGTACTTGTATTAAGTTATTCGATTTTTGAAACCGCCTACTATTTTGTTGTAGGGGTGAAGGCCGGCTTGGAAGCCGGTATAGAGAGTGACACTTCCGCAGAAAACCAGAGAGAACTGATAAACATGAAGTATATCAGTCTCTTGCCGGAACATCTTTCTGCGACGGGTGAGAACGGTTTTTTCCAGGATTCTGTCTATAATGAGAAGAGCGGAAAGTATGTGCCTGTTTCTTTCAATTCAATGGTGGTCAGCGTAGATACGAAGTCTGCTGCTTGGAGTCAGGTAACATTTACCCTGTTGAATTTAGCGCATATTTGTATTTGCGTTTGGGCGATTATACTTTTTGTCCGTCTGGTGGTTTCCATTAATAAGTCCGATATATTTAATTGGAGGAATGTCCGTCGCCTGCGTTTTCTGGGGCTGGCATTAATCATCAGTTTCTGTACGGAGGTTCTTCCGGCTTATCTCACTTATAGGAATGTGGGGGAAGTCTTTTCTGTTCGCGGTTATGAGTTAGGCCTTTCGGATATGGTGAATACCACGACGCTGGTATTGGGGATTTCTACCTTGATTGTGGCCGAGGTGTTTGCTATCGGCCTGAAGATGAAAGAAGAGCAGGAGTTGACTATTTAACCTGATATTGAGGAAAAGAAGATGATTATAGTAAACCTTGACATAATGATGGCCCGAAGAAAAATATCTTTGGGAGAGCTGGCGGAGAAGATTGATATTACACCGGCAAACCTTTCTATTCTGAAGACCGGTAAAGCGAAAGCCATTCGTTTTTCTACGTTAGAGGCAATCTGCAGGGCGCTGGACTGCCAACCGGGGGACATATTGGAATATGTGGAGGGAGAGGAAAAGTGATTGGACATAGGCAGAAGAACAAAAGGGCAAACCTGTGATTTCCTTACACCTATTTATATATATAGAATGTGGCCTTCTGTTCTTCTGTCCGGGAGATTGCAGGTTGCTCAGGCATTAGCATTTTTTGCCTTGAACGCCAGCGCATACATCCGCATCTGCTTCACCATGGAAAGCAATCCGTTGCTGCGTGTGGGCGAGAGATGCTCTTTCAATCCTATTTTGTCTATAAAGTAAAGGTCTGCATCCAGAATCTCGTCCGGGGTATGTCCGGAAAGTACTTTGATGAGAAGCGAAATAATCCCTTTCACTATTAGCGCATCGCTTTCGGCTTGGAAAATGATCCTGCCGTCCTTCTCATCTGCTTGCAGCCAAACGCGGCTTTGGCAGCCTTCAATCAGATTTTGCTCTGTCTTGTATTTATCATCAAGCGGTTCCTGTTCATTTCCTAAATCGATGAGGAGCTGATAGCGGTCCATCCAATCGTCGAAATCACTGAATTCAGCAATTACTTCATCTTGTACTTCATTGATACTCATAATAATTTATCTTTAGTATTTATTTCTCTTTATAGATAACTTCCATAATGGTCTGGCCCACCGCTTTCAGGGTGTTGCGGTCAATTCCGTCCATATCATCCTTCAAGGTGTGCCAGTTTTCGTAAAATCCGGTTTCCTCGCTGCATTGGATGATGTCGATAGTGGGAATACGTGCACTGCGGTTAACAAAAAGGTGGTCGTCCGTTACGGTGTTCCCTCTTTCTTTTACGAAATACCGTCCGTAACCCAGGTTGTTGGCTGTGTTCCATACCTTCCGGTTGATGCCTTTGGCAAATTCTTCGGAATAGCCTTCGTAGAGGAAAGTGGCGTCTTTGGCCCCCACCATGTCAAGAAGAATACCAAAACGTGCGTTATATCCTTGCACATGAGGATTCTGGGCCCAATACTGCGAACCAAGAGCCCATTGCTCCTCCTTATGTGTGCCCTCATAAGACTGGTGAGGGCCGTAGTCTTCGGCATCCACCAATACGATATCAATGCCCAGTTCCGGTTGTTGCTTGTGAAGCTGGCGGGCAATTTCGAGCAGTACGCCTACGCCGCTTGCACCGTCGTTGGCGCCGAGGATGGGTGTGTGCCGGTTCTTTTCATCGGGGTCGGCATCTGCCCAGGGGCGGCTGTCCCAGTGCGAGAGAAGCAAGATGCGTTTTTTCGTTTCGGGTTTGTAGCTGCCGATGATGTTGCGGGCTTTCAGCAATGTGCCGTCATAGGCTATTAAATCTACTTGCTGGCTGCATACGGTGGCTCCGAACTGCTCCAGCTTCTTTACGAGATACTCTCCGCAGGCTCTATGCGCTGCCGTATTGGGTACGCGCGGGCCGAAATCCACCTGTGCCTTGACATACTGATAAGCGCTGTCCGCATCAAACTGGGGGACGTTGACTGTGCTTTGGGGCTGTTTGCCTTCGCTGTCCGCGTTGTTTCTGCTTTTATTGCTGCATGCCACCATAGCTACGAACAACAGTAGGAATAGTGGGATAATTGTATAATTCCGTTTCATTCTTTGTGAGTGTTAAAACTTAGTTTCACTTCTTTTTTCCCGACTTCCAGCGTGACCTGTGCGCCGTTGATCATCGGCACATTCATTGTGACGTGTCCCACCGGAAAGCCGAAGCATATGGGGTAATCATATTCTTTTACCAGATCGGCCAGTGCGCCATACAAGTCTTTGCCTAAAGACATATTCTCCTCGTATTCGGTGAACTGTCCGATGATCAGTCCGGACAACTTCTCAAGTATGCCGCCCAGCTTCAGGTTGTACATCATGCGCTCCACTGCATGGGGGCGCTCGCCTATGTCCTCGATGAAGAGTATCGTGCCTTCTGCCGGAATGTCATAAGGTGTGCCTCGCAGACCGTAAAAGACGGATATGTTTCCTCCCCGGAGTATTCCCGTTCCCTCGCCTTTGTGGTTGAGCTTATGGGCAGGGCAGGTGTAGCCGAACGCTGTCTCTTCTTGCAGCTTGTTGCCGAACAGAATATCTTTCAGAGCCAGGGTGCAGAAATCATCTTCCGGTTCTACGGTAAGATGACGCGCCATTGGAGCATGCAGCGAGGCAAAGCCGTTATGTTGGAATACATTATGCAGGGCAGTGATGTCGCTGAAGCCGATGAGCCATTTGGGGTGCTGGCGAAACTTGGTGAAGTCGAGCTTCCCTGCCAGATGCACAGCGCCGTATCCGCCGCGGCTGCAAAGGATGATTTTGGCTTTCTCGTCGTCCATAGCTTCTTGCAGGTCTTTCAGTCGCTGCTGTATGCTTCCTGCATAGGTTCCATGTGCACTTCCTGCATGTTTGGCGATGACCACTTCCAGTCCCCATGACTTCAGCCGTTTCTTGGCCCCTTTCAGGAAGGACTTGTCTATCTTGCTGGAAGGAGAGAGGATTATCACCCGGTCTCCCTCATGCACGTATGGCGGAAAAATGAGGCTGTTCATATTGTATATCTCTGTATTTATGGCAAAAGTACATAATTCACCACAGAGGACACAGTGTTTCACAGAGTTTTTTTCTTTTATATCATATTCAGGCATAAGGACGAAAGAGCAAATATCTGTTGTGTTGCATAATCGGTATCTGTCTGCATGGTTTATGTCCTTATGCTCCTTTGTCTCAAAGGAAATGCTGCTCTTTTGTCTCGATTCTGTCAAAATGATATTAAACATAGAAAATAAAATAAGGTGTAACGTTTATTTTCTCGGCATTTTTTTAGATATTTGCTAAAAATCTAACGTTATGGAACCTATTCGGAACTTTGATCAACTGACCTCCCACCTGAAAACCTTGAATAAGAGGAAGCGCATTGCCGTAGTTTGTGCTGATGACCCCAATACTGAATATGCCATATCCCGCGCTTTGGATGAAGGTATTGCGGAGTTTCTGATGATTGGCGATTCGGCTATTCTGGAAAAATATCCTACTCTGAAGAAGTATCCTGAGTATGTGCGGACTTTGCATATCGAGGACAAAGATGAAGCCGCACGCGAAGCGGTGCGCATCGTGCGTGAGGGTGGCGCGGACATTTTGATGAAAGGCATAATCAATACAGACAACCTGCTCCATGCCATTCTCGACAAAGAGAAGGGCCTGCTGCCCAAAGGAAAGATTCTGACGCACCTTGCTGTAATGCAGATTCCCACCTATGATAAACTGCTGTTTTTTTCGGATGCCGCTGTCATTCCCCGGCCCACTCTGCAGCAGCGGATAGAGATGATTTGGTACGCCATTCATACCTGCCGCCATTTTGGTATCGGGCAACCGCGCATCGCCCTTATCCATTGTACGGAGAAAGTGAGCGCCAAGTTTCCCCATTCGTTGGACTACGTCAACATTGTAGAACTGGCCGAAGCCGGCGAATTCGGGAATGTCATTATCGACGGCCCGCTGGACGTAAAGACATCTTGCGAGAAGACGAGCGGTGACATTAAGGGCATCGTGTCTCCCATCAATGGGGAGGCCGATGTATTGATTTTCCCGAATATAGAATCGGGCAATGCCTTTTATAAGGCCGTTTCCCTCTTCTCTCACGCCGATATGGCAGGCTTGCTTCAGGGACCTGTCTGCCCGGTGGTACTGCCGTCGCGCAGTGACTCCGGCTTGTCCAAATATTACAGTATCGCCATGGCATGCCTCACCTGCTCCGGTGTTGCAGATGAAGGACACGCCATGACCGTAGGAAACAAATAGCAGATATATAAATGAAAATACTCGTCATCAACCCCGGTTCCACTTCGACCAAGATTGCCGTATACGAGAACGATACCCCCCGTCTGGTGCGTAACATCCGCCATACGGTGGACGAACTGTCCTCTTTCTCACACATCATCGACCAGTTTGAGTTCCGCAAGAACCTGGTGCTGAAAGAGCTGGAGGCTGATAATATTCCTTTTGAGTTTGACGCCATAGTGGGACGCGGCGGACTGCTGAAACCGATACCGGGCGGCGTATATGAGGTGAATGATGCCATGCTGGATGATATTCTGCATGCCATGCGCACCCACGCCTGCAACTTGGGATGCCTCATAGCTTCCGAACTTGCCGCACTGCTTCCCGGTTGTCGTGCGTTCATAGCCGATCCGGGCGTTGTGGATGAGCTGGATGAGATAGCCCGTATCACAGGGTCTCCTCTGATGCCCCGCATCACTATCTGGCATGCGCTGAACCAACGCGCCATTGCCCGCAGATATGCGGCCGCACAGCATGTCAGGTATGAAGACCTGGATCTGATTGTTTGTCACTTGGGCGGTGGCATATCTGTCGGTGTCCATCATCATGGCAAGGCTGTCGACGTCAATAATGCGCTTGACGGCGAAGGACCGTTTTCGCCGGAGCGTGCGGGGACACTTCCGGCAGGACAGTTGATCGACCTTTGTTGCTCCGGCCGCTACACAAAAGACGAACTTAAAAAGCGTATCTCCGGGCGTGCCGGTCTGACGGCCCATCTGGGCACGACAGATGTTCCTGCCATCGTCCGCCGGATAGAAGAGGGGGACAGGCATGCCGGACTGGTACTGGATGCCATGATCTATCAAATCGCTAAAAGCATCGGCGCGGCTTCAGTTGTGTTGTACGGCAAGATAGACGCCATTCTTCTGACGGGTGGCATGGCACATTCCGATTATATTATTTCCCGGCTGAAAGAACGTATCTCGTTCCTTGCACCGGTGCATGTTTATCCGGGTGAGGACGAAATGGAGGCATTGGCATTGAATGTGCTTGGAGCATTGAGGGGGGAACTGCCGATACAGGTATACAAATAGATTTATACTGCCCATGATTTGAATGAGATACCTATACCAAATTTATACCCTTCTTTGGTATGCCTTGTTCCACCCTTTGGTACTTGTCCTACCAGCCTAAGGAACACGTTGTACCTACGGCTGGTACATCCCGTACCAACCGTAGGTATTCTCCAAACCCTCCGAGCTTATCTGCATAGCTCCCGGAGCGTAAGGAAACGGGCTCCTTGCCTATCATCATATCTCCTTTTGATCACTTCATAAAAAGAAGGAGCAAAGTCCCCCCGACTTTGCTCCTTACAATCTTTTTACCGTAATAACTAATACAAAGAAAACGTCATTAATCAAAGAATATACCTTTGTATCATTTAGAAGTTATTCCCTCCGGCATCCCACCAAAGGCGCGTGCCACCGTTGTCTGCACCGCCCAGCTTGCTGACTAAGGCGTCATATAGAGCTTTGTTGTCCGTCTTGTAGTCTTGGTTGAAAAAGACACGGCGAATCATATCGTCGGTGCTGATGGTGTTGCCGCTGTTGTTCACTGCGACCTTGATGAGCCGGGGATAACCGGTGCGGCGTTGTTCCGCCCATGCTTCACAACCTTCCGGATAGATAGCCAGCCACTTTTGGGTGATGATTCTTTCCAGTTTCAGTTCCAGTGGGGCGCTTTCATCCCATTTCGGAGTGATGCTTGTCGGTGCGTCCGCATCGAATTTCTTATCGAATGCGTCTACATAAGCCGCCGGAGTTTCTTCGCTTTCCAGATATTCACTGACGCCGCTGGCATCCCATTGTGCGAAAGAGACGGTGATGCCCTGCTTATAGCAGTTCTCTACATTCTCGGACGTGTAATTCCTCAGGGCTGCTTCTGCACGCAGGAACCATACTTCGGCAGCACTCATGACGATGATTTTACTGCCGGTTGTAATGGCGGTCTGAGAGTGGGTGGAGTAGCGGTTGTCGGCTACGCCTGTTCCCTGGCGGACGCCTTTGTATTCACCTTCGATGCTGTTTAGCTGTTTCACACCGGCAACTTCCTTAATAATGTTTCCCTCTTTGTCCCTGCCGTCTTGTGCGAGGTTGAAGTAGGATTTGATGCGAGGGTCGTTATAGCCTTTCAGGTACGACTCTAAACTTGCATTCATATATACTTCGCTCCAGCCGGCAACACCACCCAGCGGGTTGCGGATGCCGTATTGCCCCACTGTTTCGTTAGCAGTTTCCAGTACGCCGCCGTTCTTGGAGTCCAAAGCTGCCTTGGCTTGTTCTTCTGCCAGCGCGGGAGCCACATTGGATACACGCATGGCAAGACGCAAGCGCAGGGAGTTGGCAAATTTCAGCCATTGTGCGGGAGTGCGTTTGCCTTCAGGCATCATGAAGTCGGCGCTTTCAAAAGACACGCCGCCCTTATAGTCTTTCAATATATTCACCGCTGTGGCGAGGTCTTCAAAGAAACGTTTGTAAACTTCTTCTTGTGACTGTGGCTTTTGGTCGGCGGTTCCGAATCCGTCGTAAAGGATTGGACCGTAATAGTCGCTTACCCGGTGAAGGGTTGCCACTTTAAGGATTTTGGTGATGGCGTGGTACAGAGGCCATTCCTTTTCTGTGTTCAGTTTCTCGGCATCGGCGATGGAAGGCATGACATATCCGTAGGTGTACACCCACATGGCACTTGTCCAACCGTTATTCAGGTTGTAGGTGGAGTTGTTTGCATTGAACGCGCCGTTCATGTCGTGGAAATATCCGCAGAACATATCGGCAGCCAGGTTCTGTATGATTTGATATTGCCAGTCGGTTCCGTTTACACCGGTCTGGTAGATGATGCCTTTCTGAATGGTGGAGAAGGGTACGAGGTTGGTTTGATTGTCGTACTTCTGTAATTCGTCTGTATAGGCTCCGTCGGTGCTGTTGAAGTCGGTAAAGTTATCGGTACAGGATGAGAAACTCAGGAGTCCGCCGAGGAGTAATGCGGTTGTATATTTTATCTTATTCATATCGTTCGGGTATTTAGAAAGTGAATTTAATGTTGAATCCGATGTTTCTTGTTGAAGGCATGCCGAAGGTGTCCAGACCTTGGTTGTCATTGCCCACTGACATTGTTGCATCCGGATCGAATGGGGCGTCTTTGTAAATGAAGAACAGGTTGCGTGCCACCAACGAAAGGTCTACGCCTTTGATGAATCCGGTCTTTTCGAGCATCCGTTGCGGGAAGGAATAACCCAATGAGACTTCACGCAGGCGGATGTTCGTTCCGTCGTAGCGGTAAAATTCGGTTGTGCCGTTGCCGCGGTCGCCCACCATTTGATAGAACTTCTGCACATCGCTGATCTTGTGTCCTTCCAGCATATAATGACCTGCGTTGCGGGCGTCACCGGTTGCTTTGCTTACCCCTGCATAGTCCAGTCCGGCTTGTGTCAGTGAAATAACGTCGCCGCCCACGCGTGTGTCAATCAGGAAGTAAAGGGAGAAGCCTTTGTAGGTCAGAGTGTTGCTCCACCCCAGCGTCCAGTCGGGATTGAAATTACCGATCTTGGCGGCCTTGTCCGTAGTGACCTGTGGCAGTCCGGCCTTTGCATTGGGTTTGCCGTCTTTGTCTGTTTCGGGTTCCAGCAGGATTTTGCCGCTTTCGTCGCGTACAAATACGTTGCCGTAAATATCGCCCAGTGAACCGCCTTCTACGACCATCATCTTATAAGGCATGCTTACGTTGCCCGATGCGTATTGGAAGTTGGGTGTGCCACCCAGGGAAACAATCTTATTCTTGTTGGTGGCGAAGTTGAACTGTGTTTTCCAACGGAAGTCATCGTTCATCAACGGAGTTGCGCCTAAAGTGATTTCAACGCCTGTGTTGCGGATTTTACCTGCATTTATCCAGCGGTAAGGACGTTGCTCGGCTGTGGTGTTGACGCGAATCAACTGGTTCTTGGTATCGGTGCGGTAGAACGTGAAATCAAAGTCCAAACGGCTGTTGAAGAATTTCCATTCGGTACCTACTTCGATGGAGTTACTGATTTCCGGTTTCAGGTCTTCCGCAAAGTAATAGTCGATAGGCTGCACCACACCGCCTGCCGTAATTGTCTGTGCCGGACTGGTGATGCCGATAGGAAGGTCGTTACCTACTTGTGCCCAGGAAGCGCGCACTTTGCCGAAGCTGATCCATTCCGGCAGGTTGAGAGTCTTGTTGATAATCCATGAAAGACCGACTGACGGATAGAAGAATCCGGAATTTTCACTCTTGGTATTGGCAAGCGTGGAGGACCAGTCGTTGCGTGCGGTAACATCCAGGTAGATACTCTCTTTCCAACCGATCTGAGCCGTTGCGAATAAGGATTGGATGGTACGCCTTTGGTTGGCTGTCTCATCAATGAATGAAGTGCCTGCACCGCTCAGGTTCATGTTGGGGACTGTGAATACATTGGCTTTGTATAAACCGGACTTACCGGAATCAAGGCTTAAGGAATTCACTTTTGTGGTATTGATGCTGCTGCCTATGGCTGCATTCAAAGTCCAGTCATTCCATGTCTTGTTGAACATAGCCATAACGTCACCGTAAATCATGAAATCCTGACGGTTCATTTTGATGTAACGTCCGTTTTGATGTGCCACATCGGCTGCTGTGCCGGCATACATCTTCTGTTCGTAATTGTCATTGATATAGTCCACGTTGCCACGAGCCTGAATGCTGAACCAGTCGTTTATTTTCAGGTTGGCGCTTAATGCGGCCAATGTGCGGAAACGCTTGTCATTGCTGGTAACCCTGTTGGTCAGCCAATAAGGGTTCTGGTTGAACCCGTTGATGTCCGTATACCAGTTTTGCAAGGGCATGGCTCTGTTTTCATCATATTTTTCGAATCCGTTGTTGTCACGATAGGCGCTGAGGTCTTCGCCGCGCGGGAAAGTGTACAACCCTACCAATGGGTTCATGTAGTAACCACCGGAAGTGGGGCGGTTCTTGATTTTCTGAGTCATCAGGTTTACGTTGGCGTCCAAGGTCAGGCGGTCATTGAACAGAGAAGCCGTTTCGCGGAAAGTGATATTGTGCTTTTGCAGCTTATTCACATCGACTATGCCTTTGGCGGTTGTGTTGGCGTAAGAGAAGTAGGTTTGCATTTTCTCTTTGCCTGTCATGATAGATAATGAGTTGGTTGCAGTAACTCCATTGCTGAAATAGTCGTCTACATTATTGTAGGCCTTCAAATTCTTATCTTCGGTTCCCCAACTGGTTGCACCGCTTGCACCGTATCTGTCTTGGAATTCGGGCAGGCAGATGGCATGGTCTACGGTGAGGTTGGAGTTGAATACGATGCGCTGCATACCGGCTTTTCCTTTTTTGGTAGTAATCAGGATTACACCGTTGGCGGCTTGAGACCCGTAGAGGGCTGCTGCGGAAGCGCCTTTCAGGATGCTCATGCTTTCAATATCGTCCGGGTTTAAGTTGGAAATACCGTCGCCGGAGTCGCGGTTGCCGGCGTCGTTGTTGCCACCCATGGCGGAGTACGCCTGTTCGGCCACGCTGTTCAGCATGGGTACACCGTCGATGACGTATAGCGGTTGGTTGTTTCCGTCGGCGTTGGCAGAACGGATACCGCGGATGGAAACTTTGGCAGAGCCGCCTAAACCGGAGGCGTTGCGGGTGATAGACACACCTGCTGTTTTGCCTGCCAGTGCGTTAATCATGTTGGGATCTTTGGCGCGGGTCAGCTCATCACCGCCTACCTGCTGGGTGGAATAAGTAAGGGAGGCTTCCTTTTTCTTGATACCCATAGCTGTTACAACAACGGTCTCCAATGCCAGAGCTTCCTCTTTCATTTGTACTTTCAGCGATGTCCGGCCGTTAAGTGCAATGCTTATGGGCTCATAGCCGATATAGGAAATGACTAAAGTGGCATTGGCTGGTGCATTGAGGGTGAATTCACCGTCCAGATTGGTAATGATGCCGTTGGTTGTTCCTTTCTCCAGAATGTTTGCGCCGATGATCGGTTCGCCTTTAGAGTCTGTGACGACACCTTTTACGGTGACTCTCTCTTGTTGCACTCCGTCAGTGTTTTCGGTGTTTTCGCTTTTCTTGGTCAGAACGATGTTTTTGCCTTCCATTACATATTTGATGCTTGTTCCTGCAAAGACTTCATCCAGAAGTTCGGCTACCGACTTGCCTTCTGCTTCTACATTGACAGTGCGGCGTACATCTACGCTTTTTTTGTTGTACACAAATAAATACTCTGTTTGAGATTCAATTTGGGAAAGCACCTGTCCCACTCTCAACTGGGAGCTGGGGATATTTACTTTGGCATTTTGAGAGTAACTATTCCCGCAGTATGCTTGGAATGTTACAAACAGAAGAAGGAATAGTGTGATCTTCATAGCGCGCAATAATTGCTTAATTTCAAAACTTTTTGGACAAAAAAGCCCATTCAAAGAAATTTTTCTCATATCTTTGTCACTGTGTTAAGTTAATAAATTGATTAAGGTCGATTTTTGACTGTTTCGGATCGGAAAGTATGGGGGTACTTTCCGATCTTTTTTATCAAAAAAAGGGGAAGTAATTCTCAGACTGTTTCTGCTATGGTTTCATAATCTTTATTTTTAAGGGGTTAGTACTAAATTTAAAGGTTCTTTATCTATTCATATATGATTATCGAGTCTTTGTTTTCATTAATGCGGAATTTGAACGGGTGCTCTTTGGAGATGGTCCGTAAGATGTGCTCAATGCCGTCTTGTTCCCTGAATTTGCCGGTCAGACCTTCGTGGGTCAGCAGTCTGGGGCTGGTAACGGCTATTTTTACATTGTAGTATTTTTCAAGTTTGTCTAAGATGACGCTGAACGGGACATCGTCGAAACAGTACAGGCCTTCTTTCCAACGGAGGTATTGGTATGAGGGGAGTATCGTTTTCTTGCAATGACCGTCATAATTGGCAAAGAACTCATCTTTTTGCAGGCGGGTAATCACTTGGTCGTTACAGCTTGGATAGATATCTACAATGCCTTCTACCAGAGTCGTCTCAAATTCCTTACTGCCCTTGTATGCGCAGACATTGAAGCTGGTTCCGACTACCCGCACCTTATTCATCTCCGTATGTACGTAAAATGGTAACTTTTTGTTCTTGGCAACTTCAAAGTAGGCTTCACCGTCTAATTCCACATTACGTTCGCTGCGACCGAAGTTGGAAGCGTATGTCAATGTCGACTTGGCGTTCAGCCATACGCGTGTACCGTCAGCAAGCGTAATCTGGGCGCGTTGTCCGGCAGGGACGGTAATGGTTTGGGGCTGTGCGCCTTTGTTGTATATATAGTCTGCGGTCATGTAGTAGGCGGATACGGCTATGATGATAGCAGCTGCGATACGCGCCGTCCAGCGGAAGAGGGGAATGAGATGCGCTGCTCTTTTCTTGCCGTCTTGTTTGGTGGAGAATAGGGATACGTCGAACAGCATACGCTCTTTCAGGAAGGTTTCCCGGTTTTCTTCGGAGGCTTCAACCCAGTTCAATATCTGCTTCTCTTCTTCAATGGAAGCTGTTCCTCTAAAATATCTGTATAGTAATTCCTGGTTCATCATAAACGAATTGCTTGGTTATAAGGAGGTCCTCTGTGGCCCCTCTGCATATATAACCGACGAGACGGCGGCAACCCTATCGGAAAATGGAACTTTTTTTGAATAAAAGTGATTTTAACATTTACAGGAGTATGGAAGCCAGGTAATCCTTTAGCTCCAGACGTAGTATGCGCAAGGCTTTGGTGATATGTGCCTCTACGGTTTTCAGGGAGATGTGCAGTTGCTCTGCTATCTGCCTGTTGGGAAGGTTTTGATAACGGCTCAGCATGAAGATAGTCCGGCTTTGCTGAGGCATGTGTTCTAACGCCTTGTGGACAATGTGCTGTATCTCATTGTCGAATATTTGTTCGGGTTCACAGGCCTTCAGGGTTGATATGCGCAAACTCAATTCCCGTTGGCTATGGCTGTTGATATCTTCTTCTGCCCGCAGGCGTATTTGTTTGTGCTCTAAAATATTCAGGGATTTGTTTTTGATGATTGTCAGCAACAGGGCGTGAAGGTTGCTGTCTTCTTCCCAACGGTCGCGATTTTCCCATAAAGTAATCATGGATTCCATTAACACATCTTCGGCTTCAGCTCTGTCTCTGAGGTAGGAGTAGGCAAAAGTCAGGAACTTTTCTCGATTCTCTTGGAAAAAGCGGGAGAAAAGATCCATTGTATGTAATCTGGTAAGATCGGACATTCAGTTTGATGTTTTTCGGACAATTTAAGGTTTTGCATGACAAAACAACGCAATCTTTTTGTAATATGCAAATATATCTGTTGTTTTTATAACTGCCGTCGGTGCATTGGGACAAAAAGAAAGCCCGACAGTAATCTGCTGTCGGGCCTACTATATCCTAATTGTATTTAATGAGGATTATTTTTCTTTCTTTTCCGGTCTTTCTTGTCTTTCCGGTCTTGGAAGCAATACTTTACGGGACAGTTTGAACTTACCGGTTTTAGGATCGATATCGAGTAGTTTCACGTCGATTTCATCACCTTCCTTGATTCCGGCTTCTTCTACTGTTTCCAGACGTTTCCAATCAATTTCGGAAATATGAAGCAAACCGTCCTTGCCCGGAAGGAACTCAACGAATGCACCGTAAGGCATGATGGAACGTACTTTTCCTTTGTAGACTTCACCTACTTCCGGTACGGCTACGATACCTTTGATGATACGCATTGCGTCTTCAATGCACTTCTTGTTGGTTCCGGCAATTTCAATTCTGCCGATGTTGTCTATTTCTTCAATAGTGATTGTTGCACCGGTCTCTTCCTGCATACCCTGGATGATCTTTCCGCCCGGGCCGATTACGGCGCCGATGAATTCTTTAGGAATAGTCATGGTTTCGATGCGGGGAGCATGAGGCTTCAGGTCATCATGCGGCTCTGCAATACATTCGGTGATTTTGCTCAGGATGTATTCGCGGCCTTCTTTAGCCTGCAGCAATGCTTTCTCCAAAATCTCGTAAGACAGACCGTCTACCTTGATGTCCATTTGGGTAGCAGTGATACCGTCTTTTGTACCGGTTACTTTGAAGTCCATATCGCCGAGGTGGTCTTCATCGCCGAGGATGTCCGACAATACGGCATATTTTTCTTCACCAGCGTTCTTAATCAATCCCATTGCGATACCTGATACCGGTTTTTTGATTTTTACACCGGCATCCATCAGGGCCAATGTTCCGGCACATACGGTAGCCATAGAAGAAGAACCGTTTGATTCGAGGATATCGGATACTACGCGTACTACATAAGGATAGTCTGCCGGAATTTGTCCTTTCAATGCACGCCATGCCAAATGACCATGACCGATTTCGCGACGGCCTACACCGCGCTGTGCTTTGGCTTCACCCGTAGAGAACGGAGGGAAGTTGTAGTGCAGTAAGAAACGTTCTTTTCCATGTTCCAGAACATCGTCGATAATCTTCTCATCCAGTTTTGTACCTAAAGTAACGGTGGACAAAGACTGGGTCTCACCACGTGTGAAGATGGCAGAGCCATGAGGTCCGGGCAAATAACCGATCTCACACCAAATAGGACGGATTTCGGTAGTCTTACGTCCGTCAAGGCGTTTGCCTTCGTCCAAGATGGAACGGCGCATGGCTTCTTTCTCAACGTCGTGATAGTAACGGTCGATAAGCGGAGCCTTTTCTTCCAACTCCTCTTCGCTGAACTGTGCTTTGAATTCTTCACGAATAGCATCGAAAGCATCCATGCGTTCGTGTTTGTTTTTGTTACCGGAAGCGGCGATAGCGTAAGCCTTGTCATAGCAAGCGTCGTGAACAGCCTTGCGGAGCTCTTCGTCGTTTACTTCATGGCAATATTCGCGTTTTACGGTAGAGCCAACCTCTTCGGCCAGTTCCATTTGGGCTTTACATTGTATCTTGATTGCTTCATGGGCGGCTTTCATGGCTTCCAGCAAGTCTTTTTCGGAAACCTCGTTCATTTCACCTTCCACCATCATGATATTCTCATAAGTAGCGCCTACCATGAGATCCATGTCTGCCTTTTCCAACTGGTCGAAAGTCGGGTTGATGACGAACTCGCCATTGATACGTGCTACGCGCACTTCGGAAATCGGTCCGTTGAAAGGAATATCTGATACGGCAAGCGCTGCTGATGCTGCAAGTCCTGCCAGCGCATCCGGCATATCAACGCCGTCTGCAGAAAAGAGGATGATATTTACATATACCTCTGCATGGAAATTATCGGGGAATAGGGGGCGGAGAGCGCGGTCTACAAGTCGGCAAGTAAGGATCTCGTAATCAGAGGCACGACCTTCACGTTTTGTGAAACCTCCGGGGAAACGTCCGAATGCAGAAAATTTTTCTTTGTACTCTACCTGTAACGGCATGAAATCTGTTCCGGGAACTGCGTCCTTGGCGGCACAAACAGTAGCTAAAAGCATGGTGTTACCCATACGAAGCATTACAGAACCGTCTGCCTGTTTTGCCAGCTTTCCCGTTTCGAGCGTGATGGTTCTGCCATCAGGAAGCTCGATCGTCTTAACAATTGGGTTAATCATAAAAAATGTTTTATATCTATTTTCTTTCAAAATTCTCGCAAAGATACATATTTTATTCATGTAATGCGGTGGGAATGAGATAAAAAGTTTGTATTTAGTTGTTTTTTGCACTTTTATAAGTGTAAGAAGCGGGAAAATGCTTTGACTAAACATGAAAAGAAGTATATTTGCACGTTCTTTTAGAAAAATACACGAAATATGAAAAAGATTCTTTTTGTTGCGTTGGCTGCTTTGGGGTTAAGCGCATGTAATTCCGAACCGAAATTTAAAGTGGAAGGTGAAATCTCCGGTGCAGACGGTAAGATGCTTTATCTGGAAGCTTCGGCTTTGGAAGGTATTGTTCCTTTAGACTCTGTCAAGTTGAAGGGTAACGGTACGTTTGCTTTCAAACAGGTACGCCCGGTTTCTCCGGAGTTTTACCGTTTACGGGTAGATGATAAGGTTATCAACTTTTCCATAGATTCTACGGAAACGGTTCGACTGGATGCACCATATGCGGATTTTTCTACGGCTTATACAGTAGAGGGGTCGGCAAATAGTGTTAAGATAAAAGAACTTACATTGAAGCAAATGCAACTTCAGAATAATGTGAATGCATTGATTCAATGTATGCAGGCCCGTCAGATTGGAGCGGATGTGTTTGAAGATAGTCTTGCTGCATTAATGAAGAACTACAAGGACGAAGTGAAAATAAATTATATTTTTGCAGCTCCAAATACGGCATCCGCTTATTTTGCTTTGTTCCAGAAATTGAATAATTACTTGATATTTGATCCGTTGAACAATAAAGATGATGTCAAGTGTTTTGCTGCTGTGGCAACGAGCCTGAATAACTATTATCCGCATGCCGACCGTTCGAAAAATCTTTATAATATCGTAATAAAGGGAATGAAGAATACTCGTGCCCCGCAGCAGAAAGTTATGGAACTCCCGACAGAGGCCGTTTCAGAAATCGGTATCATCGATATTAACTTGCGCGACATGAAAGGCAATATGCATAAGCTGAGCGACCTGAAAGGTAAAGTTGTCATTCTGGATTTCACTATTTATCAGAGTGCGGTTTCTCCTACACATAATTATATGTTGCGCGATCTGTACGATAAGTATGCCGCTCAGGGATTGGAAATTTATCAGGTTTCTTTGGATGCGGACGAACATTATTGGAAAACAACAGCTGATAACTTGCCTTGGGTATGTGTGCGCGATGCCAATGGGGTATATTCCAGTGTAGCTGCTGCCTATAATGTGCAGTCGCTTCCTGCTGTCTTCCTCATTAATAGAAGAAGCGAATTGAGCGCTCGCGGTGAGACTATAAAAGACTTGGATGCAGCGGTGAAGGCTTTGCTGTAACGTGTTATAAATAAGAAGATTTCATTTAAATATGTTACAAAGCAGTACTTTTTGCTTGACACGCATTATTTAAAAGTCTATCTTTGCAAAGGAAATAGGAAAGAGGGTTCCAGCATGCTGACCATGTTGGAATTCTTTTTTGTTTATAGCACCATTAAAAACAATATAAAAATAAGGAGGAAAAAAGTATGGCTTATATGTCAGAAGAAGGCTACAATAAGTTGTTAGCCGATTTGAAACAGCTGGAAACGGTAGAACGCCCCAAAATTGTGGCTGCTATCGCCGAAGCACGCGACAAGGGCGACTTGTCTGAAAATGCAGAATATGATGCTGCAAAAGAAGCGCAAGGGTTGCTTGAGATGAAAATCAATAAATTGAAGCAAGTGATTGCCGATGCCAAGATTATTGATGAGTCCAAGTTAAAGACTGACAGCGTACAGATATTGAATAAAGTGGAACTAAAGAACGTGAAGAATGGAATGAAAATGACATATACCATCGTTTCTGAAAGTGAAGCTAACCTGAAAGAGGGAAAAATTTCTGTAAATACTCCGATTGCACAAGGTTTGCTTGGCAAGAAGGTAGGTGATGTAGCTGAAATTAAAGTACCGCAGGGTATCATCAATTTGGAAGTAGTGAACATATCATTTTAAAGAAAAGGCAGGTCCGTTATACGGGCTTGCCTTATTTTATACATAATATTACAGTTATGGCAACAATATTCAGCAGAATTATCGCAGGTGAGATACCTTGCTACAAGGTGGCGGAGAATGATAAATTCTTTGCTTTCCTTGATATTAACCCATTGGTGAAAGGTCATACGTTGGTCATTCCAAAGCAGGAGGTGGATTATATTTTTGATTTAAACGATGAGGATTTGGCTGCAATGCATGTCTTTGCGAAGAAAGTGGCATTGGCTATTGGCAAAGCTTTTCCTTGTAAGAAAGTGGGCGAAGCGGTTCTGGGTTTGGAAGTGCCTCATGCACACATCCATCTGATTCCTATGCAGAATGAAAAGGATATGCTTTTTTCTAATCCGAAACTGAAATTGACAGATGAAGAATTTAAGGCAGTAGCCGAGTCTATTCGTATGGCTCTCTAAAAGATTTGATTTCCTCCCCGATATAAAAATGAAAGCGGTAGTTGCTATTTCCAACTACCGCTTTTTTATTTGCTCTTTATGAAGTTAACTTTATTCGGCAGATGATGTTAACTTTGTGTTTTTATGAAGTTAACATCCTGTATACCCGAAGTTAACTTCTTTTTGGGGAAGAATATACAGCTTGCGGATGTTTGGCCCGATGCTGTTAAATGTAATCTTCACCCAGTTTGATTTGTGCATCATTTACATACTTACGGATAGAATGTTCTTCATCTTTCTTGCAGATCAGCAACACATTATCCGATTCGGCAATTAGGTAGCCTTCCAGACCGTCAATGACAGCAAGTTTGTTTTGAGGAAGAACAACGATATTGTCTTTGCTGTTGTATAATAATGACTGGCACTTCAGCGTAACATTGCCTGTTTCATCCTTTTGAGAAAGATCATATAGAGATCCCCATGTTCCTAAATCAGACCAGCCGAAATCGCCTAATGATACATATACGTTGTCCGCTTTTTCCATAATGCCGAAGTCGATAGATACGTTAGGGCATGCAGGGAAGTTTTCGTCTATGAATTTCTTTTCTTCCGGGGTTCCGTATACGTCCTTCCCGGTTGCCAGCTTAGAGGCTAATTCGGGTAAAAGCTGTTCTCCGGCTTTAATGATGCTGTTTACGTTCCACATAAAAAGACCGGAATTCCAATAAAATTCTCCGCTTTCTACGAATACCTTAGCCAGTTCCAGTTCCGGTTTTTCTGTAAAAGTTTTTACTTTATAGAAGTTGTCTTCAGTCTGTTCGGCAATTTGTATATAGCCATAACCTGTTTCGGGGCGGTTGGGCTTAATGCCGAGAGTCAGTAATTTGTCTGATTTCGCAACAAAGGCCAGACCTTTCTCAATGGCTGTGAGGAATTCGCTTTCTTTCAGGATGAGGTGGTCCGAGGGTGCTACTACGATATTGGCATTGGGATTCAGCGCGCGAATATGATAGGCTGCCCATGCAATGCAGGGAGCTGTGTTTCTACGTGTAGGCTCTAATAAAATCTGTTTGGGCTGCAACTCAGGGAGCTGTTCTTTTACCAAGTCTGCATATAGGTCATTGGTTACGACCAGTATGTTCTCTGTGGGGATTACTTTACTGAACCGGTCGAATGTCTGTTGCAATAATGAACGCCCTGTGCCGAAAAAATCCAAAAACTGTTTCGGAAGAGTTTTGCGGCTGAAAGGCCAGAAACGACTACCGATTCCGCCACCCATGATTACACAGAAATTATCCTTATTGGTCATCATATTAAATGTTTTAAAAGTTTCTGCTAAAGTACTGCATATTTTACAAATGAGGAATGGTTCGTAGATATTTTATTACTTTTTTCGCCTTTTTTTGTAGAAAGTATTGCAGGTTTCAAAAAAAGCCGTATCTTTGCACCGCATTTGAGAAATCAAATATGCCCAGATGGCGGAATCGGTAGACGCGCTGGTCTCAAACACCAGTGGATTCACTTCCATCCCGGTTCGACCCCGGGTCTGGGTACAGAATAAAAGGTTAAGTATTGAATTATCAATTACTTAGCCTTTTTGCTTGTCTGATTTTTCCCCACATTTTCCCCACAGGCGCAAAAAATATAGTAGTAAATCATTATTTTCTTTGGCTACGCAATACAAATACATTACCTTTGAAAAGAAATAAATCCAATTAAATAAACGTCAATGGAACAAGGTGTTTGGCAAGAGATTGAACAGTTATACCAGAAGTTTCAGCAACTTGGTATTAGTGAAGCGGTGGACTATGAAAAGTACTACCTCTATTCTCTTATTACCCATTCTACAGCAATTGAGGGTTCTACACTCACCGAAGCGGAGGCACAAATGCTTTTCGATGAGGGATTGACAGCTAAAGGGAAACCTTTGGTATATCATTTGATGAATGAGGACTTAAAGAAAGCTTATGAGTTTGCCAAAGAGGAAGCCAAATGTAAGAAGCCAATTAATTCAGCGTTTTTGCAAAAGTTGAATTCGACATTGATGCGTACGACAGGCAGTATTTATAATGTTATGGGGGGCTCTTTTGATTCTTCAAAAGGTGAATTTCGCTTGTGTGGCGTGACGGCTGGTATTGGTGGACGTTCTTATATGAGTTATCAGAAAGTCCCTGCCAAAATAGATGAATTTTGCACCTTATTACAGGAAAAGCAAAAGGCAGTGGGAACATTTCGGGAACAATACGAACTAAGTTTCAATGCTTATCTTAACTTGGTGACTATTCATCCGTGGGTTGATGGTAATGGAAGAACAGCCCGCCTGCTGATGAATTACATTCAGTTTTGCTACAATCTTTTTCCTACTAAGATATTCAAGGAAGATAGAGAGGAGTATATTTCCGCCTTACGTCAATCACAGGAAGAAGAAAGAAATTTGCCTTTCTTGGGCTTTATGGCTGTTCAATTAAAGAAATCGCTCTCTTTGGAAATTGAACGATTTAAGACTTCTCAGAAGAGAGGGTTTAGCTTTTTATTCTAACCTTTTACTTTGTAAAGTAGCTCTTAAACTATATTATAAATACTCCTATTGATGTGCTATTAGATTCAAAAACTCTATATATTGATTTATCTTTTTGTATGTAGTTATTTATATTATTGCTCTTTATTTTAAAGCAAAATTTGTAGTCTTTATATGTATCGTCAGTTTCAATATATGCCAAACCGCCAAATTTACTATCAATGAACTTAATCTCCATATCTGTCATAGTGAAAAGCGGTTGTTCATTTATTTGTGAACGCGGGTCTGGGCATAGAAGAAAAGGCTTGGATATTTGATTATAAATGTCCAAGTCTTTTTGTTTATAAGATTTTTCTGTTCTGCAAGTGAACTCCTGACAAGCAATATATTTTTATCTTCAGATATTGGACGTTTTTTTATAAAATACTCTTGATGTTAATTTGCAATATTCCAATCTTCTTTGCTTGGTTATATTTGTTTGATTATAATCTTTGGCGTATTGTTTTATTTATTTACCTTTGAGAACTTTGAGTCTTAGCATTTTTAGTTTTAGTGAAGTCTTTATAGTTTGTTTGTACTAACCAGTCGAATATTAATCTTTAACATGGAATTAATGAATGTGGAAATAAAATACATATCATATCTTTATCCGAAAACAGTAATCGCAATGTGTTTGCTTATAAGTTGTATTTTCTTTTCTTGTAACCAATCGGAACAGACACATATTGACAGGCTGGAACGGCAATATATAGATAGTTTGGTCCGTTCTCAAAGAGGGATAGATTCGCTGGAAAAAATACGTGATAGCTTTATTGCGGAAAACAATCCTTATGGTCTCATGGTCACTTGCAGGGTTTTAGGGCAATGCTACCGTTCGGACAACCGTTTTATGGAAGCAATTAAATGTCATAAATTGGGAATGGAACAAGCACTCCTGTTGTCCGATACACTGGAGCTGATTCAGGCATTGAACAATCTGGGGACCAATTACCGGCGGCTGGGAATTCTGAATGACGCTTCCACATATCATTATCGTGCTTTATCTTTCTGCGAAACGTTGAGCAATAAAACTGACAAGTTTGCACAAAAACAACGTGTCATATCATTGAACGGCATTGGAAATATTTATTTGACACTGGATAACAGACAGTTGGCCGACAGTATTTTTCGCGTTGCCCTGCAGGGTGAACAGCAGTTGGGGAGTGCTTTGGGGCAAGCTATCAACTATGCCAACTTAGGATCAATTTTTGAATCTAATGGCCAGGGGGATTCTGCCTGGACATATTACCGTCATTCGATGCAGCAAAACCAAAAAGCCGGATCCGATTTGGGAATTTCACTGTGTCATAACTCTTTTGGCCGTTTGTATGAAGATGATTGCCTTTGGGACAGTGCTTTGATGGAATATAAAGCCTCTTACGACATAATGGCTGGCAGCAAAGACAGTTGGCATTGGCTGGAGCCCTGTCTGGCACTGGCAAGGGTGCATCTGAAAAAAGGTGACTATAGCATGTCGTATGCTTATCTGGAACAAGCAAAGAAGGCAGCCATGAATATCGGATCTTTGGAACACCTTGCACAAGTATACGACCTTTATTATCAATGGTATGACTTGAAAGGGGATTGTAGAAATGCATTGGACAACTATGTCCAAAGCCGTGTTTATACCGACAGTATAATGAATTTCAAGAACCTGCATCATACCCAGAATCTGCGAATACAATTTGTCAGCGACCGCCATCGGGATGAGATAAATGTGCTAGAACGTACGTATGAAGACGAGCGGCGCATGCACAACTACTTGCTGATAACTTCTCTGGCTGTCATTTTGTTTGCTGTCACCATAATCGGATTTCTGTGGTATTTCCTCTATTCCCGCCGGAAAATGATTGGTATGATGAAGCAGGTGGAGGAGGCACGCTCCAACTTTTTCACGAACATTACACACGAATTCCGTACACCTCTGACTGTCATTCTGGGGTATAGCCGGTTGCTTGAGGATGGGACGGTGCTCCTGAAACAGGATTTGCAGGCTATGGGGCATTACATTACACGGCAGGGAACCAGCCTGTTGAATCTTGTCAATCAGTTGCTGGATATATCAAAAGTCAAGTCGGCTATAGGTAATCCGGAATGGAGAAAGGGTAACGTAATTCCTTACATGCATATGCTGGTGGAAAGTTTTCAGGACGTTGCCCGTCAAAAGCGTATAGAATTGCTGTTTCTGCCTTCTCAGAACACTGTCAATATGGATTTTGTACCGGACTATTTTCAAAAGATTTTGCGGAATCTCATATCAAATGCATTGAACTACACACCCGATTACGGCAAGATACTTATTGAGACCAATTTGAATGACAATGTGTTCGAAATCCGTGTCTCGGATTCTGGGCAGGGGATAGCAGAAGAAGACTTGCCGCATGTTTTCGATCTGTTCTACCAAGGAAACAAAGAAAACATGAAAGGAGTTGGCAGCGGCATAGGATTGTCGCTTGTCCAAAAACTGGTAATGAGTATGAACGGAATGATTGAAGTGGAAAGCAAAGTAGGCGTAGGAACTGTGTTTACATTGCGCTTCCCGCTCTTTCACAATGAGAAGGAGTATCCCGACTTCCGTCTGAACGAAATAAACATTGAAAAGGAAATCCCGGCTGCTGGAGATAATTTGCCTGACAGCTTGCCACAAGGCAAAGAGTCAAACGAAAACATTCCATTGATTCTCGTTGTTGAAGACAACCTGGATGTGGCACATTACATCGGTTCGTTATTGCAGGAACATTATACCCTCCGGTATGCGCACAACGGACATATCGGCTTGGAGCTGGCCCTTGAACTTGTGCCCGACTTGATATTGACAGACTTGATGATGCCGGTAATGGATGGATATGCCTTGGTTCGGAGTATACGCGAGAACGAGGCTGTGAATCATATACCCGTTATAGTTATTACAGCCCGCTGTACAGAAGAGGACCGTATCAAAGGGATTGAAGCTGGAGCTGACGCTTATCTCTATAAGCCTTTCAATGCTGAAGAACTTTTAGTGCGTGTAAGCTATCTGCTCGATTCGCGCAGGATGCTGAGAAGCAAGTATGCCAATGCCGTAGAGCGGCAGGTTGCAAATGCCGAGAAGCAGCTGTCTATTGCAGATCAAGATTTCCTGAGCAGATTGACCGACATCACTTATCGTCAGATGGAAACAGGGGAACTGGATGTTGAAACTGTTGCTTCTAAAATGTGTATTACACGGCAGCAGCTTACGCGCAAGTTGCAGGCTGTTACCGGAGAAACTGCCGTAGTCTATCTGATGAGGATTCGATTGAATAGGGCAAAACAGTTGCTCGATTCCAGTGCAGACATGCAGATAGGAGATATTGCCACAAAATGTGGGTTCGAAGATAACGCATATTTTTCCAGAATTTTCAAACAATATTTTCATCTTACACCTTCGCAGTACCGGAAACGGCCGAAATGAATTTATTTTTTTGTTCTATCTGCTTTTGGATTTTTAGATAATTGAAAATAAGGAATATATACTGTATTTGTGTTCCAAAAATCCAAAACAGAGATATCGAAAAACATCAAAAATCCAAGAATAAGGTAACAAATATCCTAACTGTCCATGATATTAAGCTTTTACTTTGCTGCAAACTTCTGATTGAAATTCAGTGGGAAGTATTGCAGTTATCCACTAAAAATTCATGTATCATGGAAAACAAAAATAGCAATTTAAGTAAAGCTGAAAGATTGGAAATCTTGGCAATGAAGATTCATGAGTTTATTTATAATGGCTCTACTTATTCATTAAAGGATAGATTTCTGAACAATAAATTGAGTACAAGCGAAAGACTTACTAAACAAGATTTGAAACTTTTAGAGGAGTTTCTGTCTGATATAGATAAATTAGGTGGCAGTAATGAAGAATTAATTAAAAAATGGGTTCTCCCCAATAAACCCGATGGCTATTTTGATCAAATTAAAGATGCTATTCTCGGTATTGACAGAACTGAGCTGAAAAATCTCATAGAATTTGCAAAACAGCAAAATAAAGTATCCTCATCATTGCTGCCAATCAAAGGTATCAGCCAGACCATGCAGGGCAAACTGAAGCTGTATCACATATACGACATTCCCAGCCTGTTGCAAAAAGGCAAGACTCAAAGCAAACGTAACTATCTGGCTTCCAAATTGGATATAGATGTAAAGCTGGTAAATTCGTGGGTGAAACAGGCAGATTTGTGGAGAGTGGAAGGCATGACACCTGATACTGCATTTCTGCTGGTACAGATCGGAGTACGCAATGTGAAAGACTTGGCAAGAGTTGATGTTTACAAAGCTTACCCCATCATGCAGCGGCTTTGCTTTACACAAATCGACTTCTTGCTTGAGAACCAGAACACTATCGAGGCTATAATTAAAAATGCAGAAGAACTGGTTGATAGCTCTTTCATGGGACGTCAGCTGTTACTGACCATTGAAACAAATGAGCCGGAACCGGAGTACCTTTTCCGCCAGCCGTCCAACTATCAAATCGATGAATTGCTGAAGACCAGTGGAGAAATCATACGCGAAGGAATGGATGCGTTGGATGACGTAATTCCTGCGCTCCCGCTTCCTCATATCATCAGAGGGCAGATATACATGAGAAAGACAGGAGAACCTCAGCTCAACGACTATCCGTTCGCTAATGCAAAAGTTGAAATATCAGGTATCTCAAGTGCATCCAGTGACCCGAGTGAAGCTGGCAAAAAGCCATTTGGATATACCGATGGCGGAGGCAATTTTTCAATTATAATGCCTGACAGATACAACTTCCAGGAAACTGTCGCTATTACAGTTACAAAAGGGGCCAATAAACAGACCTTTTTCAAAACTGCGTCTGACATTATAAATTCTGTAAAAGAACAAAAGGTTCTTGACCTTTTCAATAAGTTGGACTTTATAAAAGGTATTCTTGACGCAGAAAAGGAAAAAAAGGATATTTACGAACGACTGAAAAAATATCTGGCAACAAATCCGAACAATGTCGCTGAGATAAAAGCGGAAATAAAAAAATGGGAAATCATGATGCCGGAAATCGAGTCTGAAATCAAACTGCAGACACAAACCTGTATCGACACCGAAAAAGAAATCAGACAAACAATTGATGACCATACTGTCGTTTCATTAAACAGGATTCTGAAGAATCTTGTGAGCCGAAACAATCTCGAAGCTGATTTGGGAGTATTTGTATTGACCGACGAAATTTTCAAAGGGCTTTCGTCGGGCTTAAAGAAAACATTGCCAAGCGTGAAATTAATGGAAAACGACAATGAGGCTGTGCGACTCACCACCGATACGGCTCCGGCTCGTGTTTTTAATTACTGCATGCTCCAACGCCTGGTTGAACCAGCAATTACCAATGGCAATAAAGATGGAGATCCCACAATACGGACAAAATTGACTAAGCCGGTTGATGTTATGGCATTCAAGGAGAATATATACAATGCTCCTGATAGTATAATAAAAATGTCGTCTTTGGGCATTGGCTATATACTGAATATGCACCAGGCATGGGTGCCTGACGGTTTTGCCTTGGGTTCACTGCTCTACTCTCTTGTGTTGGCTCCGGGCGAAGAGCAACGTCTGGTGGTACGGGAGAAAAGTCAGACATATACTGTATCCGACAATTCGGATGCTTCGGACAGTACCCGCGAAAGCTATACACTCACACAGGACGATGATGCCATGGCGGTGTACAATTACGCGCTTAACCAGCTTTCTAAAGCCGACTACCAATCGGAATATTCAACCAAAACATCAAGTCACGGTGGAGGCTTGGGCATAGGAGGTGTGTTTGGCGGATTTTCTGCAATGTTGGGATTATCAGGCTCTACATCAAAATCGAGCGGAAGCGCCTCATCATCGGCAAGCCAGTCAAACGCACACAACGAAGTATCTTCTGCCGCTCAAAATTTCCAGCATAGCATCAAGAGTGCTTCGGAAAGAGTGGCACAGGCAAAACGCATCAGTGTACGGGCAGCGACAAGTGCAGAAAGTGATTCGGTGGCAACAAAAATTATTGCCAACCACAACCATTCGCATACCCTTACAATCCAGTATTGGGAAGTAATGCGCCGCTACCGGATGGAAACCTGTATCGACGGTGTTGAACTGGTGTTGTTTGTTCCTTTGGAAATTATATCATTCAAGGATAAGAACGAAGATTTTGTTTCTACCTCAAGCAATTCCACTGATTCTGGTTCTGAGACTAGCCAAAAGACCGATAAAGATAAATTCAACGAACGTTATAAATCGCTGTTGAAATACGCTGATATATTGCTCCCTCATCTGCCTTATAAATATAAGAATGGTTTGGAGCTCATAAAAAGATATGCAGCTTATCCTTATTGGGAACGTGAAAAGGAAGAAAGTAGCAGCAGCAAGGAGCTGAAATTAAGTTTCAACTGCAACATATTGGAGTTTGATGATATAAATGCAACTTTGGTCCTCAAGAATGGAAAAGGAATCATTACAGGAACTTCTGATTATGAAAGGGATGATCTCGTTCCAAAGGTAGAAAATGAGGGCACAAATGTTCCAAAGGTAGAAAATGAGGGCACAAATAATGAAAATAAGATTGAAACTTCGCTTCAGTTGAAGCAAAAAATCAAAGAAAGAAGAAACGAAGAAGGAGATGTGTGCACATTTAGTTTCAATATTCCAGGGTATGTAACTGAAAGTGACATTGACTACATACGTTTGGATCACAGCTACGAACCGTTCTCCTATAGTCTTTATCAAAGAAAGAAAGAAGAGCTTCCAGAGGCACAACAAAAAGCTTTAACAAATTTGGAAAATTATGAGACGTGGCTTGCCCAAGACAACAAAAAAAGCGATACTGACAGAATCAATATAGCACACTATAAATCACTGCTGCCCGAAGCTTTCACAACTCCTATAGTTACGTTGTCTCCAAGCGTGTTGCGCTCTTATGGTTCACCTCGTATTTCAAATGTAGTATTGTCGTTTGGTGAAGGGGACAATAAATCTAAACGCCTCATGGGGGTTGCCTCGTCTTCAACCATCAACCCTTCGCTTAGAATAAATGTTCAGATGTCTTGCAGAGTATTGCGGAACTCTGAATGGCAAGAGATGGAATCTACCTTCCAACACATAGTGGCTGATACATTGCACTACTCTCAAGTGGTATGGGGCTCACTCAGCGATGACGAGCGTGCCATGATGCTGGAAGGATATACAATCGACATGGATTTCTCTAACCTTAAAGGATATGAAGATATATATCAGGTTGAGATAGACCAGGATAATTACTATCAAAGCAATAATAGAACTGGTCAATACGATCCTGAAACAGAAACCATAGATATTCCATTGTTGAATTGCGTGAACATAAAAAAGCCATTGGGATTTTACGGTAACTGCATCTTGCTGCCATTCACATATCCACAAAGTCTGGCAAAGAAACTGAACAAAACAGCTGCCGAAGTACAGGATGCTCTATATCGTTATCACACAGCATGCTACAGGGTACCATCAACAACTATCTCGCTGCCTACCGACGGTATGATAGGCGAAGCCGTACTCGGAGAAACAAATGTAAGTGAAGTCATAGATCTGACACGCTTCTGGAATTGGAAAGATTCTCCAATCGACAAGATGGATATCGGCAAAGACTACCTTAACAACACCGACTATTTGGACGGAAAGGCTCCTGCCGGAACCACTGCTTTGAATATCCAAAGTGCAACTGCGCCACAACCTGCTACAGTGACTGACCTGATTAGTGCTCTGGCTGGCAAACAGACTCCACAGTTTACCGATTTCGCAGAGGGATTGCAACAGCTGAAAGAGATTCTGAACGAAGGAACCAAGAGCGCGGCATCAGGTAGAGACAAAATACTGGACAACAGCAATGCTATGATGGGAAAGGTGATAGACCTGCTGAAATTGAAACCCGAATTAGATAAAAGCAGTAATAGTGAGGCTGACAAAGACAATAAACCTGAAACCGGAAAGCCCTCTACCTCAGGAGGGGCTGGAACAACTACCGGTGGCAAACCTGAAATCGAAACGGGCGGCAAAGGTGAGGCTGACAAAGACAGTAAACCTGAAACCGGAAAGCCCTCTACCTCAGGAGGATCTGGAACAACTACCGGCGGCAAACCTGAAACCGGGACAGGCGGCAGTAGTGAAACTGGCAAGGACAGTAAACCTGAAACCGGAAAAACTCCTACACTCGGAGAGGCGGGAACAATTGGCGTCGACAAAATGACGAATTGGAACAAAAAATGAGAATGGAAAATAAGTAATAACTACGATAATACATTGAAGTTATGGCAAACGAAAATTATTTATCCGAATTAGTCACCAGGTTACTTGAACAGGAGACTTCGGAAGAAATGGCTGAAATAAAACGAATGATATATCGCAGGATAGCAACAGAAAGTGATATCAAACTTTCTCGAATTCCTGCTCCCTTGAATATAACCGAAATAGGCGGGTACTTTAACCTGCTTATGAAGATTAATCAACAGGAAATGTTAAGACAAACGCTCGCATCGATACTCGGATTACCCATGCAGCCGCCGACCGAGTAGTTATAAAATGAACAAAGGAGACAGGATACGGAAGGTTACAGCTCTTTTTGATAAAGTGATTTGATAAGTACAGATTTTCAATATGGAGCCAGGGACCGGAAACGACACTTCGAGGGATGACCTGGCCTATTGCATTGAACGGTTATGGCGTTACCTCCGTAGGGAGGGGAGTTGACTTATGAACATGTGGTCTTACTGGCATCTGCTACGGCAGATGTCGCGGGGGACCTGACCTGCTAATTGGAATGCTTATGTTGTGAATGAACTTTTGCGGCTGTTTGGTTTGCAAAAGGGATACCAGCTAAGAAGGCGTATATAGAGGTTGTGCATCGCAATGGAATTATGTCCGTTGGTTGCCTGATTGATTGTTCTGAGTTGTTGTATTGAGGTTTTACTCAATACGGTTGAGTCCATGCCGTATAGCTGCAGAGACAACCAGTCGCAGGATGAGAACCATCCAGCGTGAAAATCTCCACACCGGAGTGCTGGTCAAGCAGCAGTGGGTCTTTAGGCTGGCAGGTGTGCATTAGCAACCTGATTGGACTGCTCTTTTTGCAGTGGGCACCGCAGTACGATGCGAGTTCATAAAAAGCCCCATCAAAAACAAATCTTTTCGTTTTTGATGGGGCTGTATTTATTGGCATATTTTTATTCATTGTCTTTTGGAGCCTGGTCTGACATAATGTGGTCCGTCTTTTTCTTCTTCCTTGCCTTCCGGTGTTGAGGAGTCACCCCAACCTAATGGTTTAGGGTAAAGTCTCCCAGGTTCTTTAGGAGAGCCATCTTCATTCATGTATTTTTCTAAGATAGAACCTTTCCCTGTAGGATAAAGTCTGTCTTTTGTCTTATTTTCTGATGTTGATGAGTTTCCCCAACCTAATGGTTTAGGGTAAAGTCTCCCAGATTCTTTAGGGGAGCCATCCTCATTCATGTATTTTTCTAGAATAGAACCTTTCCCTGTAGGATAAAGTCTGTCGGAGGTGGAGCTGCTTCCTTCAGAGCCTGGACGGACATAATGACCGCCCGAGGTGGAGCTGCTTCCTTCAGAGCCTGGACGGACATAATGACCGCCTGAGGTGGAGCTGCTTTCTTCAGAGCCTGGGCGGACATAATGACCGCCTGAGGTGGAGCTGCTTTCTTCGGAACCTGGACGGACATAATGTCCGCCTGAAGGTGAGCTGTTTCCTTCGGAGCCGGTATCGTTCGGTAGCTCTGCAGGCTGATTTCCAGAACCGTCAGAAGTCGGGATATTTCCACAGATTACCCTATGTGAAACCACCAGTGCCTCGCCTTTCTCCCCTCCATTGTACCAACAGTCTTTTTTACCGTTGAAAAACCAGTTTACAGTTTCACCACCCAGATTACCTGCTCTGAGCCAGCCGATGCATATATCATCATTCCAGTTTCTGTATTCATGTTCGTATATCAAATCATAATTACGATGGCGGATTTTTATATATATCTGCCAAAGGTTAGTGGAAATGATACTGACGTTGGGTTTCATGAATTTCTTACAATCTACTTCACGTTCTTTTTCCAATCCTTCTGTTGTTCCGGTGAATAATCCGTATTTACGGTTAGGGTTATCTTTGTATGAGTACCATCCGGATGCCATTAATTTATTTGACTCCAGGGTGTTGAATACTCTGATCTTGATTTTCTTTGCCATAATTAATGAGTTTAAGAGTTATTCCATAATTAATTTTTGTTTCTTGTTCTATACTGCATAATATTTTGTTTGTGTATAATAAAGATAATAGAATTATTTTGTATTTGCAATAAAAATAGCTACGTTTTTCTTGTAATTATGGGCAGTTATTTGTTGTTTTTTCAAAGAAGACTGGTGTTTATAAAAATAGAAGCGTGGAACTGTATGCCACACTCTTACTTGAAGGTCGTAGGAAACCCTGAATACAGATGCAACAATAGCAGCCCACGCTATATGCGTGAGAACCACTATGCTATCCTTGTATTCAGATTGAAAATTTCCTACGTTTTCAAGTACAAGATAAGCATAACGCTTCTTCTAATTCTAACATGTCTTGGAAAGAGTTTCCTCAATCCATTGGCAAAGATACACAATTTAATTGATAATCGGGAATATAGAGTCGCAAACTATCAAGTTACATCTTAATTCCTCTACTTTTCTTTTCTTCTTGTTGCGGTACTCTTGTTCCGTATCTAAGCCTGTGCCATTGTTCCCTGAACCACTCGGCAATCGGCTTCCTGTTTATTGTCAGGCTCAGTCTGCTTTCATCGTCAGGGTCGTTTTCAACCCTTAAAATATCATCCTTTATGTCAAAGTTCCGCCTGTGTTGTTCCGAATAGATTTTACCGCTACATTTCAGAGCTTCTTTTTTGACTATAAGACTTTCAGCCATTTCTTTAGAGAACCCCAGTATGGCACAGAACTTTTCCATGCGAAGCATTTCCCTGAACATCGGGAACCACCTGAAAGCCTTGTCTATGATTCTGGCAAGTCGTGACAGTTCCTTTTCCTTCATGTCAAGTTCCTGCCTGTGCATTTCCTTGAGATTGTGGATTTGCGTATCATGCTGTTTCTGCATCTGCTGTATCTGGCTCTGCAATTTTTCAATATTGGTGTCCCGTTTTGAAACCTCGTCTTGCAGTTTTTCGTTGGCATGTTCCAGCTCTTTCAGTTTTCCGCTTCCGAAAAGAGAAGCAACACCGCTTGTTATGGCTGTCGCTGCTGTGGTGGCTGTCTTCTTTAGCTTGTCAGTGCGAATTTCTGATTTTACCTGTTTCAGTTCCTGTTCGGCAAGATTTATCTGTTCTTCTTTATGCCGTTTGGCAGCATCCATGCGTTGCAGTTCGGCTTTCTGCTTCTCAATGATAAAGTCGTTCCGTTCCAGATGCTCCTTACCTGTGACAGCCTTTGACTGCCCACGCTCCATCAGCAGGATGTCTGATGCAAGGGTCTGCATCTGCATCATGTCATCGTCATTGAGCTTTCGGCTCTTTC
>ENA-OPBE01000256-OPBE01000256.1-human-gut-metagenome-genome-assembly--contig:-NODE-256-length-52365-cov-4.239553_pt1 | contig 52365 bp, 28 predicted proteins | sample MGYA00241066_ERZ501448 | MGnify/ENA primary metagenome ERZ501448 (study PRJEB25962, sample SAMEA2042585) | human gut metagenome | biome: human gut; feature: human-associated habitat; material: faeces...
TCGTGTACTGAATACCGAGCTTGGCTATCTTTCCTGCTTCCGCAGAATTTACAACAATATTGATACCTTCAAGTCTCTTTGCCTTTCCGCTTGTACCTGACATAGTACCATTGGATTTCCATGTCTTGATATCGTTCTCTTTTCCTTCCCAGCCAAATGTCTGTACATGCGTACGGTAGGAAACTGTAATATTCGGAGCTGTTGTAGTTGTGCCTGTATTTCCACCTGTATTGCTTCCGGTGTTACCACCTGTGGAACCACCAGTATTCCCTCCTGTACTTCCGTCAGTAGAGTCTCCAGTATTACCGCCTGTGGAGCCGCCGGCATTTCCACCTGTATTTCCTCCAGTGTTACCACCAGTCGAACCACCGGTTGTCTCTTTGACTGTGGTAACGGTGAGTCCTGCGCTCTTATCGCTTTCCAGCCAATACCCCTTTGCCACCTTCTTTACATAAAATGTATAAGCTGTATTTGCTGTAAGTCCTGTAAATACATTGCTATCCTGCCAGTTCACACCATCTTTGGAGTATTTGCAGCCAGCAACACTGTTCAATGTAACAGATGTCGTTGTCTTAGATGCAAGTGTTGGAGCTGACGGTGTTTCATATTCCTTATACACGGAAAGCTTAACAGTATCTTTGTATCCGCCCGATTTTGTTGTCACAGAAATCTCTGTATATCCAGGTGCAACCGCCGTAAGAACACCGGTTGTCGCATCGATTTTAGCAACCTCTGGATTGGAAGAGGTATATGTAATCGTCTTATCTGTAGCATTGGCAGGGGAAACCGTTGCCGGGAAGCTCCATGAAACAGCATCTCCGATCGTTATAGATTTCTCGGAAGGCTGATTGTCAAACCGAACCCCTGTTACTTCTACAATCTTCTCTCCTTCCTGTGCGGTCTTTACTTTGATCGTTACAATCTCGCCCGTGCGAATGTTGTTATCTGCATCGGCTTTTACACGGATTTCAAATGTATATTCTGTATCTGGATCTAATCCCTCAAATACGTTGCTATCCTGCCATGTTCCATTTGGAGCAATGCGATACTCACAGTCGTCATATGGTGTTAACGTGATCGTATTTGTCGTCGGTGTCTCACTTGTGCTTGGTGCCTGTGTTGGAGCCTCTGGTGTCTTCCACACCGTAACTGCACAGGTTGCTTTCACATCTGATGTGCTTCCGTTTGCTTTTGCTGTGATTGTTGCAGAACCTGCGCCAACCGCGGTTACCTTACCAGAAGCATTCACAGTTGCAACCTTGTTGTTCGAAGAACTCCATGTCACGCTCTTATCTGTTGCATCATCCGGTGATACAGTTGCAACAAGGGTTGTCTCTGTCACAGGATTTGTTCCTCCGATCTCGAAGCTCAGCGTGTCTTTATTCAAAGCAACACCTGTTGCTGCAACCTCCTTCGGTACATCAGGTGTGGAACTGCCACCGGATGAAAGATTTTTGTCTATATACTGATGTTCGGTATCGGATGTGTATTTTTCATAGATTGCAGCTGCTGCAGCAACCAGAGTCGCGTTATAATCTATGGCTACCTCATTACATACATAATCGCTTGCAGAATCAACATAGGAACCATCGATTTTCTGTCCGCCAACCAAAGCACCGATTAACATGTTTTTCTGAGCAGTTGTTCCCTGATCTTTACCAGTATATCCGGAAGCCGCTCTATGATGCGGGTATTTTGGTCCATACGCATTATATCCGATGACAAAACATTGCTTTGCTGCATTGTTACCAAGCAGATATTTCATCTGTCCCTCTGACCAGCCTCGATATGTTTCTATTGACGTCATCTTATCATACAATAATCCTGTGTACTGCATAGATGTGTTATAACGGGCAGAACCCCAATTGCTGACACATCGATAGCCACCATAGGTACTATTGCCATCTGAAATTCCCATAAGCGATGCTATTTTACTGGAATTCCCATCGTAATAAGCCACTGCCGGACCGACATTGTCCCAGCCAAGCGGCCAATATGGTTTCATAGCTGCATCTGCATTTTTATACTGATTATATTCAGACAGATAACTTGTGTTTCTGGTAATCTGATACAACAACAGCGCTGCCAGACAATAATCATCTTCCCAGTTAGAAGATACATAAAAGCTACCAGACGTTGTACCAACAGACTTATTGTGATTTTTTGCATATGCAAAAAGCATTTCTGCTGTCTTTAAATATTTGTCGCCGCCAAAGTTTTTATACTGCATGGCAAGTGCGGCTGCGGATAATGATACCACATCGGTATGTGGTGCAGAATCGCTGGAGAAATATGCCGTACGATTGCTCTGTGGCTGAGCTTCCGGCGCTCCCCAATATCCATGATCGTAACCACCGCCACCATTTCCAACCTGTACACAGTACGCTTCCACAGAAGTTCCTGCACTGTTTAATACAGCACATTTAGTCAGATAATCCGCAAAATGTGTCGTGATTGTCTGCAAATGATTCGTCTGTCCCGATGCCACATATGCAGATTTGTTCGTATTATAGCTCATACCAAGCACAAATGCCGCATATGCTTCTGGAAGACCAAACTTTACATGATCGCCCGCGTCATGGAATCCGCCAGTCAAATCTACCGTAACAGTACTTCCATCGGTTCTTGTATAAGAATACTTATCATAGGTGTGGCAATTTCCTCTCCAGTCAAGCAGAGACTTTGTTCCTACCTCATCGCCACACATATTTGCATCATAAAAATACAAAGAGTACTGAAGCAGCTTTGCATAGTTGTAATCAATATCTGAATAATTGTAATCTGTTACATTTCCGGCAGGAATTGTGACTGTACCAGAGCCGCCAGAACTTCCACCAGAACCACCAGATGAGGTAGAATCTGTCGAGAACTTCACAGAATTGATCTGGTATGTAACAGTAGAACCTTCCTGCAGGTTTGTAAACTGCACGCCGATTTTACCAACTTCTGTGCTATTTCCCCAATCCAGACTTGAGAGATCCATGCTCATTTCCATCGTTCCTGATGTTGTCAAGTTTACATAATTCCCCTGATTCCATTTCCAGTCCTTTGACATGAACATCATCATAGCTCCCGGCGTACCCGTTGTACCCGCAGTGAAGTTTGAAACTGACAGACTCATGCTCAAACTCTTAATTCCCTTTGCTTCCCATTCGGATTTTTCATCCATATCCGCTGGCAAGCTCAGTAGAAGCTCGGAGATCATAATCCCTTTGTTTTCGCCATTGTCTTTTGCAGCCTCTGTTTTTCCACTCATCGTAATATACGATGATAAATCCATTTCCGTTGCTGCCTGTGGTGTCAACGTTGGAATCGTCACCCCTGTTATCATGAATAACAGAGCAAATACAACTGCAAACACCCTCCTTGTCATTCGTTTTTTGCTCATTTGAACCCTCCTCTTAATGTTTTAATTGTTCTTTTTATCTTGCACGAGCTGTAACTGTGCCCGCAACTTTTCAATTTCTGCCTCCGATCATTTTCTTCATACAATCCATTATAATCGACACCTGGCTTATGTTCAATCAATGAATTTTATATATAGGTTATTTGTAGTACTCTCCCAGACTGATTCCATTGATGCCAAGCGGAATCGCATGATCAAGTCCGATGAACTTCTCACCATTGTTCCAGAGAACTTCCTTGACAAATGCATACTTTTCCTCGTCCCATGTTGTGAAATCATCTAAAACCATGCCTCCGGTATCCCCAGAGTTCGCATTGAAGCACCAGAAGGTATGATTCAGTCTATTCTTCTGTATGAGTTCGCGCATATAGGTCATCCAGGTGATGTTCGGTTCCGTCATAAATCCGCCCCACTCGCCGATCAGAAGCGGTGCGATATTATCCTCATGGATATAAAACCAGTTATCGTGCCAGCAGTCTTTCATCAGGCTGTCGTAGGTATAACTGCCCTGAAACCAAGGCTGTTCATATACAGTCGGACCATAATCGTGCGGCGAATATACAAGCTTGTTCTGATATTTGCCGAGGTCAACCGGGTAATCTGCGACACCGCGCAGGTTTCCGCCCCACCAGTTGAAATAATAATCATCCTCATTCGTCGATGCATAATTGCCATTCTTCTTGATATCAATCGGATAGATCTCAGTTCCTTCCACAAGCACGAGTACATTCGGATTCTTCGACAATACGGCATTTGCTGCTCGCTCTGCCGTGTATTTCCAGTTGTTCTCAGACTTCGAATCGTTCCAGATTGCCGCGCCGTCGCCCTCGTTTGGCTTTCCGTGTGGCTCATTCTTCAGGTCGTAGGCGATGATCGTATCATCATTTTTATACCGCTCCGCCATCCACGAAAGTGCCGAAAGATACTCGTCCGTAGAAATACGGTCGGTGTACCACAAGTTCACCATATGACCGCTCGCATTCGTTTCTGCACAATGGATATCGATAATCAGCTTTAAACCATTCGCCCGGCACTGTCCGATCACATATTCGAAGATCTGCAGGCTGTCCATCCCAACGAGATAATCATTGGTTGCCTGATTGAAATTCGCATCCGGATACTCACCGTTCGACCACTGTAAGATCAGCTCTGCCGAAAATGGCACACGAATCACATTGAATCCGTGGTTTGCAATCTCCTGAATCGACTGATTCAGGTCGGAAGCCCATAACCCGTCAAATGTGTTTGTCCCTGTATTATAGCCAAACCAGTTGATACCAGTCAGCCACACTTCGTTTCCATCTGCATCCACGATCTTATTGCCATCCGTAAAGAGCCAGTCATCGGTCGTTGGTTCCGGCACATCCATCGCACCATAGTCCACATCCCGGTCTACAGATACGTGATTGGTGGATGCTGTCTCGTTCGCAGCGTCATCCGAAGTATCGTTCGTAGCAGAATCATTGGTCGAAGCATCATTCTGATTGCCTGAATTTCCGCCCGTTACCTCATCAATCTGTGCTACTGCCGAACCGGATGCAGACTTGTTGGTTTCTGCTTTATCCCATTTTCCCTGTATCTGCATACCAAGCAGCATGCCGAGCAGAAAGACGATAATAAACAGCAATATAAATATTACAATTTTTAGATTTTTGTTCATTCTCCCCTCAAATCCTTTCCTTTTGATTTTTCTCTTCCTCAAAACGCAAATATTAGTATAAAAATTTTATCATGAATTCTTAACTGCATCAATTAAATTGCAGTAAAAAAGAGAGATTTATTTTCTTTCAGTGAAAACATCCATCTCTCTTACACTTTTATTTCCATGTTGTCACCGCACTCTTATAAGTACGCCCAATACTAATCTTATAACCATCATTTATGACAAGATAATTAGAATGTATAGAAACAACATAGTCCATATTTACAATATACCCAGTATGTCATCGGACAAAATTATCCGGTAATCGTTTTATTAAAGAAGCTAATGATATATATGATGCATATTCACTCCCCTTTGTCACAAAACGAACCTTTCTTGCATCTCTTTCAATATACATCACTTCATTTAAATTGATTAGCACCTTCTCCTTCTCACATACAATTTCTATAAACTTGCTTTTTGTAGTTAAATAATTATTTTGTTCATTATTATTTGTTATCATTTATATGTACTCTCCCCGTAAGTCCGATATCAATATTTTATTTCGTTTGTTATACAAAATCCATGCACTTTGTATAAACAACCTATAACCTTGCATAAACAACCAATTGTATTACAAAGGGAAAATACTTCATATTTAATTATCAAATTAAAAAAGACCACTATTTTTCAAGTGGTCTTACCGCATACTTGCTCATCGTCACGACGGCAACCAGACATACCAGCATCAGCAGTAACTCGAATTTGACCCGGATAAATAACTGGTCGAGCTTCGCCTGCGCCTGATAGATCTCCATAGCGTTATCGTTCGAGAAGGACAGATTCCCGGCAAGTGTCAGTACCTTCTGGCTTTGATCCTGTCTGGCAATCCGGATGCGCAGATTCCCGGAGGCTTTAAGTGTAACCGGATCTCCAATCGCACAGATAAATGGTGTGTCCCCGCCGATATCCGCTTGTACGATCCGCGCGGTACGGCTGTCTCCTGCCTGTGATGCATCGTTGCCACTATCTGTCGGCTGGTTTGCATTCTGGCTTTGCTCCGTCGAAGAAGTATACGTCACAGTAAGCTCCTCTGTCTGAATCGGCGCGATATCCTGTGACAGGCTCTGACAGATCTGCTTATACGCGGCATTGTTCGCATAATAGGTCATCGTTGAGCCTTCCTGTGTGATACCATAGACCTCCTGTATATATGCCTCACTTAAGAGTTCTGCCTCGAAGGATGTTGTGTTTGCCTGATATGACACCGTGACGGAATCACTCACATCATAGCTTACATCTGTGACGCCCTCAATCTCGCGCACCCGCTGTACCTTGCTGTCTGTAAGCACCTGATCATTCCCAATCAGTTTGAATTCCTCTTTCGTCCGGGTGATCTGCGCATAGCGTAAGCCGTCCCGGATCAGGAATCCACAGCAAACTCCGATTGCGATTACATATAAAATTATAATCTTCACTGCATCCTGCTGTCGGCGCAGGCGCAGAAACTCTCGTATCTTCATAATCTGTCTAATTGCTCCACACTGATTTCTCCGGAAAATTTATTCCGTATCTTCCTCATCCTGCTTCTTAAGGTGTATCTTCCGTACAATGATCACACCTGCGGCAACTGCGATACAGCCAATCACAACCGCCATGATTACCCACCACTGGTTCGTATTGTCCGGTGTTGTTTCTTCCTTCTGGTCTGAAAATGGGGATTTGATCGTTGTGGTAAATGTCACTTCTTCCGTATATTCTTTGCCGCTTTCGTCCTCGTAATAATAAGTGACCGTGCCTTCGGTATTTCCATACAGCTTGCTTCCGGACAGTGAACTGACGGATACCTGTGTGCTTCCGGTTGCCGCGGTTCCTGCCTCCATATCTCCGATGAAGATCGTTCCCTGTGGCTTTAATCCATCTGCCGCAATCTCAGCCCGTACATTATAGATCTTACTTCTGCCTAAGTTCATTGCCTGCACTTTGGCTTCCACAACATCCGCCACGACTACCTCACTTGGAAAGCTTAGATCGTCAAACTGCATCTCAGAGGACTGCTGTACCGTGATCTTCGCCTTGCCGGAAGTGGAATATGTATTTCCCTCACCGTCCGCATAGTCCATGGCGAGCTCTAAATCGTATTGTCCGGCAGCGGTCTTCGCGTTGATCCGGTAAGAAAATGTGATCGTTTTCTCCTCCTGTGGAGCAAGCTTCTCGATATAGACGCTGTCGGACTGGCTGAGCAGGGTAAAGCTCTCCGTATCAGCAGTCACTGCAATAGTCATGTTTTTTACTGTATTTTCTTTGCTTGTGTTGAGCAGGACGATATCTGCCTTTATTTCATCTCCCGGCTGAATCTCTGATTTTGAATATTTATACGATTTTACCATAACCTTTGGAGCAAATGTCGGAAGTTCTTCGGTCGCAGGCTCTGTCACTTCCTCCGTTGTTGCATCCGGATCGATGCCATCACTGATCGTCACATACGTGGTAAATTCCTGCTCCACTGCATTGCCCTTTGTATCCTTCGCTGTGACCTTCAAGATTACCGGATAAGAGCCATTTGTCCGCTTTCCCTTTAATTCCACGGTGAAATCCGCCACGTAGGCGGAAACCTCTTTGGTATTTGCATTTACCTTGACGGTCTGCAACCGGATATCCTTCTCGTAGTTTTTAAATACGAACGGTGCTGTCTGCGCATCGCCTAGATTAAGTGCCGCCCGTAATGTGTTCCCCCGAAGTTCTCCTTCACTGAGTATAGGAAATACAATGCGAACCGATCCGTTGGCATTGGTTGGTACATAGCCCTGTGCATAAGGCTTCTCCATGCCATCGTACTGGTTCTCATTGTCGATGTTCAATGTCACTGTCTCGCTCTGTGTATCCTTGTCATCCTTTGTGTTTGTGTCTGCCTGTGTGGTTGCGGGCTCCTGTGTCGTCGGCTGGGTAGGATCTGCCTGCACTGCGGTATAGGATACCATCTGATCGGATGCTGCAAGAACACTTCCTGCCGGAGATAATCCCATACACATCGTTGCCGCGATTGTCATCGCAAATATTTTCCTCGCTATATGCTTTCGTTTCATTTCCAGTCCTCCATTTCATGTACATAATCACACAGCATCTCGATATCCTGTGCATTATGGCTTGCCAGCATGATTGCCTTGCCGCTTTCCTTCAGGGATAATAAGAGCTGCCGCATCTCCGCGACTCCAGCTTTGTCAAGTCCGTTAAATGGCTCGTCCAAGATCAGCACGTCCGGGTTCTCCATGATCGCCTGTGCGATACCAAGTCTCTGCCGCATACCAAGCGAATATTTCGAAACCGGCTTTTTCATCTTAGGATTTAAGCCGACGCGCTGTAATGTCTCGATAATCTCATTTTTCCCGATCCTGCCTTTCAGATCCGCTAAAATCTTCAGGTTCTTATATCCACTTAACGCCGGCAGAAATCCCGGTGTCTCGATGATCACACCGAGCTTGTCCGGGAAATCACATTCCTTCCCGACACGGCTGCCCCCGACATAGATCTGCCCCTTGTCCGGATGCATAAACCCGCAGATGCATTTCATCAGCACGGTTTTTCCGCTTCCGTTATTTCCAACCACGCCGTAGATCTTCCCCGGTGGAATCTCCAGATTCACATCGACTAACACATGCTCTTTCCCGAAGGATTTGTAGACATGTTCCACGACGATTCCCTGTTTGCGTTCGTGCACTTTTTCATTGCTATTTTCTTGTCCGTTTTCATTTCTGGTTTCTTCCATCTATCTAGGAACCTCATTTCCTTGTTATTCTATCCGTGAACCATATTCAACATGAGTGATATGTCATTTTATTTACATAATATATTTATCGTAACTGTGTTCCTGTGAACTGGAACGTATACCTGCGGATCCGGAGCAGACACAATATAAATATCAAAAGTGCCACCCCTGCAAAAAATACATATGATACCCATAGTTTCGGCAGATTGTCATAGCCAAAACTATGCATGTAATACGTGGCATGGTTGAGCGGTGATATCCAGCCGAATATGATATTTGCATACCGCGACTGCACCGCCGGGATATGCAGGATATCCGACAGTGTATCCGGTGTCAGCAGGAACCCGAATCCCGAATAGATGATACCTGCGATCATACCGCCGTTGTCCTTCACCATATTGAAAAATAATATGATTCCCGCCATCACGATCGAATACCCAAGCATCAGTCCAAATATATGGAACATGACTTGATACGGGAAGTTTAACTCCATCACTTTCACGAACGATGGCACATTCAGCTCATAACCGATGTTCGAATACCCAAGCACTGCCGCTGTATCGCTCCACATATTTGCCACAAATGCCTGACTGCTTGCCAAGATACAGGTAGAAAGCAGGATAAAACAAAGGAACAGAAACGTTGCAAGGATCAGATACAGGATCTGTCCAAGCACCCACACTTTCCGGTCTATCCGCACCAGAAAAAGCGGCACATCATTTCCAAGGTTCGGCATATCTGCGAATAATAAAAGCAAGAGTAACGAGATGATCAGCACCGACTGTGCATCACCGAATGTCCAGATGAACGGCTCTGCCATCTGCAGGATCGTGTCATGCTCCTTCGCGAATACCAGCACCTTGTCGGAAAGCAGGAAGCTTACGATAAACGCGAGGCAAAACGCGAGTATGATCTGTGGATTCTTCTTCCATCTTCTGAAATTTGCAAACGCGGTAAGCAGGATCTGTCTTAGTTTATACACGTTCGATGCACCTCCTTACCGTATTGTAATAGATTAAAAAAAGCAGAACCGACAGACTGCTAAGCAGAATCACAATTCCCTGTTCATCGAAGATCCAGTTATGTTCATACCGGATCCACTCGTATGGATACAGACAGTAGATATCCTCGAAATACCGGTCATGCAGGATTACCAGGATATAATAGATGACGAAGCTTCCGCCATACGCGATATACCGGCTGTTCGAGATAGCCGCAAGTGTCGCGGAAAGCAGCGCCCATACCATCGCCGAGAAGAAAATAAGCAACGGATTTAATGCTGCGGCGTTCTTGGCAAAGCGCAGATATAGCAGGCATGGAAGCATCTCAACCAATCCGCCTGCAATCCCACATGCGAGGAACTTGCCACAGATATAGGATGTTCTTCCGCACCTTGGCAGATACGCCTTGATATACCCGCTCTGATAATCGGCAAGCCATGCGGTTGCATACGGAAACGTGGATATGACAGGAACGGTCACCCGGAACAACTCCGAGTCACCGCCCACCTTCCACAGGATCACAAGCTCCAATACAAATCCTGCCAGAAATCCTTTTGAAATTATCGCTCGTTTCATGTCTGTCTCAAAACTGTTCATTTAATACCCCAGATTCCGATCGATCACCGAACCATCAATCGCGTTGATGGACATGAGAATTGCTCCGTGAACTTCATTTCCATACTGGTCTGTCTTGGTTCCGATAAAATCCCAGACCGGAACCAAAAGTCCGGTATCGAAGCTGTCCTTCTCACTGATTCTTGTATATCGAAGCTTTACAGAATCAATATCAATCGTTACATCTCCGTAACTTGCATCTTCTTCGTTTACTGCATTCATAGTCACTATCATTTGCTCGAAGATATCTTTGATCTCATCAAAATTCTTCAATGTTGATTTTTCTACAACGGTATCGGTCACCTCCAGCGGAACGAGGTAATCGAATCCAACGATTCCATCATCATCTACGAAGATTGCGATATCTTCAGTTGACCATAATTTCTTGTTATAAGTATCTCCCTTCCATTCATCAACGATCTTACTTCCACCATCGTTATTTACGAAAACACCTTCGATACAGCGTTGATACCGGAATGCATAGATTGTACGATATGGGTATGTCGCGTCTGCTTCTGCCGTACCGGCAAAATGACTATAACTGGTTGCTTCACTGACAAGTCCGCCATTATAATATGCAAAATCATGTATGTCCAGTTTTTCCAGTAATTCATCTGCTGTTTTGCGCGCATCAATTTCAGAGATCGTTGTTTTATCCTTGGGATTTTCGCAAAAATCTTTTTCTGTAATATCTTCATTTTCCATCTGTATGTTTTCAATTGGAATTGAGGCATCTGCCGGCCATAACCATAAGGCTTCCTGTGTTGCAAATTTATATTCTTCCGGTATACTATCGGAGTAACTCTCTTCTCCGATCACAGAAGAACCAACATCTATATAACCAAGTTTTGAGCTTCGATATCGAATCAGATTTCCATAATTTTCATTATTTTGCAGATAAATTGTCTGATAAGATCCATTTTTTCCATCATTCATTGCATAATAGATGCTTGCGTTAGCTCCGTCAAAACTGTTTTGCCATGTATAATATCCGTTGGATGGATCTTTGGCACTTAAATCTGCAATCGAATGGATCTGGTTGTCAGACGGATATGAATGATAGTCAACAGATTCCGGTGTCGTCTCGTATTTTTCCTGAAGCTCATCGATATGACTTTGATATTCGTCAATATATCCCTGCTTTCCATCGTCTGAGTATTGATTATTGTTCTGAATATCTGTAATCATATCCTTATAGGTTTGAATTTCCGCTTCTATTGACGCTTTTGTTTGTTGTTGCATGCAGGTACCATCATACAACATCTGATCTCCAAAAAAAGTAGTCCGTACCTGATTGAGAAATGTCTGATCAAACTGCATCTGTTTTACACGGAAGATTGACAGCTGTCCCGTATCCGGGATATCTACCTGTGCATCCGCGTGTACCGTCACATGCAGGTTATCATCCTTAATATCTGCCTGATAGGTATCATAATCCTTGGCAACCTCCGCAACCTCGGTTGTTGACGACTGCGTATCCTGTGCCTGCTCGATCATATTATCCATGTCTTTATTCGATACGATTTCTTTCTCCGGACTCTTCTGGCACCCCGCAAATAATGATGCGGTAAGTGTGGCTGCAACGAAGATACTTGCAATACGTTTATATTTTCTCATGGTTGTTATTCCTTTCTGCTCTTCTTACTATTAGTTTTAGTGAGTTTCAATGATATTTATCTGGCTTTTAAGCATGATAAATATGTTTCTCTGTATGTTGATGTTATGTTAACACTTCATACCACATCGAGTATTCATCATTATTTAAACAAATTGTAAATTCATAAAAAATGGCATATCCGGAGGAAACCTCCCAATATGCCATTTATTCAACCAATTACCAATATCATATATTAGAATTATGCTCATACATATCAACAAGTACGACATATCAAAATATTATCGCCATCTCACCCGAACTAGCCTACCGGAAAATTCAAAATCATTGTCGTGCCTTTTCCTTCCTCACTCTCGATTGCCAATGTCACATCATGCCGTTTCAGGATTAATGCCGTAAGCGCCAGTCCCAGCCCGGCACCGCCGTTCTTCCGGCTGCGCGATTTGTCAATCATATAAAAAGGCTCCAGAATCTTCTTTTGCTCCTCTTCCGGAATTCCGCATCCTGTATCCTGCACCAGAATCTGATGATCATTCGCAATCAACCGGATCGTATCTCCCTGCTTGCTTGCCTTATTTGCGTTATCCACGAGATTCACAAGCACTTCGGTCATCAGATCTTCCTCCGCCAGGAAACACTCACCGTGTTCCTCATACTGAAGCGTGACACCTTTTGTCTCTAGTAGCTTCCGGCACAAACGCCCCGTCCGTTCAAAGAGCTGTCTGACCGGAATCTCATGCAATTCCAGCTTCTGCTCCGTATCAAGTTCCAACAGGCGCAGCATCTTCTTCGACAAACGTTCAAGCCGCTTGCATTCCTCGTCGATATAGCCAAGTGCCTCAGCTTCATCCGCCTCATCCAGCCGCACGGTAAGCAAGGTCTGCGCATACCCGGAGATTGCGGCAAGCGGAGTTTTCAGCTCATGTGTCAGATTCCCCATGAAAAGCGTCTTCTGCCGTTCCGATTCCTCCAATGACTTTGTACGTGTCTCGACAGCTTCCGCCATCTGGTTAAAAGTCGTACCAAGTGTCGCAATTTCATTTTTCCCTCTGACATTCACACGCTTGTCATAATTTCCCTTCGCAATATCCGCGGCTGTCGCGTTCAGTTCCTTGAGTGAACGAAGACTATGCCGGAGAATCAACGCGACAATGATACTCATTACAACCATAACACTAAATGTGATTACAATCATATACATCGTCAGATTTCGAAGTTTATCCTTTGCATAATCAATGCACGTCAGATGATAGATGCTTAATCTGTTTTTCGTCGTATATTTACAGATTAGATATTCGGAATCCTGATAGTGTAGCGTTCCATAGGAAATCGTTTCATTCGCAATCGAATTATAATCGTTATTCTCAACATCATCCAGAGAAAGAACCGTATGATTATATACAAAATACCCGTGCTCGGCATCATTGACCAAAGTTCCATCTATCTCCTGATAGCGGACACAGATTGTGTATTCATCCAATCTTGTCTTGAAGAAATACTGTAGTTGTATATCCATAACTTCATCCGAGTTACTTGTAAACTGACTTCGCTCAAACGTCTGATTATACGCATCCGCAAGAGAATACATCTCATTTAAGGCATTTGAGGTCGCCTCACTCATTATATTTTTCCGCTCGACATTCCATACAAGCACATCTACGATGATTGTTGCAATTAAAACTGCCATACAGCAAAGCCATGTAATCCATGTTTGAAGTTTCAACTTACTCCTCCAATCTGTATCCGAGCTTTGATACAGTCTTAATATGATCTGCCAGATTCAGTTTCTTCCGAAGCTGTCCGATATGAACATCCACGGTACGTGTCTCGCCTATATATTCGACGCCCCAGACCATGCGAAGCAGATTCTCTCTGGATATCGCGCGGTTTTTGTTTTTGGCAAGCACAGCCAGTAGTTCGAATTCCATCGGTTTTAGTGATACTTCTTTGCCATCCTGCCGGACGGTATGCTGTTCGAAGTCAATCTCCAGATTCAGCACCGATAATGTATGCTCTTCCGGCTTTGTACGGGCAAGCACCTTCTCAATCCGTACCAGAAGCTCCAGTACTTCGAATGGCTTTACAATATAATCTTCCGCACCGCCTTTTAAGCCCTGGATCTTCGACGCCAGATCATCCTTCGCTGTCAGGAAGATAACCGGAATTCCATACTCCCGCACGATCGGAAGCAATGTAAATCCATCCATGCCCGGAACCATCACATCTAACAACGCAAGGTCATATGCATGATCCTGTTCTAATCCCTTTGCCGCTTCTGCACCATCTTCATAGATTACCGCATCATAATTTGCCACGCGAAGATTCATCGCGATCATCTTCGCTATCGCTGTCTCGTCTTCTACAATTAAGATTCTTGTCTTCTGCATTACATTATCATCCTATCTTATCTTTTATACAACTAAAAATACTAGAACTTATTTTATATTATCATAAATAATAACATTTATATTAGTTATTTTAAAAAATTACAATTCATTTACATAAAAAAGTACCCCTGCCACTGGATGTCCAGTAAGAGGGGTACCTGTCACAGTCATGTGAATTTTTATTCTACGAAATCTATTTAATTACTTTGAAATAAACGCCTGTTTTCTATTTGCATTTATCCCAAGATAATTATTGGAAGGGGCACTTCCACCTTTTGGAACAAGCAAAATTTGTATTGCCTCTAAACGCTTCGCATACCCTGCAGTTCCTGATGACTCTCCATTTTTTGCCCATCCAAGCCATCCAAAAGACTGTGCATGCACGCGATAATAAATATCATAATGATTTTTCATTTCTCCAGTTAATTCAATTTGTATTGCTTCTAGCCTTTTTGCACGTCCGTACGTTCCTGATAGTTCTCCATTCTCAGCCCAATTCATCCAGCCAAAACTTTGTACATGTGTTTTATATCGAATACCTCCGCTATATTTGGGGTTATCTACTGTAATTGTAATTCCCTCTAAACGTTTTGCCTGACCAACCGTGCCAGAGACCTGACCATCTTTTGCCCATTTATTTTCCCATCCATATGTCTGTCTATGAACACGATAATGAACGCTTGCCACCTGCCCACTTGTATCTTTCGGAATTAACTGAATTTGTATTTCTTCCAGTCGTTTCCCTTCGCCTGTGGTTCCTGCCAACGCACCATTATATACCCAACCTTGATTATCTCCATATGTTTGTATATGTGCGCGATAACGTATATCATAATGTTTTGCAAGCTCCCCAGTCAGACGTATTTGAATTCCTTCCAGTCGTTTTGCCTGACCAACCGTGCCTGCCTGCATTGTAGATTTCATCCAATTTGTCCATCCGTATGTCTGTCTGTGTACACGGTATTCAATCTCACCTTGATACCCGGTTGTATTGTTGAAATTTAATGTGATTGCCTCTAAGCGTTTTCCTTTTCCTCGTGATCCCAATACTAACGTCTCATAGCCATCTTTTTCTGTAATTGTACCGTTTGTATCGCCATATGTTTGTATATGTGCAGAACCTGTCAATAATGCAGAAGAATATTTTATGTCATCCGGTATTTGTGCTGCTTTTTCGTTAGCTGCCAATGGAATAATCATCTTATTAACAACAGATATCTGTATATAGGTCCACATATAATGTGTGTCCGAATCTGCACTGTCTTTCGAATAAACAGATACAGTTGCCAGTCCCGGTGCTTTTGCTGTTATTACACCATTTTGATCAACAGAAATAAGATTTTCACTTGTTTCTTTTTGAACCTCCCATATGATAATTCTGCCTTGTTTTTTTTCTGATTCTACCCAATCCGGTATTACCTGATATGTTTTTCCTACCTCAACCGCAGGATAGCCATTTACAAATCGATAATCTTGTTTAATTGGTATTGCCGACCCGTCAAACGCCATAAAATATAATTGATTATTTCGTTTTTTTATTGTATTGCTGTACAGTAAACCATTCGGTTTTGCAAAATATTTTTCCTCTCCATATGTAAACCAACCATCTGTCATACATTGATTGTTTTGCATTCCAGTTGTTGGCTTATCTATATACTCATATCCACAACGGACGTATGTATCAGGATTATAACTATATATTTTTGCCATATAGGCTATTTCATCATTGACACGTCCTAACCAATCAGCGCCATCTGTACCATAATATTCAAGAGCTGGAATTCCTTGTGCATAAAACATAAACTTATCATTTTCATAATATATTCCTGTTCCGTTATATGCTATTTTTTTATCCATTCCATCATAAGCCATATTTATTCCTTCAACTTGAATTGGGAAATAAAGCTCAGCCATTTTATTAGTATCTGTTATACCATAATTATTAAACAATGGATCATATAAATGCCATTCATTATTATAATATGCATATACCCATGCATGTCCCATAGTCGTCGCAACATTGTCCAGTCGGTAATAATTTTTCATGCTTCCGGTCTGCCCCGCGCACATAACCGTTGGAATGTTTTTTAATCGCATAAGTTCAGTCATCATAAGCGCATATCCAAGACAATTTGTATATTTTTGTCTCCATACATCCATTGGATAATACGGCACTTCCATTGAAAGTATAGATTGATATTTTAAATTCTGCCTTGCCCAGTAAGATATCGCAATTGCCTTATCTTCACTTGTTGTACATCCTTTTGTTATAACATCCGCCAATTGTTTTAAGGATGCCTTATCTGCATCTCCACCATACATAAATTCCAAACCAAGCTGTGGATATTTTTTAACATATATCTCATTCAGATAATCAATAGTTGCTTTTGTTAATTGTGGTGTAACCGTATATGCATATGGGCTTTCCGCAGATACCGATGTCCCCGGCCATACAGATAGAATTAAGATAATTGACAAAATAAATGATAATATTCTTTTCTTCATATAATCTCCCCTTCTTATATATACAGAAATACCCTCAAGGCTTTTTTATATTAGCCAAGAGGGCATAATCTGCATACCTATTTATTTTGATTTATGCATTTACAACCTGACCGAACTCAGCCTTCAGAGAAGCACCACCGATCAAACCACCATCGATGTTTGGCTTTGCAAGAAGCTCCTTCGCATTGCCGGCGTTCATAGAACCGCCGTACTGAATACGAACTGCCTCTGCTGTATCTGTGTCATAAACCTCAGCGATGAGTTCACGGATACCCTTACATACTTCCTCAGCCTGATCAGATGTAGCTGTCTTACCTGTACCGATTGCCCAGATTGGCTCATAAGCGATTACAAGGTTCTTTACATCATCTGCTGCAACGCCTGCAAGGTCAGATTTGATCTGAAGTCTGATCCAATCCATTGTTACGCCCATCTCTCTCTGCTCCAGTGTCTCACCGCAGCAAAGGATTGGTGTAAGTCCGGAAGCGATTGCCTTCTTAACCTTCTTGTTCAAGAATGCATCGTCTTCCTTGAAGTACTCACGACGCTCTGAATGTCCGATGATTACATACTTCACGCCTGCATCTACAAGCATTGGTGCACTGATCTCACCTGTGTAAGCACCCTTGTCCTCGATGTAGAAGTTCTCAGCACCAACCTGTACGTTTGTGCCCTTAACAGCCTCAACAACAGGAACGATGTCAATAGCTGGTACACAGTAAACTACATCTACATCATCATTTACTACTAATGGCTTTAACTCCTCAACAAGCTTTACAGCCTCTGATGGAGTCATGTTCATCTTCCAGTTACCTGCAATAATTCTCTTTCTTGCCATTTCTTTTATCTCCTTAAATATAATTACTTATCGTTAGCTGCTGCAACACCTGGCAGTTCCTTACCTTCGAGGAACTCAAGAGAAGCTCCACCACCTGTTGAGATGTGGCTCATCTTGTCGCCATAGCCAAGCTGGTTAACAGCTGCTGCAGAATCACCACCACCGATGATTGTTGTAGCGTCTGTCTCAGCAAGTGCTGCTGCAACTGCCTTTGTACCTGTTGCAAGAACCGGGTTCTCGAATACACCCATAGGTCCGTTCCATACAACTGTCTTAGCTGTCTTAACAGCCTCTGAGTAAAGCTCGATTGTCTTAGGTCCGATATCGCAGCCTTCCTTAGATGCATCCATCTTGTCTGCATCGCAGATAGTTGTAGCGATTGTAGGATCGTCAATTGGGTTAGGGAAATCGTCGATCATAACAGAGTCTACTGGAAGCAGAAGCTTCTTGCCAAGCTTCTCAGCCTTCTCCATCATTTCCTTACAGTAGTCAAGCTTTGTCTCGTCAACAAGTGACTTACCGATCTCATATCCCTTAGCCTTGAGGAATGTGTAAGCCATACCACCACCGATGATGAGTGTATCGCACTTCTCAAGAAGGTTAGAGATAACGTTCAGCTTATCAGCAACCTTTGCACCACCAAGGATAGCAACGAAAGGTCTTACAGGATTCTCAACTGCATTTCCGAGGAAATCGATTTCCTTCTGCATCAGATATCCAACAACAGCTGTATCAACAAGTGCAGCTACACCAACGTTTGAGCAGTGTGCTCTGTGTGCTGTACCAAATGCATCGTTTACGAATACGTCACAGATGCTTGCAAGATCCTTAGAGAAAGCCTCTCCGTTCTTTGTCTCTTCTGCTCTGAAACGTGTATTCTCAAGAAGGATAACCTCGCCATCCTTCATAGCGTCTACAGCTGCACGAACTGTATCGTCAACAACCTCTAAGCTTGGTACAAACTTTACTTCCTGTCCAAGAAGCTCTGTCAGTCTCTTTGCAACCGGTGCAAGAGTCTTTGTCTGCTTGTCTTCCTCTGTCTTAACCTTTCCAAGGTGAGAGCAAAGGATAACCTTACCGCCATCAGCGATCAGCTTCTTGATTGTTGGAAGAGCTGCAACCAGACGATTCTCGTCTGTAATCTCGCCGTTCTTCAAAGGTACGTTAAAGTCGCATCTGCAAAGAACACGAAGTCCCTTTACGTTGATATCATCAACGGATTTCTTATTTAATGACATTATAAATTCCTCCTGGATTTTGAAATGATAAAAATAAGGGCCCGGTCCAATTAAGACCGGACCCTTGTAGGTCTTCTCTAAAAGAGTCTGACTAAATTAAGCCAACTCAGCGAAGTACTTGATTGTTCTAACCATCTGGCTTGTGTATGAGTTCTCGTTATCATACCAAGAAACAACCTGAACCTCGTACAGATCGTCAGCGATCTGAGCTACCATTGTCTGTGTAGCATCGAAGAGTGAACCATATCTCATACCAACGATATCTGAAGAAACGATAAGGTCTTCATTGTAACCGAATGATTCTGTTGCTTCAGCCTTCATAGCTGCGTTGATAGCATCAACTGTAACTTCCTTGTCAGTCTTAATAACTGCTGTAAGGATTGTTGTTGAACCTGTTGGAGTAGGAACTCTCTGAGCAGAACCGATAAGCTTACCGTTAAGTTCAGGAATTACAAGACCGATAGCCTTTGCAGCACCTGTTGTGTTAGGAACAATGTTAACAGCACCTGCACGAGCACGGCGAAGGTCACCCTTTCTCTGAGGACCATCAAGAATCATCTGATCGCCTGTGTAAGCGTGGATTGTGCACATGATACCACTCTGGATAGGAGCGAAATCGTTAAGAGCCTTAGCCATAGGAGCAAGGCAGTTAGTTGTGCAAGATGCAGCAGAAATAACTGTATCTTCAGCTGTAAGTGTGTCATGGTTTACATTGTAAACGATTGTTGGAAGATCGTTACCTGCCGGAGCTGAAATAACAACCTTACGAGCGCCTGCCTGAATATGAGCAGAAGCCTTTTCTTTTGATGTATAGAAACCTGTACATTCAAGAACAACATCAACGCCAAGTTTGCCCCAAGGAAGGTCAGCAGCGTTAGGCATTTTGTAAATAACAATTTTCTTACCGTCAACTACAATGTAGTTATCTTCGCCTTCACCTTCGTGGAAGTCAACAGTGTGACCCTGAGCAACATAGTTACCCTGTGATGAGTCATACTTAAGAAGATGAGCAAGCATCTTTGCACTTGTAAGATCGTTGATAGCAACTACTTCGTAGCCTTCTGCACCAAACATCTGGCGGAAAGCAAGACGACCGATACGGCCGAAACCATTAATAGCAACTTTTACCATTGGAATTTACCTCCGAATATAATTTAAAGTTTTATTGCTTTTATGCATTCTTTATTTTATACTGTTTGTCCTCATAAATCAAGATAAAATTGTATTTTTTACACTTTATACAAAAACAAGTGTATTTATGCAAGTGTTATTGTTATTTATTTAACGAACTGTTTATAATTGGGTCACAGATGAATTATATTTATGCCTTTTGGTTGCAATTTCAATTAAAATTTGTTAAAATTCATATTAGTAAAAACAAAGGATGTTATATATGTTTGTAGATATTGCTAAAATTAAGATAAAAGCCGGTGACGGCGGTGCAGGCGCAGTAGCATTTCACAGGGAAAAATATGTGGCTGCCGGCGGACCTGACGGCGGTGACGGAGGAAAAGGCGGAGATGTTGTATTTGTAGTTGATGACAACCTTGCAACCCTTGCCGATTTCAGATATAAAAGAAAATATGTTGCCAAAAACGGTGAAAACGGACGCGGCTCACGCCAATACGGTAAAAAAGCGCCGGACCTTGAAATCAAAGTGCCGAGGGGTACTATCATTCGCGAAGCAAATTCAGGCGCAGTTATGGCTGATATGAGTAAGACTGACAGATTTGTAGCTGCTAAAGGCGGAAAGGGCGGCTGGGGAAACATTCATTTTGCAACTCCGACCCGCCAAGTACCGCGATTTGCAAAGCCGGGTGTACCGGGTGAAGAATGGGAAGTTTCGCTTGAGCTTAAGCTTCTTGCCGATGTGGGACTTTTAGGTTATCCGTCAGTAGGCAAATCAAGCCTTATATCAGTAGTAAGTCAGGCAAAGCCTAAAATCGGCGATTATCACTTTACAACACTTGTGCCAAACTTAGGTGTTGTATCAATGGGTGAGGGCAACTCATTTGTTATAGCGGATATTCCGGGGCTTATTGAAGGTGCAAGCGAAGGTATCGGACTTGGGCATGAATTTTTGCGACATGTTGAGCGTTGCAGGCTTCTTGTACACATTGTTGATGTAAGCGGCAGCGAAGGCAGAGACCCTATTGAAGATTTTGAAAAAATCAATGAGGAGCTTGTAAAGTTCAACCCCGAACTTGCAAAGCAACCGCAAATAGTTGCCGGAAATAAAATTGATATGGCTGAGCCTGAACAAATCGAAAGATTTAAAAAATATGTTGAAGATAAAGGATATGACTATTATTCTATCTGTGCGCCGATTATGGAAGGCACAAAGGAACTTATGAATGCGGTTTGGAACAAGTTGCAGACCTTGCCTCCTATTAAAGAATATGAAGTTGAAGAAATTCCGTTTGAAGCATTGGTTAAAGATGATAAAGGCTTTAAAATCACCCAAGTTGATGAACATTACTTTCTTGTGGAAGCAAGTTGGTTTCCAAAAGTTCTCAAAGGGATTGATATTGAAGATTACGAAGCACTGCAATATATGCAACGAGTATTAGAAAAGAGCGGAATTTTCAATGCGCTTCGAGAAAAAGGAATTGAGGAGGGTGACATTGTTTCACTCTATGACATAGAGTTTGAATATGTGCCTTAATAAATATGAGATTTGTAGACAAAGATGTTAATGCAAAGCAATTAAGCCCGCTTAATTTGGCATTTATAGGCGATTGCATTTATGAAATACTTGTGCGTGAAACACTTGTGCTTGATGCCAATCGCCCTGTAAATGATTTGCACAAGGAAAGTGTAAAGTATGTTTCGGCAAAAGCACAAACCGTTGCTTTTGAAAAAATCAAGGATGATTTAACCGAAGATGAACTTGCGATTTTCAAGCGCGGGCGCAATGCTAAAGTGGGCCATTCCCCAAAAAGTGCAACTGACGGTGAGTACCACTGCGCCACCGGAGTAGAAGCGTTATTCGGCTATTTATACTTAAATAATGAAATTGACAGAATAAAAGAACTTTTTTCCAAAATTAACTCTTGACATTCTGCCCAACTTGTTATATAATCAATATCGCTGACGGGAGCATAGCTCAGCTGGGAGAGCATCTGCCTTACAAGCAGAGGGTCACAGGTTCGAGCCCTGTTGTTCCCACCAAAATAAAAAGGATACCTACAAGGTATCCTTTTTATTTTTATGTAATTAGATGTAATGCTCGAACCTGTGACAAGATACTCCAAATTCTGCGAACAACGAGAGCAAAGAATTTGGGAAAAACAGTTCGGGGAACTGTTTTGTAGTATCTTTGTTTCTTATAAGAGCTCTGTTTAATTGTTTCTTTTTTGTTTATGGGTTAGAATTCTGCTCGAACCTGTGACGCGTCAAAAGCAATTCCGTGTTTGAATGAATTTCTTTGAAATTCATAATAAACACTCTATTCCTTTCTCCTTTTCCCCAAAAAGCTTACGCTTTTTAGGGACCCCATAATTCCAAATTCTGCGAACAACGAGAGCAAAGAATTTGTATTACTTTTAAATCAGTTTATTGACAGTATAAAAGCCATCGGTTTTTAACCGATGGCTTTGTTTTATGTCAACCAAAATCTTATGCTGCTTACACCTATATTTTATTAGTTTATAAAAAGCAAAAGGAGACGGTATTTCTACCGTCTCCCATAGCTTTATTTCAATGTCAGATTGAAAAGGCTGTATTAGTCTAAACCGCCCTCTACATCTTCTCTACCTGTTGTTGATGTAGTTACAACATCATATGTTTTGAATTCATCAATCTGTGACATTGGCTTTGTGTAAAGCTCTTTCATTGGTTTTCCTCCCAAATTTACCGGTGCCTTACCCCTGCCGATTAGGCAGAGGCAAAAGCATCAATAAATTATAATTTGTTAGTGATAAGTGTAAGATTTAACTTCAGAAATTGTTTTATTCAAAGTGCCGTCAGCAGTCTTTGTGATAACAAATGCTGCAGCTGAAACCTTACCGTCTTTCTTAGAAAGACCATATCTAAGAGAAATATCTGCTGCTGAATTCTTAGTATAAGCAATCTTTACAGTGCCTGCATTAGCGTCTGCACCCTTATTGCCAACATTTTCAAGTGTGAGTTCAGAATCAGCTAAATTCTTACCATAAATGAAGCCCTGCTTAACTACTGTTTCGCCAGGAGCAACATTACGAGATGCAGCAAATGAAACCTGAACAGAACCAGCAATTTCATTTACGCCTGTAATTACAACTGTTGTTTTCTGCTCAACTGCAGTATCAACAGCTACAAGATTCATATCTGAACCGCAGAAGAATGTGTAAGTATCGCCATAAGCAACTGTTACACCGTCAACCTGCCATGCTGCAACGCCGTCCTTATGAACGCTAACCTTAGCGTCATAAGCAACTGTTGCAGGGCTTGCTGTTTCTACGCCGTCTACTGTGAGAGTAGCACCTTCAGGAGCAGTTACTGTGTACTTAGCAACATTATCCTTAGTGTACTGAGCGTAAATTGTAGCACCATCTGTAAGTGCATGGATATCAGGTTCAGTCATTGACCAACCAGTGAATGTGTAACCAATAAGTGTTGGAGCTGTTGGAATTTCAATATTAGCACCGCTTGTTACAGTTTGAGTATCAATTACATTGCCGTATGGGTCTACAAATACTACTGTAAATGAAGTGTCAGCCTTTTCAGCAAATACAGGTTCGTAAGTGATGTCAGCTGTTGCATATGTTACAAATGAAGCTTCGTCAGAAACAATCTTGTTACCAACTTTCCAACCTACGAATTCGCCTGTTTCGTTATTAGCTTTAGCAGTAAGAACTACTTTATCACCAACTGCAAGTCTTGCGTTAGCACCGTTTGTAGCATCAGCATCGTTAAGAGTTGTTGTGCCAAGTTTTGTTGAAGCAACTGTTACAACTACACCTGCATCAAGCTTAGCAACTGCATCTTTAAGAGCAGCTGTTGCAGCGTCTACATCTTCCTGTGTTGTGTAAGCTTCAACTGTAGCCTGAGCATTAGCCTTAAGAGCTTCTGCTACCTTTGCGTAAGAAGCTGCTGTGAAATCATCAGCTTTTACATTCTGTGCAGCATCAAGTGCATTATAGTATTCTGTACCGTTAAGCTTATCAATCGGAAGTGTTGATACATAACCACAATCAGGGCAAGTAGCTGTCTTAGAACCTTCTACCTTAATTGTAGGCTGAGTAACGGTTTCGTACTTAAGAGTACAATCATCTACTTTGTCGCTACCAACTTCAGTAAATACAAAACCATCCTGTGACCATGAATAAGTTGTTGTTGTATGAGTACCGTTCTTATTATCGGTAACCTTAGCAGGAGTGTTATCAAAGTTAACAGGTGTTTCGCCCTTATTAACAGTGAGAGGTTTAGATGTACCGTCAATGAAGTTATAAGTATAAGTTTCAGTTGTAGGATTAGCTACAAGATCTTTAACTGCAGCTTTAAGTGCAGCTGTTGCAGCGTCTACATCTTCCTGTGATGTGTAAGCACCAACTGTTGCTTCATCATAAGCAGCAAGTGCTTCTGTTACCTTAGCATAAGAATCTGCTGTATACTTAGAAGCGTCAACATCCTTTGCAGCCTTGAGTGCATCTCTGTAATCATTACCGTTAAGCTGAGCAATTACAGTACCTGTTTCGATTGTTTCGCCGCAAACATTACATACTGTATCACCTGTGTTACCAGGATTGTTGATTGTAGGTTTAGTAGCGTTTACAACCTTTGTATCAGCGTGGTCACATACAAGCTTATCAATTGGTTTTGTATAAGTATTGCCACAATTTTCAGTACATGTGTAAACATCATAACCTGCTTCTTTATAAGTAGCGTCCTTATGGTCAGTTACTACGAATTTACATTCAGGGTTTGTTACTACTGCTTCTTCAGTATAAGCAGCATCAGCTGTTGCAGCTACAACTTCAGGTGTCCACTTGTAACTTGTTACTGAGTGATGAGTTGAATCAGAAGCAACAGGTTTTGTTGTTGCTGTGTTATCTGGAATTGTTGGCATTACGCCATCTTTTACAGTTTGAGTGGTAAGTTCACCACCAATAGTTGTAAATGTGATTGTGTGAGTTGATGGCTTAGGAGCTTCTCTAAATTCATTGAAGCCCATGAAAGTGAACTTTTTCGAACCAGGATGTTCTGTATCACCATCGTTAGTATTGGTATCTTCATTATATACATTCTTAGCATAAGTTGTAAGACTGCTAAGAAGTGTACCATCACTATTGTTTGCAACACAAGCTAAGCTCTTAATATTTGATGAATTGTAAAGACTAAATTCGATTGGGTCATCAGTTACAATCTTAAATACAAATGTAGCAACAGGAGCTGAATTTGTGTAAGTATAACCTGATGCATCACCTGTTGTAGGGTCTACAAATAAACCGTCAGGATCTGATATACCGGTAATATCAACATTTGGGCAAGCAAATGCATAGTTAATTACATTCATCTTACCGTCTTCATTGTTTGCAATAATTGCAGATTTTTGACAAAGATCGTTATTTACAACATCCTTATCAATACCATTTTTACACATTGAATATAATGGTAAGAAGTTTGTACCACCTTTACCGTCTTCCCAAGTACCCTTAGCAGCTGCTCTTTCAGATTCAGTACCGAGCTTATATACTGTCTTTCTGCCTGATTTATAAGAATAAATACCGGCAGGCTCAATAGAATCACTGAACTGAATTTGTGCTAATAATGCTGAGAGTGTGGTAAGATTTTCAACATTCAATGTCATTGTGAAATAATCACCAACACCGAGCTGAATATCTTTTGAAAGCACTTCATAAGGACTTTCAATAGCAGCATTGAATGTGTTTGCCTTATCCTTGTTGATAGAAAGAGTACCTGATGTCTTTTTACCATCAACAACTTTATAAGTATAATCTACAGGTGCACCGTAAAGTGAAGCTGCAGAGTCGAACTTTTCTGAGCCTGTGCCACAGGTTGAATAATCAGTATAGCCGCTTGCATTATTTTCAACGAATGTACCGAAATACATTTTAGCGTTTGGCTCATAATCGCCAGGTGCTGCAAGTGCTGTGAAAGGAACTGATAAAACAACCATAAGAACTGACAAAATGACAGCAATTGCCTTTTTGAAAGTTTTATTCATTTTCTTTCCCCCTATTTATTGCAAGGTTACATTTGAATATTGAATCTTATTACCAAAAAATGTCAAATAAGTCAATGTATCTATGGCATCAACAATGCCATCTCCATTAAAGTCGCATGTTACATTATAATTATTAAATGCAGTTAAAAAATCAAGTGTATCAAGTGAATCGACATCACTATCATGATTATAATCGCAAATGCATACTGCGACAGTATCAACAGTCTTTGATTCGGAAACTACTAATGTAACCTTTCTGTCAATAGTGGTTTCACCACTAATTAACATTGTGTATTCACCCACCGGAATATCGGCAAGTGTATAATCGCCGTTTGAATCTGTAACTGCTGTGGCAACGGCTGAGCCATCGGCAGCTTTGACTGTAAGATTTATATTGCCAACACCTTTGTCATTATATAATGATCCATCAAGGGAAGTAGCAATAGTAATCTTACCTGTTATATCACAACCCGGACCTTTCGGTGAAACATCACAGGCCATTAGATATAAAGAACCATCATAATCATCGGCTTGGTTAACGAGAGCATACTCATCCTTAAGCCCATCATTATAATCTGTTAAAACAAAAGTCTCATTCGGGCTGGTTGAAACTGAAATTACATTTGATGCATCACATTTATTAGCAAAAGCAACTGAAAAAGTTGCAAGCAATGTGCCATCACTATTGATTGCTGAACAAGAGTCAGAATCAGAAACAAAGCCAAACACCAAATTTGAATTTTGTGTAATAGTTCCCATTGACGAAATGCCGGCGATATTATCAGAAAGAAGTGGCTTTGCCGCTGTATCAACAGTAGCATCTGCGCTGTACTTTGCAGTTACCTGCACAACCGATAACTCGGAAACACCTTCTAAATAGAAGTTTACATCGTAAGTACCGGCAGGCAATTCATCACCGTCATATTGTTTTCCGTCAGAGTCTGTATAGGTGCAATAAATATTTGGCTTTTCACTGCCAATAGTTGCACCGTATGAAGTATTAGGAAGGCACACGAAAAGTGCAATAAGCACCAAGAAAGTAAGTGTACCAATTACAGCACCTATTCTCTTTTTAACAAATGCATTTTGCATAGGTGTTACCTCCTTGCCAAGTAAATAAAATTTAGGGAGAGACTAGAGCGCATACAACACCAAATCAAACCTCGGTTATAAAAACGCAAAAGCGTAAAAGCAAGCTTTGAAGAAATGATATTGTAAAATCAGGGATAAACAGTGACTAAACGCAATCGCCTTTAACCTCCCAACCCTTAAAACAGGGCCGGTATATAAACGGGGATTACCCGATCATATCGAATTTATAAATAAAGTAACCATTATGATAAACGGTTACATATCAGGGGTATTGCTACCCCTGATATGATTTAATTTAATTAGTCGAGAGCACGTGGAGCATACTCAACTGCATTACCGTAGAATATTACAAAAGTAAGCGTATCAAGAGCATCAACTGAATTATCGCCATTGAAATCGCAATATAAATCGTATTCACCATTCAATGCGGTGAGGAATGTAAGTGTATCAAGAGAGTCAACTGTTTTATCACCGTTGTAATCACAGATACATACAGGAATTTCTGCATTTGAAATATCTTTTGTACCGCTGAGTGTTACAGTTCTGTTAATAGTTACATTCTTTCTCTGAACGGTAAGTGATGTTGTACCAACAGGAACAGTAGCAGTAAATGAACCGTCACTTGCTGAAGTAGCAACTACTTCGCCATTAGCAACTACATCAATGCCGCCAATACCCTTTGATGATTCAGTACCGTCAACATTTGTTGCAATAAGAACCTTACCGCTTACAGTGATTGTATCAGCTGCTGCCTGCTTAACTGAAGGAGCGATTGTTACATCGCCATTAACCTTATATTCATAAGGGAATGCATTAACTGTTACCTTTTCACCGTTGATTGTAAGTTCATTAACAACTTGGTAACCTTCAGCTGCCTTAACATCAATTGTGATTGTTGAGCCGGTTTCTACTGAAACAGGAGCTGCGTAAGCAGCGCCATTGATTGTTACAGTAGCACCTTCAACAGCATTAACTGTTACAGTGCTGTTTGTAGTTTCAGCAGGAGCAAGAGCAATCTCTGCAGCCTGAAGTTCTGTATCAACAGTGTAGATATTTGTAAGTGAAGCATCGTAGCCCTTCTTATCAGAAAGAACAAAGTTAGCTGGATCCTTATGAGCATAATCGCCGTGACCATACTGTGCAAGAGCAACTGCTGCTGCAAGAGCTCTGACATATCTGGTCCATGATTCTGCAGAGTAAGAACCATCGTTTACAAGCTTACCTTCAGCATCCCACTTACCAAAGCGAGGAGCGTTTGCGCCTGTTGTCTTTGAAACTGAAGCTTCAGTTGTTACAGTCTTACCGTCTTCAGCATAAACAGCCTTAGTAGCAGTAAGAGTTGAATAGATGTTGCCTGATGCACACTTGATTTCTTTTTCAAGCTGTGCACCCTGGTAACCACGCTCAACAGCTGCGCTTGCGAAGATATTGAAGAGTCTGGTATATTCAGCTACTGCTGCTGATGAAAGTGATGAATGAGTTACATAAGTATAAGACTTTCCGTTGTCAATGCAGTTTTGTACAGTTGATGCTGCACTTGCAGGAGAAACGCCTAATTCCTTCTTAACTGCATCTTCAGTTTTAGCCTCTCCGGTAGCTTCATCAATTACCGGGTTGCCATCTGCACCTAAAACAACTTTATCATAATGATATTCAAGATCAACAGTAAAGTTCTTTTCAATGTTTCTGGCAATGTCAGTCATCTTAGAGAATGTTAAGATGTTAAAGTTTGTGTCATTAAGACCGGTTCTTGCAACAGAAATGTTTTTGAATGCATTATCTGCAGCCGGCTTAAGTGTATCATTCATAATGCTTGTTACATAGTTGATTCTATCAACAGCCTTTGCAACAGCACCACGGTTATCAACGATTGAACCGTCAGACTTAACTTCGTTAGGAACGATAGTATAATCTGTTACAGGGAACTTACATGACCAATCTTCATTTGAGTTAACCTTCTTGCCATCGGCATCACGGTATACATACTGAACCTGGTTGTAAAGGAGATTGCCCTGTGAGTCAGTTGCCTGAGTTTTAGTAGGCATCTGGCAAGGATTACCATTTGTGGTAATAGCATTGTCCCAAGTTGTTTCATAAACAACTGAGTTAGCAAGATAGTATTTACCATCTGCATTCTTAATTACTTTGATTCCGGCTTGGTCTGTTGTACGAACCTTTCCATTATCATCAGAAAGAGCTAATGGTGAATAGATTGGCATTGTACCTGCAGCATCGAAGTAGTAAACGCCTGCAACACCGCCGACTTTACCTGAACCGTCAGCAAGAGCTTCGCCACCAACATAAGCGTTAGCCAAAACATCCTTTGGAATTGTATATTCTTTTCCTTTAGATGTTACTGTTGGAGCAGATTTTGTATAAGGAACATAAGCTAAATCGCCAAACTTTGATGTAACTTCTTTAGTTGTTGCTGTGAGATGAGTCTTATTGTTAATGCTCTGTGCAAAAGCAACTGTCATAGCAGATGACTTAATAGAAAGTACATTAAGAAGAGCCTGCTTAGCTTGCTCGAAAACAGTTGAGTTAGTAAAGTCTGAAGACTTATACTGTGATACAAGTGATGCCAAATTATCATAAGCAGTATTCATACCGCTGAGCTGGCTGGTATCACCTACAAGGATAGTAAAGTGAGCATAAGCTGACTTAGAACCATTGTAGATACACATATCAACCGGATATTCGCCGCCTTGAATGTTGGTTTCACCATCATAACGGAACGGTTGAACTTCAAGAGCAGATGCATTTGGAATCTGCTTCTTCTCACTTTCAATGTAGAAACCAGGAACTTTGGTGTTACCCATTGAAACAATGTTGAAGAGGTTATCGTAGTTAATCTGACCGCCATTGTTCTGCAAATAAACTGATTCGTAAATATCACCGTCACCAACATGGTAACCTGCGATAATATTCTTAGCAATAGCTTCAGAAAGAGTGTAAACTACATGAGTTCTTGTCTGAATAGCCTTAATATTTGCAGCTGTGGTACCATCAGGGTTAGTTTGAGCTTTAACTGCATCGATTTCATCGCTTGTGTAACCCTTATAATAAGTAATTTTATCGCTGTTACCTGCTGTTGCTTCTGTTACCTCGTTACGGTTCCATTCACCGAATTCACCTGAACCAGGAGTAGTTTCAACACGGTAGTCATACATATTATACTTAAGAAGGTTACCGTTTGTCTTATCCCAAGCAGGGATAGCGTTTTCACTTGTGATGTTTACTGTTGTATAAGCAGCATTTTTATCATACTTTGTTACAACATTATTTGCATCAAGTGTGTTTGACTGATAATTTGAATCTTCATCATAGAAGTAGATACCGTCAACTGCTTTTGAACCGGTCAAAATCTTATTTCTGTTACTTCTATATCTAACTGAATATGTAGAAATATCAGCAAGGTTTGATGAATCAAGTACCATGTATTCAGGATAGTTAGCAAGAAGAGTATTATCCTTACTAAATGTAGATGTTGATTTTACATAAGCACCCTCAACACCAACTGTTTGATCAGCTTTATTTGTATCATGCAAGAACTGCTTGTTACTATTATACATAGCTTCTTTCCAACCTGTTGCGGTTGTCATATACTTATAAGCTGAAACATTGTTATCAGCTGCAACAACTGTACCATCTTTAAGTACGATGTCATATACAAACTGAACTTCAACTACATTTGATTCTCCTGCTGCTGAGTCGAAAGTAATAGGAAGTTTAGGTGTTACTATTGTTTCGTTAGGAGCAATAAGACCTGATTTAAGTTGAGATGTAATATCAGTTTTTTCGTTGTTACTGCCAATATAAGTAGCTGACTTAAGCTTGTAATAGTAACGAGAAAGTTGAACAAGCTGTCCGTTAGAGATATATGCACGGTTAAGACCTGTGCAGTTATTTGTAAATGAAACTGTATCGCTGCAATCGCCGCCTGCTGTTGTCTTCATAGAAGGTGTAGCAAAGCTTGCTGAAGCAGTCTTAAGCTGCTGAGTTCCGATTGGAGTGATAGCTTCAGGAACGAAAGAGTTAACTGCTGAAAGAGCAAAGAAAATACCTCTCATTACTGAATCGCCATACTTGCCGGCATCACCCTTGGTGCTGTCTGCACCATAACCGGTGAATTCAACAAAGTTGCAAATAGCCTTTTGGATTGCACCGAGGTCAGTACCGCCGGTACCTGCAATAGTTTTAACCTGAAGTAAATCATCAAATGGCTTGTTGTCACCGTTTGACTTAGGAACTATGGTTGTGAAATCCTGCGGCTGTGAAGAATAACGCTTACCGAGGAGACCGTTGATAAGGTCAGCAAGCAAATCATAAACAGTATTTACAAAACCTTTTGACTGAATCGGTTCAGCAGATACGATTGTGATAAGTTTGTAAACGAAATTAGATACGCCACAGAAACCGCTGTCTTTCTTATCTGAAATATTAAGAATTGAAAGAACTACATCGTTCCAGATAAGATCATGTGAATCGAATTTACCGTAATCCTTACCTTGGAGTGTACCAAGAACAGGGAAGAACTTGTTAGCAATTTTATCAATATTTTCCCAAAGGTTATTTGTAAGAGCACTGTTACCGTTTTCATCGCAAATACCGAGAAGAGCTGCAACACCCATTGCTCTTTCACCTGAGTTAGTTGCCTTCTTCATTGAGTAATCTCCACCGTAGTAAAGAATTACTGAATTCAAGAGGTCAAAAATTGTAGCACTTGAATTAACATCTTCGTTTTCTGTCTTCCAAGTTTTGCCTTTGTATGTTACAGGAACATATCCTTCAAGTACATATGCAACTGCATCACGAGCCATAGGAAGAATTGTACCTTCAAGTGTTGCGTTGATTGTACCGTCCTTGGCTACATTTACAAGTGATGAATAATCCTTATTAGGAAGTACGTATGATAAGTATTCTTTAAGGCATACATAAGCAACTGCTTCTGCATCCTTACAACCATCCCATTCTGCTGGGTGGATAATATCTTGAAGTTTGCCTGCACCAAGGTTAACCTGGCCGATACAAGCAACAAGCATAGGAACCATTGCTGATTCAAGATTTGCTTCTGAAAGAACAGCATCAGTACCGTTAGCATCATAGAATGCCTTGAGGATGTTAGCATCAGTAGCATCTGCTGTGTACTGAACCATCTTAAGTGCATTGTTAACGAGTGTTGAAGTGATTTTCCTGATTGTTGCATCATTGATTGATTCAACACCGTCTGCCTTTGTTGTTTGAGATTTTGCCATTTCCGGACGATTGCCGATAATGTTATCTCTTTGTGGGAACAAATCATTAACTGCTGCAACAAGTGCATCGTTAAAGCCTGCTACCATTGAACCGTAATTTGAATATTCATTTTTAAAGAAATCGTCAATATTCTTTGTTCCGGTTTGTGCAAAGTAAAGGTTGATAGGACCTGTTTGCATATTGAAACCGTAGTCAGCAAGAGGGCTGTATCTTAACTTAGCAAAGAGCTTTGTTTCATCAATATCTGACCACTTGCCTGTTGATGTTTCAGCAGCTGCACGGTCAAATGAAAGCTGTTCCTTAGCTTTTGCAATAAAGTCATCTGCTGATTTATCGCCATAAGCTTCGTAATTAGCTTCAGCCCATTCGTTAATCTTTGCCTGAGTATAGTTAGAAGCAATATCGCTTGAATTCCATTCACCCTTTTTGTCGAAATAATAATAGTATGCATTATCAAGATTTCTGTCACCCTGGGTGTTTACATGGAGAAGCTTGACTGTACCCTTGAGAACTGTATCCCAAGCAAGATCAAGTGCTGTATAACCTAATTTGAAAAGAGAATCGGTTGGCTTAAATGTAAGCTTTGTTGTTTGCTCTGTTGCATAACCGTTTGCATCCGGATGTCCATAAGCAAAAAGAAGAACATTAAGCGGATTGCCGTCATCATCTTTAAATTCGCTTGAATATACAAGGTTAGGGTCATAACCGAGTTTAGCAGCTGCTGCTGCATAATCCGAGCCTGACTTATTCATTTCAGCCTTGATTTCAAGATAACGAGTAGCTGATGTATCCTGGATAGGTTTGAGTGAGCCATCTTCGTTCTTTTCATTATATTCTTGGTTATATGTAACGAGAACGCTTATCTTCTGAAGAAGCTCGGTAGAGAGCTTATCGAAAAGCTGGTCATCATATACCCATTGAGTTTTGCCACTCTTGAAATCATTGATTTCATCCTGTGTATACCATTTAGTATAGTTGAAAATAAGCTGCTGAACAATGTTATAAACAAGGTTTTTAGCATAACTTTCATCACTGAAGCCTAATGGACCTGCAAGAAGCTTGTAGATATTAACCGCACTCTTAAGAACACCGAGGTTGAAATCACCTCTTAATACCTGACCGAGTACATCCTTACCGGCATAGTCAGCTGAGTTGATTTGAAGAAGAGCAAGAGCTCTCTTAACAATCTCAGTTGATGAATAGTTTTCTCTTGTAACATGCCAGAAATTCTTGCTGGCATCACTTGAAGCTAATGATTTAAGCTGAATGTTACCTGCATCACCAACATAACTACCATACTTAGAAAGAAGACCTGCAACACTCTCAAGTGTAAGCATTACATCATCAACGCTGTCAAGCTTAACTGTTAAGGTATATTTAATAATACCGAACGCGTTGATATTAAGATGCTTTTGAGCGGCATCCCATGTCATATAAGCTGTAACGCTGGATGGGAGATTTGCAAGAAGGTTGTAAACTGTTGGAGCAACTGTAGGAAGCATAAGGTCCGCATAGTCAAGCAATGCTGTTGCGGCTTGTTCATCGGAAAGAATATTCCAAGCAAGGTCGTTATATTCTAACGCGTCATCTGTATACTGCTTTTCTGAACTAACAGGTGCAGCGTGAGCTGAAAATGCACATGTTAAGCAAGAAGCAGCCATAAGAACAGCCATAAACAACGCAAGCAGCTTATGGGAAAACTTTTTTGCTTTCGTTTTCATTTTTTACCTCCGTAAAATTTTAAAAAATTTAAAGTGAAGTGTTAACATATTGTGCGTAATGCCCGTCGCAATCTCTGACCATCAGGCAATCTGAATTAGAATGAAGGCTCATTACAAGCCACAGCATTAAATTGGCGCAATATGTGCTTTAAACACATTATAATTATTACATACGGCCACCCGAAAGTCAATAAATTAAACCTACAATCCTCATTTTTGTAACTTTAGCCAAAAACGACTTCGTTTTTTTGTCACTCTGCACAATTAGTTTACGAAAATTTTACAATTTGTTAATAGTTTTAAGGAGAAAAATAAGCTTTTCACGGTGAGTAAAGCGACAATACTTTACACAATTTTTACATTTGTAAAGGGCTGAAGCTTTACATTTTGCAAAATTTTTAATGCACTTTTTCTCTGTTTTATCCGTTTTTCAGTTGTTCTTAATAAAATCGACGCTTGTTAGACATAATTTCCGATTAAGTCCATTTACAAGCACTCCGTTGTCAAATTCAAAACGCAAAATATGTTAAAATTCACAATAAATTCAAAATATGTTATAAAATTATTGACTTATTAGATTTTATTTGATATAAATATATTGTATTTGTTAATACGCGTGTGGATATCCTGCGCCTAAAAAGCAGTTTTTGTGTAGAAACTGTGTAATAAACAAATACTGCTCGGCGCATAATCCAAAATGCGTTACCATACGACAAAGTTCGTAAATCATATTGTAAAGGAGAGAAAATTTATATGAGAACGAGCAAAAAAATACTCAGCTTTTTCTTAGCTGTGGTAATGGTCGTGACCACTTGTTCGGTTGGATTTACTGCATTTGCAAAAAACAGTAATGACAACCCATTGTGGAACACTTCCAGCGTTAATGCTTCATCCGCATATAAAACCGTCAACGGTTTAGCAGATGAGCTTCCGTCCCTTCTCATGGGTATAGACGCAATTTCAAAAGTAGTCTATAACAAAGGGGCAATCAGTCTTGGTACAACTTCAGACAAGTTGACTAAAGACCAGAAAGAATCAATTAAGGAGAATACGACTCTTCCTGAGATGTTGCAGGCACTTCAGCCTACGCTTATCAATGCTGTCGGCAAAATGGCTGTATCTACAAGCCAATCGGAATTTGTCACAGACATTATTGGTGAATCATCATCAAATGTAAGCAATTATGACTACCTCAACAATTTCAGTGACGACATCAATTTCTTCCAGCTTGCAGGTATGTGCCATAAGCTCATTTATGACGGTGTAAGCAACATTTCTGCAAACAAAGAAACAAAGAAAGCACTTGAAGATATTCTTTATGGTGCAGGCGATCGCAACCTTGATGGTAAAGCAATCAAAAAAATCACTGTTGACTCAACAGGTCAGCATAAGCATTATGTTAACATTAAATACAACACCAAAGGTTTGTGGTATTTAACAACATTAGTAGATTCAAATACTTCTACTAACTTTGATATTTCCGATGCTGTTGATAATATTTTGCCTGCAATTGCACAGCAATATGACGATCAAGTTGCAGATGGTAAAATCAAACCTGTTGAACTTTCTTCAATCACAGATATGTTGGACTTCAACGGTGACGGCGGACATGTAAGAATAGGCGAAACATCTATGATGGCAAGCCTTTCACAGCTTAAATCTGCAACCTACACACTCACAGAAGCTCAGCAGAAAACCGTAAATGAAGTATGCAGTTACTTAAACAACTACTATAAAGTTTTCGGTATTGATCTTAATGCTTCTGATGTTGCTGATTGTATTTACTATGCATATTCACCTCAAACAGATACTTTCACAAATATGTTTGGCGGTAACTTAGCAAGAACCATGCCTTACATTAGACTTGCTGTTGACGGCGGTGCAGATTTCAAACTCTCTGCTGATTCAGATTTCTTTAATGACCAATGGAACCCAAAAGTTACATCTCCTACCGGAGACCCATACACCATTGAATCAACCGGTATTAAAACCTTTAAAACTGTTGACGGATTATTATCACAGATTGAGCCATTCTTTGCTAAAGCTCTCGGATACGACAACCTTGACACTGCAGTAAGCGAAATGCTCAGCAGAGATAGTGTATCCACAGATGCATTATCAATGTCATCTGTAAAGGATTATATCACAAGCCTTTATATCATATTATCATACGCTTCACTTGTTGATGATGTAAATGGCGGCGGACGACAAAACGCTCCTTATGCTCAATATATTTTAAAGGGAGCATTGGTTGACTTTAAAGGACTTAAACTTGAAGATATAAATCAAGCAGTTGATAAGGATATGCCTGCGGGCTTCAACTTCTACTGGCAAGACGGAGATGAATTCTTCCTTACAGATGATGAACTTGAGCAGATGTATTCAATTTTGAACTTGGTTGCTACTCAAGATAACAATTTCCCTGAAACAATAAACGGATATTTTGCTGACGGTAGTATGAAGTTTAATGATACAGACGGTTCTAAAACTTTCATTCTTCCTAAGAATCTCAGAGATACAGCCACTATTGAATATTTTGCTACATTCTTGAAGATGTACAGCAGAAAGAATAACAACTCTGATGCACAACAGCGTAACAAGGTTATCAACTTGTTTGCAGGTAACTGGATTAGCAACAGAAGCAATAAAACAAGTGATTATATTCAAAATGCTACTCTTTTAGATACAGAAAATTCAGATCCTAACACCGGTATTTATGCTTACAAGCATACCGGCAATACTTATTCAAAAGCAGATTTAAATGAATGGGTTAAATATTCATATATGTCAACTCTTACATCTTATTTTTGCTCAAAAATAAGCACTGCGTCTGACGACTTAACTTATGATAACAATTCAATCAAATGTTCTTTGGATATTAGCAAGTTTATCAATGACTATGTTGAAGAACATCTTGATACAACAGGTGTAACTCTTACAGACGCTCAAAAGCAGCCTGTTATCAACAATGCACTTGCAGCTCTTTGTGGCAACGGTGGTACACAGCTTACAAATATAGTTCTTAACTCTATTATTTCCACATATCTCGATCCGAGTTCAACAATAGGCAATATTATCAACGGTGCTCTTGATGAACTTGCTTCAACAAAAATTGACCTTGTCAAAGCAACTTACAATATTTGGGCTAACCTTATTGAATCACCGGTTGAAACAATATTCAATCTTCTTCCGCTTGTTGTTGTTCTTGTAAACGAAGTACTTGAACCGATATTCTTCAGTGCTAAATCAGGTGAAACCAAGCAAAACAATATGCTTTATAACTTCACACATGATGGTCTTCTTTATGACTTAACCGCTGATTACGGCTCATACATCGGTATTGACACACTTGCTTGGGACCTTAATGAAATGCTTCCATTGCTTATGCATTGGCTCAAGAATGACGGTTCTTATGACAAGATGGGCGGTACATATTGGAATAACGGTGCTGAAAAGAATTTCAAAATCACCAAATATACCGATTTATCAGGCGGACTTGATAAAATTACGACAAAGAATATTACAACAAGTACTGTTATCAGCAAACCGGAATATGTTACTAAATATGAAAAGATTGTTGACAGTAAAGGCAACGAAATCACTTCTAAAGTTGTAACAGAAAAGAAGACAAAAACAGAAGTGGATGAAAACGGTACTGCAAAGACAGTTGAATATACCGAAGATGTTACATACTATACATATAATGGTGTAACAAGCAATGATATTTCAGTAGCTCTTGCAAAAGCTCCGACAAATGCTAAATTTACTGTTTACAGTAAATATGAAGCAAAAGTTCCTTACATCACAGGAATTTACATTGCCGATAAAGCACTTAGGGACGCTAAGCTCAGCGGACTTGATAAGGTTCTTAAGAAAGCATTTACAGATGATAAAGGCGTTCTTTCAGACACAAACGCTCAGCTTGCAACCGGACTTGCAGAAGTAATTAACGAACTTGCAGGATTATTTACAACAGCAGTTGACACTTATGTAAATACCCCATCACTCAGAAATCAAGTTAAGGGTAAAGATAACAACGGAAATATTGCTAACAGCGGACTTAACAACTTAATGGTTGCTATTCCACAGCTCTTCGATATTATGGAAGACCTTGGAGCAGATAAGTACGGTGTCAGCAAAAATGCATGGACATACTGCTATGACGGTAAATTTAAAACTGAAGAAATTACAGTATCGGGTAAAACCTATACCGCTGTTTCTAACACAAAGGTAACTGAATTCAAGTCATATGCTCAAAATCCTGATTCAACAAAGATTTTCGATACTTTCGTTGGTATCTTTGTAGAAGATTGGCTTGATGCAATCCTCGGTCTTGTAAACAATGTTATTGATTCAGACAACAGCGCATTTGCAAAGAACCTTCCTCTCATTACAGGTGTTCTTCAGTCAATCGGCGGATTTGGCGAAACAAGCGCACTTACAGACTTGTTTAACAGCATTTTCCAAATCACCCGTGAAAGCAAATACAGCTTTACATTTGAAAAGCAGGCAAGCGGATTTGTCGGACTTGATAAAAACAATGCTTACTTCCTTATTACTAATGTAAGCAAGCTTGTAGATGTAATTCAAAGTCTTGTTAAATCATTTAAGAAGACTGATACAAATAATAATACAAATAATAATACAACAACTGCTCCTACACAGGCAGTTCAAACTTCTAACTCATCAGTTGACATTTCAGCGTATAAGAGCAAAGATGTTAAGAGTGTTGACAGCACAATTGAAAAGCTTGATAAAGCATTGTCATCTCTCCTTGCTGATTCAAGAATCAATGGCTATTCAATCAACAAAACAAATAATATTATTGTCGGCGTAATTTCATTACTTTCAAATTACATCGGTGCTAACTCAGCAAATGCAGTAATAGATTTACTTAATACCTATTTATATTACCTTAACGGTGAAGATTCACGCTCAGCTGATTCTAACGGTAATGTTAACCCTAAGGATATCTACACAAATGAAGGACTTACCACAGTAGTAGTAAGAACTTATGCACTCATTGAATCACTTGTTGCAAACCTTACTGATAAGTACGCTTATTCATACACAGGTGCAAACAATGTTTCAGCTAAATACAATCTTATCAGCGAAGCAGTTAACGGACTTATTTCTCCTGACTCATTAGCTGTAAGAATTAAAGACACAGATATTAAGAATGCCAGCGGTAAACTTAAGAAGCTTGCAAGCTGGAGCGATGCTGTTAATGACAACGGAACACTCAATGTAAGCATTAACTGGGGTGTTTCAGCCGGCAACAGAGATGAGTTTATGAATGGTCTTTCAACATCACTCAGACTTCTCACATCTATTATCGGCGTACTTCTTATTGACACAGGCATTTACGAAAATGCACTTTATCCGGTTCTTAATACAATCGCAGTAAAAACAGGCATCACAGTTGATACTCCTGAAAAGTTCGCTGACAAGAGCAATCCATACCGTGATGAAGTATTTGTAGGAATTGTTAACCCAATCGTTGCATTACTTGACAAATTCTTTGAAAAACCTGTAACTACATTGTTGAACCTTGTATCGGCTATCGGTGTTATATTAGATGACACAACAGCTCCTACACTTGCTTCAACAATTGCAAACGCTGTTAAACCTATTTCAAACGAAGTTAACGGACTTGCAAAAATCCTCAGAATAAGCAATGGTACTCTTGGTGCAACATCACCTACTCTTGCTTCATTCCTTGAAAACATTGCTACTAAAACATTCGGTAAATTGGTAACAGTTAATGATAAGCAGGAAATCGGTATTGAAGTAAAGGGATACCTTCTTTCAGGTAATAATATTATACCTATTATAAATACACTTCTTGCTAAAACAGGCATTAAGCTTAATAACATTAACTGGAATGCACTCGGCAAAACAGCTTCTCCTGCTCAAACACTTCTTTATGTTCTTGATTATGTAATTGAATTCGTAAAGACAAACAATAATCTTACCACAATCATTCAGTTGATTATGGGCAACAACAAGATTAGCAAGGGAATTCAAAAGCTTATCAAGTACATCGAAACAGGTAAGCTTGACGCTATGGGACTTCTTAAAGTTATCGGCAAGCTTCTTGACTTCACTCAGTCACCAACAGAAGTTTACTGGACTTATAAGAATTACAAGGGTACATCATTAAACTTTAAGTATCCTGACGGAATTACAGCTTATGATGCAAATAACGCTGTTTCACAGCTTGACACAGCAGTTGATGCAGTTATGGCTCTTCTCGCCAACTTCGGTGTAGTTAACGCATCAAATCTTAAGAGCATTGTCAGCGGATTGGCATTTACAAACGCTAACCTCACATCTCTTGCAAAGGCACTTTACGGTGCACTTGATACCAAGAAGATTTCACCATATCTCAATATGGTAGGCATTGCAGTATCACCAAAGGGTGTTGCTAATCTCCTTGTAGATAAGAGCTATGGCAAAACTTACACTTCAGCAGCCAACACACTTAAGAAAGCAAAGAGCTGGAAGAAAGTTAAAACAATTAACTGGGGCTTCAAGGATGGTTCAGCAAAGGCAGAGCAGGGCTTTATCAATGCTCTTGCAGCAATCCTCCGTCCTGTAAACAGCGTTCTTGCTGTATTCCTCAATGAAGGAAAGATTGACCTCAGCAATATCAATATCAAGAAGGCTTCAACTTCATTTGATATTAAAGACAGCAACGGTAAAGTAACAAGCAAAGTTGCACTTACTTATATGCTTAAGAAAGGCGTTCTCACTCTTACCCTTAAGGATGATATGAACCCTGACTCCAAGCTTTCAACAATTAAGCTTGACCTTAACGCTCTTAATGTAGGCGTTAACGGTATTAACGGTTATGAAGGCGCAATTGTTCCTCTTCTTGATGTTCTTCAAGTAAGCAACAGCAAGATTAAAACATTTAAGCAGTATCAAAAAGATTGCAAGAAGGCTAAAGATAATGTAATTCTTGATGTTCTCAATCCTCTTATGAGCTTTGTAGATACACTTCTTGATAAGCCATTTGATACACTTACATCTGTTCTTCCAAACCTTGCATACTTTATTGATAACAACGGCATAGGTCAGTTACTCGATAATCTCCTTGCTCCTGTTACAAACATTCTTAAAACTGCTAAATCAGCAGGTGTGGATGTTGATAAGATTCTTACAATGGTACTCGGCAAGGACCTTGGCAAAGTTGTTACAAACGCACTCAAGGTTAAAGGTGTTAAGCTTAACATCAAACTTGCAAACCTTAAGTCTTGCAACATTCAAGATATTGTAGTTCCTCTTCTTAACTCATTACTTAAGAAGACCGGCATTAAACTTCCTGAATTTAAGTGGTCAACAATCGCATCACACGGTAAGGTTGTTACATCTAAATCAATGGCTAAGAATGCCGAAGGCAAGTTTACAAATAAGGAAGTAATTGCTGATAAGGGCGAAGTTCTTGTTGCAGTTCTCCGTTATATTGCAGATACTCTTGTTAAGAACTCAAAATCTATCAAATCACTTATTACTTCAATTAAAGCTATTAAGAGTAATGATATGCTCAAATCTATCATCTCAACTGTATTCACTACAATCGGCCTTGCTGATAAGGATGATATTGTTCGTGCAGTATTCTACTTCTTAACAGGCGAACCTACTAATGCATTCTGGGATTACACAGCTTATAAGACAGGTTCATATGACTTCTCTTATCCTGAAAGCGTTGATGTTGACTTCCTTAAGAATCTTCCTCCAATGCTTGACGGACTTGTAGGCGGTTTGGTTGACGGCGGTCTTACCAAGTTAATCGGCGGTCTTATCTTCAAGGATGACATTATTAACTCACTTCTTACCGGACTTTACGGTGCAGTTGAAGGTGTTAAGGTTGGCGACGGTTCACTCGTTTCTCTCCTTGCACAAACTAACATTGACTTCTCAACAAGCAATGTTGCTAAACTTCTTACAGATGAATCTTACGGTCAAACTTATGCTGCAAATGCAAGCGTAATCGCAAAGGCAGGTTCATGGTCAAAGGTTAACACAGCATCACTTAAGTGGGGTGTTAAGGATGCAGATACATTCTTCCACGCACTTGTTGCAGTTCTCCGTCCTATCTACGGTGTACTCGATGTACTTCTTAATGATGCATCACTCGGAATCTTTGACATAGTAAGAATTCCTGGTTCAAACGGTTATACATCATCAATCGTTCCTCTTATGGAAGCATTCTCAATGTATAACATCAAAACTCAGTATCAATACAGAGAAGATATAAACGAAGCTTACGATAATATTCTTCTTGATATTATCAATCCTCTTTGGGATAAGGTTGAGGATATACTTAATGCTCCTCTTGAAACATTGTTTGCAATGCTTCCAAACCTTGCACTCTTCATTGGTAATGACGGACTTTGCCAGATTCTTGACAACCTCCTCACTCCTATTTCAGCTCTTGTTGATGCTATCAAACCAATAGTTGATCTTAATACTCTCTTACCTGCACTTCTTAAGGCACTTAAAGTTGACCTTAATTCAATTCTCGGTAAGATTGGTGTTACAAACTTCTCTCTTGACATCTATGACCTTAATGCAACACTTAAGCCACTCCTTGGCGGTGACGCTATTATTCCTCTTGTAAATAATATCCTTGGTCTTATTAAGATTAAGGGCGCACCACTCGGAATTAAGCTTAATGATGTAGATTGGTTGAAGCTTGCAAGCCACGGTAAAGTAATTACAGACACTTCACAGGCTGCTACATACGGTGCAAGAATTTATATTGAAGGTGATTCATCAGAAACACTCATTGCAGTACTCGGCTACTTAATCGAAACTGTTAACACAGGCGATAACTTCAAGAACATAAGTGATCTTATCACAGGTCTTGTAGGCGGTAACGAAACTGTATCCGGAGTTGTTAATCAGGTTCTTCCTGTTCTTAAGGGTGATACTGATACAGTTATTGCTTCTCTTGTAGACCTTCTTCAGACAATGGCATAAACATAAAGTTTTAGCCGAAATAAAAATTAGGGGCAACTCCAAAAGGAGTTGCCCTTTATCTTTTTATATTTATAAATAAAAAATCTTGTATTACCATTAAAAATAAGATATAATATCAAATGAATTATATCTTTTACTTGGTGGTGATGTTATGCTTCTCGGCAAGGCAGCCAAAGGAAGAGTTGTTAAACCTATAAATTCTGTTGACGAAAGCGGTTATGTTTATCCCTTAAATGTAGTTGAAATTAACGGACATAAAAACCAATATGCTTTTGTAATGGGAGTAACTCACACAGTATGCAATTTTGACGGTAGAATTATTGCAGCACTCATTCCTAAAGACTCTGAGAACAAAAATTTAAAAACTATGTGGATTATGGCGTCACGCAGTTCACGCTATATAAATCAAGACATTTTACAGGTTATTGATGTTAAAAACGATTTTCCGCAATACAACCTCATTTGCTACTATGAATCAAGTGCCGGCGCAGTTGTATATAGGTCAATTAAAGGAAAGCTTCGTTATCTTCTTATTAAAAACAAACGCTCGTCAAATTGGGGATTTCCTAAAGGCCATCTTGAAATGGGCGAAACAAAATATGATGCAGCAAAAAGAGAAGTGCTTGAAGAAACAGGGCTTCATATCCGTATTCAACTTGGATATGAAGGAATATCAAAATACAAGCTCAGAAATAATGTTGATAAAAAAGTTTCAATCTTTGTTGCAACTACCGATGATATGCGAACCATAGTTCAGGAAGAAGAAATTGATGACTTTATGTGGCTTGCTTATGACCAGGCAATTGGATTTTTATCATTTGAAAATGATAAAAAAATATTGCGTGAAGCAGTTGATTTCTTACTTAAAAACAATCTTATTGTTACAAAAGATATTCCTCTGCCGCAAGATGTTCAAAAAGAAATGGAAATAAAAGAGAAACTCAGGCAGGAAAGAATAGCGCAAATGGAAAGGCAAAAGCAATTTACCCCGCCACAGAAAAGCAAGCAACAAATAAGATATGAAAATTATAAGAAAAAGCAAAAACAAAAATATAAAGAAAATTTAAAAAAAAGCAAATAATAAAACCACAAATCTAAAGGAGAAATAATTTATGGTTCACGAACTTTGTAGAAATTTGCAGGAATTTTTAACCGCTCACGGAATACCTGATTGGCTTGTTGTATTTATAATTTCACTCTGCCCTATATTAGAATGCAGACTCGGTATGTTCACAGCAATCGTGCTGTTGCAGATGAACCCATTTGTTGGCTTTATTATCAGCTTTTTAGGTAATATATTGCCTATTCCTTTTATACTTCTTTTAATAAATTGGATTTTTGACTTATTAAAAAAAGTTCCGGGCATAAATAAATTCGTTTATTGGCTTGAAGATAAAACATTAAAAAAGAGAGATAAAATTGATAAATACGGTATTTGGGGGCTTCTTATTTTTGTGGCAATTCCGCTTCCGGGTACAGGCGGATGGACCGGCGCACTTCTTGCTTCCCTCCTCCATCTTGATAAGAAAAAGAGTTTTATTGTAATTTCACTCGGTGTGTTCATTGCAGGCCTTATTATTACATTATTAAGCCTTGTAGTAGGTAATGCAGTATTTAACTGATATGGATAAGGAATATAAAGCACTTATCAACCTTTGCAAAAATTATATTAACAATAACGCCTTTATTTTCGATACAAGCGTTGATTACAAAAAAATTTACAGATATGCAAAGGTTCATAACCTTTTGGGAATTGTTAACTGTGCAGTTGCCAATGCTGAAAATAAAAATGATATATCGCCAAAATTTAAAAATGCGGTTGAAAACAGCTTTTTTGATTTGATATACCTTGCAAACCTTCAATCAAATATGCTCAAAGAAGTGAAAACGCTTCTCAAAGCTTCTGAGGTGCCGTATATCGTGTTTAAAGGCGCAGTGCTTAAACAGAGCTACCCTGTGCCTGAAAGTCGCGTTATGGGCGATATAGACATACTTATTAAAGAATGTGACCGAAACAAAGTGAAAAAACTTCTCACATCAAATGGTTTTGACTGCATTAAGCAAAATGGGCCGGTATATAACTATGTAAAAAACAATGTTTTGTTTGAAATTCACACAAAGCTTATAAACCATTATGATGAAGAGCCTTTTTGCAATGCATTTGATTATGCCGTATTTGACGGATTTGAGGGAACATTTGATAATAATTTTCACTTTGCATATCTAATTGCACATACAGCACACCATTTCAAATTTTACGGTGCTGGAATTAAGCTTATTGTTGACCTTGCAATTATGCTTAAAAATTCAAACATTGATTTAGTACGGGTTTTTGAATATTTAAAACCCGTAGGCCTTGAAACATTCGGCAAAACAATGCTTAATGTTTGCAATAATTTTTTTGGGTACGGTGTCAATTACAATATTGATACAAAAGAAGTTGAAGAATATCTTTGCAACTGCGGTGCATTTGGCAATGATAATGAAAATAACGGTATTGCCATTGCAAGAAAAGAGCTTGAAAAAGGAAGAAAAGCTTCATCTTTTATGACAAAGCTTCGCCTGCTCTTTCCGCCGTATAAAAAACTTAAGGATATTGATTATATAAAATTTATTAACGGTAGGCCTTGGCTTATTTTGTACGCTTGGGTGTATCGAATTATTTATAATTTTAAACACAAAAAAGAATTTATGCTAAATGCAGTAAATTCGCTTGATGATGAAAAGACATATATTTTAGCTCAAAAGGAGCTTGAGATGTTTAAGGAGATAGGTTTAGAATGAAGTACATTGCTATAATTTTAATTGCTGTTTTGTTGGTATTACTTGTTTTATTCGTTTCTTGGTTTTTGAATATGAAAGCTAACGGTAAATGTCCGATATGTGCTTTAAAGAAAATATTTATTCCGACTTCGCTCACCATTGACATCAGCGAAGAGGAGGATTATTCAAACGAGGTTGCAAAAACGCCGCCGATGGGATGGTCAAGCTGGAATACATTCAGAAATAATATTGATCAAGATATAATTATGCAGACAGCCCACGCCATGAAAGACAGTGGCCTTGCAAACGCAGGATATGAATTTATTAACCTTGATGATTGCTGGCAAAGCTCTCTTCGTGACAGCGACGGTAAATTGCAGGGTGACCTCGGCACTTTCAGCCGCGGTATACCTAATCTTATTAAAGATATTAACTCTCTCGGCTTAAAGGTAGGGCTTTATTCATCAAACGGTACACTCACCTGTGAGGATTTGCCTGCATCACTCGGCAATGAAAGGCTTGATGCCAAAACGCTTGCATCTTGGGGATGTGAATTTTTCAAATATGATTTTTGCCACCATGACAGAATAAGCGGTGACTGCCCGGCGATTGAACATATAGAAATTACAAAGCAAAAAAGTGCATTTGAGCTTGATTTAAGGCCGGAGGACGCGCAGTTTACCGGCAGAGCAAAGATAATTAAAATGCCCGATGTGCCAAGCAAAAAGGCTATCGGATTTATTAGCCACGGTTCAGGCTCGGCAAGCTTTGATTTTGATGTTGATACAAAGGGTGAATATGTATTAACCTTTGTTTTCCATAAATCAAGAGCAAAGAAAAAGCAGTATATGCAAATTGATATTAACGGCAAAATGCATGAACTTTTCTTCCCTGAAACAAAAGGTTTCAGCCCTTTGGGAAGGCAGCAAATTGTGGTTGAACTTGCAAGCGGCACAAACCATATGACAATCAAAAACCCTATTGTAACTAATATTGATTCATCTTTTGTTCAATATAAGCGTATGGGTGACGCACTTAAAGAAGCAACGCAAATGTGGGCAAAAGTTACAAGAACACCGGAAAAGCCTATAACATTTTCAATATGCGAATGGGGTACTGCACGCCCATACATTTGGGGCGCAAAAGCAGGTTCAATGTGGCGCACAACGCCTGATATTATGCCTAAATGGAGCAGCATTGTTTGGATATATAACCGCACATTAAAGCTTTACAAATACGCGGGTGCAGGCCACTGGAATGACCCTGATATGCTGGAAGTTGGCAACGGAAATCTTGACGATAATGAAAACAGAGCGCATTTTTCACTTTGGTGTATGCTTGCCGCTCCGCTTATGCTCGGCAATGATATTAGGCAATTTGTAACAAACGGTATGCCTGATAAAGATAATAACACGCTCAAAATAGTTACAAACAAGCATATGATTGCAGTTGACCAAGATGCTCTCGGCAAACCGGCAAAAAGGATTAAAAAAGAAAGCGGAATTGATATTATTGCAAGGCCGCTTGCAAACGGTGATGTTGCACTGTGCTTGTTTAACACAAAATCTTCCACAAAAAGCGTAAGCTTCAAGCTTGATGAACTTGTTAAAGACAAGTATTTGGGCATTGAAGAAGTACCGACAGGATATGAACTGCACGACTTGTGGACTGACGAGCGCACAACCGGAACTACTATTTCGGCATCTATACCTAAACATTCAACGGTAGTTTACAGAATCAAACCGGTAAATGAATAATACTAAATGCAGCAACCCCCACGATTAAGATTAAATCGTGGGGGTTGTATTATTTTCTTCTTTTTTTAATCCTACTTAACATTCTCGCTCTAATTTTTTGAAAGCGTTGTGCCGGTTTCATTAAGTTCTTTATCAAATAAAACAACATAAACCGTCATATCATTTTCAAGCAGAAAATCACGAATAGTATCAACTGCAACTTTTAATGCCTGCGCTTTGGGGTATCCGTACACACCTGCGCTTATAAGAGGAAATGCTACTGTTTTAAAACCGTTTTCCTTTGCTATTGCAAGGCAATTTTTATAGCACGAAGTTAAAAGCTCCTTTTCATTATTATTTCCGCCGTGCCAAACAGGGCCTACCGTATGAATAACATATTTTGCGGGCAGATTATATCCCTTTGTAAGCTTCGCTTGCCCTGTTTTGCAGCCGCCGAGAGTCATACATTCTTTCAAAAGGTTTTTACCTGCTGCTTTATGAATAGCACCGTCAACTCCGCCTCCACCCAAAAGAGTGCGATTTGCGGCATTAACTATGGCGTCAACTTCCATCTTTGTAATATCATTTCTGATTATTTCAATCGGCATAATTTACCCCTCATTCTATATAAGATAAGCATATAAAGTCAAACAGGCAGAGCTTTCACCCTGCCTGCCATAAATAAAATCAATTATTTAATTAAAGATGTACCTGTCATTTCAGCAGGCTTATCAAGTCCGAGCATTTGAAGCATTGTAGGTGCAATATCGCAAAGCTTACCGCCGTCACGAAGTTCTACACCGTCACCGCAGTTAACTGCAACAAACGGAACAGGATTTGTTGTGTGCGCTGTAAACGGTTCACCGTTTTCATCAAGCATTTTATCAGCATTGCCGTGGTCTGCTGTGATAAAGAGATTACCGTTCATTTCAATAACGGCCTCGGCAAGTGAACCAACGCATGCATCAACAGTTTCAACTGCCTTTACAGCTGCCGGAATAATACCTGTATGGCCAACCATATCGCAGTTTGCAAAGTTAACTATAATTGCGTCATACTTGCCGCTTCTTACAGCTTCATTAAGCTTTTGTGATACTTCAGGTGCGCTCATTTCAGGCATAAGGTCAAAAGTAGAAATTTTAGGTGATGCTACAAGAATTCTGTCCTCACCATCATACTGCTTTTCTTCGCCGCCGTTAAAGAAGAAAGTTACATGAGCATACTTTTGAGTTTCAGCAATACGAAGCTGGGTCATACCGTGCTTTGAAATATATTCGCCAAAAGTATTAACAAGAGTTTCAGGGCCGAAAGCAACTTTTACATTCGGCATCTGAGCGTCATATTGAGTCATACATACATAGTAGAGATTGAAAAATCCGTTCTTTCTTTCAAATCCGTCAAAATCAGGGTCTACAAAAGTACGGGTGATTTCTCTTGCTCTGTCAGGGCGGAAGTTGAAGAATATAACGCTGTCATCAGCCTTTACTCTGCCCTCACTGCCGCCGATTACAGTCGGAATTACAAATTCATCTGTAAGATGCTTTCCGTCTTCATCAACGGTTTCATATGAAGCCTTAACTGCATCAACTGCATTGTCAGCCTGGATACCCTCACCGTAAACTATTGCAGCATAAGCTTTTTCAACTCTGTCCCAAATATTATCACGGTCCATTGCATAAAATCTACCCATTACAGACGCGATTTTACCAACACCGATTTCAGCCATTTTATCTTCAAGTTCTGCAAGATATTCAACAGCAGATGCAGGCGCAACATCACGACCGTCAAGAAGAGCGTGAACATATACATTTTCCACACCGTTGTTCTTTGCCATTTGAAGAAGATGATAAAGATGCTCTATATGTGAATGTACACCGCCCGGTGAAACAAGGCCGATAAGATGAAGTGCTTTGCCCTTTGCATTATCCATAGCACCTTTAAGTGCAGGATTTTTTTCTGCTTCGCCGTCTTCAAATGCCTTGGTAATTCTTGTAAGCGGCTGATATACTACTCTGCCGGCACCGATATTTGTATGCCCAACTTCAGAGTTGCCCATTTGCCCGTTAGGAAGACCTACATCAAGCCCGCTTGCACCGATATATGTCATAGGATACTGTGCCATAAGTCTGTCAAGGTTTGGCTTTTTTGCCATTGCAATTGCGTTTCCGTAATCACTGTCATTTTTGCCATAACCGTCCATTATACATAATACAACAGGTTTTTTCATAACTTTTCCTCCATATTGTTTTTCACAAAAAGTGGGTATGCCGAAACACACCCACCCATAAATTTATAATTACTTGCTTGCTGCTTTAACGATAACTGAGAAATCCTGTGCTTTAAGTGAAGCACCGCCGATAAGACCGCCATCAACATTAACCTTTGATGTAAGCTCATCTGCATTCTTGGCATTCATTGAACCGCCATACTGAATTGTAACTGTTTCAGCTACATCCGCACCGTAAGCTTCAGCAATTGCCGCACGAACAAAACCGTTGCCCTCATCTGCCTGGTCAGCAGTAGCAGTAACACCTGTGCCGATAGCCCATACAGGCTCGTAAGCGATAACTACATTCTTAAGTTGGTCAGCAGTTACATTTGTAAGAGCCATTTTTGTTTGATACTTAAGAAGTGTTTCTGTATAACCGAGTTCTCTTTGCTCAAGAGTTTCACCAACACAGATGATTGGCTTTAATCCCTTTTCAAGAGCCTTAAGAGTTCTGAGGTTAACAGTCTGGTCTGTTTCGCCGAAATATGTTCTTCTTTCGCTGTGGCCGATTACTACATATTCAACACCGAGTTCAAGAAGCATATCTGCTGAAACTTCACCGGTGAAAGCACCGCTGTCTTTAAAGTGAACATTTTCAGCACCGATTTTAATGTTAGAACCCTTTGCAGCTTCAACTGCGGCAGGAATATCAACAAAAGGAACGCAAAGTACAACTTCGCAATCAGCGTCAGCTACAAGCGGCTTCATTTCGTTAATAAGAGCAGTAGTTTGAGCCGGAGTATTATTCATTTTCCAGTTACCAGCAATAATAGCTTTTCTTAAATCCTTTTTCATTATGTTTTACCTCGTAAAATAAATATATTAGTCTTTATCCTGAAGTGCGCAAATACCCGGAAGGTCCTTTCCTTCAAGGAATTCAAGTGATGCGCCGCCACCTGTTGAAATGTGGCTCATCTTATCAGCAAAGCCAAGCTTTGTAACAGCAGCAACACTGTCACCGCCGCCGATGATTGAAATTGCGCCTGAATCAGCAACAGCCTTTGCAATGCTGATTGTACCTGAAGCAAAGTTTTCCCATTCAGAAACACCCATAGGGCCGTTCCAAATTACTGTGCCTGCACCCTTAATGGCATCTGCAAACAATTTCTGTGTTTCAGGGCCGATGTCAAGTCCCATCCAGCCGTCAGGAATATCATCACTGCTTACGATTTTTGATTCTGTATTTTCATCATATTCCTTACCAACCTTGTTATCAACAGGGATGAGGAATTTAACACCCTTATCTTTAGCAGTTTTCATCATTTCGCCTGCTTTTTCAACCCAGTCAGCTTCAAGGAGTGAATCACCGATATTGTGGCCGAAATACCTCATAAATGTGTAAGCCATACCGCCGCCTACGATGATTGTGTCGCACTTATCAATAAGGTTTTCAATTACACCGATTTTATCTGAAACCTTTGCACCGCCGAGGATTGCAACAAGAGGTCTTTTAGGGTTAGCAAGTGCTCCGCCCATAAACTTGATTTCCTTTTGAATAAGGTAACCGCAAACTGCAGGCAAGTATGAAGCAACACCTGTTGTTGAGCAGTGAGCTCTGTGTGCAGTACCAAATGCGTCGTTTACAAAAACATCAGCAAGAGAAGCAAGTTCCTTTGAGAAGTTTTCTTCATTCTTTGTTTCTTCAGCTCTGTATCTTACATTTTCAAGAAGCATTACTTCGCCGTCTTTAAGTTCACTTGCCATAGCTTTTGCATTAGCACCTACAACTTCAGGATCTTCAGCAAGCTTAACTTCAACACCAAGATACTCTGAAAGTCTTTTAGCAACAGGAGCAAGGCTGAATTCAGGCTTGTATTCGCCCTTAGGTCTGCCAAGATGTGAGCAAAGAATAACTTTTGCACCGTGCTCCATCAAATACTTAATAGTAGGAAGAGCAGCTACAATTCTCTTATCATTGGTGATTTCACCATCTTTAAGCGGAACATTGAAGTCACAGCGAGCAAGAACTCTTTTACCGTTAACATCAATGTCTTCAATAGTCTTTTTGTTTAAAGCGTCCATTGTTTTTACCTCTCATATATTTAATAATGATTATAAATAATTTTAACCGATAACAATTATATATTATTTTGCTTTATTTTGCAAGATATTATTACCTTTTTGGCAATATTACCAAGATTGTTTATTTTTTAACAATGTTTATATATAAAATTGCGAAAAATTAAGAGAAATCCGTTTTAAATCTGCTTATTTTTAAACAAATGCTTAAATATTGTTTGGCTGTGTAGTTCGCGGCAATTAAATACATTAAAAAGTTGAAATAAAACAAAAATAAATATCGGGGTCCCCGAAAAGCGTAAGCTTTTTGGGGAAAAGGAGGAGCCGCGGTATGAGTGAC
>ENA-OPBE01000301-OPBE01000301.1-human-gut-metagenome-genome-assembly--contig:-NODE-301-length-48700-cov-6.236201_pt1 | contig 48700 bp, 47 predicted proteins | sample MGYA00241066_ERZ501448 | MGnify/ENA primary metagenome ERZ501448 (study PRJEB25962, sample SAMEA2042585) | human gut metagenome | biome: human gut; feature: human-associated habitat; material: faeces...
GCGAAATCCATGTTTTTTCTCTGCTGAGCCCCGGAAGTTTCCGACAAGCGGGGCGAAATTCGTGTTTTTTCTCTGCTGAGCCCCGGAAGTTCCTGACAAGCGGGGCGAAATCTACATTTTTCTTCTACTATGTCCCGAAGATAAAATCCTCCGCTACGAACCATGCCTATTCATAAGATTGTCAGCAAAGAACGCTGTCAATCTTATTTCATAGACGGCTGTCGCCGTATAAAAATAGAACGAAATAACCTCTTGTGTGAGCAAACTCCCACCGAGGTATTCCGTTCTATTTTTGCATGGCTCGTAGCTAGGCTAACTTTCAATTCTACAAACTTTAGTAGACCCGGATTATGCCTGAGATTTCTCTCACAACAGACATGCCTTCCATAATGCGGATGGCGTCGTTAAAATGTCTCTCGGTCACAAGATCGGTGATAACCACGATCTCGGCAATACCGTCGTGGCTGCGTTTCTGTACCATCTGGGCGATGCTGACATCGTTGTTACCAAGAACTCCGGCGATATTGGCCAATGCTCCGGCACGGTTCTCTACCTGCAGGCGCAGGAAGAAACGGCTCTTCGTCTCCTCCACATCCAGTACGGGAAGTTTCTTGTGGCTGTCACTGCCAATTTTGCCACAGCTTCCGTGGATAATATTACGCATTACATCAATAACATCACCCAGTACCGCACTGGCGGTAGGCATCTGCCCGGCACCCCGCCCCATGAACATGGCATCATCACAAGCCTGACCATGAACAAATACGGCATTGAAGGAATCTCTGACCGTAGCAAGAGGATGGCTGTCCGGGATCAATGTGGGATGTACTTTTACTTCAATTCCTTTACCTGTAAGCTTTGTAATACCCAACAGTTTGATCACATAGCCGAATTCTTTCGCATACCGGATATCCTCTGCTGTAATCTTCGTGATGCCTTCCGTATAAACCTGAGGGAACGTCACGCGGGAGCTGAAAGCGATGGATGCCATAATGGCGATCTTGCGTCCCGCATCATAGCCTTCCACGTCTGCTGTGGGATCTGCTTCCGCATAGCCCAGTCTCGTAGCCATATCCAGAGCTTCTTGATACCCCATACCTTCCTCGGACATTTTGGTCAAAATATAGTTTGTCGTACCGTTGACGATTCCCATGATCTCCGTCAACTGACTTCCCGCCAGGCTCTGCCGCAAAGGGCGGATAATGGGAATGGCGCCTGCTACAGCTGCCTCGAACTGTAAGTCGCATTTATTCTCTGTAGCGATCTCGAACAACGGATCTCCGTACTCCGCCAGCAGATCCTTGTTGGCGGTGACCACCTGTTTTCCAGCCTTCATGGCTTCTTCCACATAAGTTCTGGCAGGCTCGATGCCACCCATGACTTCGATGACGATCTGGATTTCGGGGTCTTCCAGAATTTCCTGCCAGCTATCTGTGAACAACTCCTGTGGGATTCCTTCTCTTACCTTTCCGGGATTGCGCACCAGAATCTTTTTAATCTCCAGATGTGCTCCTGTCTTCAGGCAGATATCCTCTTCCTGCATCCCTGCCAGCTTGTACACACCGCTTCCAACGGTTCCTGCTCCCAATAATGCTGCATATATCTTACGGTTCTCGCCCATGATTTCTCCTCTCATTGTGCCGTAACACCTGACGATTTCTTCTGTTTCCAAATATCTTTCTGTATCTTTGCAATTTCCAAAAATAACTATGTCTCATTATAACAAAAAACATTGATAACGCAACAAAAACCGTCCTTATCAGACGGTTTTGTCAATTTTTTATATCGAAACAGCTATTCTTATTCCAGTGCGCTTACCCCAGTGCCTTCTCCAATTCCTCTATCACAATCTTCAATGCTTTGATCCGGGCATATTTTTTGTCTACGGATTCCAGAATATGCCAGGGTGCATACTCCGTGCTGGTCTTTTGAAGCATTTCGTTCACAGCCTCTTCGTACTGATCCCATTTGTCGCGGTTACGCCAGTCTTCGTCCGTGATCTTCCACTGCTTCTCCGGGGTGTTCTGCCGTTCCGTAAAGCGTTCCAGCTGGGTGTCCTTGTCGATCTGCACCCAGAATTTGATGATCACCGCACCCCACTGGGACAATTCCTTCTCGAACTCATTGATCTCGTTATAAGCTCGCTGCCAATCGTTGGTACTACAGAAGCCTTCCAGCCGTTCTACCATGACGCGTCCGTACCAGGTACGGTCGAAAATGGCAATATGTCCGGTCTTAGGAAGTCTCGTCCAGAATCGCCAGAGATAATGTCTCGCTTTCTCGTGTGGTTCCGGGCTGGCGATGGGGTGTACCTCGTAGCCTCTGGGATCCAGTGCTCCCGCGATCCGCTTGATATTTCCGCCCTTGCCTGCGGCGTCCCAGCCTTCGTAGGCGATGACTACCGGAATCTTTTTCCGATAAAGGCGGTAATGCAGGGCATTCAGCTTTTTCTGCAGATGACGCAGTTCTTTCTTGTATTCTTCTTCGGAGATTTCCTTGTCCAGTTCCACCTCGGACAGCCTCGGCATCTTCACCAGTGGGAATACATTCTGCAAAATAGGCACAGCAAGGCTCTCATTCTGCATGGCCACATGGATACCGCTGCATAATGTCTCCAGCACTTGTAATTCCGCCCACTTTTTGTCCCCAGAGTCGATAATGTACCACGGAGCTACGGAAGCGTTAGTATCTGTGAGATATTTGTCGAAGACTTCCTCACATTTGTCATAATGCTTGTTCTGCCACCAGTCGTTCTCGCCCACACGCCATGCGGTATCCTTGTTCCCTTCCAGTTCCTCCAGACGCTTTTTCTGTTCCTTTTTGCCGATCTGGAAAAAGAGCTTAAGCACCAGATAACCGTTGTCCGTCAGCTGTCTTTCAAAACGTTTGATGCTCTCAATGCGCTCCGCATACTGCTTATCCGACAATTCGCCCCGAAGTCTTCCCTTGGTCACCTCATCCATCCAGCCGGAATCCAGGAATTCAAACTTTCCGGCTTCCGGAATTTTTACAAAGTACCGATACAGGAAAGGCTTCCGCTTCTCTTCCTCTGTCGGTGCGGACATGGAAGCCACCTTGAAGAATCTGGGATCGATATTTTTAATAATTCCGCCGATAGTGCTGCCCTTACCGGCCGCACCCCAGCCTTCGATCAGCACCAGCACCGGGAGCTTATGCTCCTTGATCTGCATCTGAAGTCTTAAAAGCTCCTCCTGCGCTGCATCCAGTCGTTTGTCCAGTTCCTCTTTGTCCGGCTTTGCCGCCGGAATCCACTGTTTCAGCATACTGTAACCACCCTTTCGCATAAATTATATGTTATTATCTGCATGTACCTGACACTATATACACTTCTACTTCTTAATTATCCAATTTGACTTTCTCTTGGTTCCATTTTGTATCAGTATTCCTTTTTCCTGTAAAGAAACGAACATTCGTGAAACAGTTCTTTTTGACACGCCAATCTGTTCCGCATAATATGCCTGTGTTGCAAATGGATTTTTCTCTATGATCTGCAACAATTTTTCTATCTGAACCTTCTCCTTATTAAGTACTTCAACGCCATAATTAACGCCATTTTTAGTGCCATTGGCGTTAATTATGGCGTTATTTGCATCAACTTGTCTTCGATAGACATTGATACGCAGATCAACTTCTCCACCAATAAACTCCGGTTCCCTTAATCCGGCGGCTTTTACTTTATCAATAATTCTCGGGATCCCGCTTCCCCAATGCTCGATCAGATTCATATAAGCAAACGCATGGGCAAGAGCTTCATTTCTGATTTTAGAATAGCCTTCTTTCATGCGCTCCATCGTTTGTCCCATTGGCAATTTTCCCGGAGAAGTGATTTCCAACCGATTGTCATATACCGCCACCTGTATCGTGCCATGATCCAGATAACTACGATGTACCATCGCATTGACAATCAGCTCTCGAATGGCATCCATTATCTTGAATACCTCTTCCTTGTCAAAGCCAACAACCTCTCTGGATTTATCAGCAATTCCGAAAATGATCTTTCCTCCGGTCCCATTTGCAAAGGCAACCACAGATTTCATATATTTGATACTTTTCTCAGGCAGGTTCTCTTTGAACTCCACATTCTTCGATTCTCCTGCAAGAATTTCTTCTATGGTCATCATAACACCTCGCTCTCTTTTACAGCTTTAGCCGTTGTTAAGTATTGGTCCAACAAATTGAATCAGAGCCGCAACTGCCGATCCAAATTCGACAGTTCCTTTTATAGCTTGTAACGAAGCTATTGCTGTCTTTATCATAGATTTCTTTGGCTTTTCAGATATAACTTCTGCCTCTATAACTTCCAGGCTTTCAGATGCTGCTTCTTTATCTTCATCTGATATAAGCGTATCCATCTTCGTCCTAACCGCGGTAATCAACCGTTCTATATCATTTGCTGTTGCCCCAATATTTGTAGTTGCCGTAACGGATGAATTATCATTTGCAATAATAGCTTGACCATTTTGCACCGTCACATTATAAATATTCTTTTCATCTATTCCCATATCAATACCTACTTTCGTTAGATAGCTTTCTACATGGCGAATTAATACCATAACAAATCGTTCATTAAAACCTTTGATTTTATCTTGCCATTTAGATGAAGAAGAATATCCCATGGCAACACCACGATATACAGAACTGTTATTTTCTACTAAATATCTTAAAACAGCGTACACATTTCGTATTTCTTCGCCATCAGTTTCACCCAACGAAAAAATCAGTCTTCCATAGGATCCTTCTACTTCTTTAATTTCATTTTCTAAATCCCAATCACAGTTGCCGCAATCATGGATATAATCGCTTATAATCGGAGTGTTATCTATGTATTTCACAAATTTTGCAAGCACATCAGTATAATCTTCATAATCTGCCTGAAGTAGTCGATTAGAGCAACTGTTAAAATCATATTGAATTTTTCGCAATTCTTTTCTATTCAATTTCATAGTTTTTCACCCCACAAAACGGGCAATATGCACCCGTCATCTTTAATAATGGTTTGATTTTCGCAGTACGTTTACAACACGGAAAATTACAAATTTCCATTGCTTCGATTCCTGAATGAATAGGATCTTCATTTTCATGCTTCGGACGTTTTCCAGCCTTAAATGTAATGATTCCCTTTTTGCTATGCCGTTCCATTTTTTTGAATTCATTATAAATCATATCATTGACGGCATTCGTCACCATTTTCACGGCAAGTTCAAGTACATCCTCAGTAATATAATTTACGCTTATTAAACCGCAGCCTGGGCAAAATATATGAAGTACCCCGTCATCCTTTAAATCTGAAGGAGTTGCCTTAAAATATGTGCCGCAATGCTCGCATTGCAAAAGAACATAGCCATCATCATCCGTGGGGATAGAAATCGTCATATTGATTTCATCACTCATACTGTTCCCCCTTACTTACTTTATTTTAGCCAAAATCCCAGGAAATTGCATAATTCCTCACGCCATCGTCCAGTTCAATGGAAATCATTTGATTGGCAAGGTGATGAATCTTTTCCTCACAGATTCTGATTTCGGTACCCTATGCCTGTAAAGTGATCAGCTTTTTGTTCAGATTCATACACTCGCCTGCGAAAGCACTCTGAACAGTATCCGGCGCTTTAACGGCACTTATCCGACATTTTTCTCAGCATATTCCTGTTCCAGTTCTTCTGCCAGATACTCATCACTCATACGGTGCATATCCGAAACGCCTTCACGGATCAGCTGATAGACCTGGGAATGATAAAAGAATTCCAAAGCCGCATCCAGTGAAAGTCCCTGCTGTTTAGCAAAGCATTCAATAACACGGCTATATTTTTTCTGAAGCAAAATCGGATTCGCTGTCATAATGTTTCACTCCCTTCAAAATGCAATAAAGACAATGCTTTTTCTGTGCGGAAACTTATTTGCAGATTCGGCTTTTCATAACGCAGGCGGTTGATAGCTTCCGTCTTATCAATCAGCCCGTCAAAGAACAGCTCCACAGTATTGAACACCTTATCATTGGCAACACCACCCACAACCAGGTCGTAATCGGTCGAATCTTTCCCGCTGCGGCAGTTCAAAATAAAATCCAGCCATTCTTCGGAATAAGAATCGAATTTCAGCATTTTCAGTTCAGATTCCCGGCTTTCATCGTATTCATACCGGGAAATAATACCGTCTTTCCCACGACGTTTGAACTTGCCGCACCACTTTGCAGCCTGTTCATATAGCGGCGTGGCATAAAAGCCACGCCCGAAATCCACATTGGGGCGGGAATGAGCTAAATCTGGCTTAGCAATCTCTAAAAAAGAACCATGATAGAGAATCATACTTCTACACCCCTTTCTTTCATCACGTCAAGGAGGTCATCAACAATATATTCCCTGCTCTGGGTATGCAACATTTCATATTCCGGCACAATATAGCCGTTCAAAATATTACTCTGTTCGGTAAATGCCTGATAAACACGCTCTGCATTCACACCCAGCTTTGCCGCTACATTTTCAATGCAAAAAACAGCAAACTCCAGCTCACTGGAATTTTTGATTCTTTCATCCGTTATCATATGCAAGCCCTCCTTTTACGATAATTTTGAAAATTATCTATTAAAATCAAATAAAAAGTAGACGGATATTTTCTACCACAATTATATTGTGGCTGATTCGCATCAAATGACTTCCATAACTGCTTAATATCTGCAAATTCATATGGTTTAGTCAATGGCAATTTCTTTGGCGGCTCACCATACGAATAGAAAACCACCTTATCTAATGAGCTTTTTCTGATTCTACACCTGCTCTCATTATCTCAAATTCCTCTACATCCGAATCATGTAATTGCTTTAGTCTTTGAAGTACCTCAATTCCTTTCACTTTATCCTGAGCTTCTTTATATTTATTCTGTCCAATAAAATTAAGTAGCGCATTACAATAACATTGCGGATAATTCGGATTCATAACGATTTTTCTGTTTTGCTTGTTCAAAAAGCCCTGAACTGTTTCAGGATTTTCAGAATCTGCAAGGACAGAATAATCCCCATGCTTCTTATTGCCTTGTGTGTATATTTAACTGATTGTCTATATCCCGTCCTGCATACATTACTCTAAGTATTGTTACAACCATTCAAAAATTCCTCTCAAATCACTATCAGCCTGTTCTGATACTTCTATTTCATATATCATAAGCCATAATCTTTGCGAATATCAGAAAAGGCTTTCCTGGCATTTTTTGTCCGTCCCGCCTGCATATCCGCATATCCCTTCTCTAATTCTTCATTGAACTCTACCTCTGATAATGCGCTGATATCAACAGGTCTGGCAGATGGTATTTTTACTTCAAACGGAAGACCTCTCTGTAAGATAATCTGCATATAAAACATCTCCTTCCTGCCATATTTTTATGTTATGCAAAACCTCCGAACGGCTTTAGTCCATAATTCAGTTATTATTATTCCTAATCAAAATCTGTATGATTTTATCATAATTTTCCGGTCTGTGTGGAAACGTACAATCTGTACATACCTTGATTTTTTTGCCATTCTTCTCTATGTAGGTCTTACTTCCGGGACAGTTTGGCATACTATACATAGGACAATAACAAAACAGACAATTAAAGTCATCCGAAAGTCCCTTGTGACACGGAAAATATTTGCAATCTTTGTTTTTAAAGTATTTATAAGAGTTTTCCATTTTTATTCCTTCTATATTCATATGCTTTTCTCACAAAGCTCTCTGCAAAATGCGGATTTGACGGATAATACAGGTGCGGAAATCCAAGCCAGTAATTATCATGGCTTATCACGCAGTCGTAGCTTCTGCCTGTGGCCGGCTTGATCGCAATACAATCGGCTCCGTTATCGGTGCTGTCGTAATAATGAAATTCATGTGCCTTTATTTTTTCATTTGGCGGTAGAAAATTGCTATGCTTTTCCGCAAGCTCAATATATCCGAACCTGACCAGCTTTCCCTTAAAATGACACCCACCATCTAATGCGCCCACAAGCTGCGACTTATTCATATCATTTTGTATATCTGCTTTATTTTGTACATCAGCCTTGTTTTGCTCATCTGTATCATCACAGATGTTACGGATATATGTGTGAAGATACATAAACCCTCCACATTCGGCAACCGTCGGCATTCCGGCTCTAAAAGCTTTTTTTATGGCATTCAGCATAGATACGTTTTTACTCAGTTCCTTTGCATACAGCTCCGGATAACCGCCTCCAAGCAGCATTGCATCACAATCCTCTGGAAGGCTGGTATCGTGAAGCGGTGAAAAATACTGTAATTTTGCACCGCATTTTTCAAGAAGCTTCAAATTATCTTCATAATAAAAACAAAATGCTTCGTCCATGGCAACAGCTATGTTTACGGTATTATTTTGGTCTTGAAGCCTCATAGGCTCTGCATTTTTTAAGGTTTGACGCTTATCTTTATCTGCATTTTCGCTGTCACCGATTTCATCTGCCGCTTCTGCTATATCTATAAACAAATCCATATCTATTGTCTTTTTTAGCCTGTCGGCAGTTTCATTGAGCTGTTTTTTTATATCTGAAAGCTCATCCGGCATGATAAGCCCCAGATGTCTGCTTGAAAGCCCGATATCCTTCTGTTCCGGAAAATACCCGACTACTTTTACGGAAAGCTCCTTCTCTATCAGAGGCTTTATGATGTCATAATAGCCCTTCGACATCCGATTGAGCAGAACCCCCTTAATCAAGTGCTGAGTGTCATACTGCAAAAAACCGGCTATAAGAGCAAGCACTGACTTTCCCATGCCCTTTGCGTCCACCACGAGTATTATCGGAGTCTGCGTCACCTTTGCCAGATGGTATGACGAACCCTGCTCATATATTCCTCCAAGCCCGTCATATAATCCCATCACGCCCTCAAGCACCGCAAAATCACCATCGGCTCTTTCATCTAAGAAAAGCTGCACTGTTGTCTTTTCATCCGTAAAAAACGTATCGAGATTTTTGGATGGTACGCCAAGCACCTTTTTGTGAAACATTGGGTCAATATAATCAGGTCCGCACTTATATGACAATACGTTTTTTCCGCTATCCTTTAAAAGCTGCAGTAAAGCGCAGGTTATCATTGTTTTTCCGCTGCCGCTTTTTGGTGCGGCTATCATAAAACGATTTATTTTCATGTGTTCATCCTTTATTTCATCATATATCTTAAGAATATTAGCCTTTGATGATTTATTACGGGTTGTAGCATAAAAGCCCAGGTTAAAATTCAAACGAACATATCCACACCGGATTTTCTGCCTGCATCAAATGGTAATGTCCTATCTGCTTTGAGCGGCTGACCTGCAGCTGCACGATATCCTCATTTTTCACATCATATGCCGACAATATTTCCTTTATCTCACAAATTGTTTCCATGGAAATTGCATTTATCACTATACGGATATGTGGATTTTTTGCTTTAAGAGCCTCTATTATCTCCTTTAGATTGCCACCGCTGCCTCCGATAAATGCGTGTGTCGGCACCGGAAGAGTGTCCATTCCGTCAGGAGCCTTTGCATTTATAACATGGATATTTTCAAGTCCATGCTTTTCTTTATTTTGTGTGATAAGCTGCACGGCATTTTCCTTCTGCTCGATGGCATAGACCTCCATATCATCGGAAAGTGATGCGGCCTCTACCGCTATGGAGCCGGTTCCGCTTCCCACATCGTAAAGCACTGAATCCGATTTCAAATGAAGCTTGCAGATGCTTACATGCCTTATTTCCTCTTTGGTCATCGGAACCTTTTCACGGATAAATGCTGCATCACTTAGCTGCGGTGTAACATTTTTTGCAACCGGATTGGGATTTTTTATCATGCAGATATACAGTCCATCCCTTTTAAGCTTTGTACACTCCTGTGGCGAAAGCTGCGATATATTTTCATCCGGATAGGATAGCTGGTATCCCACAGTTACCGAACATTTTTGTAAACCATACCTTTCGTCACTGCTTAATAGGTGTCCAAGCATATTCACATCCTTTACACCTGACATCAGCATAAACGTTTTTGCATGATGGCTAATCCGTGATGTGATATTAGAAAGCTTTACTCCGTGGATGCTGCATATATACGCATCGCTGTAGGTTTCACCGACTGCTGCCGCCATATATGACACAGATGAAATTCCAGGAAGGATTGACACATCCGCATTTAATTTTCCTTCTACAATTTCATTTTTTATCGCCAGATACAGCTTTCTGCTTCCACTGTAAAAACCCGTATCTCCCGAGAATAATATAAGAACATTACTGATTTTTTCAGTATCTGCACAAATTTCGTATAGATAAGAAATAATCTGTTCTGCAAGATAATACGGCTTTTTGTCTATCTTCGCACTGTATTTTTCTATCATGCGGCTTGCGCCAAGTATAATATCAGCGCTTTCTATTGCATCTGAAACAGCTTTTGTCATACAAGCATCATTTCCCATTCCAATGCCGGCAAGCATGATATGAAGCTTGTTATATTTACTGTCAATATATTCACAAACAGCTTCAAATGACATTCCATCATCCTGCACGCTTTGCCCCACAATATAGACCGGAATATTTTTATTTTTTGCAGCAGCTATTTTCTCAATAAAGCCACCGGCCGCACCGCTTTTTTTGGTGACCAGACATCTGATGTCATACTGATCAATAAGCGCCTCATTAAGCTGTGTGCTAAACGGTCCCTGCAATGCCAGAATGTGCTTTCCTGTAATATCATTGTGCATGCATGAGCTTATGCTCTCAAGCCCCGGAAGCACGCGCACATACAATCTTTCCCTGACGTCTGAGGTTTTACAATACACCGACAGCTCCTTGCTTCCTGTTGTGAGCAGTATATTTCCGTCTGTATTGTTAAGTGCCTTTGCACATGCTTCATTGTCCTCAAAATAGCGGATATTATCATAATCTGCTGATATATCCGTATCTCTTTTAAGACGCACATATTCGATATTTTCTGATATGCTGCTATCCGCCTGATTGTCTGTAACAGCATGTGCCTCATTAAACGCATAAACTGCCTGTTTTATATTTTCGGTAACTATGGCTGCATACGGATGGGTTGCATCCACTATGAGCTTACATTTTTGTTCCGCAAAAAAGCTTCTCATGCCCTCGCTGTCCATACGCCCCATATGAACATGCGCGAACGGATTTTCATGCAGCACGATTTCACCGTATTCTGTTGCCACGCAAACCGTATGCTCTATGCCTCTTTCACACAGATGCTCTGATAGCTTACGTCCCTCTGTTGTTCCTGCAAAAATCAGTATTTTACTCAATCTGATATCCTCTCCTTGTGACAAGCTTTCCGTCAATTATTTGTGTACCCTCATTGCCGATAAATACTGTCGTAAACATGTTGACCTGTGCACTGCGAAGCTCACCGAGGGTACAGACCGTATAGCTTGTTCCCTCACGTCCGATATTTTCGACATAGCCGCATGGTCGTTCCGGCTCTATCGCACGAAGCAGAATATCACAGGCTCTCATCAGATAGTCCTTTCTCTTGTGACTTGACGGATTGTACAGTGCTATGACAAAATCACCCTCTGCAGCAGCCACAAGACGCTTTTCAATCTTATCCCACGGCGTGAGCAGGTCACTTAAGCTGATGGTACAAAAATCATGGTTTAATGGTGCTCCAAGCACTGCCGCACCACTGTTTGCCGCTGTAATGCCGGGTATTACCGAAAGCTCTACGTTATCGTATTCCTGCCCAATCTCATACATAAGAGAGGCCAGTCCGTATATTCCGGCATCGCCACTACATACAAGGGAGACTGTTTTGCCCTCAAGTGCCTTTTTAAAGCACAGGTGACATCTTTGTTTTTCCTGACGCATCGGAGTGGTCAAAAGCTCTTTTGTCTGGAATTTTTCTCCAAGCAGCTTTATATATACGGTGTATCCCACTATGACATCACTCGCTTCCAGGGCGTCAATCGCCTGCTTTGTCATCATGCTTTCAAAGCCCGGCCCCATACCTACTATGTAAATTTTATTCATGTTAATCTCCATCTCTACTAATTTTGTGTAACCATGCAGCTATTTGCAATTATATTTAATGATATGATGGTCAAAATGTATTTTGCCCCTCATTTATGATTAATCAGGATACCTTGCCGCCGCAACCGTTACCCTGTCATATTTATGTTTTTTATAGATAAGTTCTCCTGCTTCGTTACATTCCCTGCTGCATGCAAGCACTGCTGCACGCTCGCACACGTTGTCCACTCCAACATGCTCCCTGACAAACTGCGAGGCACTGAATTCTCCCTGCACCGCCATGAGCTCATCCGCGGTATAAGTGACAAAATCTATCCTGTTTCTTTCGCAAAATTCCTTTATTCCCGGTTCATCTTTTTTCACATCTATTGATGCAATCATGTCTATATCCGAAATATCTATTTGCATCTTTAAAAGACTTTGTCTGATTGCCCTGTCAATATTTTCAAACGCTGTATCCCTTCTGCACCCAATACCAAGTACAAATTGTGTGGGTTTTAAGTAAATACTGCCATTTTTAGGGTCCTTTGCTTTTTCGCATGATACTATAATATCAGCACCATAAGCAGGTGGGAAATCCACTGTTTTTATTGCATCAGTACTCATATCAGCTTCATCTAAAAATGCCTTTATAAGGCTTCTGTGCTTAGCCGGGATGTGCTCCCAGTCGACCGACATCGTAACCACTTCCCCCGCCAATACCTTTGATGACACTCCGGCGATGCCATCTTTATTGACTATTGCAAGCCTGCATTTCTTTGCAAAAACATCAACTGCAAATTTATTATTGATATCAGTAGCGGTTGTTATAACAGGTGTGGCATTCATCAGTGCTGCTAATAATACAGCAAGTTCATTGGCACCTCCCACATGCCCTGAAAGAATCGGAATAACAAACTTCCCCAGCTCATCTATCACAATAACAGGACTGTCTTTAAGCTTGTTATTTACAGAAGAAGCTATAGCCCTCACTGCAATACCGCATGCCCCGATAAAAATCAGAGCCTTTTTTTCACTCATCCGTGCAGCTGTCCAGTCTGATATATTTTGTGATATGTAGCCGGAATTTCTAAAATTTTCATCGGTGGAATTTTTAATATTCTCATCCGATAATCTCGAGCACTTGGTAAAAACCTCCACCTCATATGCACTTTTTTCAAGCTTATGAGCTATGTCACATGACAGCTCATAGCCCTTTTTTGTGAAGCTTACAATGCAAATTTTCATATTTTCAATTCCCCTATATTTCCCATATTTATATATTCACGCCTTTTTTCAATCGTTATCCTTTGACTCTACTGAAGCCTTGCGGTACTCTGTCGAAAAATCCGGTGCGTAAAGTCTTGATTTCTCGTAATGCCGGTGAGCTATTACATCCCCCACAAGCACAATCGCTGTCTTTGTGATATTGTGTTCTCTCGCAGTCTGCTCCAGTGTAGCGACAGTGCACACGTATGCCTCCTCCTGTGGCCAGGTTGCCTTGTATACAATTGCAGCAGGTGTATCTGCCGCGTATCCTCCCTCAATAAGACTTTCCGTAAGCTTCCCTAAAAGCCCGGTGCTTAAGTAAATCGCCATGGAAGCGTGGTGTGAGGCAAAGCTTGCTATGCTCTCCTTAGGCGGCACCTTCGTGCGCCCCTCCATGCGTGTGATGATGAGCGACTGGGAAATACCGGGGAGCGTGTACTCAATGTTGAGCGATGCAGCAGCGCCAAAGCACGCGCTCACGCCCGGACAGCTCTCATATGGTATTAAAAGTGTATCAAGCTCATCCATCTGCTCGCGCACTGCGCCGTATATGCTTGGCTCTCCCGTGTGCAGGCGCACTGTCATTTTCCCGTCTGCCTCAGCAGCTTTCATGACTGCGATGACCTCATCCAGTGTCATTTTTGCACTGTTATATATTTCACAGCTCTCCCTTGCATAGTCCAAAAGCTCTGGATTAACAAGCGAGCCTGCATAAATTATCACATCTGCCTTTTGTAAAAGACGCATTCCGCGTACTGTTATTAAATCTGCTGCGCCTGTTCCTGCGCCAACAAAGTAAACCATTTTTCTGCCTTTCTGCTTTTTGCAAGCTCACCAAATTCGTTTGAATACATGATACAGTCTATCTCAAGTCTGCCCTTTGCTCTCTTATCCAGATAAAAGCATATGCGCTCCATCGCATAATCCATCACCTCATACAGCCTGCCGCTTTCCTTAAGTGCCGCCAAGGCCTCCTCTGTCGTAAGGCTGTCCATAATACTCTTTATGTATTCGGGCGCTACACCACACTTAAACGCAAATGCCGTCAAAAGCTCTATCCTGCAGTCTGCTTCCCTCGAATGAGTGTTCATGATGCCTCCTGCTACCTTTATAAGCTTTCCTATATGTCCTGTCAAAAGCATCCTCTTAAAGCCCATATCTGCAGCCATATCAATTGTTTCACCGATAAAGTTGGAGCATTTGACACTCCTGTCCAGATCATAGCCATAGCTTTCCTTCATAAAGTCAAGACCGTAATTTCCCGGAGCAACCGCCACATAATCATACCCAAACGAATATCTCTGCCTAAGCTCCACCCTTATCGTATCAATAAGAGCCTGTGAGCTCATGGGCTCAACAATACCGCTTGTGCCGAGAATTGATATACCACCAACTATCCCAAGCCTTGGATTAAAGGTCTTTTCTGCAAGCTCCTTTCCCTTTGGAACCGAAATTGTGATGTCAAGTGTCCCCTTAAAATCCAAAAGCTCACAGACCTCCCTTACCTCTTTTTCAATCATCTCACGTGGCACATGATTGATAGCCGCGTTTCCGACAGGCTGGTCTAATCCGGGTTTGGTGACTCTTCCCACTCCGTCACCACCGTCTATATTTATGATAACCAAATCCTGCTTTTTTTTGCATAAAGCAGATGTATCGGAATGCAAAATCCGTACAGAAGCATATATATAGGCTCCGGTGGTCACATCAGGGTCATCCCCTCCGTCCTTTATCACTGCACAGCTTACCTCATTTTCACTTCTTTTTATGTCGGTGATATCAGCCGTGTAAGCTATTCCCTTAGGTGTTTGAATCGTTATTTTGTTTTTAGCATTTCCGGTTAAAAGCATATATGCCGCCGCCTTTGATGCCGCCGCAGCACAGCTTCCTGTGGTAAATCCGTATCTCATAATCACTAAATTTCCTCATGCATCAGCCTCTATCAACCAGACTGTAAATCAGCGCATTGCATATAGCAGCCGCAATATTGCTGCCACCCTTTCGTCCGACATTTACTATGTATGGCACTCCGGTCTCCATAATAAGCTCCTTGGCTGCCTCCACATTTACAAAGCCCACCGGCACACCGATTACAAATGCAGGCTTATATATTCCTTTTTCTATCATATCGTACAGCTCTATAAGCGCTGTCGGTGCATTTCCTATCGCAAAAATCACAGGCTTATCTATCCTTGATGCAAACTCCATGCTTACTGCCGCGCGCGTTGTCTTTTTCTCCTTTGCAATAAGAGCGACCTCATCATCAGCCATAAAGCAGTGCGCCTGTCCACCGAATTTTGCCAGATATTTTTTATTTATGCCTGAAAGAGCCATGTTGGTATCAGTCACTATATCAGCTCCCTCTGATATCAGCCTTTTTGCGATAGCAACGGCGTCCTTAGAGTATTTAAGCGTCTGTATATAATCAAAATCAGCACTCGTGTGTATGACTCTTTTTGTTATCATCTCCTGATCAGCTGGCAGCGTAATCTGCATTTCAGACAGCTCATGTGAAATTATCTCAAAGCTCCTCTTTTCAATCTCCATCGGCTCTAACTGTTTAATTTTTTTCAATACACTCACCTATCACTTTCAATAATCTTACATTTTCATCATAAGTCTTTACCGCCACACGAAAATACCCTTGTGAAAGCCCCACATAGTTGGAGCAGTCCCGTATCAGTATTCCCTTATTAAGCAGTATATCATATAATGGAAGCTTGCTGTAAAACAGTATGAAATCAGCATCACTTTTATATACCTTAAAACCAAGCTTTTTTAGTCCATCTGACAGCAGCCTTCTTTGTCTGCTCACATACGATGCCGTTTCTTTAATATACTCTGATTCCCTAATGCATGCCTCTCCTGCCATCTGTGCCAGGACAGACACGTTCCACTCCGGCAGATTCCTTTGAACCTTTTGTTTTACTGCCTCATTTTTACTGAGCATATATCCAAGCCTTACTCCCGGAATAGCAAAAAGCTTGGTAAAGGCTCTTACAACAATCAGATTGTCATAGTCACATAAAAGTGACAAAACAGAATAATTTTTTTCACAAAAGCCCATGAAGCATTCATCTGCCACCACATAAATATGCTTTTCTTTGCAATGCCCTATTATTTGCTTCATGAAAGTGCTGTCTGCAAGATACCCTGTCGGATTGTTTGGGTTTGCGATAAAAAATATATCTGTATCATCTGTAAGCATATCCATTAAAGCATCCAGCCGTGCAGCAGGAGAAAAATCACTCTGCTCATCCAGCATGAAATATCCGATATCACAGCCGACTGCACGAAGCACATGCTCATAGCCGAAAAAGCCCGGGGCCGGAAGCACAGCTTTTTTGGGCTTTATGGCATGAGCTATCGCCATAAAAAGCTCTGAGGCTCCGTTTCCGGGAATTACATCCTCGCTTTGTATGCTGCAGCCTTGCTGTGTGAAATACTCTGATATCGCTTTTTTAAGGCCACTGCACGCCATGTCGGGATATCTGTCTGCATACGAAAGTGCATCACTCATAGCCTCTTTAACAGAATGCGGTATGCCAAGAGGATTGATATTTACCGAAAAATCCATATTTACTTTATTGTTGTATATGTCACCGCCATGGATGCTTTTCATTCAAGTCCTCCATCTATTCTTACATCAATTCTTACATATTCAAAGCAATATTAAAACAAGACTCATAACCGCCACAGATAAAAGCTCACACAAAAACGCAGTAATATACATCAGCCTGTTTGCACGCTTTATATCCTCGTACTCTATCTCACGCAGACCGTCTCCAATGTATTTTTTCTTCACAAGCTTCCCGAAATACACTGCATCACCCGCCAGCTGCACCCTTAAAGCTCCCGCACATACGGACTCTGTCTGGGCTGAGTTTGGGCTTGCGTGATTGAAACGATCTCTTTTAAAGATGCGGTATGCATTTTTGCCATCAAACTGCCTGCCACCGATAAATGCCGCAGCAATCATCAGATATGCACTGATTCTTGCCGGTATGAAATTTGCCACATCATCAAGCCTTGCCGCAAATCTGCCAAAATACATATATTTATCATTTTTGTAGCCAAGCATCGAATCCATCGTATTCACAGCCTTGTATACAAAGCCAAGCACCGGCCCGCCGATTGCAGTGTAAAGCATAGGTGCAATCACTCCGTCAGATGTATTTTCAGCTATCGTCTCAACTGCCGCCCTTGTGACGCCTGCTGCATCAAGCACAGATGTATCTCTGCCAACAATCATGGAAACAGCCCTTCTTCCTGCATCAACTCCATCTGTCCTTAGCGCATCGTACACCCTCATGCTCTCCACACGAAGACACTTTGTGGCAAGAATCTGCCACGTCATGACAGCCTCTGCTATTACCCCGGCATATAAATTTATACTGTATGCTGCCACAATAATAATTACCGATATTGCAAAAGTTGCAAAAATTACAGTAAAAGCAAGAAGCATGCCTCTTTTATATTTTATTAGATTTAATTTTTTTTCAGAGATATTATATCCGGCATCACAATTAAGCCTCTTATCGAGAAAAGAAATGAGTGAGCCGATAAGCCTGACCGGATGCGGTATAAAATGCGGATCTCCTATTAATAAATCAAGCACAAAGCCTGCTATAAATGCAAAAACATGATAACACATATGTTAGTCCTTCTTAAATAAATCATAGCGATATGGGCTCTATTTCATTAAACACAATCTCATTGCCCTCAACAGCCACCTCACACGAGTAGCCACAGCCGTTTTTCACCTGGTAATCATAGTAATCCATATCACAGTAATGGCTCATTATCGCCATGATAGTCCCTCCATGCACAAAAAATACTATTTGTATCTCTTTATCAGGCATAGCCCTCTTAAGCTCTAATGCCTGTGTGAGTGTCCTCTCAAAGCCACATATATTTCTTTTGCAAAACTCTTTTCTGCTTTCTCCGTTTGGAAAGGCAAGTGTTCCACCACTGTCAATCCACGCCTGATATGAATCCCTGAAACGGATATCTGTGCTAAGTTCCTTATAGCTTTTTAGCTCCCATTCACCGAAATCCATCTCTGCAAGCTCTTTTACGGTATGAATTTTATGGTACTGTGAAACCGGCAAAATAATCTCTGCCGTCTGTTTGCAGCGCCTCATTGGACTGGTAATAATTATCTGCTCCTTTAAGCTATTTTCCTCCAAAGCCTTGTATACACCATTATTTAGCGCATTTTTAAGCTCAACAACTCCGGCTTCATCGAGTGGCTCATCTGTCCTGCCCAGATATCTGTGTTCTCTGTTTGAGACAGTGCAGCCGTGTCTTATAAAAATACAGTTTATTTTATTTTCTGACCGATTCCACATATTACGCGAACTACCTCGTCTGCTTTTTTTGCAAGCAGTATCTCTGCTCTGCCTGTCTGCTCCCTGTACTCTCTCTCAAACGCATCAAGAGGCACTATACCGTTTCCAATCTCATCAGCAATGACTATTGTATCCTTATTTTCCTCTGCAAATTGCATAAATTTCAAAATATATTCCTGCAGTGGAAGATTTTTCTCAAGCACAGCCCTGATAAAATAATGGAATTTATCTATTATGAGTATACTCTCATCATCGACGGCAAAATCCCATGGCCATTCCATGTTTGATACCTTATCATTGCAGGCATTATCTTTTAGAAAAAAGCAGTCATACACATCATATTTTTCTGTTTTTTCTATCATATTTTCGAGCACATAATCAAGCTTTCCCTGTGCCACTCCGCCTATCACAAGCTTCATATTTTCTCCAATTCCAAAGTTTAAAATTCATAGTACAACTTTTATCAAAATTCTTATCCGTACCATTCCTATATTAAAAACAAATATACTAAATAATAAAAGAGACACCACCCAGAGCCACTGCCATGGCGCACTCACATATACACACAAAATACCCTGCCGTATCGCCTGTGATGCCGCCAAGCTCCTTTTTTGTTTTCACATAATAATACCAAAAGCTAAGTGCTGCCGCAATGATCATAGCCACCGCATAAGGCAGTGACACAATGAGTAAAACAGCCATACACAGTGCAAGCTGGATGTATAGTGCTGCCCTCACAATCGTTCTGTGTGCAGTGTCTGCAAACATAAATAACAGTCCATCACTTTTTGCAGATTTAAATGACACAACCGCTATTCCGCTTAAGCACCTTGAGATGAAAAAGCCTGCACCAAAAACAATAAATGCCTTATCATTCATTATCTGAGAAAAAGCTCCCATGAATAATAATCCGTAGGCTGCAAGCATTATAACGGCAAACGCTCCTATATGTGAATCCTTAAGTATTGCAAGCTTTTCCTCCCGCGGTTTGTATGAATGAAATGCATCCATTGTATCCATAAAACCATCTATGTGAAAGCCTCCCGTAACCGCTATCGGAATGAGTGCGCCTATGCATACATAGCAGATATCCGCCACTCCAAAATGAGAGTATATATATCTCCAAAGCATAAGAAGCAGTCCAATCACAGCTCCTATCCACGGAAAGAATACCAGCATGTACTTCATGTCATCATCATTCCATTTAAATTGTGGCATAGGTATCTTTGAATACATGGAAAAAGATACTATGCACGACCTTATTAACTTCATAATACACCTAACCTCCACACTGCTTCACTTAACCGCAACAGGAATGCCTGCAACCACCTCAACGACACGCTCTGCCATCGCAGCAAGCCCTCTGTTTACAATTCCCATTGCCTTTATGTAATTCATCGTTGATTCATCATAGCAGACTCCGTCTTCAAATACATTGTTTGTCACAATTACAAGCTCAGCAACATTTTCACTTAAGATACTTACCTCTTTTAACACCTTTTTACTCACATGGCTGATTTGAGCAGTCTCATAATCCTTCATATTTTCAAGGTCATCCAAAGCCTCTTTTTCAGCTTCGGCAGCCTGTATACCGGAAGCATCTACAGGTGGAAACATCTCATTTGCAACAAGGTTTGACATACACTCAAGCAGTGCTGACCGTCCGTTTTTTAAGCAGTTTTCAGATTGCAGCTTAGAAACCGCATTTTGGATATCACGAGGCTGCTCGATGGTAATAAAGCCTTTTCCGGCACGAAGTCTTCTGTGCCTGTCTATCTTCCGCTGCCCCTCATCATCAAATACCTGCATAGTGGCAATGTAATATTTTTCTTTGTATCCCTTTTCATTTGACACGTGACAAATATACTTTTCTGCATATGCTGATTTGCCACTGCCGCTGCCGCCTGTTATAAGTGTAATCATCTATACGTACCTCTCATACTGTGATACCGAGATATCGTCGAAGGTTGTCCGGCCTTTGTATACGCTAAGTGCCATATCCAAAAGCGCAAACATCATCACGGCACCTGTTCCCTCTCCAAGCGCAAGAGATGCTCTTATGACAGGCCTTACGGAAAGTGCCTCACACAAAAGCGCCACGGCAGGCTCCCTGCCCTCATGTGATGGAATGATAAAATCAGTAACTCCGGAAAGAAGCCTTTCTGCTGCCAACGCTGAAACCATGCTTATCACTCCGTCAAGCACAACAGGAATATGGTATAATGCACCACCTATACATACTCCGACAAGTCCTGCAATATCGAGTCCTCCGACTGTCATAAGTATCTCAAAGGTGTCCTTATTATATAAATCATACTTTTCTATTGCGCTCTCAATTACACGGATTTTTTTCTCAAGCCCACTGTCGTTTAGGCCTGCTCCTCTTCCTGTCACTGTGGCCACATCGCACCTTAGCATGGCGGCTGCCATTGCCGCGCTGGTGGTGGTGTTTCCTATACCCATCTCACCGGTTGCAATAATTCTGCAGCCGTCTGCCTTACACCCACGCACTATTTCTATACCTGCTGCAATCGCTTCAAGTGTCTCAGCCATTGTCATGGCAGGCTCTTTTGCAAAGTTTCTCGTGCCCATGCGCACTTTTCTTTGAAGCAGCCCTTTAACACTCTCGTCACTGTTTATTCCTATATCCACAGGAATTGTATCAGCCCCTGCAGTCATTGCCATGCGTCCGACAGATGAAGCCTTCCTTGCCATGGATTTTGCAACTGCAAGTGTCACATCCTGTCCGGACTGGCTGATGCCCTCAGCTACCACACCATTATCCGCACACATCATTATGACCGCCTTTTTTGAGATATCTATATTTTCATCTCCCAAAACAGCGCCGATCTTAGCCGTTAAAAGCTCAAAATCACCCATGCCATCGAGCGGCTTTGCCACCGAATCCCAGTTTGAACGGATTTTTTTGTACATTTTTGCATCAGGTGGCGTTATTTTTAATTTTTTTAATTCTTCAACTGTAAAATGGTCAGAAATAATATTATTTTCAATCATATTTTGCCTCACGAAGCATGCCATACACTGCATCCATATCCAGATACTCCCTCAGTGTATCCGCAAGCCTGTCATACTGTTTTTCCTTAAAGCTCTTATAGCTTACAATAGCGCTGTCATTCACATCAATGCCCTTTTTATCGGCTATATAATCCACTATCACTTTTGCGGCCTCTGCAGTATCAAAAATACCGTGGATATACGAGCCATACACATTTCTGCCATCAGATATGACATTATTTAACTCATTTTTCCTGTCAGCACAAGCCCCCTGCTCATCTGAAGCTGCACTATATGCGCTCTTACCCATATGTATCTCATAGCCCAGAAAGTGACAGCCTGAAAGCCTGCTCAATACACCATCTACATGTGCTATTTCACCGCTTGTCTGAAGCCGTGTCTTGCTGTCTTTTAGAACGGTATCTATAGGAAGAAGCTCCATGCCACGCATATATCCCCCCTCCTCAACACCGTCGGGGTCGGCTATTGAAGCCCCAAGCATCTGATAGCCTCCGCATATTCCAAAAACCGGAATCTCACAGGAGAGTTTTTTGATAGCGGCCTCAAGTCCGTTTTGTCTCATCCACAAAAGATCCCCCATCGTATTCTTACTTCCCGGCAGAAATACTATATCCGGATGACGCAGCTCATTTACTGTTGACACATACCGCACTGTTACCTCGGACATCTGCTCAAAGACATTGAAATCCGTGAAATTTGATATTCTCGGATATCTGATGACCGCTATATCAATAAGCCCATCTGTCTTTTTGTCAAAGCGCTCTGTCAGGCTGTCCTCATCCTCAAGCTGTACATCCATATATGGCACCACTCCGGTGACAGGCACCCCGCCTCTCTCCTCAAGCATCTGTATCCCCGGGTCAAGGATCGTCTTGTCTCCACGGAATTTATTGATAATAAGCCCGCAGACGCGATTCTTTTCCTCATCGGTTAAAAGCATAAGTGTACCAAGCAGCTGCGCAAAAACACCACCTCTGTCGATATCACCCACGAGCAGCACCGGTGCATCCACCATATGCGCAAGCCCCATGTTTACAATATCATTTTCCTTCAGATTTATCTCCGCCGGGCTTCCGGCGCCCTCAATCACTATGATATCCGCATACTCCTCAAGCTTTTTAAACGCCTTTTTTATATCCGGTATGAGAGTTTTCTTGTATGCAAAATACTCTCTCGCCGGCATGTTCTTAAGCACCCTTCCGTTTACAATCACCTGTGAGCCTGTGTTATTTGTGGGCTTTAAAAGAATAGGATTCATACACACCATAGGCTTAATGCCTGCTGCCTCAGCCTGCATCACCTGGGCCCGTCCCATCTCAAGTCCTTCGTCTGTTATATAAGAGTTGAGCGCCATGTTCTGTGATTTAAACGGTGCCACCCTGTATCCGTCCTGTCTGAAAATACGGCACAAGCCCGCGACAAGAAAGCTCTTGCCTGAATTGGACATTGTACCCTGTACCATAATTACCTTTGCCATATCTATACCTGCTGTCTGAATTTATGTGGTAGTCTGTTGCTTAATCATTGAATACTAAACTGTAATGTGAACAGTAACTTCCTTAGAGCTGTGCCAATTGTTCCTCAAGAAAAGGAATTTTTATAATTTTTCCTGTAGAGACTGCATACTCATAAAGCCTGCTGTTAAACTGCTCATACGTGCCAAACTCTGTTCTGTCACATATAACGCCCTCGCATGCATCAATAAGCTCCTTTGCCTTTTCAATAAGGGCATCGTCTACAGGCTCAAAGCTTCTTGCACTGACAATCTCAGCAGAAAGTGCCTTTGCCACAGGATAATCCAGATCATTTTCATAGATGATTCCTGTCGCAAACGGGATACCCTTTCGCTGTAAGCTCCTGAAGCTTTTTCTGCCCAGGCCCCCTCCTGCTATGACAAATACCCTCGCCATTCCATCCGGTTTTTCCAGCTCTAAATCCTCTCCTGTTTCGTCAAAGCTTCCTGCCGTAATTCCAAAAAGCCCTGAAACATATTGGTCAGTAAATACCTCCTCGGGAGTTCCGTATCTGTCCACATATCTGCCATCTATACACAAAATATGGTCTGACACACGCTTTGCCATATCAAGCTCATGGAGCGACATGATAACCGTAAGATTCTTCTGTCTTTTAAGCCTTTGAAGTATTGATAAAAACTCAAGCTTGTACTTTATATCAAGATATGAGGTAGGCTCGTCTAACACTATAATCTCAGGCTGCTGACATATAGCCCGTGACAGCATGACCCGCTGCCTTTGTCCATCGCTTATCTTTGTAAAATCCTTATCTTTTATCTGTGATACATTGACCAGCTCCATCGCCTCATCCACAGCCTTTTTGTCCTCATCCGAAAGTACTCCGAACCGGCCTGTGTATGGATATCTGCCGGTCGAAACCACATCATAGCAGGTCATAAGCTCCGTCTTTAGCTTATCGGTGAGCACAACAGCCATTTTCTTTGCAAATTCATTGCCATTCATCGTCACTACATCACTTTTATCAAGATATATCGTGCCGCTCACAAGAGAAAGCTGTCTTGCAATACTTTTTAAAATAGTCGATTTACCGGCACCGTTTGGCCCGATTAATGTGAGAATTTCCCCCCTTTTCAGGGAAAAATCAATATTTTCAATAAGCGGCCTGTTATCATATCCAACGGCCATCTTTTGAGCAGTAAAATAATATTCCATCAGACATTTTTCTCCTTGCTGCGTCTTATCATAATAAACAGCACTACCGGTGCACCAAATACTGCCGTAACCGTGCTGATACTAAGCTCCGTAGGCGCAAACATCATCCTCGCAAGCAAATCACAAAACAGGCAGAACACCGCTCCCCCAAGGAAGCAGGCCGGTATCATATATATAGGCTTTGTGCTCTTTAGCATGCTTTTTACTATGTGTGGCACGGCTATTCCGACAAACGATATCGGTCCCGCAAACGCCACTATACATGCGGAAAGCAGACTTGAAAGCAGAACCAAAAGCACCCGGATACGCTTTATGTTTACACCTAGATTTACGGCATATGACTCTCCGAGCTGATATGCCATAAGAGGCTTTGACATGAGAAAAACAAAGATAAATGTGATTCCCACCACAATGCTCATCACCCCGACGCTGTCCCATGTCATGCCCGAAAAGCTTCCCCTTGACCAGTTATGCAGATTTACTATGTCGGAATCATCTGCAAATGTCACCACAAACTCAGTCACCGCAGAGCATATGTAGCCAATCATGACACCGCTCACCACAAGCATTGACATGCTGCTTACCTTTCTTGAAATGATAAGCACAAAACCCATTGAAAGCATTGCTCCCAAAAACGCTGCTGCAATCATGGCTAGTGAGCTCACACGTATAGCATTTCCAAGTAAAAATACCATAACAAGTGCCACAATCATCTTAGCCCCCGATGATATGCCAAGTACAAAAGGTCCCGCGATTGGATTATGAAAAAAAGTCTGCAAAAGATAGCCTGCAAGCGCTAACGCCCCGCCCAGTATCATCGCTGCGATAGCTCTTGGCATGCGGATATCCCACACAATACGTCCTACCCTGTCTGAGTGGTCATAAAGTGTCGCAAATGCAGCCTTAAACGATATGTGTACAGTTCCTATGCACACATTCATGATAAGCAATATAATAATTAAGATTATAAGAATAATAAATGTTGTAAAACACCTTATTTTTCTGGTTTTTTCCATGTTGTAGCTCCGATTTTTATCTTTTTGTGCTATTGATTTTCCTGCATTCCGTCATATCCGGTAACAATTCAGCCCACCACATACATTCCTCAAATCACAGTTATCTGAGCTTAAACAGATATTTCATGCCGCTGTCGGGTGCACCTGTAATCATCGAATGCATATCATCAATCATATATCCGATGGACATAGACTGCTGATACATATCGTTCGTGGTGCAAAATACATTGCCGTCTTTGACTGCCCTAAAATCAGCAAGCACCGGGCACTTGTCCAAAAGCTCATTCAGATTCTTCACACCGCCGTCTATCGCACTGTTATATATAAGATAGTCAGCATCTATTGCCCCATTGTAGAAATCCTCTAGCTGCATATTCATGGTTGACCTGCCTGTATCGTCGTCATTTGATGCATCAAAAATATATTTTCCGCCGGCAAGCGAAATCATCTTTGGCACATAATCTGTGCTTTTGCGCACGTGAACCTGTCCATTGGACGTGATATAGAAAAATGCAACTGTCGGTCTGCTATCAGCATTTGCAGCAGTATCTGTCTTTGCGATGCGATTTACAATATCCACCTGCTCATTAAAGAGCTCATCGGCCTTTTCATCCCGGTCTGTGAGTGCTCCGAAAAACTTCACCCACTCTACTCTGCCGAGCGGCTCCTCCTCATAGCTTGAGTACTCGATTATTGAAGGGATATCAAAGCTTTTAAGCTTTTCCGTTACCTGCGGCGAATGGGTAATCATAGTATTTTCTATGGCAAGTGAACAGTTTTCTGACACCAAAAGCTCATAATCGGGCTTTGAATATTTGCCGGCATATAGCATTCTGCCACTTTCAAGAGCCTTTCTTGCACTGTCAATGTACCAGCCATCACTGTCAAGCCCCGAAAATTTAATAGTGTCCACTGCATCAAGCTTGTCAAACATATCCATCACCCCTGATGCGACCAGATACAAATCACTTACAGGCTCCTTCAATACAATGATATCCTTGTCAATATCCTTTGGAGTCTTTCTGCCCTTTGGCACGGTAAGTATTTGGGTACCGTCCTTCGTAGTAAGTATCTTGTATCCACCCTCATAATAGTCAACAGAAAAATTCTTTGCATATAAAAGCTTCATACTGCTCTTATATATAAGACCGTTTTGTGCCTCTGCCTCAGCCTTCGATTCAGTATTCCCTGAATCGGAAGAAGGACTGTCACAGCCTGACAGCCAGAACAGTCCTATAATTGATATCAATATATATATAATTATCTTTTTTCTTCCATGCATAGCTTAATTATTCTCCATCCTCACCAAGCACCTCTGTAGCAGAATCTGAATGGAAGGTGAGTGTGTACTCAACCTCGTGCGGCTTGCTCATAGCAACTGTATCTCCGATAACCTGCATAGGTGTATCAAGCTTAACCGGAATTTCAAATACAGAATTGCCGTCTGTATTTACAGGCATGTATTTCTGTCCGTCAACTATCATATAGTCATAGTTTGGACTGCTCCACTGCACTGTTGCAATAGCAGCGCCACCGCTTATAGTCACCTCAGCCGGTGATGCAATGCTCGCCTTACCGCTTCCGCCCTCGAAATCGAGATTGATATTGTATGTTCCGTCAGGAAGCTCTTTTCCTGCACTCTCAGATACGCTTGCATCTGCGTCCGCAGGTGTGGCATTTGAGACCTTTACCTTGTGGTCATACCATTTGCCCTTTGTACCGATAAGTGCAAGGTCAAATTCCTCATCCAAAACAGGAACCGGTATATCAAACGCATTGACCTCCTCAGTTGTGCCATCGCCATAATCGACAGTCTCAACAGTTGGCTCTAAAAGCTCAGCCTTGTCCTTTGAGGCATCCTTTGCTGTTCCCAAAAAGAGATTTACAATGTGTGTGGATGTGAGAGCAACATGTATTGTTGCCTTGCCATCCTTCACGGTGAGTGTACCTTTGTTGTCATATGCATCATTCACATGAAACATTGAGCTGTCTGTAGTAAACTCTGCTGTATATGTACCATCTGAAAGTGCTATCTTTTCTGTTTTTTCAGCCTTTTTTGTGCTCTCTGTCGCGTTCTGCACTGCTTTTTTGCTTTCTGTTTCAGCTTTTGCATTCTTATTACCGCAGGCTGCCAAGCTCATGGCACAAACCAGTGTCATTGCAACGATATAAGTAAACTTGTTTCTGAATAATTTTCTCATGTCTGATATACTGCTCCTGTTATTTTATAGCTTCCCCACTATACATTTAAGTAACTGCTACTTGCTCATAGCAGCCGCTGTATGCTCAACATAAAGCTTCTGGATACCCTCAATCTCACCAAGTCCGTTAATCTGTGTATCGATTTTATCAAACTTTCCTGATGCCTTAAACTGTGAAAGCCATGAATCATCATCACTTCCCGCCATATCATTGTTGGCATGGTCTCCTGCAACAACCATAAGCGGACGAAGAATGACATTCTTGTAACCAGCGGCTGACACCTTCTCAATGACAGACTCACATGATGTATCCTCCGGCTCACCCTCTACAGTTCCGATAAATACGTTCTCATAACCCAAATCTGTCATTTGGCTCTGCATCTGGCTGTATGAAATCTTTGCTGTATGGCTTGTTCCATGTCCCATAAATACAAATGCTGTGCCCTCTTCCTTTGCAGCATCAAGGCTGTCATAGCCTGCCTTTTCTACCGCTTCCTCTGTAAGAATTTCTGCAACAGCCTTTTTATCCTCATTTACAACTGTTGCATCACTTCCAACCTCACCGAGGAGTGGCTCTGCAATCTTTACAGACTCAAATTTATCCTTATACTTTTCTACAGCCTCTGAAAGCTCATCATACTCTGCGCCATGCATCAGGTGTGTAGGCTGTACCACAAGATTCTTTACACCATTTTTGACTGCACGCTCAAGTGCCTGATCCATATTGTCAATCTTCTCGTCATCTCTTGCCTGTACATGATTGATGATAATCTGTGCTGTGAAGGCTCTTCTGACTGACCAGTCAGGATTTGCAGCTGCTATTGCATCCTCCACACCCTTGATATCAGCCACACGGCTGTCGTTGAAGGATGTACCAAAGCTTACTACAAGAATCTCGTTCTCGCCGATATCATCCTGGTTTCTCGGATCATCCTTTGAAGCATCGCCTGTATCTCTGCCGAAATAGTCAGGATCAGCATTTTCTCCCTCTACAAGCTCCTTCTGTGCGTCTGTGAGCTTGTCCCAGGCCTCCTTAGCCTCCTTGCACTGCTTGTCTGTATCATCTGTTCTCTCCTGCACGTAGATTGCATCGATTAAATCTGCCACATGCATTGCTGCCTCCTGATCTGCGTCTGCGCTTGTCTCACTCTCTGAAGTCTTAGATGCCTGTGTATCATTCTTTGCATCATCTGCCTTGCTGCCACAGCCGGTCACTGCTGTCATAGCCATAACTGCTGCCATCAGTACTACTACTAATTTCTTTTTCATGTTTTCTCCTTTTCATTCTCCTTGCAGCAATTAAGCTGCACATGTTTTAAATATGTAAGACGAAAACATTTAAAGCATCAAAAATAAAAGCTCTTTGTACTATTATGTCAAAGAGCTATACATGTCAAAATCCTTCTAACACAGACTATACGGCTATCATAACCTTGTCTGTAATTATAATTATTTCATCACGTACAGCCAGTTACTCGTGGCTTGAAACACTATTGTTTCCGTACAACACAAAGGCAGGTATCCCGGCTTATATATCATTGCTTCGGCCGTCTTCCCGGTTGCCCAGTGACTTATTGGCCGTCACTCCTTAATTACGGTGACGAGTTCGTACAGGATTTGCACCTGTTTCCCTTTTCACCGGAGCCAGCTTCACATCGCCTGTCATAAATCAAATTCAAATGCTTGTCTGCTCCGACACCTTTATGCTACATATTCAGTTTCTTCGTGCGTTGCTTACGCAATCGCTTGAATTATTATATTACAACTTGTAACATTATTCAACAGATTTTTATCAGACGCTTTACAGACACATTTACAAAAGCGGTGCAAAAAGCTGCAAAATACTCTGCAGCAGCCTGCCTGCAAATGAGATATCATTTGTGCTTTCCTCATACACCTCCTCTGAAACCGCAAACGTCTCTATCGCATCCTCTTTTATTTTTCCGATGCACTGAGTCCTGTACATGTATACAAAATCCTCAAAATTCCAGTACATGCTCCTGAAATCCAGATTGCATGTGCCAACTATCGCAGTATCATCATCTGCCACTATACACTTAGAGTGTATAAAGCCGGGTGTGTATAGATATATCCTTACCCCCGCCTCGATAAGAGGTCTGAAATTGGCTTTTGTCTGCAGATAAATGAGCTTTTTATCGGGAATCTTAGGTACAACAATACGCACATCAACACCTGATCTGGCTGCCGATATCATAGCATGTGACAGCTCCGTTCCAAGTATCAGATACGGTGTAAAAATATAAACATATTTTTTAGCTCTTGAGATGATACTCACATACAGATTCTCTCCTACATCATCATGCTCAAGCGGTGAATCGCAAAACGGCTGGACAAAACCGCTTTTCTCTGACTGGCTGAAGGTATTGTGTGGATTCAGATATTCATCATGCACAGCATTGTCCTTATTGATATAATTCCACATCTCAAGGAACATCGTCGTGAAACTGTTTACACACTCTCCCTCCACACGGATACCGGCATCCTTCCAATAACCAAACCTGATTTTTTTGTTGATATACTCATCTGCTATATTGTAACCACCGGTATGCGCCACACGTCCGTCTATCACCAGTATCTTCCTATGATCCCTGTCATTCATAATTACTGAAAGCATGGGCTTATATGGATTGAAGCGTCTGGTCTGTATTCCGATGTTCTCCATCTCCTTTATAAAATGTGGCGGAATGGCATTTATGCTGCCAAAATCATCATATATGATTCTCACCACAACTCCATGCTTTACCTTTTCTTTGAGTATATCAAGTATCTGATCAAGCATAACGCCACTGCCGATTATGAAATACTCCATAAAGATAAACTTTTCAGCTAACCTTAAATCTTTTAAAATGCTCTCAAAAGCCTCCTCACCTGATTTAAAGTACTCTGTGCAGTCCTCCGCATACAGTGGATATTTCTGATTTTGAGTGATAAGCCTGCTCTGTCTGTATGCATCCATGTCTGTCAGTCTGAGTGTCTCATTTAGCAGCTCGTTTTCAGGCCGAAGCGGCGCATATGCTTCCACAATTCTTGCCATTCTTTTCTGTGTCTTCGACGTAAGCTCCGGTCTTCCGAAAAAGAAATAGCACGGAATACCAACGATTGGAACACTCAGTATCAAAAATATCCATGACATTTTTATATACATTTTCATCCGCCTGTTGACAATATAAAGCGAAAGCAATATGGCCGCCACATACAGCAGATCCTGAAACACCCTGCTGGCAACAGATGCCGTATAAAACAAAAAGAACCACCATATCATCTGTATGATTATTATTGTTGAAACGATAAATAGCTTTGAAAGCAGTTTTTGTAATATTTTCCTCATCTAAGCCCTACCATGAAATTACAATTATACAACCTAATATTTCCTATATTATCTATAATAAATCTCTAATACATATTATAATATTCCCACCAATTTATCAACATTTATAATCCCCCACGAGCCTTTGTGACTATCCCCTGCCCTGTCACATGTATTATACAGGGCTAGCTTAACCGCCTCCGGTCTCATATTTGGATTTTTTTCCAATAGAAGTGCTATGGCACCTGACACAATCGGTGTAGCCATTGAAGTACCTGTTTTTCTTACATATGTGCCATCCCTCGTTCCAAGGCTTATGATATCATGCCCTGGAGCCAGAATCTCAGGCTTTACAATACAGCAATCGGTAGGACCTTTGCCACTTCTTATATCATCAAAGCTTCCGACTGTTATTATTTTTCTTGAAATTCCCGGCACAGTTACAGAAAACGGTGCCGGGCCGTAGTTGCCCGCTGCTGCAACAACTACCACTCCCATATCCCACAATTCATCTATCAGCTTCAATATCTTAATACGCTCTGCTGTATCAGAACATGGCAGATATCCTACAGAGAAGTTGAGTATTTTTATATTAAGTCTGACGCAGTTTTCTTTTATATACTTAAGTGCACGAATTGAATCCGACGTCTGCCCCATGCCAAGATAATCAAGCACCTTAAACACATATAGTCCTGCCCCCGGAGCCATGCCTATATCTGCAGCCGATAATATACCGCACACATGTGTACCATGCCCGTTATCGTCATAACATGTCTCCTTTCCACCCACAAAATCCATAAAGTGCTTTATGCACCCATCAAGCTGTTTGTGTTTAAACACACCCGTATCAAGCACTGCTATATTGACATTTTTACCACTATATCCATTTTTATATACCAGATTTGCATTTATACTATATTTCGCATTTTTCATTATTATTTTATTTTTTAATTTAGTATATGATTCGTTTTCACAATCTGACACAGACGCACCTGTTTTGCCTTACATCATATCACCTTACTATAATTTCATATATTAAAAGGACTGCACCTGCGTGCAGCCCTTTACTTGGATATTATTGTCATACTTTAACGTATATTAATTAATCCTCTTTTACATCCTTCATAGAGAAGCTGATTCTTCCCATCTTGTCCTTGCCAAGGCAGACAACCTTTACCTTGTCTCCAAGTGTGAGTACATCCTCTACTCTGTTGATTCTCTCTTTTGCAATCTTAGAAATGTGAACCATTCCCTCTTTGCCAGGAGCAAATTCGATGAAAGCACCGAACTCCTTGATGCTTACAACTGTTCCCTCAAGGATCTGTCCCTGCTCAAAATCAGTTGTGATAATCTTAATCATGTCGATTGCCTTTGCAATCATCTCTTTATCTGTTCCGCAAACTGAAACAGCGCCATCATCTGTGATATCGATCTTTACACCGGTTCTGTCGATAATCTCGTTGATTGTCTTACCCTTCTGTCCGACAACATCACCAATCTTTGATGGATCGATTGTAATCTGCTCAATCTTTGGAGCCCACTCATTTACTTCTTTTCTAGGCTCAGCGATTGCCTTGCTCATGACCTCATCCATGATGTAGAGACGTGCCTCACGTGTTCTTGCGATTGCCTCCTCAACGATAGGTCTTGTAAGTCCGTGAATCTTGATATCCATCTGGATAGCTGTGATACCCTTATGTGTACCTGTTACCTTGAAATCCATATCTCCGAAGAAATCCTCAAGACCCTGGATATCTGTAAGTACAAGGAAATCATCATCTGTATCGCCTGTTACAAGTCCGCATGAGATTCCGGCAACCATAGCCTTAATCGGAACACCTGCAGCCATAAGTGACATACATGATGCACATGTTGAAGCCATTGATGTAGAGCCGTTTGACTCAAATGTCTCAGATACGGCACGGATAGTATATGGGAACTCCTCAATGCTTGGAAGTACAGGAACAAGTGCCTTCTCAGCAAGTGCTCCGTGTCCAATCTCACGACGTCCCGGTCCACGTGATACCTTTGTCTCTCCTACAGAGTATGCAGGGAAGTTATAGTGATGCATATATCTCTTTGTTGTGATATTTGCATCAAGTCCGTCGATTTTCTGAATCTCTGATAAAGGAGCAAGTGTTACAACATCACAAATCTGTGTCTGTCCACGGGTAAACATTGCAGATCCGTGAACTCTAGGAATCAAATCAACCTCTGCTGCGAGTGGTCTGATCTGGTTGATTGCACGGCCGTCCGGACGCTTATGATCCTTTAAAATCATCTTTCTGACAGTCTTCTTCTGATACTGGTAAATAGCCTCACCAAGTACTGCAAGGTACTCCTCATTGTCAGCGAAGGCTTCCTCTAACTGCTCTGTGATAGCTCTTATATTTTCCTCACGCTTCTGCTTCTCATCTGTGAATACTGCCTCCTCCATCTGCTCAGGAGTAACAATTTTCTTGATATCCTCGAACATCTGCTCAGGAATAGCACAACTCTCATACTCATGCTTTGGCTTGCCAATCTCATCACGAATCTGATCCATGAATGCGATAACTGTCTGGTTGATATCGTGGCACTTGTAGATTGCCTCAATCATCTGATCCTCAGGAATCTCATTGGCTCCTGCTTCAATCATGATGACCTTTTCCTTTGTAGAAGCAACTGTGAGCTGTAAATCGCCCTCATCCCACTGCTTCTGTGAAGGGTTTACGATAAACTCTCCATCAACAAGTCCCATCTGTGTCATGGCACATGGTCCGTCAAACGGAATATCTGATATATGAACAGCAAGAGCTGTACCGATCATTGCAACTATCTCAGGACGGCACTCAGGATCCACTGACATGACAAGGTTGTTTAATGTAACATCATTTCTGTAATCCTTTGGGAAAAGAGGTCTCATTGGACGGTCAATTACACGATCTGTAAGGATGGCGTTCTCAGATGCCTTTCCCTCACGCTTGTTAAAACCACCCGGAATTTTTCCTACAGAGTACATCTTCTCCTCGAACTCAACGCTGAGTGGGAAGAAATCCACACCATCACGTGGCTTGTCAGATGCTGTAGCTGTTGAAAGGACTGTTGTATCACCATACTTGATAAAAACAGCTCCGTTTGCCTGAGCTGCTACTCTTCCGATATCTACAGTAAGAGTCCTGCCGGCAAGTTCCATTGAATAACTTTTGTACATATTAATTCTCCTTAAAATTCTTTTGCAGAAGTGTATTCCTCTTCCGAAACTACTAAACAATACATGTACGCTCATGCACTCTTTAGTGGTCTCGGCTTACTTCTGCTTTTCAAAAAACAATAATAAAAACAATAATAGAGCGGAATAATAATTACTCCGCTCTAAAGAAAATACTATTTTCTGAGTCCTAAACGCTCGATAAGTGAACGATATCTCTCGATATCAATCTCCTTAAGGTATGCAAGTAATCCACGTCTCTGACCGATCATCTTTAACATTCCTCTTCTTGAGTGATGATCCTTTGGGTTCTGTTTGAAATGCTCAGTTAACTCTGCGATTCTTGCTGAAAGAATTGCAATCTGAACCTCTGGTGAACCTGTGTCATTTGGTGTTCTACCGTACTCTGCGATAATAGCCTGTTTCTTTTCCTTTGCGATCATTGTTGATCCTCCTTATATTATAATGCGCCCTGATAACTGTATGATGCTCAGCAATAGGTCGGAGTGTCCAACTACCGAACATGGGCAAAACCATACCTATGCAGTATAGCATAGTAAGCATTTGTTGTAAACTGTTTTTTTATTAATCCGGCAAATATCTTGTGACACAAATCGGATTTCTGTAATATGCATTTGAAACCTTGATTCCATCACGCTTGTTGCTGGCATGTACAATCTGTCCGTTTCCGATATAAATTGCAACATGTGAGATACTCCTTCCACTTCCGTAGAAGAATAAATCTCCCGGCTTTGCTTCAGATGCACTGATTTTTGTGCCGTATGAAGGCTGTGCTTTTGATGAATGCGGTAATGAGATTCCATACTTTCCAAGAATTCTCATTGTGAAGCCTGAGCAGTCAACTCCATTCTCAAGGCTTGTACCACCCCACACATATCTGTTTCCGACAAACTGTAACGCATACGATACAACAGATGTCCTTACATCTGATACACCGTCACCATACTTCACCTGCTCTATTGTCTTTGCTGTAGGAAGTGCCTGTGCCAGTGTCACATAATCCTGTGATATATATCCTACCGAATCATCCACACTTATCTCAACCCAGCCGTCAGCGACAGAATTAACTGTGAATGCCTCTGAATTTCCAACCTGTGAAAGCACCGCAGCCTCTGTTGACTTCTCTGCACGCACATTCAGTGTTTCAGTATTTACAGTGGCAACAGTTTTAATCTCCTGTTCTGCAATAGACTCTGCCTCATCTCCTGTTACAAGATACTGCTTGTTTACATATCCTGTCACCTCGCCTGATGTAACCTTGTACCATTCTCCGGCATCCTCAAGAAGCTCACAGGCATTGTGATTGGTAAGTATTCCTACCACTTCACTGTCTGTCGAAGCCTCCTGTCTGATATTTAAGTTTCCGCTGCTGATAACTGACATACCAAGATTTGTGTAACCACAGGTCTGTGCGGCTGTCGGTGTCTGGGATGCCTCATTTGCCTGTTCTGTCTCCTGTGCAGTATCGCCAGCCTGTGCACCCTGAGCAGATGCAGTAACAACATTGCTGTCGTTTTGCGCTACCGATACGTCAGCTCCATAATAGGTAAGAGCCGATGTAACCCCTGCTGTGAGAAGCTCTGTGGCATCTGCCGCATCTGTCAGATTAAGTGCAACACCCGCATTCACTGATCTGTTTTTATTTGCCTCTGCCTTTGTTGTCCTGGCATCCACCGTGCTGCTTGAGCTCATAGATACCGCTCCTATAATAATAGCAAACGCTACAACGCCTGCTGCCTGTCCTAATTTTAATTTATTTTTCATATAGCCTCCAGTTCATGCTATCCATAATCCCATGTTTACGAGTATATCACAAATTGTTAAAATGTCAATATTTTTCTGTAACATTTCTGTAATATTTGTTATTTTTTCGTTATTTTGGGCTATTTAGCAAAAAAACAGTCACACTAAAATGTGTGACTGCCTGCATAATTGATTGTAAAATTGATATCTGCGCTCATCTGGCTCTTTAACGCTTCTATTGAATCAAACTTCATCTCAGGTCTTACGAACTTATGAAGCTCTACCATGATATCCTGTCCGTAAACATCCTGCCCAAAATCTATGATATATGTCTCTGCACCGATTGGATTTTTGCCCTCTATAGTAGGCTTGCATCCTATATTGGTTACACCAAGGTACCAGTTGTCCCTGACAAGAACTCTTGACATATACACTCCCTTTGGTGGAAGCAGCTTATCGTGCGGCACTGAAAGGTTGACTGTCGGAATGCCAATAGTCCTGCCTAGTGCTCTGCCATGCACTACTCTTCCTTTTATGAAAAAGGGATATCCCAGCAGTTCATTTGCCTTTTTAATATGTCCTGCCGCAATCTCCTCGCGGATATAGGTACTGCTTATATCCCTGGCTCCATCCTTTATCTTGTCCACCACAATAAGCTCGTATCCAAGCTCTCCTGCCATCGCAGAAAGCAGCTTGTGGTCTCCTGCCCTGTTGTGCCCGAAACGGAAATCATCTCCGACAATGATACACTTGACATTAAGACTTTTAACTATCCATCTGACAAACGCATCCGCCTCCATCGTCATCACCTGTGGCACAAACGGACACTCTATCAGATAGTCAATACCTGATTTTTCAAACACATACTCTTTTTCATCGTTTGTGATTATAACCTTTGACTCAACGCCAAGTACCTCCGATTTGGGAGGAATGTCAAACGTAAATATGATGCGCTTGTAGCCATGCAGATTGCTCTGTTCAATTTGCTTTTCCATCAGAAATTCATGTCCTCTGTGAAGCCCGTCAAACTTTCCAAACGAGATGACGGACGGCTCCTTGACATGAAAATCCAGAGTTTTGCTTATATATTCCATAATATCTGTATACTATTCTATTCCATAAAAATCTTAACCGGCTTAAACTCACCGGTTTCATCAAGATACGAATACACCCCGACAAATATGCCCTCATGATTGTATACTCTGTATCTTATATCAGAGTCAGCACTGTGTTTTAAATAATCCGTAAGCACTGCCGGAATTTTATTTCCATTTCTGACAAGCTTATCGGCATCTGAAGCAGTATGCACTGCCGGCAGATTTTCGAATACTCCGTCAACAGGCATCACCATATCAAAGCAGCCCTCATCCACCTTTGACTGAATCTGTGAAAGTGTAAGTGCATGCTCTAAGTCAAAGCCTGCTACCCTTACTCTAAGCAGTGACTTCATGCAGCCATGGCAGCCCAGCCTCTCTCCGATGTCATTGCACAGCGTCCTGATATATGTGCCCTTTGAACAGTGCACCGTCATCGTAACCTCAGGCAAATCAATGCTTTCAACCTTGATATCAAACACCTCGATATCCCTGGCTTTTCTCTCTATTACCTTGCCCTCTCTGGCAAGCTCATAGAGCTTTTTCCCATTGACCTTTAAAGCCGAGTACATAGGCGGCACCTGCTTTTGCCTGCCAACAAACTGTGATATAACATCATACACCGCCTGCTCAGTCACATTGACCTTAGCCTGATTTAAGACCTGCCCTGTAATATCCTGTGTATCTGTCTCCTGTCCCAAAAGCAGCACAGCTTTATAGACCTTGTCCTTATCTGTCAAAAGGTCACACACTCTGGTTGCTTTTCCAAGGCAGACAGGAAGGACGCCTTGCGCATCAGGATCAAGTGTACCTGTATGACCAATCTTCTTCTGGTGGAATATGCCTCGAAGCTTTGCCACAACGTCAAAGCTTGTATAGCCCTTTTCCTTGTATACATTGATTATTCCATTAACCATCTGCCCAAGAATCTCTCCCTAAATATTATCCTTAATTGCCGTAAGGATGCGGTCTGTTGCCACCTCAAGTGGTCCTTCAATCGTAAATCCTGCAGCCTTTACATGTCCACCGCCGCCAAATACCGACGCAACCTTTGCCACATCGTAATCACCGTTTACGCGCAGGCTGCCCTTGTAGGTACCATCCTCATTTTCGTAGAGAAATACAGCAACCTTTATATCCTTTGTCACGCGCAGCTGATTTACAATACCGTCGAGATGCTTTGGAAGCACATCGTACTTCTCCATCTCAGCGCGCGATACTGCAGACAATATAACATCACCATTCAGATACAAAGCAGCATTCAAAAGTGCCTGCCCCATAATCTTGTTCTGAGCAAATGTCTTTGTATAAAATGTATCATCGATTATCCTTGAATAATCAATGCCCATCTCCATCAGGGAGCCTGCTATATCCATAGTCTTTTTTGAAGTGCATGAATACTGGAACACGCCTGTATCATGCACCATGCCTGTGTAAATACACTCTGCTATCTGTATTGTAATGCGCTCCTTAGGCAGAAGTTCAAACACAAGCTCACAGGTTGAGCTCGCATCCGGAAAGATGTAATTTGCGTCTGCAAAGGCCCCGTTTGTAACATGATGATCTATGCAAAGTGTCCTTTTTGCAGACTCAAAATACTTAGCTGCACTTCCCAGTCTGCCTGTGTCACTGCAGTCACATGCTATGAACAGATCGTATACTGTATCATCCGCATAGCTGCTGTCAATCTCATCTGCTCTTTGCATGAACTTAAAGATGTTCGGGCTTGGCTCTAAATAAAGCCTTGCCTTTATATCAGGATAATAATCCTTTATGTAGTTGTATACCGCAAGTGTTGAGCCGACACAGTCTCCGTCCGGTCTCACATGACCGGAAACGGCAACTGATTGTGCATCCTTTAAAATAGAATCAATCTCTGTCATAATCAATCCTCTTTGTTAATCCTCTTTGAGATTTTTTGTTACTTCATCAATCTTTTTAGACATCTCAACACCATACTCTATAGACTGGTCTATGATAAATGTAATGGCAGGTGTATTTCTTAAATTGATGTTCTTTGCGAGAGTTCTGCGTATATATCCCTCCGCTGACTTAAGTCCTGCAAGTGTATCAGCCTGTGATTTCTTGTCACCAAGCACACTGATATAAGCCTTTGCTGTCTTTAAATCAGGTGCCACCTCGACAGCAACAACACTTGTCATGGGATTGATACGCGGATCCTTTATCTCACCGCGTATGATATTTGACAGTTCACGCATTACCTCTTCGTTGATACGAATATTTTTTATGCTGTTCTTTCTCATATAATCCCGCTTTCTTTTTATATTAAACCGTAACTATCCGAATAGCTGCATTAATTCAAGATAAACAATATATGATTATCTCGGAACCTCTACCATCTTGTAAGCTTCAACTATATCGAATTCCTGAATATCATTAAATCCGTCAAATACAAGACCACACTCATAGCCTGTCTTGACCTCCTTGACGTCATCCTTGAATCTCTTGAGTGAAGCAAGGTCTCCCTCGAATATCTGCTCACCCTCTCTGCTAATTCTGACACGGCAGCCTCTCTCCATAAATCCGTCAAGCACATATGAACCTGCAATGTTTCCAACGCCTGAAGCCTTGAAAATCTGTCTGATTTCCGCATGTCCGATAACCTTCTCCTCAAATACAGGATCAAGCATACCCTTCATGGCAGCAGATACATCCTCGATCGCATTGTAGATGACCTTGTAAAGTCTGATATCTACGCCCTCACGGTCTGCTGTAGCCTTGGCAACAGGATCCGGCCTGACGTTAAAGCCAATGATGATTGCATTTGATGCTGATGCAAGGATAACATCTGACTCGTTGATGGCACCAACGCCGCCATGGATGACCTTGACCACAACCTCCTCATTTGAAAGCTTGACAAGACTCTGCTTAACAGCCTCAACTGAACCCTGTACATCTGCCTTTACGATGATATCAAGCTCCTTCATGTTGCCGGACTGAATCTGTGAGAACAGATCATCAAGTGACATCTTTGCCTTTGTATCCTCAATGAGCTTATTCTTCTCCTCTGAAATATATGTGTCAGAGAATGCCTTTGCCTCCTTCTCTGAATCACATGCCACAAATGTCTCACCTGCTGAAGGCACACTGTTGAGTCCAAGTATCTCTACAGGTGTAGAAGGCTTAGCCTCCTTTACTCTGCGGCCCTTGTCATCAATCATGGCTCTTACCTTACCATAGCTGCTTCCGCATGCGATAGGATCTCCGACATGGAGTGTTCCTTTTTGTACAAGCACTGCGGCAACCGCACCACGGCCCTTGTCAAGCTGCGCCTCGATTACGAGACCTCTTGCGTTTCTATCAGGATTAGCCTTGAGCTCGAGCACCTCTGCTGTGAGAAGAATCATCTCAAGGAGATTGTCGATACCCTCCTTAGTATGTGCAGATACAGGACAGAATATTGTGCTTCCACCCCAATCCTCCGGGATAAGCTCATACTCTGAGAGCTCCTGCTTAACCTTGTCGATATTGGCACTTGGCTTATCTATCTTGTTGACTGCAACGATAATCTCAACACCTGCTGCCTTTGCATGGTTTATTGCCTCAACAGTCTGCGGCATTACACCATCATCTGCAGCAACAACAAGGATTGCGATATCAGTAGAGTTTGCACCACGCATACGCATTGCTGTAAATGCCTCATGTCCCGGTGTATCAAGGAATGTGATGTTCTGGCCATTGATTGATACAACAGATGCACCAATGTGCTGTGTGATACCACCTGCCTCACGGTCTGTAACACGTGTCTGTCTGATGGCATCAAGCAGTGATGTCTTACCATGATCTACGTGACCCATTACGCAGACTACAGGTGGACGAGGAACCATCTTGCTCTCATCCTCTTCATCCTCCTTGAGAAGCTCTGCAATCACATCGACTTTCTCCTCTTCCTCACATATGAAATTGAACTCTAAAGCAATCTCCTCAGCAGCTGCAAAATCAACCTCAGAGTTAACTGTTACCATCTCGCCCTTCATGAAAAGCTTCTTTACGATGGCTGAAGGCTGAACCTTCATCTTATCAGCTAAGTCTCTTATTGTAATCTTCTCCGGAAGAGAAATTGTCTTAATCTCGTTCTCATCCTCTTTTGGCTGTGCCTTCGGCTGCTGTGGCTTTTTCTTACCGCCATGCTTCTCGAGATTGATGTAATTCTCCTGCTTCTTTCCGAGCTTATCCTGCTTCTGGCTCTGATTGTGATTATGCTTATTCTTTCTATCGTTGCCTCTGTCGCGGCTCTCCTTTCCTCTTACATCATCAGGAGCTGCAACTGCAACTGTTTCTTTTCTGAAACGATTTCTGTCATCACTTCTGCTGCCTGTTCTATCGTTATTTCTGTCATTGCTCCTGCTTCTGTCGTTGCTTCTGCTTCTGTCATTATTTCTGTCAAAGCTTCTGCCACCCTCTGCAGGACGTCTGGAGTCATTTCTGAAGCCTCTGTTATTGTCTCTATTATTGTCTCTGCTGTTATCTCGGTTATTGTTGTCGCGATTGTTTGTTCTTCTATCGCTGTTTCTGTCCGTATTTCTGCTTCTGTCGGCATTTCTGTCAGTGTTTCTGTTGTTGATTCTGTCGCCATTGTCCTGACGTCTGTCGCTTCTTCTATCAGCGTCAGCCTGACGTGCCGGACGCGAATTGGTTACCTTCATATCTGCATACGGATCCGCTGTACGCTCACTTATAGGGCGCATAGCTCTCTCTCCGACAGGTCTTGGCTTAATAATGCTGTGCTGCTCAGGACGTGATGACTGATTATCGCGTCTGCCATTGCCATTCCTGCGCTGCGAACTGTTATTTCCATTATTTCCGTTGCCGTTTCCACCATTTGTTTTCCTACCCTGCTTGCTGTACTGGGCATTGAAAACTGCTGTGATGCTTGCCTTTTTCTTTGGTCTGTCGGCTGCCTTAGCCTCATCCTTTTTAGGTTCTTCCTTCTTAGGTGCATCTTTTTTTACTTCTGTTTTTGCATACTTCTTTCGCACAATTTGCTGTGCCTCATCCTCAAGACCGCTCTGCACATTTTTGACAGCAAACTGTGTGCCGTTTAATGTGTCTATGACGTCCTGCGACTTTATATTTAATTCTTTTGCAAGTTCATGAACTCTCATTTTTGCCATATATCTATTTTCCTCCATTATTCAGTTTTATTCGACTGCAGCTTTTTTATAACTGCATTTGCAAGGTTTTCATCCGTTACTGCAAGGGAAGCGCGAAACTCTTTGCCTATTGCATTCCCTAACCCCACCTTGTCACTATAAAAATAAATCGGAACCTCATAGAAAGCAGTCATATCCGAAAAATGCTTCTTTGTGTTGTCTGATGAATCATCTGCAACTATCACTAAAAATGCCTTTCCTGTCTTTACAGCTTTCTCGGTAGAAAACTCTCCGCTAACCACATTGCCTGACTTTGCTGCTAATCCCAGCATAGAAAGTACTCTATCTGTCAATTTGGTTCATCTCCTTTTCAAGCTCCTCATATACCTGTTCTGATACACTAACACCAAGGGAACGCTCAAGTGCCTTTGTCTTTTTAGCCTTTTTAAAGCATTCAAGGCTCTTACATATATAAGCTCCCCTGCCGTTTTTCTTGCCGGTGTCATCGAGAATTATGTCGCCCTCCGCAGTCTTTACCACGCGAATAAGTGACTTCTTTTCCTTCATCTCCTGACAGCCTACGCATTTGCGCATTGGAATCTTTTTATTTGCCATTACTGCTCATCACCACTATCTGCCGCATCATTTTCTGTACCTGCTACTTCGTTCTCGTCAGCCTCTGTATCAAAAGCCTCTGCCTGTACATCTGCCTGTTCTGTATCAGCTAATCTCTCGTTCTCAGCAAGCTCATCATCCGAATAATCATAATCGTCATCATAATCATCCTCTTCATAGTCATTCTCATAATCCATGAAGTCCCCTGACTCTCTGGCCTGTGTCTCGCTCTTGATATCAATCTTGAAGCCTGTAAGTCTTGCTGCAAGTCTTGCATTCTGTCCTTCCTTACCGATTGCAAGCGAAAGCTGATAATCCGGAACAACAACCTTTGCTGATTTCTCATCTGCATCTGCGATAACAGAGATAACCTTTGCAGGGCTAAGTGCGTTCTGGATAAGTATTGCCGGATTCTCATCCCATGTGATGATATCGATTTTCTCACCGCGAAGCTCATTTACGATAGCATTTACTCTGGCACCATTCATACCTACACATGCTCCTACAGGGTCTACGTTTGGATCATTTGACCATACTGCAATCTTTGTTCTGCTTCCGGCCTCACGTGAAATAGCCTTTATCTCAACTATGCCCTCTTTAACCTCTGTAACCTCTGACTCGAAAAGTCTCTTCACAAGCTCAGGGTGTGTTCTTGAAACAAGAATCTTTGGCCCCTTTGATGTGGACTTAACCTCAAGGATATATACCTTGATACGCTCTGTAGGCTTGAATACCTCACCCTTTATCTGCTCACTCTCAGTCAGAAGTGCATCTGCCTTACCTAAGTTGATGCTGACATTCTTTCCGATGTATCTTTGAACAACACCTGTCACAACATCCTTTTCCTTGCTGTTGTACTCGTCAAATATTACCTTTCTCTCCTCCTCGCGGATTTTCTGAAGTATAACATTCTTTGCGTTCTGTGTAGCAATACGTCCGAATTCCTTTGACTTAACCTCAACTCTCACGATATCTCCAAGCTGATAGTTACCGTTTACCTTGTGCGCATCTGCTAAGGAAATCTCCTCAACCGGATCCTCAACCGTATCTACAACCGTCTTCTCCTGGTAGCATGAGAAAGCACATGTCTCAGGATCTATTTCTACCTTTACATTGTCTGATTTACCAAAATGGTTCTTGCAGGCAGTCACAAGAGAGTTCTCAATTGCCTCAAGTAAAGTTTCTTTACTGATGTTTTTCTCCTGCTCTAATATATTTAACGCTTCTAATAACTCATTGCTCATTATTTTTTCCTCCTATTTGTGTTATCGTGCGCTTTAATTAAAAATCCAATGCCTGACGTATAAGCGCAATGTCACTCTTATTGAATGTAGTCTCATTGCCGTCTTCATCGGTTATTGTCACTGTATCCTTATCATAGGCTTTAAGCAGACCATAAAATTCCTTTGATTTGTTGATAGCCCTGTATGTGCGAATCTCTATCTCCTTATTCATATTGCGCACATAGTCCTTTTCCTTCTTGAGAGGTCTTCCAAGCCCCGGCGAGCTGACCTCGAAGGTGTACGAATCAGGAATATAGTCCTCTCTGTCGAGAATCTCATTCATCTGCCTTGCAACCACTTCACAGTCATCAACAGTTATGCCACCCTCCTTATCGATATATGCTCTCAGGTAGTTCACGCCGCCTTCCTTAACATACTCGACATCAACAAGCTCAAAATTCATGCTGTCAAGAATTGGTTGTATAAAGCTCTCCGTCTTTGCCTCATATACACTTGCCTTTGACATTTTATCACCTCTCTTTTTTATACTTGTAACTATTCATAATTGTTCCAAGTGGTTCTGAATAGCTACCTGATGTTTATAAACGTGAATTGAGAGAGGACTTTTGCCCTCTCTCAATCTAGTCAACGTTGTTATCATAGGTATAATAGCACTATCAGAAAAAAAAATCAAGTTTTTTTAAAAAAGTACTTGCTTTTTTTGAAACTCCATGATAGTATAATACACGGTTCGTTGGTCAAGCGGTTAAGACGCCGCCCTCTCACGGCGGAAACACGGGTTCGATTCCCGTACGGACTGCTCACTGATATTTATTTAATTAAATACAGCCCAACCCGAAAGCATCGCATTTATGCGATGTTTTTTTATTGTTGTTGACACCGGACGCTATGATAAATATTTCTGCCTTAAAGTAAAATTGCCTTGGAGCGTATTCCGTTTACTACAGAATGCTCCAAGGCATAAATAATTTAAGTATAAGCCTGATTAAAAATTAATCATAATTAATCATCATATCCGTTAGGATTGTTCTTCTGCCATCTCCATGAGTCGGCACACATCTCCTTAATACCATACTGTGCTTCCCAGCCGAGCTCTCTCTTGGCCTTTGATGGGTCACAGTAGCATGTAGCGATATCGCCAGGTCTTCTAGGCTTTATTGTATAAGGAATCTTAACACCTGTTGCAGCCTCGAAATTCTTTACGATATCAAGCACACTGTAGCCGTGTCCTGTTCCAAGATTGTAGATGCAAAGACCTGCATTCTCCTCAATTTTCTTTAAAGCCTTGACATGTCCAACCGCAAGGTCAACTACATGGATGTAATCTCTCACACCTGTTCCGTCAGGAGTATCATAGTCATCTCCGAATACTCCAAGCTCTTTGAGCTTGCCTACTGCCACCTGTGTGATATAAGGCATAAGGTTGTTTGGAATACCGTTTGGATTCTCACCCATTGTACCACTCTTATGAGCTCCGATTGGATTGAAGTAACGAAGAAGAATAACGTTCCACTCATTATCTGCCTTATAGATGTCCATAAGTATCTGCTCAAGCATAGACTTTGTCCAGCCATATGGGTTTGTACACTGTCCCTTTGGACACTCCTCTGTGATAGGAATCTGTGCAGGATCTCCGTATACTGTAGCTGATGAAGAGAAAATGATGCTCTTGCAGCCATTCTGTCTCATCACATCAACAAGTGTAAGTGTTCCTGCAATATTATTGTTATAGTACTCCCAAGGCTTTGCCACAGACTCTCCTACTGCTTTGAGTCCTGCAAAGTGAATACAGCTATCTATCTTTTCTTCCTTAAAAATCTTATTTAAGATGTCTCTGTCAAGGATATCTCCCTTATAGAACTTTACTTCTTTGCCTGTAAGAGCCTTAACTCTGTCAAGTGACTTCTCAGATGAATTTGAAAGATTGTCAAGTACTACAACATCGTAGCCTGCATCAAGAAGCTCCACACATGTGTGGCTTCCGATATATCCGGCTCCACCAGTAACTAAAATTGCCATAATAAATATCTCCTTTTCATTTTTGTTAAATTTATTGTAGCGCATTTGCTCATTTTTGTATAGAATAAAATGTAGAAGAAATATGTAAAAATGTTGTAAAGGTAGGCAATATGAACAATAAATACAAAAATTCCTATATCGTAAAAGAAAAAGAGCTTGTATCTCTGTCCGTATATAACGTAGGCTTCCAGAGCTGTGATAGCCTGTATCAGTGGGGTCCCGGTATCAGAGACCATTATCTGATTCACTATATCATAAGCGGTAAAGGCCGCTACACTGTAAATGGCAGTGTTCACACATTAACTCCCGGCGATGCGTTTCTCGTATATCCAAATACCGAAGTGATTTATCAGGCTGATGCGCAAGATCCTTGGGAATATACCTGGGTAGGCTTTACCGGCAGCGATGCTGCAACCATTTTAAGAGCCACTGATTTCACAAAAGCGCATCCATACATACACAGTGTATCAAACGGAAACGAAATCAAAAGACAGCTCATGCATATATACGACGCCAGAGGCACAGAATTTGAAAATGCACTCGAAATGACCGGGCGACTCTACACCACCCTCGCTCTTTTTGTCAGTGCCGCCACATCAAAGCCACCGCAAAACAGTGCAAACTCCTATGTACAAAAGGGCATCGAATACATCTCCGCCAACTATTCATACCCTATCACCGTTGAAGATATCGCATCATATATAGGATTAAGCCGAAGTCACCTGTTCCGTTCCTTCCAGAGCATTCTCGGTGTATCGCCAAAGGAATATCTGACCGATTTCAGAATCAAACAGGCATGCTATCTGCTTAAGCACTCCTCATTGTCCATCACAGCAATTGCAGGCTCTATAGGATTTGATAACAGCCTTTATTTTTCAAAGACCTTTCATAAAATAAAAGGCCTTTCGCCTAAGGAGTATCGCAGTAAATACAAAAAAGCTCAAGAATAAAAAAGCTGCCGGGCTTCATGTGAAGCCCGGCAGCTTTTTTCATATATCTCTTTATGCTAAACTAAGCAAGCTTAGATTTAGCAACCTCTACTAATTTAGCAAATCCTGCTGCATCTGTAACAGCCATATCAGCTAATACCTTACGGTTAAGATCAACGTTTGCTAACTTTAAGCCGTGCATGAACTGGCTGTATGAAAGTCCGTTGAGACGAGCTGCTGCGTTGATACGGGCAATCCATAACTGACGGAACTGTCTCTTTCTCTCTTTACGTCCAGCGTATGAGCTTGTAAGTGCTCTCATAACTGACTGCTTTGCTACTCTATACTGCTTAGATCTAGCGCCTCTGTAACCCTTTGCTAACTTTAATGTTCTGTTATGTCTTTTCTTAGCGCCTAAACCGCCTTTAACTCTTGCCATTTGTTGATTCCTCCTTAACTAATACTACCGATTACATGTATGGTAAAATCTTCTTCATATTCTTAACATTTGTCTCATCTGTCATTGTTGCTTTTCTGAGATTTCTCTTTGTCTTTGTTGTTTTCTTAGTTAAGATATGTCTCTTGTAGGCTTTATTTCTTTTTAACTTTCCTGTTCCTGTAACTTTGAAACGTTTTGCAGCTGCTCTGCTTGTTTTCATTTTTGGCATTGTGTGTTCCTCCTTAAATTGTTATCTCTTTTCTGCCAGCACCATACCGATGCTTCTTCCTTCAACCTTCGGTGCTTTCTCCACTACCGCTACATCTGAAAGATTCTCCGCTATATCATCAAGGATATGTTTGCTTGCATTCATATGAGCCATCTCACGTCCTCTGAATCTGAGTGTGATCTTTACCTTATTTCCTTTTGCAAGAAATTTCTTTGCAGCATTCATCTTGGTATTCAAGTCGTTAGCCTCAATGTTAGGTGAGAGACGAATCTCTTTCAATTCAACGGTCTTCTGCTTTTTCTTTGCATCCTTTTCCTTACGGGCCTGCTCATAACGATACTTACCATAATCAATCACCTTACATACAGGTGGCTTTGCATTTGGTGCTATCTTTACTAAATCAAGTCCTGCCTCGTCTGCAATCTTTTGAGCTTCTCTTGAAGAAACAATTCCTAACTGCTCTCCATCCGCTCCAATCAGTCGAACTTCTCTGTCTCTGATCTGTTCATTAATCATTAATTCGCTAATGGTCTTGTACCTCCATAAAAAATAGTGGATAGGCAGACTATCCACTATACAATCTTCAACACAAATGTTTGAAAATATTAACGCTAAGTCGCTCCATTGCGCTTAGGTGAGAGTGGATACTCTACTTTGTTTTCATACAACTACTAGAATATATCACAGACAATTCCTGTTGTCAACACTTTTATCTGAATTTCCGGTATTTGAAGAATGAACAGATAACTGCCACTACTCCTCAAGTGTGTAATCACCATAAGGCATTGCTCCAACCGAATCATCGACCTTTGCACTGCCATCTGCAGAAGAAAACCACAGTCCGTCATACGCACCGCCGCCGTTTGTGTTCTTTGAGTGTGCGTTCCAGCTGCTCTCTGAGCTGAAATAGCCGTTCTCATCAGTTTTGATGATATAGCTCTCTCCTGTGCCCTTGCATGTAACCCTGAATGGAATATCGCTCATACGGTTCTGATTGTCTGTGTCAATCTTTGTGAGCTTGAAGTCACCACGCTTGATTTTGTCGCTTACCTTAAAGGTGTTGCCGCCTTTTAAAGAAGCAAGATTGCCGTTCTGTGTAATCTGGGCTACATATTTGCCTGTAATCTTCTCACCTACTCCGCCTACCTGAAGATATGCACCTTCAAGGCTGTAGCCTTCAGGAGC
>ENA-OPBE01000325-OPBE01000325.1-human-gut-metagenome-genome-assembly--contig:-NODE-325-length-47416-cov-5.623551_pt1 | contig 47416 bp, 45 predicted proteins | sample MGYA00241066_ERZ501448 | MGnify/ENA primary metagenome ERZ501448 (study PRJEB25962, sample SAMEA2042585) | human gut metagenome | biome: human gut; feature: human-associated habitat; material: faeces...
ACATTTGTTGTCAAGGTTCAGTTTTTGGCTACGAGTTTTATTTTCGTAGCAAGGTACAAGTCAGGGCTTTTTCTTTCTGAAGAATTAACCCTTCACCTATAAAGCTCGGCAGGGGGCGTTTACCAACCCCCTGTTGCAAACTTTTTTATTTTTTTCTCAGTTTCTTTTTCTCATTACTTTCTGAGAGTTCTTCTAAACTCGCTCTCAGCTTGGTAACTGCCTTATTTCTCATGTTGTTGACTGCTGCTGAACTGATTCCATGAATATCGGCATATTCCTGATAAGTCTGTTTTTCAAAATAAAGGGCATAAATAAGTTCCTTCTGCTTATCCGTCAGCATGTCCATCATGTTTTCTGTCATCATCTGCTGAACAATCATTTCCTCCATGTCCGGTGCTACACTCTCTCCAAGCTGCATTTCTTCCATAGCAGAAGATAAGGAAATACAACGTTTCTGATTACAGCTATCCAGATTGATGCTCAGACGATCTTCTCCTCGAAGAACAAAACGCAGATACCATTCAGCCTCTTCAAAGTAAGATTCCGTCAGATCACATCCATATCCATTTCCAGCCACAGAAGAATAGCGATAACCTGAAATATCTTCGATAGGAAATACCGTTACCCGGTTCTGTACCTGATAAACCACATATCCGTTCTTGTAAACAGTGATAGTGACTATGCCTACCTCGTTCTTAATAATCTTCTGAGCAACAACTGGGCATTTCCCCTCCCGTAAACTTTTACAACTCGGTTTCTTTTCGCCTTTCTTTGGAGATTCCACCATTTCTTTCAGTTTTCTAAGTGTCAGCATGACAACCGCCTTTCTGCCTTTCGGCTCCGGGCTGTCAGCAGACAAAAAAAGCAGCAAAAAAAGACTCCGATCTGCCCGGTTTTTTTTATACCGAGCGACTTGCGAAGCCTCTCCTTGCTGCTTTATGTATCAATCAATCATACAGGAATACTCCCTGTACGCAGATTAATCAGCGTTCATGTTTTCATTTTCTACTGTAGTGTTTTCAGCTTTATCAGACTGTTCATCCAAAAGGAAACTAAAATCTCCCATTGCGTCATAGGGCTGATGTGTGATAAATTCCAGATATTCTTCTCGGCTCAAGTTGTATTGCCTCCTTTCTCTTGATGTTCCTATCTTATCAGTTTCAAAAAAACTCATCAGGACACCTATGTACTTTTTAAATTAGCAACCGGACAAATCTGTCCGCTTTATTAAATAAAAAAACGACCATTCAATTCTTACTGAATGATCGTCATTAACTAACCTTACTTTTTGGTATTCCTCTCTTTGCAATTTTAAGTGAAATTCCTATCTGGTCTGCAAAATCTTCCTTTGCCTCTTCATCTTCTAAATTTATAATTTCTGTAGTATATCCTACAATTCTGTTTTCAAGATCACTTAAATTCGTATGTGTTTTCTCTATCACAATTTTTTCAATCTCCTCCTGTGAAAACGAACTCCCTTTTTCTATTATACTGTCTATGTATTCTGGATCTTCATCAAATTCTGCATCAGGAGTTAAAAAATCTACTGTTACTTTCATGAGCTTTGCTAAAAGACGTAATGATTTCCTTGGAAACTCATAATCACAGTCGCAACAAATACGTCGATATTGCCGATCATTTTTTAACCCAATTATCAATGCAAGCTGGAGCTGTGTTAAGCCTGCCCTAGCTCTCCATTCTTCAATATCTTTTCCAATATCTTCTTGAGTTCGCCCTTCACAGTCGGATGACATATAAAACACCTCCTTCCAAACAGATTTCATGCATTAGGTCTGTAAAAATACAGACAATTTTAGCCGGATGAAATGACTTGCATTTCTATTCCGGCTATCTCATACACATAATCCGTTCCAGAAAAAAGTAGTTTTTGTGCCTTTTATGGCTTTATCCCGTATCATTCTTACAAAGGGATTTTCCCCTATTTATCCTTAACACGTAACTTTCTGCTGCCAGATTCTTCCCCAATCCTGGCAGAGAGTTTCCCCCAACTACCGTCATCATTTCGTTGTTTGCTACTATAAAATTTTCAAGTATATCTCTTCTTGAAACAGTTCCACCTACAACGCTGATAACAGCCTGGTCAAATGTTATCAAACGCACCGTTTCTATCTTCTTTTTTTTCTTCATAATGTATTCTCGCATTCTTCTCTGTATTCTAAGCTATGTTAGCCTTAGAAATTGTATCTATTTTACATATTTTTCACACAAATTTAATATGTTTCTGGTCAAAAAATTTAATATGTTTCTGGTCAAAAAACTTGACTCTCTTTTCTTTGCATGATATACTAATGAGCGTTGTATTTAACAAGTTTTTCTACATCCATTGTAAAAACAGGGATATAGAAAATTAGAGCGAGGTCTTGAACCGAAAGTTGCTCAATAATAATGCATTAGTGTTCAAGAGCAAACTAATGTTATGTACAACATGATATGGTACTGATAAAGCCGACACCAATCCCGTTATTATTCTGAGTGCCAATCAGAATACGTTGACCAGTAGGGATGATGTCGATTTTGTCTGTATAAGCATTTTTAGATCTACTCTCGTGCCAAGGGAGTAGGTCTTTTTACATTGTATCACCGCCCAATGTTTTTGTCAATATCTACCAGTTTTTCTCTTGTTTTTATCGTCTTTTTTGTGCATTGTGACGAATTATATTTCATTTACATTCTATTCCATGCGTAATGATGTATGACAAGATTTTATTGTTGCGCAATATTTTTCTTCTAGTTATCATTATATTGCACTTAAATTTAACTTACAAGCAATATAATATCATGTTTCTCTTTCATTTTCAATGCAAACATGATACAATATTTCTGACGATTTTATACCCATTTATTTTATTGGGAGGTAGTTACTATCCAATGAAAAACCAAGAGATTATTCAAGATATTGTATCTTATATTTATGATGCCATGCGAAAAAAGGGATTGACATCTCGTGGACTTGCTAAAATATGTGAAGAACAAGGTGCATCTCTTTCCTCCAGAACCATTGACAATATGTTTAAAACACCATCTTCCACAACCATATCTACATTGTTAAAAATATGTGATGGTCTGGAGCTTAATCTAAATGCAATTTTTCACTCTATTGAAATTGCAAAAACCAGTAATGACGCTACTCAGCAGCGATTGATATATAATATTGACAATCCTGCTTACAATGGCTATACAGGAACTTACCATGTATTTTTTCTCCCTACGTCTGCTTACCCTGAAGATCATTCTAACCAAACACTGGTTCATGGGACATTAAAACTGGGAGATTTTTATTCCACTCGTGAATGTACTGCTATTTTAGATATTGATTCTGGCGATTTTAAGGCTGATGGAACTCCTTTCTCAAAACATTATGAGGGAACTCTTGTCTATTCAACGAATAGTTTGATGTTTTGCCAACTTGTATGTAACCAATATGGTGATATGTGGTTTCTTGTTTTCGATCATGGTAATTTAAATAACAAAGAACTCGCTTGTGTAATTGGCTGTGCAGCCACATCTTCATCTGGCCGCATCCGTCATCCGGCAATCCATCGTTTCTGTTTTTGCAATATGCAACAATATCCTACAATAGACAAAGATACTCAACTTCTCATCCAAGGTTTGCTCAGAATACAAAATGACCGCATTTTTGTTGAGAAAGAAACTCTGTCTAAATTTCTTGAGCAGGAAGATCTTAACTCAACATTTCGCATGAATGTACAAAACTACTTAAATATTGCGAAAGAGTATTATGCACTTCCCAAAGATGTAATAAGAACAGAGTTAGAGCTTTCTGCTTATTCTGACGATCTTGCTAAATTATGCGAAAAATCTGTTCTTGAAAAGACCTATCATGTAAAACATAGCGATGATCGTGAACTATCTTGTATTTTGAGGCATAACCTCACATCAGTTTCTAAACAAAAGAAGTAAAAACAAAAAGGAGCCAGGAACATCCTTTTTTCTGAATGTTTCTGACTCCTATTAGTCCTTCGCTCAATACCAATTTATTAAACGGTTACGATATTCTTTTTTACTTCATATACAGTCAGAGAACCATCCTTTTTACGTCTGACCTCCGCATTATTTCCCCGATCTGTAATAGCACTGATTGTATTCAATAAATATAATGCTTTTTCTGTTTGTCCTGCTCTCTCTGTATCTCTCTGTGTATAATTTGTTTTCAAATCTGATCTCATCTCCAGTCCTCCAAGTAATATAAAATCACTCATACGGATAAGGGAAAGAAAACCGCTGATGAGTTTTGCCGAGCCATCCCGAAACAGTATTTTACTGTTGCTCATCCAATAGATTTCATGCCAGGGAACAGGGCTGACCTCCTGTTTCCTTTCACATTTATGATTATACTATCAGAACATATGTTCGTCAATCCCTATTTTTCTTTTTCAAGAAAATATTTGCAAAAAGGCAGCCAATCATACAGCCCAGTCCATTATGAATCATATCGTCCCATTCAAATAAACCACGCATGAAAATCAACTGGCTGAACTCTATTATTGCGGATATCAATATTCCTACTACCAGAGCCTGACACCACTTTATCTTATGATTTGCAATTATGGGAAGTAGCACTCCGGTAGGCAATAATAATATACAATTCAGCAAATTTTCTTTTAATAACGTCCAATCATGGTAGCGAATAATATCTCTCCATGACCAGAATGGTACTAATTCATACTGACGAATAGTTCCCGTCCTGGTAAATACAGTTGATCCAAATACAATTCCCAGGAACACCACCAACGCCAATACTGCTACTGCCTGAATTATATTCAACTTCTTTCTATGTACGCACACTGCCATCGCTGTACATACCAGTATCAATCCTCCTGTAAAAGCCAATATTTCATATCTTGACCATTGCTTATTATATGTTGTCCATATCTGGTAAATGTCCATTCAATTTCCTTTCTGTATCAATCAATCCAAATCTCAAGAACATCGGATACAAATAACTGGCACCGAATACTCCTAATTTTTTCGGTCCGTTTATATTTCCGTTCTTCTCTAACGTCGCTTTTAAAGCAACTTTCACACTACTTCTCGTTATAGATTTTTTCTTTCGATTAATCTGTATTTCATTTCCATTTACACCATATCGAAATCGTAATCCTTTTACCGTTGTAAAGGAATATCCTGAAAAAATTTCAATCGTACTCCACAAATATTTCTCCACACATTCCAAGGAAGCTCCCTTGCATATCTGTAATTGCTCAATAGCTTGCTTTCTTTTTCTGTACATTCTACAACGCTCTGCGTAAAGACTAAGTTCATCTACATTATAGATCATTTTGGTATATGGCAGATAGGAGTGTACAGATGACTTACTCAAACCAGTTGCTTTCATTATTTCCGGAATATTCATTCCCTGCTTTCGCATTGAGTTAATCTGCTCACTGTTTTCAGTATGATATATACCTGCAGTAATCAATATTTTTCGTGTTTTCATCAATGTAATGCCAAACTCTTCTGACACTTGCCTTAACGAAATACCTGTTCCATCAGCTATTCCCGAAGTATATGCCTCTACGATACAATTCTGGAACTGCTCCATTATTCTGTTCTGATCATACTCTGGTTTCTTTTTTGCTCTTCCCATTTTTCTTTACACCACTGTCATGATTGCTTTTATTTCTATTCTTCTCTCTCTTATATTCATCCCATGCATCCACTGCCTCTATGCCTGCCATCCATAGCACCAGGGTGTCTGCCCGAAGTGTTACTCCTAAATGCTTCAATATAAATGGTTCCGGCAAGAGCGAAAGCAAAAAAATCATCAATAGCATGTATGCTTTAAATAATTTGACTATATCTCTCCGCATACGTTTTCTCAAAAAACAATATCCCAAAACATAAAATATAATCACACCTGCCTTAATCCATACTTTCATACTTTCTCCTTTTTTCGTGTCAATCCAATCATATTATACTAACACTCTGACACCTGTCAGTGCCAGAGCATTCTTTCCTTATTCCACAGTAACACTCTTTGCCAGATTTCTAGGCTTGTCTACATCTAACCCTTTAGCTACACTGACATAATATCCCATTAACTGCAATGGAACAACTGCCAGACTTCCCACGAAGTGTTCATCTATCTTCGGAACATAAACTGCAAAATTTACCTGATCTTCAATCTCATACTTTCCATATGTTGTCAGTCCCATCAAATACGCACCTCGACTCTTACACTCCAGCATATTACTAATGGTTTTCTCGTAAAGATCACTCTGTGTCAATACACCAATTACTAATGTTCCTGGCTCGATCAGACTAATCGTACCATGCTTTAATTCCCCGGCTGCGTATGCTTCAGAATGAATATAAGAAATTTCTTTCAGCTTTAAACTGCCTTCCAGAGAAATTGCATAATCAATTCCTCTGCCCACAAAAAACACATCATGAGCATTCGCATATTTCGCAGCAAACCATTGAAGTCTTTCTTTATCCTGCAGGATTTTCTGAATCTTATCCGGAATTGTCAATAACTCAGTAATGTAATTGCCATACTGCTCTTCTGTAATGGTATTTCTAACTCTAGCAAATTGAACAGCAAGACAATACATTGCTACAAGTTGGGCGCTGTAAGCCTTTGTCGTTGCCACTGATATTTCCGGACCAGCAAGAGTATAAAATACTTTATCTGCCTCACGAGCAATACTGCTGCCAACAACATTTACGATTGCCAGAGTTGTTATACCTTTTTCCTTTGCCAAACGCAAAGCTGCTAAAGTATCTGCTGTTTCCCCTGACTGGCTGATAACAATAACCAACGAGTTTTTATTTATTGGCATTTTTCTGTATCTAAATTCAGATGCAAGCTCCACTCTAACCGGAACATCCACTAAGTCCTCGAGCACATACTGCGCCGCCATTCCAACATGCCAGGCTGAACCACATGCAACAATATATATCTGTTCAAATTTCTGAATTTCCTCTTCTGTAATCTCAACAGATGATGATAAATCAATGCAATTATTTTTTATAACAGAACTCAAAGTATCCTGAACTGCTTTCGGCTGTTCATGGATCTCTTTCATCATAAAGTGTTCAAATCCTGCTTTTTCGGCTGCCTCAGCATCCCACTTAATTTCTGTTGTCTGCTTTTCAATCTCATCCCCATCAAGGTTAAAGAAATGAGCTTCTCCGGGTGTCAATCTAGCAAATTCCAGATTACCAATATAATAAACATTTCTGGTATATTTCAGAATAGCCGGAACATCAGAAGCTACATAGGTTTCGCCGTCTGTCACTCCAATAATCATTGGACTGTCTTTTCTTGCTACCCAAATTTCTCCCGGATAATCTTTGAACATAAGTTCCAAGGCATAAGAACCACGCACACGAACCATCGTTTTGGCAATCGCATCAATCGGTCCGAGATTATACTTCTTATAATAATAGTCCACTAATTTAATTACTACCTCTGTATCAGTCTGACTGTAAAAAGTATATCCATGCTTTAATAATTTTTCTTTAAGTTCCGTATAATTTTCAATAATACCATTGTGTACGCCAACCACTTCTGATTCTACTTCTCCAGAACCTGATCTTGTACAATTTCCAGATACATGCGGATGTGCATTAATCTGGCTTGGCTCGCCATGTGTTGCCCAACGTGTATGTCCGATTCCACATGTTCCTATCAATACTTTTCCTTCATCTGTTTTTTCAATCAGATTGCTTAATCTTCCCTTGGCTTTAACCACCTGTGCCAGACGCTCCCCATCTCGCACAGCGATTCCAGCCGAATCGTACCCTCGGTACTCTAATTTAGACAGACCATTTAATAAAATAGGTGCTGCCTGCTGTGTTCCAGTAAAACCAACTATTCCACACATTTTATTTTTATCTCCCCGTTTTTACAATTACTTTTTCAATATTAACAAAACAAATTATTTTTCTGCCACTATAATAATTTCATGTCCTTTTTCGAGTGAACACTTATCATACCAGCCATATTTCTCTTTTATCTTAAAACCCACACTTTCTAATAACGTTACTATTTCCTTATATTCATAATATCTAAGTTCCATATACGCTTTTTGAGTTTGATGAAAATTATTATTCTTTTCTATTTCATATGTATGTGTGGTATGAACAATCTTATTTTTTTTGTCAATAAGATTACATGCATACTTCATTGTTATTTTTTCATTTCCAACCGTTTTTGAAAATATAGTTTTATCATCTTTACATTGATACTTCAAAAATGTTTCCGGTTGAAACAAATCTAAAATAAACAACCCACCCTGAAAAAGATGTTGGTATATACAACTCAACGCACTTATAATATCCTTCTGCTCAGATAAACTTTGAAATGATCTCCCTGGTGTCAATATTAATGAAAACCTTTTATTTAAATGAAAATCTGACATATTTCCACAAATAACTTCCAAATTACAGTTTTGTTCATTTTTCTTTCTTTCTACTATCTGAATCATTTCTTTTGATAAATCTAAAGCAGTAACATCATATCCCAAAGATGCAAGCCGTAGGCTCACTCTTCCAGTTCCACATCCCAGTTCTAAAATATTACCTTTACATTTTTGTGCATACTCAATATAGAAATCCATATCCTCTTGTTGATACTCACTTTCTTCTATATCGTAGTATTTTGCAACTCCTTCATATAAATTCATCAAACCACTCCATATATCCATACTTAGGCTTATCAAAGAAACACCTTGATAAGCCTGTTTATAATAATTCTATCGCCTATTAATAAAAAAGTTAATTAGTTATTGCATTCCTCACATCTACAATCAGGACAATAGCAATATGGATACTCGCCTTTATTCTCTTTTTTGATATTCTGATTCTTCAAGAATTTCTTAGGTTCAACAATTTTTTTAATCTTGCTCATTTATTATTGCCTCCTTTATTTTCTCGACAACAAAATAATCTGTAATATATTTCCACTCTACGCAAATAGGCTCAGTAGAATTATTATCGTATAACGTATATGGGCAACCACACATACACAATGGTAAAAATTGACATTCTGTACATTTTGAATATTCAAATGGTGACCACTCTGCCCAATTTATTTCCTGTATTGCTTCTTTTCTAGTTTGATTCTCTAGATTTAACACATTTCCTATCTTTTTATCCAGTTCTCCAGTTTGTGTTCTACACTTAAAAATATTTCCGTTGCAATCAATCACTGCTGAGTCTGGACGACAGGCCATACAAGCTCTTGCTGCTGTTGGATAATGATCATCCATACCATAAGGAAATCCTCTATCCTTCAATACCTCATATAATTTTACAATCGTATCTGAAAATTCCTCTATATTCATGTAGATTTCCGAAGTATTTCCAGACGAATAATCCAATAATTGTCCAAAATATAATTTCACTTTCTTTAAATCTTCATATTCCAAAACATCAAAAACATTTGAAATGGTATGTATATTTTTTTTATTCAGATTAATTCTAACACTTACATTAAATTTCTCTAAATATAATATTTTTATGGCTTTTACAACATCTTCAAATGTACCTTGACCATCACTTGCATATTTTCTTGTTTGGTCATGATGTTCTCTATCTCCATCTAATGTAATCTGAATATTAGAAATTTTATTTTTCTTTAATCTATTGCACGTCTGGAATATACTTTAACCGAGTGCCATTAGTAGTCATTGAAGCTGTATAATCCACCCCATATTTTTCTGTCAATGCAATTAACTTTTCACTTAAATCATCTATCTCCTTGATTTTCAATAAGGGTTCGCCACCAAACCATGCAATATTAAGTGTTTTTACATATGGAAGTTTTTCCTCAATATAATGAAGAATTCCTTCTGTTACTTTATTCCAATCAAAACTATCTTCTTGCTTTATATGATGTTGCCTCTCAAAACAATAAAAACAAGCGCAATTACATTCCAACGTGGGAATAATTGTAACAGACATATAATCTCGTTTGTATTTATCATTATGGAACAGATTTTTAATAGTTTTCAATTCATTATAATTTTCAAAAACAACAAATTCATTTTCTATCAATTCATTAATATCTTCCACCATATCTTGGTCACATTTTTCGATATCGAACTTATTGTTTTGCAGCAATCGGAAACTCTGCTCTGGCACCTCTAATAACCCTTGATTTAACGTATTAAAAATCCAATATCGACCGCCCACTTCATAAAACCTATTGTAAAATGATGATTTATAAAGTTCTCCCATATTTTCTCCCATTCCCTGAAATATCTTCTTACATATTATTTAATCTCTGCCATACAAATCTCTTGTATATACTTTGTCTTTCACATCATCCAAGCAACTATCATATCTATTAGCAATAATTGCCTGGCTCTGTTCTTTAAATTTGTCCAGATCATTCACAACCTTGCTTCCAAAGAAAGTACTTCCATCTTCCAATGTTGGCTCATAAATAATCACAGCTGCCCCTTTAGCTTTGATTCTCTTCATAACTCCCTGTATAGAAGACTGGCGGAAATTATCTGAATTTGATTTCATAGTAAGACGATATACACCAATCACAACCTCTTTTTCCATAGAGGCATCATATGTATTCTCATCTCCATAAGCGTAATATCCTGCTTTCTGTAAAACACGATCTGCTATGAAATCTTTCCTTGTTCTATTAGACTCAACGATTGCAGACATCATATTCTGAGGAACATCTGCATAATTTGCCAGAAGCTGCTTTGTGTCTTTCGGTAAGCAATATCCACCATAACCAAATGACGGATTGTTATAATGAGAACCGATTCTAGGATCAAGGCACACCCCATTAATAATCTGCTGTGTGTTCAGTCCCTTCATTTCTGCATAAGTATCAAGCTCATTAAAATATGAAACTCTGAGAGCCAAGTATGTATTGGCAAATAGTTTTACCGCTTCTGCTTCTGTAAATCCCATTATCAAAGTATCAATATTTTCTTTAATCGCACCCTCCTGTAACAATCCAGCAAACGTGTTCGCAGCTTTTACAAGTCTAGCATTTTCAACATCTGTTCCCACAATAATTCTGGATGGGTACAGATTATCATATAATGCCTTTGACTCTCGTAAAAATTCCGGGCTAAAGATAATATTATCACAGTGGAATTTTTCTCTGATACTTGCGGTATAACCTACCGGAATGGTTGATTTAATCACCATAATTGCATCTGGATTATATTCAATAACCAGCTTTATTACAGCTTCTACTGCTGACGTATCAAAGAAATTTTTCTTACTATCATAATTTGTTGGAGCTGCAATTACAACAAAATCTGCATCTTTATATGCTGCTTCTGCATCCAATGTAGCTGTCAGATTCAGTTCTTTTTCCTTTAAGTATTTCTCAATATACTCATCCTGAATCGGACTGATTCTTTTATTAATCTTCTCAACTTTCTCTGGAATAATATCTACTGCCATTACCTCATGACTTTGAGATAAAAGTGTGGCAATAGATAATCCCACATATCCTGTTCCTGCTACTGCTATTTTCATTTTATATCTCTAACCTCCCACAATCGTTTTAAACTTCCTCAAAAAAAGTATCCGGTTTCGCTGGGTTAAATATTTCATTGCATGTCATTACCGTTACTAAATTCTCCGTTTCGCTCAAGTTGATAATATTATGAGTCCATCCTGGAATCATATGTATTGCTTCAATCTTATCTCCACTAACTTCAAATTCCACTTTTTCTCCAGTATTAATATTACGCTCCTGAATCAGCCCATGACCTGATACCACTATGAAAAGTTCCCATTTAGAATTATGCCAGTGCTGACCCTTTGTAATACCAGGTTTACTGATATTAATAGACACCTGACCACAATCCTGCGTATGTACTAACTCAGTAAAACTTCCACGAGCATCCACATTCATTTTTAACGCATATTTAAACTTCTCTGTTGGTAAATAAGTAAGATATAAACTATATAGTTTTTTAGCAAATGATCCATCCGGCATTTTCGGCATCATAAGAGTGACCGGTTGCTCTTTAAACTGCTGCAATAAATCAACAATCTCTCCCAATGTGACTTTATGAGTTACCGGGACACAACAGTATTTTCCATTTTCTTTTACAACAGTTTCAACACCATCAAATTCACAATGCTGTTCTTTTCCTTCCAATAAGTCAAACATTCCCTCGACCAGATCATCAATATACAGTAACTCCAATTCCGTACTACGATCATTCACTGTAAATTCTTCGTCATTTGCTACTGCCCAGCAAAAAGTTGATACCGCAGAATTATACTTTGGTCTGGAATGTCCCATCAGATTTGGGAAACGATAGACAGCAACTTTTGCACCTGTTTCGTCTGCATAATCAAAAAATAATTCTTCCCCTGCTTTTTTGGAACGACCATATTCTGAATTTCCAAAACGACCAGATAACGTTGCCTGAATCGAAGATGAAAGCATAATGGTTGCCTTATTATTATACTTTTTCAATGTATTTAACAGGTCTGAAGCAAATCCAAAATTACCTTTCATAAAATCCTCTGGATTTTCCGGACGATTTACGCCAGCCAAGTTAAATACAAAATCTGCTTTCTGGCAGTATTGGTCTAAGTCTTCTGATGTCGAATCAAGATCATATTCATATATCTCATCAATCAGAATATTCGGTCTTGTTCTATTCTTATTATCACGTATATTTTTTAAATTATTTACTAAGGCAGTTCCAACCATGCCTTTTGCACCTGTTACTAAAATATTCATATATTCCACATCCTTGTTCTAATTATTATAGAAGCTATATATCTTTTCTCCAAACCATTTTATTAACGACACCCGTATAGCTCTGAATAATTTTCACAACTTTTGAACTAACATTTTCTTCAATATAGTCCGGAACAGGAATACCATAATCGCCCGACTTGTTCATTTCAACTGCAGTATCAACAGACTGTAATAATCCCTTCTCATCAATTCCAGAAAGAATAAAGCACGCTTTATCAAGTGCTTCCGGACGTTCTGTTGATGTACGAATACATACTGCCGGGAATGGATGTCCAACAGAAGTAAAAAAGCTGCTTTCTTCCGGCAATGTACCAGAATCTGATACCACTGCAAAAGCATTCATCTGCAGACAGTTGTAATCATGGAATCCCAGTGGTTCATGCTGAATAACTCTCGGATCAAGTTTAAAACCTGTGGACTCAATTCTTTTTTTACTTCTTGGATGGCAGGAATATAAAATCGGCATATCGTATTTCTCTGCCATCTTATTAATAGCATTAAATAAAGATAAAAAGTTTTTCTCTGTATCTATATTTTCTTCACGATGCGCTGAAAGTAAAATATATTTTCCTTTTTCCAGACCAAGTCTGCCATGAATATCCGACGCTTCTATTTCAGCTAAATTATTATGCAGTACTTCTGCCATAGGAGAACCTGTTACATATGTACGCTCCTTTGGTAATCCACAATCTGCCAGATACCTGCGTGCATGTTCAGAATATGCCATATTCACATCAGAAATAATATCTACAATACGTCTATTCGTTTCTTCCGGAAGACACTCATCTTTACAACGATTACCTGCTTCCATGTGGAAAATCGGGATATGAAGTCTCTTTGCACCAATTACTGATAAGCAGCTATTTGTATCTCCAAGAACCAACACTGCCTCCGGTTTGATCTCAGCCATCAACTTGTAGCTCTGGGCAATAATATTTCCACACGTCTCTCCAAGATCATTTCCGACAGCATTCAAATAGACTTCTGGATCTTCCAATTTCAGATCTTTAAAAAATACACCATTCAAATTGTAATCATAATTCTGTCCCGTATGTGCCAGAATCACATCAAAGTATTTACGTGTTTTATTTATTACAGCCGCCAGACGAATAATTTCCGGTCTGGTACCTACAATAATTAATAATTTTAATTTCCCATTATCTTTCCATTTTACATTATCGTATGTTCCCATTATTGCTCACACTCTCTTTCTCTGAATATCTCAGTAGTATATATTTTCCGGTCCAGTTACAGTGCCTATGTAATGCTTGCGGATTCTTTGCTTGTCGCATCTATCATAATTGCTTCTGGAACTTTTTTTCCTTCATCTATATCTCTATTATAACGATCACTGAACTTTTTCATTCTACCTGAATTTCCAACATCAACCAACACATATATTATATTATCTGTCTGCTCTGCTTTCGCATATTCTTCTACCTGTATTTCATATCCATGCATATACTGAGCATTGGAAGACAATTTTACTTCAATAATCGTTATATCCTGTCCGCGACTGATTTTAAAATCTACCGGGCCTCTGCCCTCATCTGCTTCACAACTCATACTTAAATTATTAGCCTGAATGTATGCCAATCCAGACAAATGTATCACTCGTTGCACGATTTTCTCACGCTTCTGCGTACCGGCATTTATTATTACTTCCCAGCCTCTATTGTATTCTACCCAGTTTTTAAAAAAGTGTAAAATTTCAATTGCTGCCGTTTTACTGTCAATTTCTTTATCCTTATATTGCGATAACCATGATATTCCACTTTTCTCAATTCTCTGCCATAGTTTTGCAAGGAAATAATCGATCTGATCTTCTGGATCATATGCTTCTAACTTTTCTTTTCTGTATGCTTCAATAACATCTTTACACTTTTCTGAGTCTTTGAATATTTTTTCTCGTAAATAATACTTACGCTCCGTAGCTGCCCACCTTGTCCAACGTTCTGCAACTTCACTATTCATCATTGCCCGAATTGTATTATTTTCAACAATAACTGAATCTATTTCTTCCCATGATTTGGCTACTGGCAATTTATGTAATATTTCTACCGGAAGTAGCAATATTTCATATCCTTTTACCGGATTGCGTAACAACCCATCTTGAAAAAGTTTATTTGGATAATTACATTCTGTAATTCCCAGTTGCTGATTCACCCTTTCCGTATACGCACGTATATCTGGCAAAATGAGCGTAGCAATCATATCACTCAAGCGGTCAGGACCTACATTATCTTGAAACAGTGGTAGCAATTGAAAAAATTCGGGATCTTCAATTCCTGCTTTTACTATGTCAAATGCTGTCTCTAATACCATTCTTGATATTTTAGATCCGAAGCCAGAGCCTGGGGCCTTTTCTCCAAAGCCTAAACCAATACCATTTACTTCTGAAAACTTGAATATTTCAAAAGCAGCTCGGAAAAATGTATCCTTTTCACTTTTCCATTCTGCACGATTCAATAATTTAATGATTTTTCTAAAAAAATCATTTATTTTTTCATAGGAATCTTGGAATTCTGGCGTAGTTGTTTCCTTCAATCTCTGAATATTGATAAAAAAGGCATTGTCCTTATCCAACACCGGGTCAAATACGCCAATATTTTCTAATGAATCCCCTATTTCTAAATAATCCGATAAAAACATATTCCAAAACTCCTCATCAATCCCACAAATGATCCCAGCCCTTATTAAAATACTTTCTTCTGAATTCATCACAAGCAGTTTTGTATTGGCTCATAATAATTACTGCATCACTATATGAGCTTCTTCCTTTACCATTAGCCTGTCCATCATCTGCCTCCAATAACAAATCCAGATACTGAGTAGAATCTTCTGCTGCCATCATCTGTTTCAATGGAGAAAGTACACGATTGACCTGATTTGTCTTAAAAACGTTCGTCAAAGCATCTGGTTGCTTCTTTGATAATGTTGAAAATTCAGCATACAACGCACCCAATAGTTTTGCAAGCAAGTCAAACTGTTCTTCATCTGTTTCTTCCATATTCTCTTTTTCTTCAAGTTCTTTCACTATCATGTCTACATCATCTCTTATCCGACCTGCCAACGTTGCACATTTGGGTGTCCCCGGTGTCTTTTTTAATTCATAAACATGTCCGGATTCTAATAAATCCAAATTATCATAAATACAATTTATATTTGATTCCAAATTTGTTCCGTCACTCATCATGCACTCCTCCTTCCACAATATGTATATTTTTTTACTATTCCATCTTTGCAAGTTCAGCCTGAATATATGCCAAAGATGCAATTTTTTCCTTTGTTTCTTCCAGATTCAGTCTCTTAGTATTGTTAGAATTAAATTCTGTCAATGTATTTCTCTTTTCGTCCCCATCCTTGAAATATTTATCATAATTTAATCCCCTATTATCAGCAGGAACTCGATAGAAATTACCCATATCAACAGCCTTAGCACATTCTTCATTTGTAAGAAGTGTTTCATACATCTTCTCTCCATGACGAATGCCAATAACTTTGATATCCTCTTTCTTACCTCCAAACAGTTCACATACAGCTTCTGCCTGTGTCTGGATCGTACAAGCCGGCGCTTTCTGAATCAGCAAATCTCCATTTTCTCCATGTTCAAATGCAAACAGTACAAGATCAACAGCTTCCTCCAAACTCATAATAAAACGTGTCATGGATGGTTCTGTTAAAGTAATTGGGTTACCCTGTTTAATCTGCTCAATCCAAAGTGGAATAACAGATCCTCGGCTACACATAACATTTCCATAACGTGTACAGCAAATCTTTGTTTTACCAGACATTCTGGATTTTGCAACTGCTACTTTTTCTTCAATTGCTTTTGTGATACCCATTGCATTGATTGGATATGCTGCTTTATCTGTTGATAAGCAAATTACAGATTCCACACCTTCTTCAATTGCTGCTGTAAGCACATTCTCTGTTCCAATAACATTTGTGCGAACTGCTTCCATCGGGAAGAACTCGCATGATGGTACCTGTTTTAATGCTGCTGCATGGAAAATATAATCTACTCCCGGCATTGCACCTCTTACGGACTGCAAATCACGCACATCACCAATATAAAATTTAATCTTGTCTGCTACTTCCGGCATTCTTGCCTGGAAATCATGTCGCATATCATCTTGCTTCTTTTCATCACGAGAAAAGATACGGATTTCCCCAATATCAGTTTTCAGGAAACGATTCAAAACTGCATTTCCAAATGAACCAGTTCCACCAGTTATCATTAATGTTTTTCCTTTAAATAAACTCATTTCTCGTCTCTCCTCTTCTTATTTTCTTATCTTTTTAGTTTAATTAAACTGGAAATTTCACTTTTTGTTATTTTCCAGTAGACAATACACATTGCCAAATATGTGACTATTCCTATAAGAATTTCAAAAAATAGTCCAACAATTCCACCGTTAAACCATCTTGATATTATCCTTACTGCCAAAAACATTACAATGCCAAACACTACGTATATCATCGATTTGAAAATTGCACTTAAACATGAAATATACTTGTTCATTTTTGTATATTGCCAAACGCAACTAACTAATTCTGCTACCAACGTACCAACAACTGCTCCTAATGCCCCCATCCTTGTTATTAGAAACCAATTCACCACAAAATTTACACCTGCACCGCAAAATACAGATTCTATAAATATCTTCTCTTTATGATTTGGTATCAAGTACTGCATTCTCGCAATCTCTGAAAGTCCTTTTACCACAAGGACCGGTGATAACGCTATAATTAAACTAATACATGCATCATATCCCTGTCCAAAAAAGAATGGCGTAAACTCTTTTGATATTGCAGAAATTCCACATGCCATTGCTACCGAAACTACAACAATCAATTCAATTGATAATAAAAAAAGCTTCTTGGCTTCTTTCAACTTTCCTTCTTTGTTTAAAGCAGTCATTCGTGGCAACATGACAGTTCCAACGCCTGTTAATATGCCAATTGGGATATTAATAATTTTATCGGCATTATAATAATATCCAACTTGCTTATAAGTACTCAACACCCCCAGCATTGTTTTATCCATAATATGATACACAGACATTGCCATTAATGGTATAAACAAGACTAAGTTTGGTTTTATGTGCTTAATAACTTCTTGTTTTGAAACTTCCTTAAATGCCTTCACATCTATTTCTTTCGATGCAAAGAACCAAAGGATCGCATTACTAAGAAATGTACTTCCTGCCATAATTATTGTATATATCCAAAGATCACTTGGCTTTTTAACCATTGTTAAAATTAACGCAACCGAACATATTCGAATAACCATATTTCTTGATACAGTTATCTTAAATTTTTCCACTCCAAAAAATAACCAGTTAATATCAACAAGTGAACCTAACAAATAAAACATCTGCAAAAAAGCAATAAAACCATTTTGAGAACATATTTTGGTTAAATAAAAAATATATATGCCCATTGAAACTAATGTACAACACATCTGAAATACATATATATTCCAAAATGTTTTGCTTCTTTTCACCTTATCATCACCACAATCAGCGATAGTTCTGGTTCCATAATTTACGACCCCTAACATTGCAAAAAGGGTAAAATAATTAACAATAGATTGCGTATACGAAAAAACACCTTGTTTTTCCGCTCCCAAAACTCTCGCTAAATATGGTGATGTAATTAACGGAATACATGTATTAAGTATCTGATATATTGTTTGATAGCCTAAATTTTTTTTTAATTTATTCATACTTCTCCTCATATAATTTTCAGAGATTGTCTATACTTTCAAACTTATTTTTGACATAATATACATTGGCAATATATAAAACCAAATTACAATTGTCATATACTGACACCAATCTCCTCTTTGCCCACTAATAACAATAAATACAGCAAATATATAATAACAAATATTTTGTAAACAATGATCTTCTCCTGCATTTAATCTCTTATAGTATCTCTTGTCTAATTTTCCACATACTGTGCCCCATAAAAATGGAAATAAAAACATACCAAAATATCCGCACACGGCATATCCTTCACCTAATACACTATTTCCTGCTGTTGAGTATCCCGTTGCAGCCATAGCCGGACTAATATATTTCAATATTTGTAAACTAAGTGGTTCTGGTTTATTTGTCCAAATTGTTCTTGGAACAATTGCCAAAATCGGTTTTAAATAAACTACCGGATTAACAAATGGTGATTGCACTTTTAGTAACTCATCAAACCAATGATAACTAGAACTAAAGTCTGTACTTTCGAATACATACTCTAAATCCAACATATCTTTAAAACTACGTTCCGTATTTAGTCCAAATGTTCTCACAAAATTCATTGCCACTAATACTATTACTAATCCAGCAATTCCAGCCGTTAATAATAGCACTTGTTTACGTTGCGATTTATTCCGTATTTCATATATTAAAATCATTGCAACGATTGAAATCAAAAAAATCCTTGTAAAACCAAACAGTACTGTTTCTAATATATATATAAATAAACAGACAATACTATTTATTCTCTGTTTTGATGATTCAGCTGTCATCCATAAACACAATACGCAAGGAACTAATAAATGCACTGAAAACACATAAGCACTGCTACTCGAATCATTTTCCAATGCAAATTGTTTTGCAGTCATATTTCCGCTGATTATTGACATCATTCCTGACGTTCCTAATTTTTTCATTAATATCAATATTGATAACGCAAAAAAAATCCAAAAACATATATTTGCTATCTTATATTTAGGAAATAATAATGTCCCCATTCCTCTTTCTTTGTTTTTATTTATGACTAACCTGCTTCCAAAAGTAAGCCCTATAAAATAACAAAGCAATCCAATAAATGCTACTACATCTATTAAAAATTCATTTTCAAAAATAATGTTCTTTTCATATGCAGGATAAACTACAAATATTAATACATAGCAAAATACCCATAAGGATGAAGATGACACTAATCTACTCCTTTGATAATTATATATAATAATTATACATGCCATAATAAAAATAAATAACTTAAACATTTGCACTCTCCATTTTCTTCATGCAATGAAAAGAAAATTTATGTAAATCTGAGTTTAAATTTTCTTTTCATTACATTTTACATCGCTTTAAGTTCTCCAATTTAACACATCATCTAGATATTTTTTTGCAATTTCAGAATCTCTATAACCATAGGCAGTTAATACTGCATTCTTTCTAATATCTGTAATCTCTTGCTTTGATTTCTCTTCAATTCGATTCAAAGTCTTTACTAATGCAGCCGCATCACCTTGTTTTGACAAAAAGCCATTCTTTCCGTCAACAATAACGCCATCTACACCACCTGCTTTTGATGCAATAGTAACACATCCTGCCAACATAGCCTCTATGTAGACCATTCCAAAGGTTTCATTATCACTAACCATAATAAAACAATATGATTTTTTCATCATTTCATATACTTTATTTCTTGATAATTGACCATGAAAAACAACATTTTTTTCAATATTAAGCTGTCTTGACAATTGTTTTAGATTTTCTTCTTCAGCTCCTTCACCCACAATATGGAGAGTTGCCGCATTTTTATATTTCTCATGTAAGGCACGAATGACAACATCGACATTTTTATATTTAACTAAACGCCCAACATATATAAAATCCAGATTGTTCTCTAATTCTAATGTATCAATTTTATCCTTTTGCTTTTGTGCTAAATGATCGGGAATTCCCGAATAGCAAATAAATGGTTTTTTCTGTAAGTTTAATCTTTTTTTCACATAGTCTGCATAAGCTTCATTCCTGCATCCTACAGCACTCAATTCTTTTACATCTTCATCCAAATGAAATACTTCTATATTTTTTTCTGTGCAGTCTCCATGGAAAACCAAGGAGGTTTTTGCATCATATTTTTTTCCTAATTTAACGATTAAATCCATCTGTGGATTAACCCAATGAGAAATTATAACTCCTGGCACAAACTGCTCTCTATCTAAAATATCCTCTATTTTTTTTATCTGATTATCGATTTTGCTTTTACTAAATTTTCCGTGTGGTATAATTTTCTTTAATGGCAGTCTAAAAATTTTCACACCAGCCACCTCATTTGATAGTGGTTTTCTAGACGATTTTACCGGAAAATTATGTCCCATTCTTGACTCCATTTTTTTTCTTATAAACGCAGGAATCCAGTAAAATGGTAAAGGGAAACAGCTATTATTATGGATTACAAGAACTTCATGTCCCTGTTCTACCCACTTGTCGCAAAAATATTTTACTGTTGGTGTAACTACTTCCGTTCCATCATCAGGTTCTGGATATGCGCTCGTTAAAACTAATATCTTCATTCTCATTGCTCCTTAAATTTTTCAATAAATTTTACGGGGTCATTAAACAAATTTGCGTATTCTTCAATCTTTTTTTCATTCCATTCCCACCAATTTGTTTTAAGCAAATCATTTGTCGTTTTCTCATCAAACCTGCTTCTGATCTTTTTCGCCGGGTTTCCTGCCCATATTTCATATGGAGGAATGTCGTGTGTAACAACGCTCCCAGCTCCTACAACTGCCCCTACTCCAATCTTGACTCCAGATAAAACAGTTACTCCTGTTCCAATCCATACATCAGAATTTATAACTATGTCTTTGTCAGAAACTGTATCAAATTCAACAAAGTTCTTTTGCAAAATATTTTTTCCTTTATGAAATACCGGTGAAGATGACACTCTTTCTATTGGGTGCATTGCCCCCCCCAGTCGACAATTGTCTGCTATTGAAACAAATGCACCTATTTTACAATTTAAAAGGAAACAGTCATGACCACAATATGAGTATCTATCTATACTAGAATTATTCATTTGCGTACCAGAACAAATTTTAGCCTTAGTATTCACTTTACTATTTGTTAACGCTGCTGGATTAAAAACGGTTCTAATCCCTTTAGCCAACATTCTTTTTATATCCATTTTTTTCTCCATTAATTTTCTTACACAATTCATAGATCTATAAAGTGTTTCATTATTATTTGATATCCTTTTTCCGTCGAATAATGTTGATTTAAATAAGTCCATTCTTTATCAGCAACTTGTTCTATGTTCATTAAATTTTTTACACACTTGTCAAATTTGCCAACATCATTACTTTCGCACCAACATCCAAATCCAGCTTCTTCTATGATTCTTCCTACATCTGTATTAGAATCTGTACATGCCAAGACAGGAATTTTTGCCTGCATATAACTCAAAAGACGGCTCGGAAAATTAGGAATTGTAAAGCGATAGTCTAAGAAAATCATTCCTGCATCACATGCTCCTACCATTGTGTCGTAATCTTCTTGCGGTAACCTTTTCATTAATTTTACATTATTCTGAGAGCTGTCTTTTACAAATTGCTCGATTTTGCCATAATCCGTTCCATCTCCTACAATAAGGAAAAACACTTTTTCATTATGCTCCTGCCCATGTATACATTTTATTAAAAAATCTATTCCCTGAGGTTTTCCCAAATTCCCACCATATACAAAAACTTTCTTGTCTAGTGGTATATTATATTTTTTTCTAATTTCAATTCGCTTTTCTTCGCTAACTGATTTATCTATTATTTCTATACAGTTTGGACACACTTCAATTTTTTCAGCATCAATCTCTGGATTATGCTTTTTAATGTATTCTACATTTGCAGGACTCATACATCCTATATAATCTGATATACGATACAACTTCTTCTCTTTATTTCGGAAAAATCTATATAAAATTCCTTTAATGCCAGACTTACTCATCATGCCAATATCAACAGCATTTTGAGGAAATATGTCTTTTAATAAAAGATACGATGCTGCCCCATCTCTTTTCTTTACATACTCTATTGCATTACAAAACGTAATTGGTGGCGTTGAATACATAATTAAATCAAATTTGATATTTGTATAGTATTGTTTAATAGCCTTTATAAAAATCGACTCAAGTGTCAATTGTGCAATACCTTTTTCAATTAAATTTACCATGCCCGTCACGTTTCCCGTTCTAACATGCAACATGTGAACTCCGTTTTTTTCTTCGTCTGTTGTTTGAAGTCCGGTTCTCTTTTCATAAGGGCTTATCGTATACACAGAGTGACCAGCATCACGAAAACATCTAAGCAAGTCGCAATATATTGTATGATCTTCAACATTTTCCATTTTGCCTAATGTCATAAATAAAATGTTCATCTATTGTTCCACCTCAAAACTTTTTATACAAAGCTCATTATACTTCATCATATAAACACCCGATTTATAATCTCCAATCTGTACCTCATTGACTTTTCCTTCAAGATTATTGGTAATAAGTTTCATATGATCGCAGCCACTCTCATAAGCATGAGGATAGCCGCCACCAAATCGTGGATTTACTTCTGATATATAGTACTCTCCATCAATATCAAATATATCAATATCAATCTGCCCCCTATATCCAGCTTCAGAAACAAATTTTCTTATTAACTCAAACAACTTCTCATCTTTGAACGAAACCGCTTTATCAGTTTCTCCAGCTCTCATTTTTATTTTCTTTTTCGTAAAAATGGAAACTACTTCTCCTGAAATCATATCAATATAAACGTCAGCTCCTATTTCCTGTCCATCAAGATATTCCTGAATCATCAATCCATCATCATGCGCAAATAATAGTTCTACCGTCTCTTTATCATATACTTTAGATATGGCAATACTTGCACTTCCTCTTGCTGGTTTTACAAATACTGGATATGTTATTTTTCCATTTTCAACATCTTTATAAAAGTCCATTTTATCCATATAAGATTTTGCACATTTATATTGATGTTCTTTAAGCCATGAATACATTTGATATTTATCTAATGACATCTCACATAAATCATAAGCAGAACCTATTACTTTTGTTCCAATAGCTTCAAACAAGTTTTCATTTTTAGCAAGTAATGACAGTTCCGGATCTATCAGTGATAAAACTCCGTCAATCCTTTCTTTCTGACAAATATCTATGATTGTATCCACATAATCAGGGGATGTCATTCTAGGCACAATATAATACTTGTCCGCTTCATAAATCGCAGGTGCCAAGTTGCTCATATCAGTAGCAATAACTTTTCCTGTTCCATTCAATGTATTTACAAAATACTCTACTATTTTATTTCGAGTACCTGCACTTAAAATTAATATATTCATATCTTCTCTCCTCGTATTTTTTAACACTCTTTTTCTTCAGTTTCCATTTTTTTCTTTCGAATATCAGCAAAGTTTCCCTCAACAATTCTTGTATCTTCAGCAATATCGCTCCTTTTAAGAACTTTTTGAATTGTCATAAGGAAAATTTTAAGATCAAATCTAAAAGAAATATTGTTAACATATTCTACATCAAGTTCAAATCTTCTATCCCAACTAACATTATTTCTTCCATTAACCTGAGCCCAACCAGTTAATCCCGGTCTTACATCATGGCGATGTTTCTCTGTCTCGGTATACCAAGGAAGGTATTCGACTAGCAATGGCCTAGGACCTATAATCGAAAGATCTCCAATCAAAATATTGATTAATGATGGTAACTCATCCAACGACGTAGAACGTAAAAATTTACCATACGAAACTAATCTAATTTCATCAGGAAGTAGCTTTCCCTCCTCGTCTTTCTCATTTGTCATTGTTCGAAACTTTAATAACGAGATGATTTTTTCATTCTTTCCTGGTCTTTTCTGTACAAAAAACGGATTTCCCTTCATAAATACCGCACCTAGCACAATTAATACCAACAGCAACGGTGAAAGTACAATTAAAGCAATCAAGCTCAACGAAAAATCTATTACTCTTTTAAGATATTTTGCATACATATCAATTCTCCATATCCGATTTAACAATTACTCAAAGCACGCTTTTATTACTTCGATAATTCTATTCTGCTGCTCCGCAGTCATTTTATTATCACTTGGCAGACATAATCCTCTTGTAAAAATATCCATTCCTACATCAGCTACACCACCTGCAATATACGCATTTGATCTGGCACGTCCATTTCCATCTCTTACTACAAACGGATTCAAACGATAAATTGGCTGCATATGCATTGGTTTCCAAATTGGACGTCCCTCTGCATTAATAAATGCAATTGCTTCCAGAATTTCAGTTGGACAAGTTTTTCCTGCTTCTTTTACATAGCAAACATCCTGTTCGCCACGAACCTGCTTGCACATTGCCTCTTTATCAATAATCAGACATGACAACCAGTAATTCGGCTCAGAATTTTCAAAGTCAATTGGATTCATAGAAACTGGAAGACCTTTTAATCCTTCTTTATATCTTTCATAAATTGCTTTCTTCTGAGCAATATGTTCATTCAGATATGGGAACTGTCCACGAACTACACCAGCTACTACATTGCTCATACGGTAGTTGTATCCCAGTTCTTCATGCTGATACCATGCTGCATTTTCTCTTGCCTGCGTAGACCATTTACGAACTTTGTTTGCAGCTTCTTCATCATCTGTCAGAAAACAGCCACCTGCACTTCCGGTAATAATCTTATTTCCATTAAAAGAAATGGTGTTATATTTTCCAAATGTACCAGTTTGTACTCCCTTATATGTAGCTCCCATAGATTCCGCAGCATCTTCTACCAGAATTGCATTATGTTTCTTGATAACAGCATTTAATTCATCTACTTTTCCTGGTGTTCCATAAAGGTGAGCAACAACTACTACCTTCGTATCCGGATAAATTTCAAATGCTTTTTCAAGTGCCACTGGGTCCATATTCCATGTGTCATATTCTGTATCAATAAATACTGGCTCTCCACCTTCATAAACTACCGGATTTACGGTTGCGTCAAATGTCATATCAGAGCAGAATACTTTCTTTCCCTCTAATGCACCATGTCCAACTTTTGGCATACCATATGCTTCAATACCAGCTAATTTCATAGCAAGATGCAATGATGCTGTTCCGGCAGATAATGCAACTGCATATTTACATCCGATATATTCACATGCCATTCTTTCAACTTCGTTGATATTTTTCCCAACTGTTGACATCCAGTTTGTTTCATATGCTTCTTTCACATATTCAATCTCCGGACCATGCATAGTCGGGCTGCTTAACCATACTTTAGACTCAAACTTCTCAAATTTATTACTTTCTTTAAACATGACTCCTACCTCTTTTCATCCATTTTGATATTAAGCAATTTCTTTATTTACATCTTCTGGTCTTTTGAATGTTGGAACAACACTCCTCAGTGCTTCTTTTGCAATTAGATCATCCCCTGTATCGCAGGCATCTTTAAGCACCTGAATCTTCTGGTATATTTCTTTCTGGCTCAGTGCAGTATCTCTTTCGATGAAGATCATGCTGTTGTCTGTTTTATCCAGTTCCTCTGTCTTAACTAACAGCTCCTCATACAGTTTCTCTCCTGGTCTTAATCCCGTTTCAATAATTTCAATTCCCTGTACACCAGACAGACGAATCATATTCTCTGCCAGATCCATAATCTTTACTGGCTGTCCCATGTCAAGAACAAACAGCTCTCCATTATTGGCAATCGCACCACTCTGAAGAACAAGCTGTGATGCTTCCGGAATTGTCATAAAGTATCTGATAATTCGCTTGTCTGTAACTGTAACCGGTCCACCATTAACAATCTGACGTTTGAATAACGGAATAACTGATCCGGCACTGCCAAGTACATTTCCAAAACGTGTTGCACTGTATTTTACTTTTCCGTGTGTACTTGCACTCTGGACAATCATCTCGCACATTCTCTTAGTTGCACCCATAACATTTGTAGGATTAACTGCTTTATCCGTTGATACCATCATAAAGCGTTCTGCGCCATACTCCTCACAAAGCTCTACCAGATTCTGTGTACCAAATACATTGTTGTAAATGGCTTCTACACAGTTATGCTCCATCAATGGGACATGCTTGTGAGCGGCTGCATTGATAATGATCTGTGGATGATATTTTTCAAATACTCTTTCAAGAGCTTTTCTATGAGTGATGGAACAGATTTCAATCTGCAAATCCAGTTTATTTCCATATGCTATCTTCAATTCCTGCTGAACATCATATGCACCATTTTCATAAATATCTAAGATAATGATCTTCTTCGGATTCATCTTGGCCAACTGTCTGCACAGTTCTGACCCAATAGAACCGCCACCACCTGTAATCAGAACGACTTTATCTTTGTAATATGCATTGGTACGTTCATCCGAAACAACCAGAGGTTTTCTAAATAAAAGTTCTTCTATATCAAATTCTCGAAGATGACGTTTTCCTCCTGCCGCATACATAGTCGGATAATCATATACTTTTAATTTGTATCCTGCATTCTTGTAATACTCATAAAGACTTTTCTTTTTAGCTGCATCCATTGATGGAATTGCAAAAATTATTTCCTGTACTTCAAATTCGCCTAACTTCTTAAAAGTTGCTTCCGTTTCAGACCAAACCGGAATGCCATGTATATCTCGTCCAACTTTTTCCTTATTAATATCAATAAAACATCTTGGTACATACGCTGCTTCTGAATTATTCAAAAGTTCTTCTGCCAGACTCACACCAACTCGTCCAGCACCAATAATTGCAACTTTGATCTTCTGCACTTCTTTTTCATTTCCAGCTTCAATACCTGAAAATATATGTAATAATATAGAAAGAATTTTTCCTCTTGTTGTCTCCTGGTTTCCACATTTGTATGCATAGCGATACATCATGCGAAGCGCCAATGCTCCTAATAAATTCAAGCTAACCAATGAAAGTAATCTTGCAAATGTAATTTTTTGAACTGGAAGTAGGAGTTCCAGACATAGATACGCCACAAAAGCGATAGAATCAGTAAACAGCAAGCGGATATAACACTGAATCCCACCATATCTCCATACTTGCCCGTAAATTTTACCTATTAGACGTGCTGTGAAAATACACAGAACAGAAAGACCTACTTGTTGGAAGATCCCAACAGTTGATAATTTATCCATTCCCCCATATAACACCAGGAGTATAACTGCTACTAATGCATATACAATCAAATCATACCCGACAAGCGTCCAGCGTATGTTTGGCGTGTTATTTTGTTTTGCCTGTTTCATATCCATCTTTGTTTCATTTGTATTATTCATTGTGTACCCCCCCCCACGAAAATCAGGGCGGTTTCATCCTTCCTATAATTATTGATCCTTATCAATCCTTTGTTAATGATGTAAACAGAACACTTCCTTGTTCTGTGCTTGTGTTCATTGCAACCATACTTGTTGATTTCACAATTGTTCCTGATTTTAATGTACAACTATCTCCAATAAAACAATATGGTTCTACCACCACATTGGCACCAATGATCGTTGCCTGCCCAATAGTACTTCCGCAGCCGACAACAGCCCTTGGCTCAACAATACAGCCAGGCATTAAATTAGCTGATGGAGAAATCGTAGAATCCATATGAGCTAAAACTGGAATATTGTAAAGTGTCTCCAACTTTTTATTCCACTCAAGTCTTTCTGTTCCATCGTCACATGCAGCTATTGCACAGTTATATTCCGGATAAAAACTTTCCACGTCCTCCAGTTTTCCAATAGCTCCTTCTCTGTCATTATCTACAAAGGAGATTTCCTCAAAGCAACCCATTGACTCTGCTATCTCTTTTACATAATCTCCATATCTTTTAGAGGCTACAATTAATAATTTTCTTCCCATTTTCAACACACTCCTCATAATTATTCGTTTTGATTAGGTAAGTTATTTCACACGACAACTAGCCTGTGAATGTTCTTATTAAAAAGATCATTCGCAGGCTAGGTCAAACCTCTTATTCAAAGGATTCCTGATTATCTTTGTTATTGTACATAAATCAAGCTCCTAGCTAATTAATCTCTCCCATACAGATCTCTGGTATAGACCTTATCCCTAACATCATCAAGGCAGCTGTCATATCTGTTAGCAACAATAGACTGGCTCATTGACTTAAACTTCTCCAAGTCATTTACCACCTTGCTGCCAAAGAACGTATCGCCGTCCTCAAGGGTCGGCTCATAAATTATAACCGTAGCACCCTTTGCCTTGATACGCTTCATAACGCCCTGAATACTGCTCTGACGGAAATTATCTGAGTTGGACTTCATCGTAAGTCTGTAAACACCTATAATAACGTCCTTTTCTCTATCCTTATCCCAATTGCTGCTTCCGGTATAATAACCCGCAAGTTCAAGCACCTTATCAGCAATAAAGTCTTTTCTGGTCCTGTTGCTCTCAACAATAGCAGACATCATGTTCTGCGGTACATTTTCATAGTTTGCAAGGAGCTGCTTTGTATCCTTTGGAAGGCAATATCCACCGTAACCAAAGCTTGGATTGTTGTAATGACTTCCGATTCTAGGATCAAGGCAAACGCCATTTATAATATCCTGTGTATTAAGTCCCTTTACCTCTGCATATGTATCAAGCTCATTAAAATACGAAACTCTCAGTGCAAGGTAAGTATTAGCAAACAGCTTAACAGCCTCTGCCTCGGTAAATCCCATAAAGAGCGTGTCGATATCTTCCTTTATCGCACCCTCCTGCAAGAGCTTTGCAAAAGCTTCAGCCTTTTCTCTTGTATCATCATCACAGCTTACGATAATTCTGCTTGGATACAGATTATCATACAAAGCCTTTGACTCACGGAGAAACTCAGGGCTGAAAATTATCTTGTCAGTATTATACTTTTCCCTTACAGACTTTGTGTAACCAACCGGAATTGTACTCTTTATAACCATAATAGCATCAGGATTGACTTTCATAACAAGTTCTATAACTGCTTCTACAGCAGAAGTATCAAAGAAATTCTTCTTGCTGTCATAGTTAGTTGGAGCTGCAATTATTACGAACTCTGCGTCCTTGTATGCAGCTTCACCGTCAAGTGTCGCTGTCAGATCAAGCTCTTTTTCAGCAAGATACTTTTCAATATAATCGTCCTGAATTGGTGACTTTTTGTTATTGATAAGCTCAACCTTTTCAGGGATAATGTCAACAGCCGTTACATGATTGTGCTGTGCAAGCAATACTGCAAGCGACAATCCAACATAACCTGTTCCTGCTACTGCTATCTTTCTGTTCATTTTCTTAGCCTTCCTTATACTTTATAAAACTCTTTATACCACTGAGCAAACTTTCTCAGACCTTCTCTGAGAGGTGTGCTCGGTTTAAATCCATAATCCCTTTCCAATGGCTCTGTGTCTGCATAAGTAATAGGCACATCGCCTGGTTGCATCGGAACTAACTTTTTGTGACTTTCAAAATCATAATCAGCAGGAAGAACACCCGCATTTATAAGTTCCTGCTGTAAAATATCAACAAAATCAAGAAGATTTTCAGGATTTTGATTTCCTATGTTATAAACAGCATAAGGCGGTAATGGCAAGCCGTCCTCACCATTTTTTCTTTCTGGAGCGCCTTGCATTACTCTCTTAACGCCCTCAACTATATCATCAACGTATGTGAAATCTCGTTTGCAATTTCCGTAATTGAAAATCTGGATAGTTTCACCCTTAAGAAGCTTGTTTGTGAATCCAAAATAAGCCATATCCGGTCTGCCTGCCGGGCCATAAACTGTAAAGAAACGAAGCCCCGTTGCTGGGATATTATACAACTTGCAGTAAGCATGAGCCATAAGCTCGTTGCTCTTCTTGGTAGCAGCATACAGGCTAACAGGATTGTCTACCTTATCATCGGTACTGTAAGGAACTTTCTTGTTTGTTCCATATACAGAAGAACTTGACGCATAAACCAGATGTTCAACGCCTGTTTCACCGTTATCATAAGAATGGCGACACGCTTCCAATATATTATAAAATCCGATCAGGTTTGACTGAATATATGCATCAGGATTAGTTATGCTGTAACGCACGCCTGCCTGTGCTGCAAGATTAACAACAACAGACGGCTTATAATCACTAAAAATTTTATCTATCACATTTTTGTCTGATATGTCTCCCTTAATAAAAGTCCACTGACCACCAAGCTTTTCTATTTCCTTTAATCTCCACTCTTTTATGGACACGTCATAGTAATTGTTCATATTGTCGATACCAACGACCTTGATATCATCAATAGTCTTAAAAAGCTCAATTACCAGATTAGAACCTATAAAACCTGCTGCTCCTGTTACAAGGACAACCTTACCTTCCAAATCGATTTTCTGCATATCTTTTACTCCCAACTTCATACACGTACAGCCAATACACAAAACATATAAATAGGATAAGCACACTCATTCACGTTAATAATTTTATCACAAAATTTTAATCTAGTCAAGTATTTGCCCCATATTTATGTATATTTTTTCAAAAATCGTACATTTTCAGTGTAATATACAATGCTAACCATTTACAAAAAGCTCAGTTTGTGCATTTTTATACTAAGCTGAAAGCTATAATTTTCTTCATTTAAAATTGTTAAATCATGAAACGTTTTGAAAAAATTTTTTTACCACAAGATTTTTGATGCAGACAAAAGCTGGCTTGATTTTTATCTGCATTTTACACGGCTTTTATTGATTATCAGGCAAAACCAGCATATAATCATAATAGTAATTATGGCGAAGTATGAGAAATATGATTGGAGCGGTGTTTATGATAGTAAAAATTTTCTGTGCGATTTTGGTAGTCCTTGGAGTGAGCGTTGCAATTGTTCTAGGCGGTCTGATAATTTTGGCTTCTTGTGTTAGTGGCAGAAAAAAGCCTGCTGGTGACAATACCGCTGATGACGAGGACACATTTATGTACACAAATTATATGCAGGGATTTTACCTATAACTTTTTCTACCCTGCCAAGCTTTTCATATAGTATAATAAAGTGAAGAGTGCTTTGCCCATAAGCATTCTCCACTTTTTGTATACCATTTTTTATTCTATCACTCGACCCCAAAAAAAACTATTGACACAGCCCAAAACTTGTGCTATACTCTCAACAAAATCAAATGAAACTACACGCAGAAAGGGCGTTTTATAATGACTGAAAAAGAAAAAATGCTTGCTGGCAAGATATATGACTCCTCCGACAAGGAGCTTGCAGAATTGAGGACAAAGGCTCACAAGCTTTCACAGCAGTACAGCAGTTTGTATGAAGATGATGAGAGAAGAAAAGCTATCCTTAACGAGCTTCTGCCCGACCATGGCGAGGGATTTTTTCTCCAAGGCCCTGTGTATTTTGACTATGGCGTTTTCACAAAGTTCGGCTCAGGCTGCTATGCTAACTTTAATCTGACAGTGCTTGACACCTGCCCTGTGACGATTGGCGACAACGTGTTTTTCGGTCCCAACTGCACCATTGCCACCCCTGTTCACCCATTCAGATGGCAGGAGCGTAACATGAAGAAAAAGTCTGACGGCACTGTTTATGATGATGAATACGGCAAGCCTATCACGATTCACTCCAACTGTTGGATAGCAAGCAATGTTGTTATAACAGGCGGCGTAACCATAGGCGAGGGCTGCGTTATCGGTGCAGGAAGCGTCGTCACCCGTGACATACCGCCAAATTCTCTTGCGGCAGGAAATCCATGCAGAGTTATCCGTGAGATAACTGAGGAGGATTCTATCAAGTACAAAGCAGAACTTTTCTGAGCATAAAAAATACCCCTGACCAGAAAATGATCAGGGGCATTTTTATCGTCTGTCATATCATTGAGTATAGACCCATTTTTTATCGGACCACGCTCCGTTATAAGTCTTTCCGCCTTTGACAGTGTAGCTTCTTACACGGACGTAATATTTTTGATATCTCGCAAGCCCAGAAACTGTCTTTTTATCGGTGCGGTTGTTTGTTACCTTTACGCTTTTTGCTCCCTTAAAGTCGGAACGCTGTGAATATGATATTTCATATCCCGTGGCAGAGCCTTTCTGTGCATAATCTATAAAGAAGCCTGCATATGTGCCGTAAAGCTTCTGTATCACCTGCTTTGCAGGATAGATAGCAAAGCTTTTGGTGATAACTCCGCCGTAAATGCCCTTGCCTGTGATAGTCACCTTTGCGGTGCCGACCTTTGTGTTTGCATAATACTTCACAGTATAGTCTGTGCCGTTTTTAAGGGTCTTTGAGCCGTATTTTACTGTGATCTTCTGCTTTATCGCCTTGCCGGTAAAACTTTTTGAAGAAATACCGCTGACCTTTGCGTTTGCAAAATTAGTCTTTGCCGTCACAATGCTTTTAGCGTCTGACCAATTGCCGTAATAGGTCTTTCCGCCCTTGACAGTATAAGAGCGAACTCTTACATAATATGTCTTTGAAGCCTCTAATCCAAGTACCGTCATCTTATCCGTCTTGTTGGTGGTGGATCTGTATGTGGAAGCATTTGAAAAATCAGATCTTGTGCCATACTGGACCTCATAGCCTGTTGCAGATCCTTTCTGCACAAAATCCACAAAAAAGCCCTTGTATCTTGTTTCAAGCACCTGTATCTGCTGTTTTGCAGGATTTATAACAAAGGAAACGGTCTGCTTGCCCTTATAGTTTCCGTAAAATTCAACTGTTATCTTGCCCGTGCCAACGTTCACGTTTGAGAAATACATCACCATATAATCAACATAACGCTCTAGGGTCTTATTACCGTCCTTTATAAGCACATCAGGTGTTATCTCCTTGCCGGTGAACGACAGTGGTGTAGCATAATAAAGCTTTAACTTGGAAGCGTCCTTTGGCTGGATAGTAAAGCTTTTTGCAACAGAGCCTCTGTATTCGCCTTTTCCAACAAAGGTCATTTTTGCAGGTCCTGCGTTAAGATTGGTCTTATAATAAACAGTGTAATCCACGCCCTCTTTAAGTTCTTTGCCCTCATAGGTGAGCGTTACGTCAGGCTGTTCAATATTCTTTCCTGTGTATGTAAAGCTGTTCTTGAAGCCTGATATCTCGCAGTCTGCAATGAGCTTACTGTCAGAATACTCCGCTGTGACAGTCATATCCTCCGTGACGTTTTTATAGTCCTTGTCCCAGCCTGTAAAACGCAGACCCTTTATAGCAGGGGCTTTCGGAGCTTTTGCAGACTTACCATATTCCACTGTCTGCTGACTTATCACCTTGCCGTCCTTATCCACAAACGTAACGTTATATGTATAAGGCTTCCATGCGGCATAAAGGGTCTTTGCACCGCCTGAATATGAGATGCTTTCTATTCTTTCACCTGAAAGTGCAGCGTTATCATACCAGCCTGCAAAGTCTGCACCCTCTTTTGTCGGCTCGGAAAGCGTCACGCTTTCGCCTTTGCTGAGGTATTCTGGATTGCCTGTGCTGTTCGTGCCGCCATTTAAAACATAGTCAATAGTGACAAATTTTGCTTCAACAAGCTTTGCCTTTACTGTGCTGTCAGCAGTATAAACTGTGTTCGCATCGACAGCAATGCCGTTCTTGTACCATTTAAGAGCATAACCGCTTTGCACTTTGACAGCAGGATATTTCACCTTGCCGTCCTTATCAGTGCAGGCATAATGCTTGCCGTCGGGGGCTTCAAATGTTATCTTGTGGGAAGACTGCTCCCCAGGACGAGTTAGCCTTGCTTTGCCGTCTGCCATTGTCCACCTGCCGCTGTCTGTCTGCTTTCCGCCAATGGTATTCAGCGAATAAGCTGCAGAGCTTGTAACGTTAGACAAAGCCGTTTTCTTTACCTTGCTGTCAGAAAAGTTGCCATTATACCAGCAACCGGCATATTGCTGTCCATAATAAAAAGCGTCATTATCGATACTGCCCACCATAGCTTTAGCATTTGAACTGCTTGACTTTGCAAGGTCTGAAGCACACTCTGTCAGGGTCAGACCACCTGCTTTGCCCACGATTCCGCCTGCCGAGCTTGTACCCTTTAAAGTTCCACTGAACGTACAGCGTTGAATAGATACCGCATCAAATTCACCAACGATCCCGCCTGCGTACTTACCGCTGACAGTTATTTTCTCAGCACTGAGATCTCTTATCTGCGCTCTGTCCTCAGCATAGCCGAACAGACCTGCATAAGAATTGTTTTGGATAACAGCGTTTTTCAGAACGTGTCCGTTGCCGTCAAAATATCCGCAAAAAGGTTTTGAAGCCGTTCCTACTGCCGATATCTTTGCACCACCGAAGTCGATGTCTTTTTCAAGCACAACACGCTTTCCTGCAAAGCTTTCACCGCCTGATACACGCTTTGCGAAGTTTTTCCAATCCGTCGCTGTCTTTATAACAAGGCTTTGTTCCTTTATCTCTTTCGCCTTTGCCTTTATAAGAAGCTTGGCATTGGTGATATCGTTCTTTGAAGCGTTTTCGTCTGCAATAACTTTCTTGCCGTTGTTGACCTCACGCTCATAACCGCTCTGCTTTTCATACTTTGCCACAAGTGTTTCAAGCTCGCTTTTATCAGACTTATCTATATCATCGGTATAGGCAAATATTATAGGCTGACCAGTATAAGCGTCCTTGTCGGTAACGTCCGTCCAACTGTCGCCGTCATTGGAAATATACGCCTGACCAGGCTTCATGACCCCGTCTGAATAGCCATAAACGGTCACATAACCTGAGCCGTCATCACCGCTGAATGTCATCACGACAGAATATCTTTCGCCCTCGTCAAGCTCAACATCAGGGATATCCACGGTATAGAATCCGTCGCTCTGCACCTTTCCGCTGACCTCACATTCAAGTATCCCCACAGGAGTGCTGTCTGAAACAGAAGTGTAGACCTGCACGGTGTAGTCAGACTTTCCAGTGTAGCCAAGATACATAAAGCCCACTTTGTCAAGAAGCTCGTCTTTTTTTGCTGTAAAAACATCAGCACCGCTCATTTTGTTTTCATTGCTAACATAAAATATAGAATTATCCTTATTAGCAGGATAATGGTAATTATTATCACAGCTTTCAGTGAGGTCGAACGCCACCCAATCGGTCATTTCTGCCTCTTCATAGGATATCCAGTAATAACCGTCCGTGCCACTGGATACTCCCCAAGAGCCTTTCACAAGCCATGCCCCGTTTTTCTTTGGCTGATAGCCTGCAAGGAAATTTGACTTGCTGTAATTATCGTCCCAGCCCACTACGCTTACGGCATGATTTATTCCACTATATTTTGTAGTTTCCGGATCGTAATAGCTTTTGTTATCAAAGGTCATATACAGGTCGTCTGCATAATAGCTCACCATTACTCCGCCAAGCTCTTTTATCTTGTTTTTAATGGCGTTTCGTCCGCCTGTGATAGTGGAAGCGTAATTAAGCTGATATTCGCAAACGCCCTTTTTCTCCTCAGATACGATAGTGGCTTCCGTTCCGTCGGACACGAAAGGCTCATATTCATCATAGCAAAGTCCTCTATGAGCCGCCATTGCAAGGGACGAATCCATCCACGTTCCGCCGCAATCCCATATTGACTCGTCAAATCCGCCGTTAGCATATGTAGAGAGGACAAGGCTCGGCACAGAAAACTGCACGTTTTGATTTTCAAGCCCCTTTTGGATAAGATTGCTCTCTGTGCAGGAAAGTGCCGCAAACGCCCAGCAAGTGCCTGTCTGGAACTGGTTTTTGATAGTCGTCAGCGTATTCTTAGATCTGGGGTCATATTTCGCAGGCAGCGAAGCCGTTGCCTTCTGTGCATAAGCTGAACCACCGTCGTCCGTATCGGCCAAATCTTCATCAGCGATCTCCGATTTTTCCAGACCTTCCTTTTCGTAGCCATAACCATTATCAGTAAAAATTATCCTGCCCATCTTGAATTTCGGGCTGTCATTATCTCCGCCATGCTCCATATCCGCAAAAGCTGCGCAAGGAAACTGCACTGACAATATCGCCGCTGTCAAAATGGCGGCACATTTATAGATCACCTTCATAAAGATCTCCTTTGGTATGATATTAGCATAGTCCAAACTGCTGACTACAGTGGTGACAGGCTATGCTTATTTTGATATAATAAGAAGGTAATGGACTGACGGTCACCCCCTTAGAACTAAGCGTTCGTAATAGAAAGTGTCAGCCGCCTTCTTGTTATAAAATTCGATTAAGCAGGTTGTACCTGCTGTGTTTACAGCAGCGTTCGCATCACTAACCAAAATGAATTTTAATAAGCTCCTGAGCGGAAACATTACAAAATATCAGAAAGAAGGATTTATCATGATTAGTGTAGGAATTGATGTATCAAAAGGAAAAAGTACTGTTTGCATTATGAAACCTTGCGGCGAAATACTTGAATCACCCTTTGACATTGGTCACACTGCCGATGAACTGGATTCTCTTATTTCTCTCATCAAATCATTCGATGAAGAAACCCGTGTTGTTATGGAAGATACAGGTCACTATCATCTTCCTGTTGCGACCTATTTATCTTCTCACAACATTTTTGTATGCTGTGTAAATGCCTTGCGTATGAAGAAGTTCTGCTCGCAAAGCATAAGACGAGCAAAAACCGATAAAATTGATTCGATTAAAATCGCATCTTTCGGTATTACATACTGGAACGAGCTTGTTAAGGCTTATCCCTCTAATGTTATATACGATGAACTTAAATTTCTTGCACGTCAGTATTATCAGGTTACAGGTATGCTTGTTAAATCAAAAGTGAACTTCTCCAATCTTCTTGACCAAGTTATGCCCAAAATCAATGATGTTCTTTCAAATCAAGGTGAAAATCACAAGCTGACCGAGTTTGTCAGTCGATATATTCATTTTCAGAATATTCTCGATATGGGAGAAATGAAATTTACATCTGATTACTGCAAATGGGCAAAGAAAAAGGGATACCGCTTAAACGAGCGTAAGGCAGCGGAAATCCTTGCCCTTGCTCAAAACGGTATCCCTACGCTTCCTAACTCCCAATCCGTCAAAATTGCCGTTAGTGAAGCCGTCAAGCTGATCCACTCAATAGAGGAATCACGCAATACCATTTTAGCACAAATGCAGGATCTTTGCAACACCTTGCCTGAATATTCTGTTGTCAAGGAAATGGATTGTATCGGAGATACACTTGCTCCACGTATCATTGCTGAAATTGGCGATGTACGCAGATTCAAAAACAAGCACTCTCTCATTGCCTATGCAGGCATTGACGCTCCGCCTTATCAGTCGGGTGCATTCCACGCTTCTGAGCGTCATATATCCAAGCGTGGAAACAGTTATCTGCGAAAAACAGGCTACGAGATCATGCAGTCCTTAATCAAACACAAACCTGCCGACAATGCTGTCTATGACTTTATTCAGAAGAAACGCAGCGAAGGGAAATGCGGCAAAGAAGCAATGATTGCGGGGCTTAACAAATTCCTTCGAGTTTACTACGGCAAGGTTATGGAGTTTTACTCCGAACATTAATTGTAGTCTCAGGTACATACTCATCGGGCGTTTGAATACTTCCTTCAAACGTCAGCTTTGCTATATCGTTTTTTCCTTTGCTTCTTTTCTCAACTTTGTTCATTTTGCCTATTGATTTTTCTTAGCAGGTTTCTGCTCTTAGATTATTTAGCTGCACAAAGTTTCTTTTGGTTACTATTTTAATGATTACTTTTTTATCTCTTTCTCCCCACCGATATAATATTTTTCTTAGTAAGCACAAGTAGCACAACTCCAAGCAAAAGTATCAGCGGCCAAGTAAGATACGGTCTTTTATCATTATCAATATCGGTCACGACCTTATCAGGCTCACCGTTTTTATCTGTGTTGTAATACACGTTCACTTTTTCGTTCTGACTCACATAATATGTGCCTGTGAAGATCTCTCTTGTGTACTCCTTGCCGCCAACATCAAAAGCGACAGTTATGTAATATGTTTCAGCTTTGTTGCTTGCCTTTTTGTTATGTCCCCAAGTTTTCAACTCATGATCTATCCACTTCACATAGCCTGTGGTTTTCTCAGCACTTGACATGAAAACCCTGTTTGAAACATACTTGCTGAGATTATAGATAGTAGAGAAACCACCCATAAGAATAAAAACGATACTCAGAGCGATAAGCCCTGCATTTTGCTTTTTCATTTGATATACCCCCTGAACAGAAATGTTGTGTTAATATGAATTTATTATATCATATGAGAACATGGAAAGTCAATAAGCCTATCCCACCTTTCCATAAGTCTTATGGACATATTTATTAGTACGGTTTTGATCGTTGAGGTAAGCCGCTATTTTTTTTCTGCTGTAAGGACTTTTTTATAAGATCATGTTGAAACTTTATTTTCTTCATTTTTTGAACAATTCTTGACTTTGTTGCAAATCTGTGTTATACTAATCGTAAACGAACGGTCGGTACGCATAAAAGGAGCGAAGCAACATGAAAACAACTGAGCAACAGCACAATGAGCGGAAACGTGAACTAATGGAAAAGTGCTTCGAGTGCTATTCGGAAAACGGGCTCACAGGCACAGGAATTAAAGCACTGGCCGATGCGTGCGGATGCACGAAAGCAAATTTGTATTCGTATTTTAAAAACCTTGATGAACTTATCATTGAGTCAACGGCATACTGTATGGAAAAGGTTGAGGATGACTTTATGGAGATGGCACCCACCGACCCCGAGGATGTTGTCCGTTTTGTGAAGGAGGTCCCGTATTGGACAGCAAAAAAGCACGGAAAAAAATATCGCCTGATGTATCAGATATATACGCACCCGAAGTATATCGAGCACGGCAAGAAATTCTTTGAGGGCGTGAACGAACGCTATACCGAGTACGCCAAGCGGCTTGAGCCGAAGATCGGCATTCCATATACGGTCATCACGCCGCTGATCTTTATATTCGTCCGCGCCTGCGTTCATTATGCGATGTTTGAGGATGAATATTATCTGAAAACCCAGATGGAGGTCTTAAAACAGGGGGTCGCCCTGTTTGTGGATAAGTACAAAGCAAACCAAGCATAAGCCTATCGACCGCCGCTCATTTACGGCGTGGGCAGCGGTGCAAAGCTCCGCCGTGATAAACAATTCCGAACGGAGGAAAAAAGATGAAAACAGAAAAAAAACTACTCACAGGTACACTTTTGGCGCTTTGCACCGCTCTTTTGGTGCTTTGCAGCGTGCTTGCAATAGGATGGAGCAAGGCGGCAAAAACAGGCGACGCACTGCCGGAGGTGCGAAACAACGGCACGGCGATTCAGTGGAAATACAGCGACGAAGCCGACTGGCACGACCTTGTGGCGCTTACTGAGCTGCGGGGCGCTGCCGGAGAAAACGGAACAGACGGTAAAAACGGTAAAGACGGCTCTGACGGCAAGAACGGAATAAACGGTACAAACGGAAAAGACGGCATTAACGGCTCCGACGGCAAGGACGGCATTAACGGAGTTGACGGTAAAGACGGCATTAATGCCAAAAGCATAGAGGTGCAGCGAGCTGAAATCCACATACAGTGGCGTTACGAGGGCGATGAGTGGCAGGACCTTGTGGCGATAGCCGACATCACAGGTCCCACCGGGCAGAAAGGTGCAGACGGAGCAAACGGAAAGACACCGGAGTTCCGTGTAAGCGAAAACACCCTGCAGTGGCGCTATGTCGGCGATGAAATATGGCTGAACCTGTACGATCTTTCGGTTTTGAAAGGTCTTGACGGCAAGGATGGTATAAACGGAAAAGACGGAGCCGACGGCAAGGACGGAACAAACGGACAAAACGGCTCTGACGGTGTGGACGGAAACACCCCGTTTATCGGCGAGAACGGCAACTGGTGGATTGGAGAAACCGACACCGGCGTAAAAGCCGCAGGCATTGACGGCACAGACGGTGTTGACGGCGACAAGGGCGATAAGGGCGACCCCGGCGAAAAAGGAGATAAAGGCGACAAGGGAGATAAAGGTGACAAGGGCGACCCCGGTCAGAACGGCGCCTGCTCCGGATATTTTTATGCAGAAACAAGAATTCCGAGAGTATTTCTCAATAACGGCAACGCAGCTTTAAGCGTCTATGAAAAGGTAAACAGCGGAGACCTGATATCCACTTATCTTGATAAGATTACGCTCAAAAAAGGTCATGTTTACAGCGTCACCATAAGCGGCTCTCTCCAGGTGGTATCAAACGAGTCCAACAACAGCGGTAATTACTCCATCCAGATGACAGACGGCTATGACGACGACCTTTGCCGTGAGGTTACACGCATAAAACGTGACGGCGAAAAAATAGCGCAGACAAACGACCAACATTCCTTTAATTTCACCAGAATTTACGACGCCTCGGACGAGGATATAACGCTGTACTTCATGTTTGAACAGTCGGCATACAATACCCGTCTCGAGAGCTTCAAAGGCACAATCACAATAACCGCTCTTGATTAAGTTTACATAACGGAGGTAGTAAGAAATGAAAAAACGAATACTCAGTATCCTGCTCACCCTATGTATGCTGTTCTGCCTTGTGCCGACAGGCGTATTTGCCGAGGATAATATGGCAGCGAGTGGGACGGCGGAAGTTTCCACAGCGGCGGAACTGGTTTCAGCAATCAGATAAGCTTCATACGGAACAGTCAAACTGACGTCAGACATTACCATTTACACCACATTAGTGGTCAACCGCACCGTCACCCTTGATCTCAACGGTTATGTGCTGAAATACGGCAGCAGCAGTGCAGGGCATGTAATCACTGTGTCCAGTGGTATTTTGACAATTGAAAACAGTGACTATACAAAATCACACAATTTCCAAAAGAAGTATAATTTATATGTAAATGATTTTTTTTGAATTTTGCTCCGTTTAAAATCATACTAATTTTAGCTTTTGATTTTTTTCATTCCAAAAACCGCCCCATTTCGTTCTATAAATTACCTCTTATAATCAAATCATGCAGACATATAATATTATTGCAAACCCGAAAAACAAATGAAAAGGAGATACGAAAATGAAAGGTATCACAACTCAGGAAGGCAGAGAAACACTCAACAAGTTCAAGATGGAAGCAGCTAACGAAGTTGGCGTAAACCTCAAGCAGGGCTACAACGGCGATCTTACAGCTCGTGAGGTCGGCTCTGTAGGCGGTCAGATGGTCAAAATAATTAGTCCTGAACAACAATGGATATTTACCCGAAACAGCGTAAGAAACACAGGTCATTGCATTGAGATTACATATGCCGTTAGACTGTCAGTATAGGAGCAGCACAACGATATATTTTCTTATCAAAACATCGCATTTGTAAAAACAAATGCGATGTTTTAATGTTTATTCGTTCAATATGTTAACCCAATCATCTGGAAATCCCATAAGTTTTTTATCAACGTGAGGGTACTTGTGAAAAAGTTTATCTAGTTTGTCCACAAACGCTGTCCAATGTTGATCATTAGTTATTAGATGTTTTATGCAAAGAAGAGTTGCAAATACACGGATACTGCTTATCCCCTTTTCTGTATATTGCTTATATAGCTTTGGCGTTTTAGCAAGATTAACATTATACAAACGTCCATAGTGTGCACAAATATTCCGCACAAAAGCAATGTGTTCGACCCAGCTTTCAAGATAAGTATATCCCACGCCATACAACGTTGCAACGGCTTTTTTGTCCTGAGGTTTCATATTTTTATAAAACTTTGAGAGCGTACCGAAACTGAACAGCTCCACCAAAGCGTAAAACGGAATTTTGCCGTCAGTATAATTATTTTTGAAATTCTTAACAAAAGGGACTTTGCTATTTCTGGATATTTCCTTTTTTATCTCACAAAGAAAATCATAGTGATAGCCAGGATCATTAAAATTATCCGGATCTTCATATCCTAGTACACCATAAATATGTGAGAAATGATTAGCTACCCTACACCTGAGATTAACTTCGATTTGCTCTATCCAAGTAAATAAGAGTTGCCTGAAGTTGGCGTTAAACAGGTATAACTCAACGATTTGTTCAAAGGATATAGAACCATCAAAATTTTTATTTTTACCTTTTAGTCCAAGGCCATATGCTTTTATCAAGCGGAAATATGAAATATCATTAAGAATTCGACGTGCATATTCTTCATTGACAATTCTCAACCCAAGCATTTTCAAGTTCTCGATTTGTTGATCAACATTCATTGATGGTTGCTGTTCTTTAAGCTGCATAAAAAAGTCCCCTAATAATTAAACGACCCGACGTGGTACGCATTGCTAAGAGGCGTGTCGGGTTCTGTTAATACTATTATATGCGATTTTTTCTAAAAAGTCAATGGTAAATATATCTAGATAGATGTCATGAAAATGAAATTATGTTATTCTTAAGTGCTATCACTCTTTATTATTTTTTATATTAAAGATAGAGTACAGGAATCATTGCATTGTCGAAAATATTAAATAATTGTAAAATCATCACATCATAACTTGACTTGCATTTTAGACAAGTGTATAATATCGTTATAGACAAACGTCTAATACGGAGGTGTGTAATGATAAACCAAATAAAAAAACTTCCAGATGCGGAATTTGAGATAATGAAAACTATTTGGAGTATGAGCGAACCTGTCACAAGTTCTCAGATAGCAGAAAAAATGAGCGACCATAATTGGAAATTACCAACTCTCATATCATTTCTTAAACGCCTTATTGAAAAAGGATTTTTAAGAACGGAGAAAACAGGTAAGGAGCGTCAGTATTATTCGCTGGTATCCCAATCGGATTATCTTAAATTTGAAACAGAAAATTTCTTTGGCTCGGTCCATAACAACTCACTTTCAAGCCTTGTTACAAATCTATACGAAACTGATAAGCTAAGCAGTCAGGATATTGATGAGCTGATACGTTTTCTTGAAGAAGTAAAGGACAGAAATAATGATAAATAATTTATTTACATATTTTATACGGAGCAATGTACTGATAGTGTGCCTGTATCTTTGCTGTAAAATATTTTTAGCTGTAGGCAAAAAGCGTCAAAAATTACCATTCTACAAGGTATGTTCAGCGTTGTCATTGCTGATAATATTCCCCTTAGACCTGACCACTCTTATTCCTCACCAGGCTGTCACCGCTGACGTAGTTCAGAATATTTCCGTACAAAAATACATTTTTACAGAAACGCAGCATATTCCAGCTGTCAAGAAGATAATGCCTTTTCTTGTTGCGATCTGGTGTATTGGTGTAGCTTTCAACAGCTTTGTTTGCATTTACAAGTACCTTGCCTTAAAGCGCTTTGTTGACCGCTGGGCAACAAAAAATGGTGTATACAAATGCGGCAATAAAAGCCTGAAAGTAAAAAAGTGCCCAGGCATTTCAAGCCCTATGCTTATGGGCGTGTTCGCCCCTGTAATAATTCTTCCTGACAATATCGCAGCTGATAATTATGATGTGGTATGTATGCACGAAAAATTTCACTATCTTAATCACGATATATTCATAAGGATAGTAATGCAGGTCGTTTGTATAATCAATTGGTTTGATCCGCTTGCATACAAGCTTTCACGCAGTATGAATTTGCTGTCTGAGATAGCTTGCGACGAAAAAGTTGTCAAGGAGATGAATGATACCGAGAAATATAACTACTGCGGTATGCTGATAAACAGATGTGAAAATGGTAAACAAGATACAGCATTTTCAGCGTGTTTGTATTCACAAAAAGAAAAGGTGAAAACTAGGATAAACGAGATAACTGCCAAGAAAAAGAAGTCATATGCAAATATTATAATACTTGTTGCTATAACTTTGAGCACGCTTATCCTCTGCTCTTTTGTTGACATTAATATCGATGACGAGCTAAGTTCGACCCACACCTTTAACAATGGTGAAATGGTAACAAAAGAGCCTGTTTTCGTGAATGAAGGTCAAAAAATAACTATAAAGATCGAACTTGACCTGTCCTCTGATTATTCAGACAAAGACGGAGAGTATATTGAACTAGGCTACTATCAGGACGGAACAGAACACAGAATTTTCTGTGACAAGACTGCAGGCAACGAGATAAATTTTACCGCTAATAAAGACGGCGACCACACTTTTTATTTAAAAAATTACTCTGCATATAAAATAACCCTTTCGGAGTTTGACGTCAATGTTCAGTAACAAACAAAACCTCCTCTCGTATATTTTATGCGGATATATTCTTGGCTGTTTGTATACCATGCTTATCAGCGACGCCGATCCTATCTCAAAGTATTATGTATCGAACATTTCGCTGCTGCAATTAGTCATTCCCACCATCGCATTTTCAGCAACACTTTGCCTTATAACTGTTTTCAAAAGAGTTAATTTAAATTTGCTTTTGACAGGATTGATATTTGCTTATTCGTTGATATCAATATGGAAAATGACCAATACCACAGCATATTTCGGCTTTGCCTGCATTGCTGTTTTGGCTATAATAATATTTAGGTTTGCTGATATAAAGGAAACTGAAATATTAAAATGCCGAAAAACGGAGATAATTTCAGTTCTGTTGTTCACGGTGATATCAGTAACAATATTGATGATCGGCACCGTATGCAGACTAAAAAGCTATGAATCATCGTGCTTTGATATGGGAATTTTTCTGCAAATGTTTGAATATATGAGTAAAACGGGCAAGCAATACACCACGGTCGAACGAAATGTGCTTATGTCACATTTCAATGTGCATTTCTCACCCTGCTGGTATTTGCTGCTGCCAATATATATGATATTTAGAAACTCGGTTGTTTTAGTCATATTGCAAGTGCTTATCATTGCAAGCGGAGTATTGCCGCTGATAAAAATATGCAGGCTTTACAAGCTCGGCAGAACTGACACCGTTTTGTGCAGCATAATATATCTTTTCTACCCTGCATTTTGCAGTTCTCAGTTTTTTGATATCCACGAGAATATGTTTTTGCCTGCATTTATATTGTGGCTGTATTATTTTATGTGCAAGAAAAATCACATTGGTGAAGTTGCAGCGTGTCTGCTTATACTCTCAGTCAAAGAGGACGCAGGGGTATACATCATTTGCCTAGGTCTGTATTCCTTGTTTTCCAAAAAGAAAAAGACCAGCGGTTTACTTATCACTATAATCGGCATACTTGGCTTTATTGGCACAAATTTATACATAAACATTTTTGGCGAGGGTGTAAAAGTAAACCGATATGACATTTACTTGGCCGAAAACGACAGCGGACTTATTGCGGTGATTTTAAACGTCATAAAGAACCCGGCATATTTTGTGTCAAATCTGATAACAGTAGATAAACTGCTTTTCCTGCTGTTGATGACAGTGCCTTTTATTTTTGTTTGCTTTAAAATAAACAAAGCGTCAGATCTGTTTTTGCTCGTTCCGCTGATAATCGTTAACCTCAGCACAGACTACACATATCAATATAATGTAGATTACCAATACGTTTTCGGAAGCGGAGCAATGCTTTTCTGTGCTTTTGTTAAAGAGGTATCAACATTAAAGCAGAAACGAAAGGTATTACTTATATCCGCAATGTCAGCGGTCATACTTTTCTCGGTTACAGTTAGTGATAAAATACAGTTATACACCGAACGATATGAAAACACCGCACTTATAACGCAGACTAACGAATTTATCGACACCATAGACAAAACCGTCTGCATATATGCAGACACATATATAATACCGTCGCTTTACAAATTTGATAATGTATATCTTTTGGATAATGCTGATGTTTCAAAAGCTGAAATAATACTTCTTGACAACCGCAAAAATGATTATCAAGGAAAGCTTGAGAAATACAAAAAGACTTTTTCCATTTGTGAAGTTCACGGGATGGTTACTGTATTATTAAATTATTAAATTAAGAATATTATTAAGGCCTAATAATATATAATTTTTTTAGAAAGGAGGTTGTTTTGCAATGAAAAAAATTGTTTCCCTATTGCTTTCTCTGTGTATGATTTTTAGCTTTGCTACAATTTGTTACGCAGATGATGAAACAGTTATTCCACCTGTCAGCAATGAAATGATTATCAATCCATACTTAAGAAGTACTGCAACATTTGGTTCTTGTAAAATTGACCAAGGAGTCACAATGGGCTTTGCTTCTGGTGATAATGGATGGGCAATTGCCGCTAATACTACAGTTACACTTAAATTTTATATGAAAACTAAAGAATCTAATGTAAACTGTGGTTATTATCAGGGTTCAACATATGTTCAAAAATCACATACCGTTAAAGCGAATGCAAGCGGTGATGGGTATATTTATACTTGCACAATGAAAATAACCAAAGGCGGAAATTACAAATTCTTCATTTCAAATATGACTGCCAAAACCATAACGGTTACAAAAACAACCGTTTCATTTTAAAGGTTGACCATTTAAAAGCTCAAATAAAATTTGAGTTGCAACTATGACACATAACATCAGTCGCAAGAAGCCCCAAAGGGTAACTTGCGACTGAACTTTTATTAAGGCAAAAGTTCTCTAAAAATTCGTTTCTGTTAAATTAATAACGTTTTGACATAGGGGGTATCTCACAGTGCGACGGCGAAAACGCACATCTTACCCCCGTGTCAAAATCAAATCTCCTGTGCAAAACAATGAAAATGGACCATGACTATTGACAAACGTATTAAAATGCGATACCATAAGAATGGAGAATAATATAAGCTCGTAAAGATTTTAAAAGTCTTTGCGAGCTTTTTGTTTTGAATATAAATTTCGCTATGTTCAGTGACAATAACAGAAACTTGAAAATAGAATAGGAGGACTGATAACTTGAAACAATTTAACTCAAAATCCTGCGAAGAAATAATGACAACTGTGTACAAGCCAATAGAGTTCGTTATAGACGGCTTGCTTGCACAAGGTCTGTATATCTTAGCAGGAGCACCAAAGGTCGGAAAGTCTTGGCTGGCACTGGATATGTGCCTGT
>ENA-OPBE01000341-OPBE01000341.1-human-gut-metagenome-genome-assembly--contig:-NODE-341-length-46446-cov-4.647194_pt1 | contig 46446 bp, 43 predicted proteins | sample MGYA00241066_ERZ501448 | MGnify/ENA primary metagenome ERZ501448 (study PRJEB25962, sample SAMEA2042585) | human gut metagenome | biome: human gut; feature: human-associated habitat; material: faeces...
GCAACCCTGCTTTACTGGTTGTCCTTATGCTTGTCAGCGGTAGTGCAGCCATTGGTACAGCCGTTGTTGGCAGCAAGAAAAAGCACAACAGATAACTGAACAGCCCCCTCGCTCCATCTTCCGGGCAAAGCAAAAGCGCTGCAGCGATGTGGCGCTTTTCTATTGCCACAAAGCAGCAAATAGCGGGTTTCCCCACCATAAGCGATAAGTTATATTCCCCACCATCGTAAAGCCCCTCATACAATGACAATTTGAAAGTCACTCTGGGTATCCAGTAATACTCCACAAAATGAAAAAGCGCTCACCGTGAAAGGTGGGCGCTTTTCTCTTTCTTAATCAGTACTTATAAAAGGTATATCACACCAGCATATCGAACAGTCCAATCATCAGAGGCATCGTCATGATGGAAAGCAGCGTACTCAGAACATACAATGCACTTGAGTGCGCCGCATCACGATTGTAGAGTTGCGCCATTGAGGTGACTGTCGCACAAGACGGCGTAATAGCCGATAGATAGACTGTCATTAAAATTGCTTTACCATCTGCAATCCAGCCAGATGCGTGGAACACGCGAAGTAGCAGCAGAACAATGATAGGAACTACAATCAGACGAAGTGCAACGGGAAGATAGTTGCGCGGTGTACAGAAGACTTTCTTTAACGGCACTTCTGCAATCGCCATACCGGCCAGTAGCATACCCATAGGTCCTATCATAGCACCTACGCTGCTGAGCGTACTCACGATAGGTGTAGGCAGCGAGATATGCAGAAGGTACAAGAGAGCACCGGCGACAATCGCAATCAGGTTGACATTGGTCAGAATCTTCTTCCATTCGAGTTTTGCGCCTTCTTGCAGGCAGGCACTTGCGTGCGTCCAGAGAAGAATCAGCTGAACAATGACGAAAGCGCAGGAATACACGACATATTCCTCGCCGAGCAAAGCCTGAACTAGAGGGATGACGAGCGCAGCTGCATTGCTGTATATGATGTTGACCTGCTCCACGACATCCAATCTGAGTGGTTTCTTAAAGATGGCATTGAGGACCAGAAACACGACATGCATTCCGACCGCTATGCCCATCGAGTACAAGAGTCCTGTGCGAATCTGCGGCGTATCATCGATTTGAAATGCGTTGAGAACAACGCACGGCATGACCAGATACACGAAAACCACGGATAAAACCTTGCTGTCTGAGGCTTTCAGAAGCCCTGCCTTGACGACTACATAGCCCATCAGAAGAACGATAAACAGCTGGGCTATCTGCTGCATGAGCAATATACTGACTTCCATAATAATCCCTTCCTTCGATTCAGAATAGCGTACTCCTTTCTCTGGAAAGAGTCAATATGCAACATGACGGAAGTTTTTAGCAAATGGCGAAAATCAACAGTTTGTGGCGAAGGTTGGGAGATGTCCATATGTACTGGATACTATGCACAGTTACAGGATGTTGCATTTATGCAAACGGTAGAACTTGATAGAGAAGTTGTAAAATCTATAAAAATCAATGTAAACGCGATATTTTCTTTGATATAATATAGTTAAGAAGCTACCCCCTAAAGCGAAGGAGGTTTACTATGAAAAGGAGAATTAGTACAGCGAAAAGAATTGTTGCTGTAGCTTTAGCTGCTACGGTTGCGGTTTCTTTGACCGGCTGCAAAAAGAGGAAAAACAACACCAATACGGCAAGCTCGGATGTGACCACGAGCCAAAGTCAGGCTGCGGTTCCGGAAACACCGGAAGTAACTGCCACACCTGCACCGACGGCTACGCCTGCACCGACCGCCGCGCCCGCTGAGAACACTGATAAGAAGGACAACACCATCAGCGAGCCGACTAAGACGGAGAAGCCGAGCACCGGCACTTCGATTTCAGGTGGAACGACAAAACCGGCAGCGACAAAAACACCGGCACCTGCTCCGGCAGTTACTCCGGCTCCTACCGCAAAGCCTCAGGTAAAATACACCTTCACGGTTCGCCGTCATGAGGCGACCTGCACCACGCAGGGCTACGATGAGCACATCTGCCATGAGTGGGGCGGCATGAACTACAATGACCGCTTTGTTCCGGCAAAGGGACACAGCTGGGATGGCGGTACAGTCACGAAGGCTGCTACTTATACCGAGACCGGTATCAAGACCTTCAAGTGCAAGGAATGCGATGAGACGCGCACAGAGGAAATCCCGTCTCTCAACAAGACCTATCATATCAAAAGCGTTGTTGCTCCGACCTGCACCGCTGAGGGCTATACCATCTACGAGTGCAACGAGGTCCCCGGTCTGACCTATAAGGGCGATTACAAGGCAAAACTGCCACACGCCTACGATGCCGGTAAGGTCACAAAGCCCGCTACCATCTATGAGAAGGGGACGAAGACCTTTACCTGCACTTCCTGCGGTACTACATACACGGAAGATATCCCGGTAGTCGAGAAGACCTGGCATAAGGGCAATTCGGTAGCGCCTACCTGCACAGAAAAGGGCTATACCATCTACATCTGCGACCAGGATTCCGCTCTGACCGAAAAACGCGATTATACGAATGCACTGGGGCATGCTTGGAACGCCGGTACAGTTACAACGGCAGCAACCTGTACGACAGCTGGTGTTAAGACCTATACCTGCACCCGTAATGGCTGCAATGAGACTAAGACCGAGGAAATCCCAGCACTGGGTCATAAGTGGGATGATGGCACTGTAACGACGCCCGCCACCTGTGAGGGTGTCGGCGAGAAGACCTACAAGTGCCAGAATACCGGCTGCGCAGAGACTAAGACCGAGGAAATCCCAGCACTGGGCCATAAGTACGATGACGGTGTTGTCACCAAGGCTGCTACCTGCACCGAGGATGGTGTTAAGACCTTCACCTGCCTGAATAATGGGAACCACACCTACACGGAACCTGTTCCAGCGACTGGACACGCTTGGGGCGAAGGCATTGTAACGAAGGAACCGACCTACGAAGAAGACGGTGAGCGCACCTACACCTGCCAGAATGACAAGACCCATGTACATACGGAAGTGATTCCTGCATTGGGCTATACCTTCACGGAAACAATCGTGCCTCCTACTTGCACCGAGGACGGTTATACGCTGCACACCTGCAATGAGAATCCCGCAAAGACCTATCAGGATACGCTTGTTGCTGCGCTGGGCCATCAGTATAAGGAAGTCACTACTCCCGCTACCTGTGGCGCTCCTGGCAGCGTAGACAATGTCTGTGAGCGCTGCAACGATAAGCAGCATGGGAGTGACCTTCCTGCCACTGGTGAGCATCAGTGGGATGAAGGCGTTGTAACGAAGGAGCCGACCACTACCGAGACCGGCATCAAGACCTTCACCTGCAAGGTATGCCAAGCAACAAAGACCGAAGATATCGTCAAGGTACATACCCATGATTACACGCGCCTTGGCGAAATCGTCAAGGAGTCTTCTTGTGAGACCGAGGGCGAGCGTTGGGTGTACTGCAACTACGAGGGTTGCAACGAAAGAGTTCTGAAGCCTATGCCCGCTATCGGCAGCCACGACTGGGACTTTGCAAATGCCGAGTGTCTGAAAAAGGCTACCTGCACCGAGCAGGGCACTACGCTGATGCACTGCAAGCGTGACGCTTCTCATACCATGCCTTACTCCTACGGTGGCACGGGTCATGTCTGGGACGAAGGCACTATCACCACGCAGCCTACCTATGATGAGTATGGCGTCAGGACGCTGCATTGCAAGAACTGTGACGCTACTACGACCGAAAAGGTTTTCCCCACGAAGTACACCTTCACAGTGACCGTTGTACCGCCGACTTGCACCGAGGATGGCTACACGATGCACAAGTGCAAAGAGGATGACAGCCTCTCCTACAAGGACAACATTGTACACTCCACCGGTCATCATGCCGCCATTCGTGTCATTGAGCCCACCTGCAAGGAAGAGGGCGCACCGAAATCTACTGCACCGTCTGCAATGAAGTGAGTGCCGTTCTCTCCACCACGCCAAAGAAAGACCACACTTGGGATAACGGTGTCGTAACTACTGAACCCACGGCTGAAAAAGATGGCGTCAAGACCTATACCTGCACAGTTTGCAATGAAACGAAGACTGAGACCACCCCGCGTCTGAACGGCAGCGGCAAGTAAGCTGTGAGCCTTTCAAAAGGCACAAGAAACACAAAAAGGAGCGTCTGCTTTGGCGGACGCTCCTTTTGCTGTGACTGAAAAAATGCATAAGTGCTCTTGAAAATCTTTTTGACATTGTTTGTCGCACTTGGTAGAATGATGACAGAAAAGAAAGAATGCAAATCCCATGGGGAAGGTTCTGATATGCTGCAGATTGCTATTATCGAAGACGAAGCAGATTTGGCTCAGCAGACAAAAGTTAATGCTGTTCGCTATCTTAACGAGCAAGGACTCGAAGGCAATATCGCGGTGTTTAACGATGACATGGATATTGCTGATAACTACAAACCTATATGGGATATTATCAAACACTCCGAAGCCGTAGTCGGTAGAGCGGTAAATATCTGTGAACAGGGAATACAGCTCCGGACGGGGCGGAGCTTGCTTGATGTACTTGGATAAGACCGATACGCGAAAGCTGTCTTCCAAAGAAAAGATGTAGGTACGGATAAACGCCGCGTTGTTGGTGGTCAGTCTCTTGGCTGTATCGAGAATGTGCTGCTGGAACTGTTCATCATTCAAGTTGCCGACCGGCAAGCGATGGTCGCCATAAATTTGCAGACTGAGTACGATTGGCACAACGGAGTTGTCAGGTTCACAGTAATATAAGGAAGACAGTCGATTGAATCCTACATAAATATGGTCGATAGACAAGAGGGGATACCGTTCAGAAAACTCATCGGCTGTCATTCCGACACCATAACCAGAATCACTGTATCTCTTGATGTCCTTATAAATGATGAGAAATTGTTCTCGTGAAGAAAGATTTAATCTGGAAGATTGATTAGAAGATTTGAGTAAAATATCTCGAGTAAAAGTTTGCATATAAGATTTGCGTATAGAATGGACTTACTTGCGTCGATATGGTATAATAACATCAAAATGACCCCGAAAGGAAAGCAATTCTATGGCTAAGAAGAATACGAAACGCGGGTTCACACTTGTCGAACTTATTGTTGTACTGGTGATTCTGGCAATTCTTGCGGCACTGCTGATTCCGGCATTGACCGGGTACATTGACAAAGCCAAAAAGAGTCAGGTTGTAGCGGAGACCCGGATGCTGACGCAGGCTGTGCAGACGGAGATGTCTACGCTATACGGGTCAAATGAATATGCAGAGCAGGTAAGCAAGAACAAAAATACATTCACAGTAGCAGCAAAAGATGGTACTGCCGTACCAACAACAAACGCAAGCCAACAAACCCTCACAGACCTTGACAAGCGCTACACAGCTATCGTAAATCTTTCTGAGGTTCCGAGTCTTGTAAAAGACACGGGCTCTTTCTTTGCAGTCTCCGACTTATCTGGCAAACTCCGTTGGGTAGTTTATGACGATGGGAAGGGTTATTACGGAGTCTATTGTCAAGCGGATGGTGCAGTTACCGGCTACACAAAAGACGAACTGAAGACGTACGATCATTACAATAAATATAAAGGAAAAATTGTCTGCTGTGAATTTTCTGATGACTCAAGGTCGCCGGGACAACTCTGGTCTCCGGCCAATGTTTATCCTACACTTGGATTAGGTGATTACAACAAAGATAATGGGTGGGGCTAATCCAACGCATACATAAAGCAAATCCCTCAGAGCAAGTTACTCTGGGGGATTTTCTCTTGGCAAAATATTAGAATGTCAATCGCATCTGATGCCACGCCACATTCCCATGCGTGGACTTGCCGGTCACGCCCTCGTCCACAAATCCGAACTTGGCATAGTAGGGAACAAGCCGGTCCTTGCAGGTCAGGACAAGACCCTTACGGCCCTGTTCCTTCGCGTCAGCAATAGCCTTGCGAAGCAACTCACCCACATACCCATGCTGGCGATATGCAGGCAGCGTATTGACACCGAAAATCATCTGCCATGTACCGTTTTCGTTGTGCATGGCGGCGTTCTCGTACATCTCATCAGTCAAGTCGGCGTCATCGGTCACGAACCCGTCCACGAAGGAGATGAGTTTGTCACCATCATACATCAGCCAGAAATGGTTTCCGTAATAGGCGACTCTCTCGGCAAACTCGGCGGCAGTAGCAGCCTCGGCGGGCGGAAAACACTCGGCTTCAACGGCAGATAATGCGGGAACATCATCAGGAACAGCGTATCGTATCGTCATGGTCGGTGCTGTACCTCACAGAGATTTTCCGAGATTATAAGCATCCAGCAAAATCTCAGTATGGTTCCTAGCATCTCCTGGCTCGGCAATGCCTTTGCCAAACACATAACCTTTGAGCTCGGCCATCTCGAAGCAATCGACCCAACCCTGCAAACCGTTGTAGGCTTTGTCGATGGCATGCGCATCGTCATCTGCGGCGGTGGCAAGCATGTAAATGTCACGGAACTTGTAGTCGGACTCGTACAGAGGATTCAAACGGTCGAGCAGCGTTTTCATTTGCCCGCACATCTCGTAATAATAGATAGGCGTGGCGAAGATGATGACCTCGGCTTCCTTGACCTTTGCCATGATTTCGGCTACATCATCCTTCAAAACGCAGTGACCGGTTTTCTGGCAGGTCATGCAGCCGATGCAGAACCGAATATCTTTGCCGCGCAGGGACACGAACTCAACCTCGTGCCCCGCATCCTTCGCGCCGCGCTCGCATTCCTTTGCCAAAATCTCCGAATTGCTGTTTCCGCGCAGGCTGGTGGAAACTACAAGAACCTTCTTTACCATAGTATTAACGCTCCTTTTTGCTCTGATTTTGCTCATTAAACGCAGAAAATCTGCCGCGCCAGCATCGAGCCGCTGTTCGTCTGCATGATCTTGTTGATGAACCCCTTGATATTTTCTTTGCTGTACTCACTCTCGACGGCGTTCACGATGTAATCGGCCTCAATGAGGATTTGGTAGTCGATGCCGTCAATATCTGTCAGGGTATGGTGATGGCTGACCAGATACGCAACGCGGTCCACCTGCGCCGGAGTCAGGCCAGTATCATGCAGAAATTCGAGAACCAGAGGCCCGCCTTCGAGTTCCTGATGTTTGCCGTCAGCGCTGCCGTATTTCTTTCGGCAGAGAGGGCAGGCAATGTCATGCGTGATAGCGGCAACTTCCAGTATGTACTGCGTCTCGGCATCAATATGTTCGAGCTCGCCGATGGTCTTGGCGAATGTCCATACGCGAACAAGATGGTCGATGTCGTGGATGTTACCGTTAGAATAGCAAATCATCTTCTCTAAAATTTCCGCAATAGTCATGCCTCATACCCTCCAATACTCTCAAAATTGCCGTTTGTCTTAGTCCGGAAAAACCTTGCCGAGTGCAAGCACCGCATTGCGTACACACTCAGGACAAGGGCAGAGCGGTTTGCCGGTTCCGACACCTTTCAAGTCCTTGCAGATAGTAGCGCCGCATTTCGCCTCAAACTTCTGCAGGAGTTCTTTAGAAATCCGAGGCGTTGCTTTGCCATCGGTCAGTATACCCGCCACCATCACAGCGCCAATAAGAGCGCCGCAGGTGCTCTCCATGCAGCCCATACCGGCAGCATACCCCGCCGTCAGCTTCATGAGGGTATCCTCACCGACAGGCAGCTTGTCCTGAAATACTTTGACAACCGACTGCGAGCAGTTGCACTTGCCGGTGGCTTTCAGCTCATACGCAGCTGCTGCGCGTTCCTCAATACTTTGCATATTATCACTTCCTGTTTTCTTTCTATTATAGCACGGAGAGGCGTCATTGAGAACGCCTCCTCTTTTGATGTGAACAGCCTTTTAGGGCATAAAACACTCGAAAACAGCTAAAAATGCACAAAAAACACATATCTTGCTATTGAACATACAGCGAGATATGCTCGATTTTAATAGATTTGTTGCGATTTTTATAGGAATAGGCGCAAAACCAAGGGCAACATGATGTAACAATTGGTGTTCAGCTAGGAAAACTATGCGCAAAATATGTGCGGTATTAGAGAAGACTTATGTATCTTGCCAGTATGATATTGATATGTTACATTGACACAAAAATGACGATACAGCGCGATTGGGTCTGCGCTGGTTTTTGCCAATATTGCCCTAAGAACGGCAGTTTTTGAATTTTTACTCGGAAACAGCGTGACCGGCTCATTCGGAGCATATATTTATTGCGAATATTGTCGATTTTTGTTGCAGAATTGGTTTTGGTATGATATTATTATTCAGTTGCATGACATTATTTGGTTGTAAGAATAATGCCGAATAAAATTGGAGGAATTATAATGCTTTCTAAGATTCGTGCTCTCAAAGAGAAAAAGGGGTTCACTTTGGTCGAACTCATCGTTGTGCTGGTCATCCTGGCTATCCTGGCTGCACTGCTGGTTCCCGCTCTCACCGGTTACATCGACCGCGCCAACAATGAGAAGATTATCGCTGAGACCCGTCAGGCTGTTATGGCCGCTCAGACGATTGCTTCTGAGGAGTACGCTAACAATGTCAAGGACTTGAGCAAAGACACTTCTGTGAACTCTAACGGTTCTTCCGTTGCTTACTCTGCGGCCATCCAATCTCTTGGCGAAGTGAGCGGCACTATTACTGATGTAACCGTTACGGATGGCAAGGTCACATCTTTGACTTATTCTGGCACTAAGACTTGCACCTATTCCGATGGTTCTTACAGTGTCTCTACTGCAAGCAAGTAATTTTTTACTTGGTTTAACATTTAAAGGCTCTCGCTTTTATGGGTACATAAAAGCGGGGGCTTTTTTTTAGGAGTATTCAAAGTGCTTGAATTCAAATATATAAAAAACAAATACTGGCAAGCGTTTGTTTTATCTTTTATATTGGCCCTACTCTTATTATTACCAATTTCATTAAGAGATGCAATTCAAGGAAATGTGTTTCACTACGCTGGTGATTACAATAGCCAGTCATTGCTGTTTTGGCAGTATGCTAATAAATTCATCAAAAGCGGTGGAACATTCAGTTGGATTACTGAGCTTGGCAGCGGTTTTGTAAATAGCTATTCATATTATATGCTTGGCAGCCCATTTTTTTGGGCATCTTTATGGGTTCCAGCAAAATGGATGCCGTGGGCAATGGTTCCGCTATTTTGTTTTAAATTTGCCGTAGCAGGGGCGGGGGGCTACCTTTGGTCCAAGCGTTGGGTTAAAAACCTACAGTATGCTTTGCTGGCTGGTATACTATATGCTTTTTGTGGGTATAACATTTATAGTATATTTTATGACAGCTTCATAGATGTCACAGCGCTATTTCCATATATGCTTGCAGCATTAGATGATGCGATAATTGATAACAAAAAAGCTCGGTTTCCAATCTGGGTTGCTTTATGTTTGTTGGTAAATTACTACTTTTTTATTGGCGAAGCCATCTTTCTTATTATTTATTTTGTGTGCATGTTAATAGGAAAGAATTACAAATTGAATGTAGCTCTCTTCGGAAGAATGGCGATTGAGACAATCCTTGGTATAGCAATAGGCTCAATACTCCTCATTCCGGCAATACTTAGTCTCTCTCAAAATCCAAGAACATCCGCATTTTTGAATGACTATGAGTTTATTACTTATAATGAGCCTCAAAAATATATGGCAATCCTAGCGAGCATGTTTATAATGCCGGATGCGCCATATCAGAACACACTATTTAGTAATTCCGGAACGCAATGGCAGAATGTGTGTGCATACTTGCCCGTTGTTGGAATTACTGGTGGAATAGCTCTGTGCAGAGCAAATCGTAAGCACTCGTTTGCAAGACTTTTGATGTTTTGTGCTATCTGCGCTTTCGTACCGATGCTGAATGCAATGTTCACACTAGAAAACAGTGCTTATTATGCTCGTTGGTATTTTATGCCTATCCTTGTTCTTTGCGGTGTGACGGGCATGGTGTTAGAAGACAAAGATATATATCAGGTTGAATGGTGGGATGCTTGGAAAACAGTACTTATTGTTACGGCTGCCTTTGTTGCGCTTGAATTAGTACCAAGCGATGTGCCTATTATGGGATTTAAGTTGGGAGTAACAACGAGTGCGGTTACATTTTGGCTGCTTTGGAGTATAAGTGCTACAGGAGTGATTCTTTGCGGAGTCTTGTGCAAGAAATATCACAATACAGAAAAATTTATATCTGCAATGATATGTTCCGTAATGATATTCTCATTTATTTATGGGGAATGTCACATGATGTTAACGCGATACACGGTAGAAGCCAATGAAGGTGAGCATTCTTGGTATGCTGGCTATGAAGATTTGGATAATCTTAAAGCGATACTACCGAACATTAAAAACTACAGAATAGATACTATTACTGAGTCGAACTATAATATTCCGCTTGGACTCAGTAGCGAGATGTTCTTTAGTTCTACAGTATCTCCGGGCATTTTTTCGTTCTATCATTCCATCGGACATGGCAGAGGTGTAGAACCAATTGAGCCGCAAGATGAATATGCTTTCCGTAGTCTATTAGGAGTCAAATACCTGGTTATTGGAGTGGATAGTGAGAAGTCGTGGAACGCAATGGTCTCCGGTGCTGATGTTACAATTACAGAGGACAATGTAAACAGTACAACAGAGCTTCTGAACAATAAAGATAATCCCAACACAATTTATATAGAAAAAGAATGGGCATCCAATTGGAAAGAATACGGGCGAACGAACGAAAGTATAATTTATGAAAACCAAAATTATATCCCGATTGGTTTCACCTATGACTACTATATCACAGAGGACCAGCTTTCTGAAATTGATGCTTCGGTTCGTTCAAATTTGCTTTTAAAAGCACTGGTTCTTACGGATGACCAAATCGAAAAGTACGGAGATAAGCTGAAGCCACTACCGGAATCTGAATTTAATAACTGCACAGATGAAGCTTTTGAAGAGGACTGTGCAGAGCGTAACAAAAATGTGGTAAAGTCTTTTGTGCCTAATAATTATGGCTTTACTGCTGCTACGAGCTATGCAGAAGATGAACTTGTATTTTTCAGCGTTCCTTACGAGAAGAACGCCTTCACTGCTACGGTCAACGGCGAACCGGTCGATGTTGAGGAAGTGGATTGCGGTCTTATGGCTATTCCGGTCCCGGCAGGAGAAGCAGACATCGTTGTGACTTACCACACACCCGGCCTAAAAGAGAGTATTACCATTTCGATTGCTGGTATTATTATCTGGATTCTATATGCGCTTGTATGCTATAATAAGGGCAAGAAAAAGGGTACGCCTGAATTACAGGAAGCCGAAGAAAGCACCGAAGCAGTAGAGTAATTCGAAAAGGGGCAACATCATGCCAAGACAGCAACCATCAAGTCCTAAAAAGAAGCGCAAGCAGCTCAGCTTCGAAGACTGGTATGAGATTGCCAAGAAATACTACGAAGAGCACGGTGACCTCCTTGTACCTCGAATCTATGAGGATGAGGAAGGGCATAAGCTGGGCCGGTGGATTGAGCGGTTGAGAGCGTTCTATAATGGGAACCCGAAAATCAAAGTTGCGCTGACTCAGACGGGCATTGCGATGCTCGAGAAAATAGGCATGGTCTGGAAACTCGAAAGCCGATACCCATGGCCGGAATGGTATCTGCAATGCAGGCTGTATTATGCAGCCAACGGTGACCTGCTCGTACCCAAAATGTACAAGAATAAGCAGTATGCGCTCGGTAACTGGATTGGCGAACAGCGAAAAAAATATAAAAAAGGAACGCTCAAACCCGAACAAGTCGAAGCCCTCGAAAAAGTTGGCATGGTCTGGGAACTTGTGGACCGAGATGTCTGGGAGAAACGCTACAATGATGCTTACGCTTACTACAACGAGCACGGCAATATAGATGTGTCGCCTAATGTGCTGACATCAGGCAATATGTATCTGCGTGACTGGCTGATAGCGCAGAAGAGCTTGTATCAAGAATCCAACTGCGAGACAGACCTTGACTGGGAGCGCCACGACCTTCTGGATGACATCGGAATGGACTGGGAAAAGCAGGTTGGCAGAAAATCTTATAGTTACGCATATCGAGCGCAGAGGTATTATAACGAATTCGGCAACTTGGATGTGCCGGAGGATTATAATGACATGATGGGCGGCAATCTCCACGAATGGGTAAAGCGTCAGTGGCGACTTTATCATCGCCCGACAACGGACAAGTCGGATGCCTACATAAGCAAGAAGAAAGAACTTGAAAACCTTGGCTTTGATTGGAGCTGCGAAGGTCGCTGGGATTGGGATACGAAAGAAGCTACTTGGTTGCAAAACTACAACGGTATCAAAGCCTATGTGGATGCGAACGGATGCCTGCCTATTGGTGAGAGTTCTATTCCCTTGACGACGACCGTAAACAGCGAATTCTGGATTGCTGCACAGAAAGCTGCTATCCGAAATGGAATGATGAACGAAGATAAGCAGCAGATGCTTGCCTCAATCGGCATTATCTACGGCCAGTTTAAAAGGAACGATGACTGGCAGGAAAACTATAACTTCGTTAAGGCATACTATGAGCAGCACAAGCAGCTGCCCGTCGGTGTCAATTCTCAGCAGATGAGTACCGGAAGCCTGTCCGGCTTTTGGATTGGTCTGCAGCGCAAGAAATTAAAGGACAACGCGCTGTCCGCCGAGAGAGTAAGCCTGCTGAAAGAAATCGGCATCGAATACGGGCAACTTGAAAACAGCTGGAACGCGAACTACAATGCGGTAAAGATGTTCTTCGATGAACATCATCACCTGCCAGTACAGGACGCTTCGATTCTGCTTCCAAGAGGTATCCAATCTCGTAATTGGATTACCAACCAGAAGAAATTTCTCAAAACAGGAACTGCCCCGGAGGACAGAGTAAAGCTTCTGAACGAAATTGGTATTGTTGCCGAAGCGGATGCCCCGAAACCGTCTAAGAGTAAGAGCGAGAAGGTAAAGAAAGCCGCTCAGACCGGTTCCAAGCCGAGCCGTAAGGTATCTAAGAACCCTGCGGAAGAATGGCAGGAGTGCTATGATTTCGTAAAGCGTTGCTTAGAAGAGTGCGGTACACTCCCAACGGGAGAGAAGTCTACAACGATGCCCAATGGCGTGCAAACGAAGTCTTGGATTAAGCAGCAGCGCATAGTGTTAAAGGAATCCGGATTGCCAGCCGATAAAGTTGAGCTTCTCCGCGCTATCGGCATTGTAGGCAATCTTATGGAACAGAACTGGATGCGTGACTACGAGTGCATAAAAGCGTATGTGGAAGAGCATCATCAGCTTCCTGTCTATAAAAACTCTTTCGAGTTGCCGGACGGAGGCCAGAGTGCGCAGTGGATTGCCAATCGGCGTACTCAGATGCGCAATGGCACGATGCCGGAAGAAAGAGTAAAGATGCTGGCAGACATCGGTATTGTCTATGGGAGTCTCGCCGATAATTGGAAAGAAAGCTACAATGCCATCAAAGCCTATCTTGACGAGCACGGAGAACTTCCGCTCAAAGAAGCGTCCATAACTTTGCCGACAGGTTCGCAGTCCCATTGGTGGATTCGGAATCAGACGCTCATGTTGCACCAAGGCCGACAGAGTAAAGACAAGGTCAAGCTGCTCAACGAAATCGGAATCGTGTAAAACAAATGACAAAACAAACCAAATATAGGACTTTCTATGGACATCGAGAAATTCGAAAAACGAATGGATGATGCTCTTGGCGAGGTAAAGCACCTGTTGGCACAATCCGGCTACTATGATAATCAGACTCTGGAAAACATCGACTGCGACAGGGATGACCCAGACGATGTGCAACGCTGGAATGAGCTCACGAACACGTCGAAGCTGCTCTTAAAGGCAGTTGACGACCTAAACTACCTACACCGCCCGATTGCCGGTACGAGCCGGTTGTACCTGGACACCAGCGGCAGATACGAGGAAGATTTCAACGAGTACACCTCTGGCTCTGGCCTCGAGTTTTTACTAGCGGATAATTGCAGCAAACCCTGCAGGTGCGTTCGCACGTAGAGGTCGATGACGATGGCAACTACTATATCGTTGGTCACAAGGGTCTCAATATAGACGGCTTGGAAACGAGAACTAGAAAATAAGGAATATTGCTGAACAATGCGAGGACCTCTGCTTTCGTGGCAGAGGTCCTTTTTTCCGTTCTGGACGATTTGCAGGTAACCGCTCAACCACAGCCGTCAAGCAAAAATAAAACTGGAGCCAAACCCGGCTCCAGCAAACTTCAATTTATTTTTGTAAACGTCAGGCAGCTTGTCCGACCACGGTGCATATATCGGAGTCAGAACCCCGCTTGCACGGACTTTTAGCCCCACTTTCACGCGCTAAAGCCACAACCTATGTATTGGAAACAAACGGATAACACAATAGTTCACTCTGTCTGAATGCTTAAAGGCTTCTCTGGCTACCTGCAGACCGACGGCTATTCGGCGTACAACGCTGTCGAATCTGTGACTAGAGTCGGATGCTGGGCTCATGCGAGACGCAAATGGGTAGATTGCTTTGAGGGTAAGAAACCTGTTGAAGGGAGTCAATCCGAAAAGGCTTTTGCATATGTTGAAAAGATTTTCGCATTAGAAGCTTGCTGGAGAGATATCCGGATGCCGGAACTGCTGGATGAGTTGACTATTGCGCGCAGCAGTGGCGAGCTGAAAAAGCTGCTAGCCTCTTACAAGAAAGTCGACCTTCTGATTTTGGACGAATGGCTGATTCGTCCTCTTACCCCACAGGAGTCTTATGACCTGTTGGAAATTGCAGAAGCTCGCAGTCAACGCTCAATGATTTTCTGCACCCAATACCAGCCTATGGGATGGTATACACGAATCGATTCAAATCCGGAGTCTGACAGTCCGATTTCAGAAGCGATTATGGACCGTATTGTCCACAATTCGTATAAAATTCTAATTGAGGGGCGTGTCTCAATGCGAGAGCGCAAAGGGCTGAAAGCATCTATGCAGGAAGGTGGTGCGGACAATGGCTAAATGTCCGTACAATTCGTCCTCTGAGTACTGCGAGATTGAGGTTCAGCTGGAAGTCGCCAAAGTTGCAGAGAATGAGGCTACCGAAACGTTCCACGAGATGGATGCTGAAATCCGCAGGCTGTTGCAGCGCATTGAGCTTTTGGAAAAAACGTTACAGCAGTACAATATTCAAATACCCGAAGTAGAAGATTAGTATCTCCGAGCTCTGTCGGTGGGATTGCCGGCAGAGCTTTTTGGTGGAAGGGGGGCCGGCGAGGTGGCGGAAAGTCTCCGATGCTGTGGCAGGTTTTCTCCGTGCAGATGGCAAACTCGCGCCGATTTATGCATGAGCAACTCCTGCCGCAATTGCCTTGGTCTACGGCGCTCCCTGAATATTGCTATCTGTCTTGATTTTTTGAGCATCTCAGTTTTGAGGTGCTCTTATTTTTTGCCTTCACGGGGGATTATTGATTGCTTACGATAAAATGAGTGCGGGAATAAAATCCTGAACCTGAAATAGATACTGGAATATAATTCTATTGGAATTTCAACAAAATTCGACAGAAAAAGAGTGAGAACACGTTGAAATGGTTTATTTGAAGGTTGTATTATAACTAAGACGGATAAATGTAGTATGATACGAATCATTCAACTGGATGCGGATAGTAAATTAAATACAGTCAGTATGATGGCCACCTAAGAAGTCTTTTTTTGGCTTCTCTGGTGGCCTTCTTTATAAACCACATGCGGGAATTGTGAAATTTATATATACGATTCCCAAATCACCTAAGCGACGCAATCCATTGTAACTGAGGGGATAGGTGATTTTGTGGTGAAACTGCTTAGTTATGCTCGGAGCAGGGGACCTCCTAGATGTGATTTGACCGAAAAAACTCAAATCGCTATAGGAGGTCAAAATGACTGAATTAGAAATGTATGAACTTTGGCTCACACTTCGTGAATGGGCCAATTATAATCAGCTTAACCAGACGATAGAAAAGAACTGGCTTAGTAATTCGTTCAACAGCCATATCCTTGATTTGTTAGACAAAGAGGAAATCAAATATAGGTCGGAGAAACGTCTCCTTGGATATAGGAACAAGGAGAAAAGGCGACTTGCTGGTAATGCAAATCAGCCGATTATTATCAATATTGATGATGTGGCTGATGTCATTGATGTTCGTGCGGAAGATGAATTCGCTCGAGTAGAGCTTCTGATATCATTGAAGCAGGAATTGGAAAGGCTCTCACCCAGAGAACTAATGATTATTCGTACTTATTTGGATTATCCTATAGAGGTTGTGGCGAGGAAGCTTAAGGTTAGACCAAACACGATTTCTAAGGCACGAAGAAAAATTGCAAGAGAATTGAGAAAGAAGCTGGTTTGAGATGAAAAAGGAAGAACTGTGGACTCCATCTGCAAGGCGGTTTGAATGCCTGCTCAAGGCTGCGCAGAATGGCGACTATAACGCATACATGAGTTTGATGGCAAGATTTTTTAAGGTAATGGATGACAAGGCAAGGAATAACTACTTGCGCGATTACGAGATGTTTACGGCACTGGTTGAACGAGTCTCAGAAGGAATCTTTGGTTTCAGTTCTGAAGATGCGTATCAACGTGAATTGAACAAGGAAAAACACCCGTCAAAGAAGCGGAAGAAGTTCGGACGCAGGTGATGGTCTGAGCGTTAGTGGTTAATATTGATTCAAATGAAAACAGATTGCTGCAAGCGTAGCAATCTGTTTTTATTTAAATCAGTTGTGTTTTAAGCAAAATTTGAATCATGTACCAATTGACTGCTACATATAACAATCTATCGAATTTTAGCCTCATTCACCTTATGAACAAGGGTATATTTGTAAAATGTGCCGAATTTGTGTACTTGTATAATTAAAGTGAATCCGATTTGTTGATAAATGTTGAATTGTGTGTTATTATGTCAATGCATATATTGGCAAAATATTGCGTTGGTAGACTGCTGAATTGTGCTAAGGATTTTCCATGAGTAATTTGTGGGAATGCCTTTTGCTGCTCAAAACTGCTTTCCCTGATTTCAATTGCAGTATTGAAAATAATATATGTGCAAAGAAGAACGAGGAGTAAGAACATGACAAGGTTTAGGCATGACTTGATTTTGAGGATGACAAAGCTGTTAGATGCTGTGCTTGTGACGATACCATTTGCAATGTGCTGGTATCTATACTATGCTAAGCGCGTTGCATCGCCGTACTATGCAATGGGCGATTACCTGGTCGTGGCACTGTTCTTTGTGCTGTTCATCATCTTTGGACGCGTTTATGACGCCTTTCTGATGTCGATGCAGAGTATCTCCGAAATTATCTACGAGCAATTTTTGGCGGCTGCGGTCAGCGATTTTATCATGTATGTCGTAATCTGGCTTTTGTCCAAGCACCTGCCCAACATTCTTCCTGGCGTGGCAGCTCTTGTGGGTCAGGTTATTATGGCCTCAATTTGGGCTTATAGCGCTCACCACGCCTACTTTAAAACCTTCCCGCCGCAAGCAACAGCTGTTATTTATGATACCAGACGCGGTATGGAGCGGCTGATTGGTAAGTACGGTCTTGATGCCAAGTACAAAGTGGTCTCCACAGCTACGGCGGGGGAGTGCATCGAGAATCTTTCCATGCTGGACGGCATCAACACAGTGTTTTTGAGCGGCATCCACAGCCATGATCGGAATATTATTCTGAAATACTGTGTAGAAAACAACATTACTGTATTTGTAGTACCACGCATCGGTGACACCATTATGTCCGGTGCACATCACATGCATATGTTCCACCTGCCGATGCTTCGTGTTGGCCGGTATAATCCTCAGCCAGAGTATCTGTTTGTAAAACGACTGCTGGATATTGTCATTTCTGCTATTGCGCTTGTGATTCTGAGCCCGATCTTCCTAGTGACGGCTATTGCCATCAAAGCAACGGATCACGGTCCAGTATTTTACAAGCAAATTCGTTTGACGAAGGATGGCAAAGAGTTCGGCATTCTCAAATTCAGAAGTATGCGTGTTGATGCTGAAAAGGACGGCGTTGCCCGTCTTTCCAGCGGCGAAAACGATGATCGCATCACGCCCGTTGGCAAAATCATTCGTGCTTGCCGCGTTGATGAATTGCCGCAGCTTATAAATATCTTGAAGGGTGACTTAAGCATCGTCGGCCCCCGTCCGGAGCGCCCTGAGATTGCAGCTCAGTACTGTGAGGAAATGCCGGAATTCTCCCTGCGCCTGCAGGCCAAAGCTGGATTGACCGGGTATGCACAGGTTTATGGCAAGTACAATACTACTCCTTACGACAAACTGACTATGGATTTGATGTACATAGCTCATCCGAGCATTGTCGAAGATTTGAAAATCATGTTTGCAACAGTGAAAATCCTGTTTATGCCTGAAAGCACCGAGGGAGTTTCCGAGGGTCAGACCACTGCTATGAGTGGAGAAAACAACTAAATGCAGACGTTTTTATGCATTTTGAACTGCTAAAAGTTGGAAGAAAATCCAAAGTGGAGTCAGGCATAAATGCACCTCTTACAGTAGCGTCAAGCTAAAAAGTTGGCAGAATGTCCTGCATAGGAGCGATATAGCACTCATGATAGTGCAAAATGCTGGGAGCATGGGTGCGAGCGAGGGCAAAATGGGGTTGAATTGAGGCGTTTATGCCCCGAAAAAGCACTTTTATGGATGCGACGGTAGCTCGTGAGCTTATGTCGGATTGCACCGTGATGAGATGTGCTGATATTTACACAGTGGTTTCGGGACGGAGCAATGATAACCTCATCTGCGATTTCAACCCGGTCTTGGAGATAACAAGGCGGATGTGAGCAAGATGGTGATAACCACATGGTCGCAGAGATGCTCATTCGTGTGGGGTAATCCGGCATAAGCAAGGGAGTTACCGTAGCGTAGATGAGTGGAATCTGGAATAAAGGCAGGGGCTACCGTAGCGTGGATGAGTGGAATCTGGAATAAAGACGGGAGCTACCGTAACGAGCGTTGGTGCTATCGGGACTAAAGACAGCGGTTACCGTAGCGTGAATTTTCCGTAACAACGTTTATTGCAACGGAGCAAGACATAGCGGCAGTGTGGCTCACACTGCTGAGGACGATTAGTGGAGCTTATTTTATAAGGAATAAACGGCTCAGACTCTTTGAGATGAGTCTGGGCTGTAATCTTTGATATGCGGAGAGAGGAACGATTGAATGCTAGTTAGTGTGATTATGCCGACTTACAACTGCGGCAAGTTTATTTTGCAATCGCTTGATTCTGTGATTGCCCAGACGGTTACAGACTGGGAGGTTCAGATCGTAGACGATTGCAGCACGGACAATACTGCCGAAGTGCTGAAGCCGTATCTGGAAAAGTATCCGAATATCCACTACTACGTTCTTCCTCAGAATGGGGGACCAGCAGTTGCCCGGACGGAGGCCATGAAGCGGGCGACTGGCAAGTATATCGCATTTCTGGATAGCGATGACTTGTGGATGCCGGACAAGTTAGAAAAGCAGATCACCTTTATGGAGCAGACTGGTGCAAAGTTTAGTGCGACCGGTTATGGCTGGATGGACGAGGCAGGAAGCGACCTGCACACGGTTTTCATTCCTCCGAAGAAAACGGATTACAAGAAGATGATCCGGCTTTCCAATCCAATCGGCAACCTGTCTGTGATGTACGATCAGGAAGCGCTTGGCAAGTTCGAGGTGCCTCCGATTAAAAAGAGGAACGATTTCGCCCTGTGGCTCAAGATACTGAAAAAGACGGATTATTGCTACGGGATGGAGGAAGTTCTTGGTACGTATCGAATGGGTCGTGCAGGCTCAGTGTCCAGCAATAAGCTGAAACAGGCAAAGTACCACTGGCAGCTCTATCATGAAATCGAAGGGCACAATGTGGTTCGCAGCCTGTACGAACTTGGCTGCTGGGCTTGGGTCAAGGGCACCGGCATTGGTATTGATAAGAGGAAAGTGTAAGCATCAAAGGTGTGAGGGAAAATATGCAAAAAGTTCTAATTGTGGGTTCAAGTAAACAACCAATCCCGGCAGTTAAGGGTGGTGCGGTTCCAGCATTAATTGAGGAGTTGATTTCTCAAAATGAGGTAGAAAACCAAATTGAATTGAATTGTATTTCTATATATGATGAAGAAGCGTTGGATGTTTCACAAAAGTATAAAAATACAAATTTTATTTGGGCAGAAGTGCCGACAGCTGTAAAAAAGATGGACCATTTTTTTTACCTCTTCTCAAAATATATTTTAGGCGGTAAAAGAATTCATTCGCTTAGTTTTATGGCTCAAATTGGCTGGTTTTCCTTTTTTGTTGCACAAGTATTGAAGAATAATGATTTTGATGTAGTTGTTTTTGAAAATTCGATTCCGGTTCTTTCATCTCTAAAGATGAACGGCAACAGAAAGAAGTATAAAAATAAGTGGTTTCTTCACATGCACACCGTTCCTAAAAGTTTGTATGGAATGGGGAAAATAGTCTGTGAGAGCAGAGGGATAATTGTAATCAGCGAATTTGTAAAGCAAAAAATGAAGGAGAAATTTCAAATTCCGGATGAAAAGTTTTCGGTAATGTACAATTGCCTTCGTAATTATTTCTTTGAGTCGAATGTAACTGGCACTAAAGAAGCAATCGAAAAACGTTTAAAGGAAACTATTGGAGGGAGAAAAGTAGTCCTTTTTGCTGGTAGATTAAATAAAGAAAAAGGAATTGAAGAAGTTATATCAGCAGTAAAACAGTTGAATCGAAAAGATATTGTGTTGCTTATTGTTGGATCAAATTTCTACAAGGCAAGTATAGTTGGAACTTATGAGGAAAGGCTTCATGTTCTAACGAAGGAATTGGAGAATCAAATCGTTTTCACCGGCTACATTGATAACGAAGATATGCCAGCTGTTTATAGAATGGCGGACGTGGTTGTTCTTCCGTCGATGTGGGATGAACCGGCGGGTATGACGATGATAGAGGCTATGGCATCTGGATGCGCATTAATTACGACAGAATCTGGGGGGATTCCAGAATATGTTGGTAAGAATGGTTGCGTTTTGCTTAAGAGAGATGAAAACCTTATTGATAATATCGCCAAAGAAATCGAACACATTCTGACTGACAGCAAGTATTCTGTCGAAATGAAAGAAAAGGCCAAAGTTAATGTTGCGCAGTTTACGGAGAAATTTTATTATCGGCAGTTGATCCATATTCTTGAAGGCTGATATTATTGTCTAGTATGTGAAGAACAAGCAAAAATGGAGAATTTCGTACATGAAAACGAAAATTGGAATGATAGGTTATTTTGCTTCGGGAAAGAGTAAATCAGGAGGACAGGAAGCAAAAACCTGTGCGATAGCGGAAGAACTTGATAAAGATTTTGGAGCAGCTGAAGTAAAAAAGGTCGATACGCTTAATTGGAAAAAACATCCGGTTAAACTCTTTTTGCAGTTGGTGGATTTGGCGTGCAATTGTAAAAATGTTATCATGCTACCTGCTCATAAAAGCGTAAAAGTGTTTACTCCGATACTCGTATTTTTAAAGAGGATTACAGGTGTAACAATTCATTATGCAGTTGTAGGTGGTTGGTTACCAACAATGACAAACGCTGATGAGCGGTTGAAGCGACTTTTGAAAAAAGTTGATTACATTTATGTTGAAACGAGTAGTATGGCAGACGCATTGCAGGAACAGGGTTTTGACAATATTGTACGTTTTCCAAATTTTAAACACATTGTACCAATTGACACGGATGAATTATTCAAGGCTAAATATACGGAACCCTATAGACTGTGCTTCTTTGCTCGTGTAACGAAAGAAAAAGGACTAGAAGATGCAGTGGATGCCGTCTTATCAGTAAATAAGAAGTATGGACGGATGGTTTATCAGCTAGATGTATATGGACCGGTTCAAGGTGGTCAAGAAGAGTGGTTTGAGCGATTAAAAAGAAAATTCAGTGATTGTGTTAAGTATAGAGGCTTTGTTGAACCAGAAGAAAGTGTAGAAACATTGCGAGACTACTTTGGAATGATTTTTCCGACACACTATAAAACTGAAGGCGTACCAGGTACAATAATAGATGCATACGCTGCGGGTGTTCCGGTGGTTACAGCGCGATGGGATAATTGTGGCGATGTAATAGACGAAGGTGTAACTGGTTTTGGATATGAATTGGGAAATGTAGATCAGCTGACAGAATGCTTGAATGACATAGCTCTGAATCCGGAACGGTTTATTTCGATGAAGTTAAACTGCGTAAAAAAAGCAAGTGAGTTTATGCCGGAGAAAATTATGGAAATCATGCTGAGAAACCTCAGCTAAAAAGAGAGGGCATGGTATGGGGCTAAGCGTTTATAATATCAAAAAGTGGTATAAGATGCTAACGGGAAACAGTATAATGCATGTTAATCAAGACATGGGAAAATGTTTTGTTCCGGGCAAATTAGAAGGCTATTTTAATAATATGACCGAGAAAGTCACAAAAGATCCAGAGACACTGGAGAAAAAGACAATCCCAATGACAACAGATGAAGTTGCCGGGGTGGTCTACTTCCCGGTTGCAATTTTTCAATATGGGCTGGGTGCTTTTGATCTTTATCTTATGACTAAAGAAGAAAAATACATTAGTCAATTTTGGAACTGCGTTGAATTCGCGGTTGGAAATCAAGAAGAATCAGGTGCATGGAATAATTTTGGCTTTGTATATCCAGAGGCTCCCTATGGTTCGATGTGTCAGGGAGAGGGTGCATCTCTTTTGCTCCGAGCATATAAGGTTACAGGAGAAAAACAGTACCTTGAAAGAGCTCAAAAAGCGATTGAGTTTATGTTAAAACCGCTCGAGCAAGGGGGAACGTCAAAATATGAGGGTGAGGACGTTCTATTTTGCGAATTTACAAATAAGCCAATTGTACTTAATGGTTGGATTTTTTCATTATATGGTTTGTATGATTTGACTTTGGTTGATAGAAATGAGAAGTATAAGACGGCTTTGGATACAGCAGTAAAAAGCTTGGTAAAGCATTTGGGAGACTTTGATAATGGCTACTGGTCTATGTATGATATGAAAGGAAAAATTACAAGTCCATTTTATCATAATTTACATATTGCACAGTTAGAGGCGTTACATCTGACATTTGGAAATGCACAATTCAAGGAAACCCAAGAAAAATTTGAAAGCTATAAAAATAAGCAAATTAATAGAAATAGAGCTTTTATTAAGAAGGTCGTTCAAAAAATTGCTGATTGAGAAGGATTGATACAATGAAAATCTTAGAGATTATGCCAGATTTCAACTTGGCTGGCGCGGAAATTATGGTTGAGAATCTGTGCTATGAACTTAATAAGCAACATGAAATTATGGTTGTTAGCATGTATCATTGTGAAACAGCAATTACGGAAAGACTAATACATAACGGTATCAATTTAGTGTTCTTGGACAAGAAAAGTGGTTTCGATTGGTCGGCGACTCAAAAACTGAAAAAAATAATACGGGATTTTAGACCGGATATTATCCATACACACAGATACATGCTGATGTATGCAGTCCTTGCAGGCGGGCTTAGTAAAGAAAGAAAAATTTTTCATACGGTTCATAATGTCGCAGAAAAGGAAGTTCCATCAAAGCTCCAGCATTTTCAGAAGTTTTTGTTTAGAAGTAGAAAGGCTGTACCAGTTGCTATCAGCCCTCGCGTTAGAAAATCGATAGAAAAAAGATATGGCATGAATATAAATGAGATTCCAATGATCTATAATGGAATTGATGTTAATAACTTTTCGCCCAAAGATGATTATGCTCAACACGATGTATTTACATGTCTTCATATTGGAAGATTCTCAGAACAGAAGAATCACATCGAGATGGTTTTAGCTCTAAAAAAATTAATTGATGCTGGAGAAAAAATTCGATTCATATTTGTAGGTGAGGGTGACTTGCTTGGAGATATTAAGGAGCAGGTGGATAAGCAGCATCTAACGAAATATGTGATATTTGCAGGAACTACAGGGAATGTCAGACCTTGGTTTGAAAAGTCGGATTTGTTTATGCTCCCTTCAAAATGGGAGGGAATGCCGATGACATTGATAGAAGCAATGTCCGCTGCGATGCCAATCATTGCGTCAAATGTTGGGGGAGTTCCTGATATGTTGGAAAATGAAAGAAGTGCACTTTTAATTGAGCCTAATGCGGATGAAATTGTAGAAGTAATATTAAAACTAAAAGAAAATGAGTCTTTGAGAAGAAGTCTTGGGCAGGAAGCCTATAGGGATAGCACAAAATTTAAAGCAGTACATATGGGTAAAGAGTATAGTAATGTTTTTAATAACTATCCTCTAATGCGATAGAAAGGGAAATTATGCAATTGAATCTAATTCAATGGATATGCATTGCTATAACGCTATTTGTTTTGGTGATGTCTACAGCTTGCACGATTTTTAGAAACGATGCGATAATCTCCGTCAGGCAGTATAAATATTTGATTATAGCATTTTGTGCCTGTATGTTAGTGTTTGTTTATTATTTTGTTCCTAATAGTGTAATACGGTGGGATTTGTTTGTTCACTATGATGGTGTTAATGCATTGAGAGGACATGACTTTTCTTATGCATTAAAAAATGGTGGATATGGAACGTACTATTTAGCAACGCTGTATTTTTGGCTGATTAGTAGACTGCCTGATAATACGTTATTACCTTTTTTTCCGCTTTTGCTTGATTTGTCAGTTTTCTATTACATCTTTTTTGATCGTTTATGTGAGGAATATGGTGAAAGGCGGTGCGTACCTTATTCACAAGCTTTTTTTGTTTTTTTTGCGTGGCTTTCAACATTTGGATTTAAACTGGCTGTTTCAGGCTTAAGATGTGTTGCGGCATGTGCGCTTTCTTCCCTTGCTGTTTATCTGTATTGCAAAAAGAAAAGACTACTTAATTCAGCAATTCTTTTGATAGCTGCAGCTTTAATTCACTCGTATGCCTTGATAATTGTTCCAATTGCTTTACTTTCAAAAATTAAGAATAAAACCCCGGTTGTTATTACAATGATGGGGGTAAACCTTTTGGGAACGAGAGTATTAGAACTAGTTAATAACATAATTCCTTCAAGTATGGCTTATGTTAAAGTTGCTTTGATGCAGGCTATTAGATATTGGGATTCATACTCGATACAAGCGATTTATAAGAGATCTGGACTTGGAATGGCTATATTGTTTATATGTATGATAATCTATATTGGAATATTGTTTTTGATAAGTAGGCGGTATAAAGGACAAATTCCAAAAGATTCTGATGCAAATGCGATGATTGTGGAATATACACAAACCCTATCGTTGTTCTCGCTGGGAATGTGTTTTAGTTATTTGTTTATGGAGCGAACAATGTATTTGGTTTCCTATGCTACTGTAATGCTTTTTTCTATCAATCAGGATAAATATAAAATTAATTTGATTATTAAAGTAATTATGGTGGGGCTACTTTTATACATTTTTTATAGCAATGATATCGGAACATTTATTGCAAATTATACAAGGTAGGCGGCGAATATGAAAAAAGAGGTTTCAGTGATTGTGCCTATATATAATGCACATAAATATTTGAAACGATGTATTAGGAGTATTTTAGATCAGACCTATGAGAATTTGGATATTGTCTTGATCGATGATGGCTCGCAAGACAATTCATTAGAAATTTGTAAAAGATTCGAGAAAGAAGATCAACGAGTTCGGGTGTTTCATAAAGAAAATGGAGGGGTATCTTCAGCTCGAAATTATGGGATAAAAAAAGCACAGGGGGAGTACATTGTATTTATTGATGCGGATGATAGAGTTGAGACAAGTTTTATAGAAAGTCTTCTTGCGAAAGCGAAAGAAAACAGTATTGTGATATGCAGTTTTGTATATGCCGATGAAGACGGAAATATTTCGGCATCCTGTGAGATGCTCGAAGATAGTAATTTGAATGATTTAAATGATTTTATAACTTCAGTAGTTGTTGAAAGAAAAATTTTTGGGTCAGTTTGCAGAACGCTGTTTCCGAGTAAAATTATTATGGATAACAACATTGAATTTGTTGACTGTGTTTTGGCGGAGGATCAACTTTTTTTGTTGACAGTTGTTTCATATTGCTCGACCATAATCACTCTAAAAAAAGCAATGTATGTTTATTTTGATAATTCTTCTTCTGCAACACATGAGGTTTACCGAAAGAACTTTTTAAAGGATCGAGAACGCTATTGCGCTGAATTGCAAAGAGTGATTGATAGATATCCATTGTCGCAGGAGAATAAAAAGGCCATTTTCCAGACGGCTCTTTTACGAGAAAGAAAAAATGTTTTTTTTAATTTAGTGGCTTCTGATGACTATTCTGTAGAATATAAGCAATTCAAAACGAGTAGATTATTTGATGAACAAATTGGATTTCGGAAAAAAATGAGTTGGTTGAAAACTTTATCTAAAAGTGACTTGATCGTTGTGATGTGCATGGACTTTCATTTAGTAAAGACTTTGAGATTTATTAGACAAATGAGAAAAAAGGTTAGGAAATAATTTGATGAAAAGCAGTAACAAAATGGCATCTGATTTTTTCAAAGTTGTTTTAAGTAATGCGACAGTATTGGCAAGCAGTATTATAACGGCACTTATAATTCCGAAATTGATGGGTGCATCAAATTACGGGTACTATAAAGTTTACACGCTATATATGTCATACACTGCACTTTTTCACTTTGGTTTTGTTGATGGAGTTCTCTTAAAACATGCGGGGCAGGAATATGATACGCTGGATAAGAAAGCATTTAGACTCAACACAAAGTTTTATATTACATTTCAAGCGGTTGTATCAATAATCATTGCATTTGTGTCGGTGCTGTTCTTTAGCGGAGTTTATAGATTCGTCGTTTTTGCAATTGCAGTAGATACATTCTCGACAAATGTAACCACATATTATCAATTCGTTTCGCAAAGCACAATGAGGTTTAATGAATTATCGAAGCGAAAGATTTTATATGCCATTTTTAAACTTTGTGCAACAGGTCTCATAATATTAGTATACCGAGCTGGATATATATCGGAAGTGCCGTGTCAACTATATATTGGCGCGATTATTTTTATCAATGCAATTCTAATGTTGTGGTATGTTTTTACATATAGAGATATTACGTTTGGAGAATACAATAATTTTCATGATTCATGGAAATTGTTAAGAAATTATTTTGTAACAGGAATTTCTTTAACGCTGGCATTTCAAGTCGCTAATTTGGTTCTATCACTTGATCAACAGTTTGTTTCTCTGCTTTTTGACTCGAAGACATACGGGATATATGCATTTGCATATAGCATCTTAAACATGGCGACAACGGTTATGGGGGCGGCTTCGATGGTTTTACTCCCGAACTTGAAACGGAGAGGAGTAGATACTATCGAACGAGATATGCCCATGGGAATTGCTGTTATTTCAATGATGGTATTCGCAGGGCATTTGTTTTACTACCCTTTAAATATTTTTGTTAAATATGTTTTACCCGAATATTTGCCTTCGTTGGTTTATTTTAGGATTATATTTCCGGGTCTTGCATTGTCAAGTTCGATAAGTGCAATTATGTTTAATTACTATAAAGTGCTCAATAGACAACGCCGATATTGCTGTGTGTGTTTGTTTGTGTTAATGCTGTCGGCTGCTCTGAATGCAATTGCTTATTGGATTTTTAGAACTCCGGAATCAATATCAGCCGCATCAATTATCACGCTTATTGTTTGGTATATAAGTGCAATTCGGAGCTTTGTAAAACAATATAATGTGAAGTGGATTAAAGAATTACTTTACATATTGGTTATGGGGGGTGGATTTTATATCATAACAAGCATAGTGGGAAATGGGTTTGTTGCTGGGGCTTTGTTGTACATGGTACTTTACTTTATAGTGACACTTATTCTTTATTATGAATTGATATTTTCCTTCTTTCAAAAACTGTTGAAGAAAAACTAATACGGAGGAGTAAAATGAAAATTGCAGTTGCAGGTACTGGCTATGTTGGTTTATCTATTGCTACACTGCTGTCGCAGCACCACGAGGTCATGGCAGTTGATATTATCCCGGAGAAGGTTGACCTCATCAATCACAGAAAGTCTCCGATTCAGGACGAGTATATTGAGAAATACCTTGCCGAGAAGAACTTGAATTTAACCGCTACTCTTGACGCAGAGGCAGCGTATAAGGATGCTGACTTCATTGTTATTGCAGCGCCTACCAACTATGACAGCAAGAAGAACTTCTTTGATACTTCGGCGGTTGAGGCTGTGATTAAATTGGTTCTCCAGTATAATCCGAATGCCATTATGGTCATCAAGTCCACGATTCCGGTGGGCTATACTGCAAGTGTTCGCGAGAAGTTTAACACCAAGAATATCATCTTTAGTCCTGAGTTCCTGCGTGAGTCCAAGGCCCTGTATGATAACCTGTATCCGAGCCGTATCATTGTCGGTACGGATTTGAACGATGAGCGCCTTGTGAAAGCTGCACATGAGTTTGCGGGTCTGCTTCAGGAAGGTGCCATCAAGGAGAACATCGACACCCTGTTCATGGGGTTCACCGAAGCCGAGGCAGTTAAGCTGTTCGCCAATACTTATCTGGCGTTGCGTGTGTCTTATTTCAACGAACTGGATACCTATGCTGAGATGAAAGGTTTGAACACTCAGCAGATTATCAAGGGCGTTTGTCTCGATCCACGCATTGGCGACCAGTATAACAATCCTAGCTTTGGCTACGGTGGTTATTGTCTGCCCAAGGATACGAAGCAGCTTCTTGCCAATTATGCTGATGTCCCGGAAAACCTCATTGAGGCTATTGTGGAGTCCAACCGCACCCGTAAGGATTTCATCGCAGACCGTGTGTTACAAATGGCAGGTTACTACGGATATGGTGAAGATAACGAGTACGACAAGTCTCAGGAGAAGCCCTGTGTGATTGGCGTGTATCGCCTGACCATGAAGTCCAACTCGGATAACTTCCGCCAGTCTTCTATCCAGGGTGTCATGAAGCGCATCAAGGCAAAAGGAGCTACTGTTATCATTTACGAGCCGACGCTGGAGAATGGCAGCACCTTCTTCGGCAGTGAGGTCGTCAATGATCTTGATGAGTTCAAGAAGCGTAGTCAGGCTATCATTGCCAATCGTTACGATAGCTGTCTGGACGATGTGCAGGACAAGGTTTACACGCGCGACCTGTTCCGCAGAGACTAATACTTACAAGCCATGCGAAAACATGGCTGTGCTGCTCGAATATGCTACCTCTTCGTGGTGAGCAGCAGGCAACGGATATCTATCCGGCTAAATGCATAATCAGGCTAAAGCATATGTAACTCTGTATAAGCTATATGGAAGTGTTTTTTATGACGAAAGCACATATAAATGGGAAAAATAGATTAATATTTCTGCTGACTTTAGTCATCGGAATAATGGTGCTGATAGTGGCAAGTAAATATGCTTTTCAGAGGGCTTGCTCAAGAAGAGAAATACACTGGCCGGATTTAGAAATCGCTGATGAATGGCAGTATAAAATAATAACAGAAGCGTACAAGATAAAGAATGAGCCAAATAGGGAGATTACGATCACGGCATCTGATGGAGTGAAATTAGTCGGCCATTATTTTGAAAGAAAGAAAAATGCACCAATTATCATCTTTTTTCATGGACTTTGGTCTGATAGCTATGTATGTGGAGTGCCAATTTACAGAATTACAGAGGAGCATGAATGGAACCTCTTACTGGTAAGCATGCGAGCACATGGTGAGAGCGGAGGAAATATTTCGACACTTGGTGTGTTGGAAAGATATGACTGCTGTGACTGGGCAAATTGGGTGGCTTCTGAATTTGGAGAACAGGTGCCTATATACCTTATGGGAATTTCTATGGGCGGGGCAATAGCATTGATGAGCAGTGATTTGGGGTTGCCAAAATCCGTTTGCGGAATCATAGATGATGCAGGATTTACATCACCTTTAGAAATGATAAGGGTAAATAGTGAAGATAAGCTGTATCACAATGGAATACTGATAAGTCTGTTTGCACAGTTTGTAAATACGGGAGCCAGAATTTTTGGCGGTTTCAATTTAGAAGATGCAAACTCTTGCAACGCAGTATCAAAGACAAATGTTCCAATTTTAATTATTCATGGGGATGAGGATACTCAGGCACCGCTGTCCATGGCGAATAGAATTTATGAGAGCTGCCAAAGCCAAAAAATGATGTATATAGTTCCTGGAGCGGGACATACGAGTTGCTATAGAACAAATCCCGAAAAATATGAAATGATTGTTTCTGATTTCATTAAAAGACACATTCCATAATGGACAGTTCGATGCCTGAAAATTGTTCTGCAAAGACTAATAATTATCGGCCATGTGTTAAGTCACATGGATGTGCTGCTCAAGTATGTTGCCTCTCCGTGGCGAGCAGCAGGCAACGAGAGACTCTCTCGGCTAAAAGCATATACCTATTCGTTTATTCACTCTTTGGATGAGGAAACATATCTAAAATGGGAAAATACTTTGGTACAGATGGCTTCCGTGGCGAAGCCGGAATCACTCTGACTGCAGATCATGCCTATAAGGTAGGCCGTTTCCTGGGCTGGTACTACAACATGCTCCGGGAACGCAACGGCGATACGAATCCTGCCCGTATTGTCATCGGCAAGGATACCCGCCGCAGTTCTTATATGTTCGAGTACAGCCTGGTGGCTGGTCTGACCGCTTCCGGCGCGGACGCTTATCTGCTCCACGTCACCACTACGCCGTCTGTGGCTTACATCGCCCGCGTGGATGACTTCGACTGCGGCATCATGATCTCTGCCAGCCATAATCCGTACTACGACAATGGCATTAAACTGATCGACTGCTACGGCGAAAAGATGCCGGAAGAAACCTTGCTGCTGGTGGAGGATTATATTGACGGAAAGCTCCATGTATTCGATAAGGACTGGCCGGAGCTGCCTTTCGCTCACCGGGAACATATCGGATGCACTGTAGACTATGTGTCCGGCCGTAACCGCTACATGGGTTACCTGATCTCCTTGGGCATCTACTCCTTCAAGGGTGTCAAGGTCGGTCTGGACTGCGCCAACGGTGCCAGCTGGAACATTGCCAAGAGCGTGTTTGATGCGTTGGGGGCAGACACCTATGTCATCAACAATCAGCCGAATGGCCTGAACATCAACAACAATGCCGGTTCCACCCACATCGAGGGCCTGCAGAAGTTCGTGGTAGAGAAAGGGCTGGACATCGGTTTTGCCTATGACGGCGATGCTGATCGCTGCCTGTGCGTAGACGAGAAGGGTAATGTTATCACCGGCGACCATATCCTGTACATCTACGGCTGCTACATGAAGGAGCGTGGCAAGCTGCTGACCAATACCGTCGTTACCACGGTCATGTCCAACTTTGGCCTGTATAAGGCTTTTGATGAGAAGGGCATCGGCTACGCCAAGACCGCAGTGGGTGACAAGTACGTCTATGAGTACATGGCTAAGAACGGATGCCGTATCGGCGGTGAGCAGAGTGGTCATATTATCTTCAGCAAGTACGCCAGCACCGGTGACGGTATCCTGACTAGCCTGAAGATGATGGAAGTAATGCTTGCCAAGAAACTGCCCATGAGCAAGCTGGCTGAGCCTTTGAAAATCTACCCGCAGGTACTGGAGAATGTTCGTGTGACTGACAAGAAGGCCGCACAGGATGACGAAGCAGTGCAGGCAGCAGTCAAAGCCGTAGCCGAGGCACTGGGTGATACCGGTCGTATCCTTGTCCGCGAGTCCGGCACGGAACCTGTTGTGCGTGTAATGGTAGAAGCTCCTGAGCACGATACCTGCCAGAAGTATGTGACGCAGGTTGTGGAGACCATCAAGAGCCGAGGTTATGGAGTTTGAATGCGAAGCTGAAACAGAAAAGTGCTCATGCACTGTTGCTTGTTTTCATTCTGGCCTCAATCTTGTTTTTAAAGCCAGATGCCACCGTTGATCATGATACTGGTTTCGTGTCTTCGGAACTCGAAGTAAGGAAAATCGTAGAGAGAAATGTGACCAGCACGAGTTATGTGAACTCTGACGGTATCATCACAGACGCCATTGACATGGGCTATACAACCGTACAGAGAAAACGAAATTCGGCAGGACAAGTCACAGAAGAGTTTTACCTCGATGCTGCTGGAAACCCAGTGGAACGGTATGGTGAGTACTGTGGCACCGCGTATGAGTATAACGATGGTGATATTGTAATCAGATATCTTGGTGCAGATAAGCAACCAATGATGCTTAGTTCCGGTTATTCCGCCATTGTTAGAACACTGGTGGAAGGAAAAGCAACGGACGATTTCTACTACGATCTTAATATGCAGCCAGTCCAATGCGCAGGCGGCTATTACGGTTTGCACCGAGAGTATGATGAACAAGGACTAAATTGCGCTATTACTTATCTCGATGAAAATAGACAGCCCGTCATCTGCACATCTGGTTATGCTGTCAAAACATATCTGCGTGATTCGGAAGGAACCGTTATTGGCGAACGATACTTTGACACAGAAGAAAAACCTGTAAAATCTTCTCTTGGGCAGTATGGCGAGCTATATCAGCGAGATGAGCAAGGTCGTATCAGCCAGATAACCTATCTCGGCGCAGACGGTAATCCAACACCAACGAATGCTGGTTATACGGTTATGAAGCGTACTTACCACCGGGATGGTACAGCGGACACTGATATGTATTTCGATGCAGATGGCAATCCAATGGTCCTGTCTAAAGGGCAGCATGGCATCAAGCGAAGCGGAAAGGTGAATCAGCTGCTTGACAAAAATGGTCATGTCATGCTGTGTGTGGACAATATCCTGAACGGATTTCCGTTTATGGTTGTCATTTCTGGATGCGTTATCTGTTTGCTGATACTGTTGCTGCCGAAGAAAATGAGTATCTTTTTGACGGTTGCGTATGTAGTATTCATCCTTTATGAAACACTGATGTTCCGCGAGACAGGGGATGAAAGGACGAACTTTGTTTTGTTTTCTTATGCGGATCGTTTTCTGACGGAGCAAGCTGTGAGAGTTGGAGTTATCAACAACATCTGGCTTTTCGCACCATTGGGAGCAGGTTTATACAGGATAATACAGAAGAAGTGGGTGCTACTTGTTCCATTTTTGATGTCTGTGGCAATCGAAACGACCCAGTATATTACGGGACTTGGCATCGCAGAGTTCGATGATGTGTTCGGTAATACGATGGGCGGATGGATTGGTGTGCTGACAGCATGGGCGTGGCTGAGCCGGAGGAAATTCAGTATGGATGAACAAAAGACCAAGGAAAAAAAGGACGAAGAAATAAAGTGGTGGCAAAAGCTACTTTCCTTTTTAAAGGAAAAACTCTGGTATATTTTTCTCCTAGCGATAAGCACGATTTATTTGGCAATCAATAGATTTGCAATTGAAAAACTGGATGATGCAAGTATGCTTAGTACGGTGTTTATCATCTGGGTTATTCTTTTGGCTCTCCCACTTTTTTCGGAGCTGGAATTTCTGGGTGTAAAGGTTAAAAAAGAGGTCAAAAAAGCCGTAGAAAAAAGCAATGAGGAAGTAAAAGCGAGTCTGGATAATCTTCAGCAAATTGTATCGCAAATCCAAATCTCGAACAGTGTAGCGCCGCAGTTCACAATTAACGGTGGCTCTTTGCCTTCTGAAGAAAGAATGGATAATTTAATTAAGGAAATCCATTTACTAAATGAGCAAAATACGAATAAGCAGACAGAGAAACAGGATAAAGTAAACATCCCAGCGCAAAATCTCGAGTTGTTTAAAATGCGGTATGGAATCGAAGCAAAATTAAACGATGCTATGGGTTTTATTGGATATAACGGTAAAAATCATATTTCGCTTGTTCAGTCGGCCTACTACTTGAGCCGGCAGGGCGTTCTTGATCCGAAATGTATAGATTTGTTAATTCAGGTGGTGAGGATAGCTAATAGAGGCGTACATGGCGAGATCGTTGATCAGAAGTATTTTGATTTCGCTTCTGAAGCATATCCAAAGATTATTGATGCATTGGATGATTGTAAAGAACTGATCAAGAAGATGACTTGACTTTCCATCTAAATCACACAGTGCTATACTAACCTTAAATCTTATCGGAGGTATCATCCTATGCCCAGAACCAAAGGTTGCAAGAACCGCATTACCGCATCTACCGACTTCGATGCTCAGATTGCAAAGTTGCAGAAAGACAAGGCGATGCTCGAAGAAGGTCTTTCCAAGACTGTCGCCCATATTGAAGAGCTGAAGACCGACATCAAGTCTCTGCGTGAAAGTCTAAAGCCGCAGAAGGCGGAAATCAAGCAGACCGAAAAAGAAATCGCAAAGCTGGAGGCCAAGAAGGTTGCCGCCGAGGCGAAGGCCGCCGAAGCTGCTAAGAAGGTCGAGGCTGAAGCTGTGCTGAAGAAACTGCTGGCAAGCGGCATGAGTGCGGATGAGATCCTCGAAAAACTGAAATAAAGCAATATGCCGTGTGGACTGAACTCCAGAAGTTCGCGCGGCATATTTTTGAGTGTTATATATAGTTTGTGATGGAAATAAAAAATGGAGCGTGAGAAAATGAACTTATCAAAAATTCATCATATTGCGATTATTGTATCTGATTACGAAGCTGCAAAGAGTTTCTATGTAAACAAACTGGGTTTCTCTGTCATCAGAGAAAACTACCGCCCGGAGCGCAAGGACTGGAAGCTGGATCTTCGTGTCAATGACCATACGGAGCTGGAAATTTTCGCTGAAGAGAATCCACCGAAGCGCGTGAACCGTCCGGAGGCATGCGGTCTACGCCATCTTGCGTTCTGCGTTGATAACATAGAACAGACAGTAAATGATCTGGCAGAGGCTGGAATTGAATGTGAGCCGATTCGTGTGGATAGTTATACCGGCAAAAAGATGACTTTCTTCCACGATCCGGATGGTCTGCCGCTGGAGTTGCATGAATAATTATGGGCGAGAAAAGACCATATAAAGCCAGAAATCTGGGTGGTGGTCGGAAAAAGCGGAAGCCGGAGTACGATGCAGGGAAAAAGCTGAAAGAACAGTTGGATGCTGCTGTAGTGCTTTATAATTCCGAGATGTCATTGCAGACTATCGCAGACACCCTGTCCCTCAACCCCATCAAGGTTCGGAAGTTACTTATCACCGCCGGAATCTACGAGTCGGACACGGCAAAACTTGTCCGGCAGACCTTCAATACCTTCAGAGAAACACAAAACTACTCCACTGCCGTCACCTCCACCATGGCTGCCTTGCGGCTGTCCCGTCCCTCTGTGACCTCTTATCTGCCGTATGAGAAAGGCGTGTACTTCCCGGAGGACGCTGACGCTGCCAATATCAGCACCGGAGCAGAGAGGCAGCGCCACTACCGAGCTCTGCTTGCGCTGAAGAAGAATCCCTGCGAAGTGAACCTCTGGAAGTGCGTGTTGGCTTTTCGAGGTTACAATTTCAAGACCCTGTCCGGCTTGCCCTTTACATATAAGCTGAAGAAGGGCAGGGAAGATGAGTTTACCAAGGAACTGTGGATCGACCGCAGAGAGGACAGCAAGAGCCTTGCTTGGAGCTCCGTAATCCTGGCGTATCACAATATCGGTAAAATCGGAGAGGTCGTGGACAGACCCAAGGCTCTGGGAGATATCCGAGGTGTGTCGTATATTTATGGAATATTCTACCGATTTGGCTTGATTGACGTGCCGGAAAAGGTCAAGGAGAAGATGACGAAGTGATAGGGACGTAGGTATAGTTTGTGATAGAAATAAAATTGCCCCCCGTGGATACCACAGAAGGCAGTCAATTGGTTTATTCCCATTCCTCATCCCGGGCTCGGAGAAGATCCTGTACTTCTTTTTCGGTTGCCGGGCGGATGGCAGGCATGTTCTGATAGTCCGTTTTGCCGCAGTCTGGGCAACGGTCGGGCAGCGACTCTGCCTCAAAGCAGTAATGGCAGACATCGCAGAAATAGTAGTTCATGGCGTTTTGCACTTCCTTTGTTATGTAGGAGTTTATATGTCATCAGGATATTTTTCAATTCCAAGGTAGTCCTCAATACTAGTGATGCCCTCACCGGCAAGATCGGCAATGTCATCGAAGGAAATAATGACTGGCAACTCTTTCTCAATGCCCATGGCTTTTCTATCACTGTCCTGCATGACTTTCAGTTCTCGATAAACGGGGTCGATCATAACAACTGTGCCAGTCAGACTTATGTACTTTCCGGTACTTTCTGCGGTCTTCATAAAGTACCGCACTACGGCCTTCATGCCTTTCTTGACCTGCAGGAGCTTGTCGGAGAGAGCGTCTTTCTCCTCATCGGAAAGTTCGACTTTCTTCACCAGCAGCTTGCTGGCTCCCTCGCTGGAAATTTCATCATCGAAGCCACGCAACGCGGCGAAGGGGCTGAATATCTTTGCCCGGTTTGAGAGTGCCATCCGGGGATACTTTACGGGTGGCTCTGGGCGGCTGAGATGGAGGATATCCGCATACTTCTGGGCAACCAGCCGCCCTTCCTTGGTATTCTTGAAGTCTGCCATAGAATCCTCCTTGTTGCTTTATTTTGCCTTATGACCGCCTATCTGGCCGTTCCGCTCTCGCATAGTGGCACCCTCCAGATAGTTGGTGCCCTTCAGAACAGCGTTTTTTCCGAACTTCTTCTTGATACCGAGCATGGTCGTCTGCAGCGATTTCTCCCGTTCCAGTTTGCTGGTGTCGGTAAACAGATCCACTTGCAAGATGCCCTGATCCTTGACCACACGGTTTGCTGCGATTGTTATTCTCCGCACAGTCAGATTTCTGTTGGCAATGCGGTCGAACAGTTCTGTGGTAGCGGCCATCAGTTGGCTGCTGAGATTGGTCGGGTTGTCCAGTCGTGTACTGCCGTGGGCACCCTTCGGAACAGTGCGGCCATAGTGGTCGATATGGACAGAACCGTGATAGATGCCTTTGTCACAGTTTTCCCGGTCATAGCCGATGTCCAGTGTCAGGCTGTCCGTGACCAGTCCCTTGTCCGTGAGCTGGAATACCAGACTGTCGGTCATCTCCTGGACGATGATTCGAGCCTTGTCATAAGGATAAGGGCAGGAGAGAACCTGACCTTCGGACAGGCTGTTGGTTTCCGGGCGATAGGCGTTGATTTCCTTCATCCCGCAGGGTTCCAGCCCCCAGGCGTGGTCGATAAGGATCTCAGCATCTATGCCGAACTCCTTATATAGTATCTCAGGGAAGTGAATGCTGGCTCTTGCCAGTTCACCCATCGTATGGATGCCATGCTTTTCCAGTCTGCGGACGGTGCCGGGGCCAGTCTGCCAGAAATCGGTGAGCGGCTTGTGATCCCAGAGCAGATACCGGAAGGATTCTTCGCCCAGCTCTGCGATGCGGACACCGTCCTTGTCCGGGGCAGCGTGCTTGGCAGTAATGTCCATTGCCAGCTTTGCCAGGTATAGATTGGTGCCGATCCCGGCGGTGGCGGTGATGCCGGTGGTGTACAGCACCTCCCAGATCATGGTCATGGCGAGGTCGTGGGCAGACATTTTATAATGCGTAAGGTATGCTGTGGCATCAATGAACACCTCATCGATGGAATACACCACGATGTCCTCCGGGGCAATGTACTTGAGATAGATGCCGTAAATCTGCCGTGAGACCTTCTCATAGTACGCCATCCGAGGAGGTGCCACCAGATAGGATACCTCAAGAGAGGGGTCTGCTGCAAGGGCGGTGGCATCGTAGGACGCAGCCGAAAGAGAGGAAACACCGTCTTTGTACACAGCGGTCTTGTTCCGGATGGCATCTCGCAAACGACCGTTGTTGACCTCTTTGACACGCTGCACGACCTCGAACAGTCGAGCTCGACCGGGAATGCCGTAGGACTTCAGCGATGGGGACACAGCCAAGCAGATGGTTTTCTCCGTGCGGCTGGCATCAGCCACGACCAGATTGGTGGTCAGCGGATCGAGATGCCGTGCGGCGCATTCTGCCGAGGCATAATACGACTTGAGGTCTATTGCCAGATACGTGCGCTGCGCCATGCTGTGTCGCTCCCTTTCCGTGGTGAACTTCGCAATGTCATTTGCTTGCTTTTTTAAGTTCCTTGATTTTTTCCTTAAGAGAATCGATTCCCTGCGTTTGCCGATGGAAAATCTCGCAGTTAGCTTGCTCGTTCTTGTTATAGGCCAGAGCAAGAACTACCAGCGCCAGACGAAGTTCCTCGTCTGGAATGATCTTGCAGGCTTTAATCATTTCATCTTGGTCGGTAATCTCGGCGAGTGTACTCAGTTTCTCAAAGATGGTCATTAATAACCCCCTTTCGTTGGATGAGCTTATTGTGCCGTCCGCTCCACATACCAGCGGCCAAGCCGTCCGGTGAAGCGAGGGTCGATGTGTTCAAAGAACAGGTGCTTCTCCTGTCCTTGGATCAGGACAGTGAAACAGTCGCCATTGCAGTCGTTGTCTGCGGTTCCTGCCGGCCGGAAGTCCCGGACGGTTTCGATAGGGAAGGTTCTGCCGTCCGCCCAAGTGATGGATGTTGGCTGCATATAGCCGGTTGAATCAAACTCCGAGGCGACCCTTACATAGACACGCTCGATTTTGATTCGTTTGGGTATCGCCATGTAGGTCACCTCCGATCATTAGTGCTTGGCCCGTAGGAAGCGGTTGTCGATATCAACGGGCAGTTGGAGGCGCTCACCGCGGCGGATCAGGCTGTACATCTTAAACGCAAAAAAAGGCGCTGGAATGCAGAGCTCTTTGGCAACGCTGAAAAAGTCGGTGTTGCCGGAGTGAATCAGATCCAGCACTTCCTCATCATCCAGTAACAGATCGGCGGCGAAGAAATTGGCCTCTCTTTCCAGTCTGCCGGTGGCCTGATAAATGTCGAAATCCTGCATGGCTTGACAGCGCAGATGATTCGAGTGTTCAAAGATATGGCCTAGTTCGTGACCGGCAATGACACGCTGCTCCTCGTAGGGAAGATGAGGATTGACTGCTATGTATCGGACACGATTTACAATCGTAGCGAAGCCACGTAGACCATCCGCATCGAGTGATTTGGCAGGCCAGAGCTTTGTGTTGGGCAGCGCATCGATCAATTCAAAAGGGTCACGGGTACCATATTTCTGAATCAGTTTTTGAGTATCGTCAAAGGTTTGAAGTTGTGTCATTCTTTACCAACTTTCTGGCAGAAGATCAGGTGCCGTTATCTTCGGCATTCTTCCGGTATTTCTTCGGCGTGAACTTTTCACGTGCCACTTTCTTGGAATCCATAAAGATCCGCTGCATTTCAATGGCAAACGCCTTCTGATCTTCCTCCGAAAGAGAACCGCCGGCGAATAGCTCACGAGTCTGGCTGAGAATCTCGCTGGCCTGTGCCTGACCGCGCCGCCCATAGAGGGAGCCAACCTCGGTCATAAACTCCTCATTTTCGGTCATCAAATAATTGACGTCCGTTTCAAGCAGCTCGGCCAGCTTTGCATACATATCGCGAGTGCGGGGATAGGTGGTACCGGCCTCATAACCGCCAATGGTACGGCGGGTTACGCCCATCTGTTTCGCAAGTTCCTCCTGAGACCACCCCTTCTGTGTGCGGAGGTCTTTTAGTTTTTCCCCGAAGTTCATTGCTAGTGCTCCTTTCCCTAGATGATGTTTTCCCTGGACGTTTGCTCTAAATGTGTTATTGACAAGAGCTAAGAGCGTCATTATAATTGGAGTGGGAAAACTGATTTCTCATTTATTATATCAATGGGAAAATAACCTGTCAAGAGGTTTGCGTTAAAATGAGAAGTTTATTTTCTCATGGCCCAATGGAGAAAATCAGTGAGGCTGAATATCGTAAACTCAAATCTGTAGCACCACTTAAGACAGAACGCAAGACAAAGCATTGCAACCGAGAAGTCACTTATCAAGAGGTCTATCGATTTGCGGATTTGCCTTTTGATACGATTCAGTGGTTTAATACATCTGCTTCCGTGCGTTCTTTGCTTGAGAGACTTCCGGTTGGTGAAGTACTTCGCCCACAGAAAAGCGGTATAAAGCCTGATCTTGGCACACCTATGCATTTTTCTGAATTTATGAACAACGAGCTATGTGATGAAGTTGCGCGCTGTGCCATTTCAGACAGTCCCATCGTGCAGCCGCACGTTCACCCTTTTACAGATATACTTTATTACAACTACGACTTCGGTGATGATTGGCATGTGCAAATCACTGCCAGCGATAATGCAGAGAATCTTATCCATTCGGATCGGCTCACGGCAGAGGAATGGGAAGAAGCAAAATTGCAGCTTCACAGCAAGCATCGTCCTGTCTGTATTGCACAGGATGGTTTGCCTGTATTTGATGATGTCGGCAATATTCATGGGTATGCCGCATTCCTGAGATGTGTCAATCGGGATGCTCGTAAAAATAATATAGCAGATGAAGACGATAACTCGCCATATCCATATCATGAAAAAGTGGAAACCCTTGCCTGGGCAAAGAGCCTCGGGTGGAGTAAGCGTAGAGTGAGCAACAAAAACTTGCTGTGAGTCATCAATTCTTGACGTATAATAAAGCTAAATAGCACTTAGAGGTGAATCACATTGCATCACAAGTTAGACATCCATCCGATCCCAGAGAACGTGCTCTACATCAATGAGTTATCGCTAGCGGCAAAAGTACCCTATGAAACAAAGCAGGAAACCGAAAAAGCTCTTACTGGTAAAACTGTATCTGACGGTGGTATTCTCCCAGATGATAATGTTCGCATTTATGTCCCAATGGATTTGAACGCGGATAACATTATGTGGCAGTTACAAAGCCTATATAATGGGCTTGGCTACCCAGATGATGAAAATAAATCAGATTACAGCATTGGCGTTGGTAAGCTGATTTCGCAGCTGGAGATATACGATCAGGTGCGAGTTGTAAGAGACCTAGCTAATGCTACGAGAAAAGTAAATGGTGGGGAGTTGCATAGTCAACAGGGGATAGCTTTAGCACAAAAAATGGTAGAATTTATGGAACAGCGTGGTGGCAACGCAGAGTGCTTCCCATACGATGAAATTAGTGAGTTAAAAGCTGCGTTTTGGCTGTAATGACTGCATATTATTGTTGAAGTCATAGCATTGTTGCAAAACGTGATATGGCTTCGCCATTCCCGCCGGCATTTGCGACAAGATACATCAGAGGTCTGGCAGACAGGCACTCTGCCGCGGGCATTTACGTGTATTTTAAGGAAAGTGTAAAAATGTATTTCGCTGTGAGCGCGAACGCACTTATGAGCAGGCGATGGACAGATTGACGGAGCCATTTGCCAGGCAACGATAAAACTGCCACTTAAAATTATAGCGAGGTATCCTCCATTTTTATAATGGAGGATACCTCGCTTTTTATTTATATACAGACTATTTATAGTATAATACCACATAAGCCAACATTTTTCAACAAATCATGTAATATTAAATTATACTGGATTTGAAATTGTTGATTTCACCAGATATACGGGATTTTTTTGTCGGCAAAGCAAGCAATATGTGATACTTGTTAAGAAATCACAGCTATAATCAGAAGGGAGTTTCATATGCCAAGACGAGGAGAGAACATTCGTAAACGTAAAGATGGTCGTTGGGAGGGTCGGTATATCAAGGGCCGAAAGCCTGATCGGACAGCGATTTGGGGATATATATATGGCCATACCTACACAGAAGTAAAAAAGGAAATGACAATCCGCAAGGCCGAGGTTCGAGCCTGCGCATTGTCGGAACAGAATCCAACATTTCAGGAGCTTTCTCATAATTGGGAAGGCTCCATTTCTTTAGGGGTCAAAGCGTCGACAATTACACACTATCAGTATACTTTGGAGCATTACATTCTTCCTGTACTTGGCGACTATCGTGTGCAAGAGTTGGATGAATATACCTTAGAAAGGTCATTGCTTGAGATTATCACGCCAACAGACAACAGCCACAAAGCATTAGGGGCTACTATGGCGCGCGAATGTCTTGTGCTTGTACGCCGCATTTGCCGATATGCAGCACACTTGCACCTTATGCGGTCACTTGAGATTGATGTTAAGATGGCAAAACCATCTATGGCTACGCCTGCTACGCTCAGCAAATCTGAACAGCAATGCTTGCAGAGCTATGTTGAATTTGCCCCAACCACTCGGAAGCTTGGTGCACTGCTCATGATGCAGATGGGACTGCGCATAGGTGAAGTCTGTGGTCTACAGTGGGCTGACTTTGATTTAGATCATGGCATTTTATCCATTGAACGGACAGTAAAACGAATTTATGTGGGTGCAGGCCAAACGAGGGTTGTCATTCACTCGCCAAAAACGCGGAGCTCTGAGAGAAAAATTCCGATTCCTCACGGCATTTTGGGTATGCTGAAGCAGTTGCAGCTGAAAGAAAGCTATAAAGGCTGGTTCTTGTCGGGCAATGAATCCAAACCTGTAGAGCCGCGCTGCTATCGAAAGAGCTTGCACTGCTATCTCAAAGGAGCGGGCGTCACGGTAGTGAATCCACATGCACTACGGCACACCTTTGCAACGACCTGCCTGCAAGCAGGTTGCAACATAAAGACGTTGAGTGAGCTGTTGGGGCATGCCAGCTCTGACATCACATTAAAGCGCTATGTGCATACCTGTTGGGAGTGGAAGCAGAATGAGATGAACCGCATTTTCCAGTAATTGATGGTCAGTCAAAGGGGCAACGGCAGCATAACTACCTATCTTCGCTGTTTTATGGTATAAGTTTTCCATTATAAAAATGGAAGACACTTTGCGAGGAAGTGAGGTGGGCAATATGGCGCTGGATCTGTATGAGCATAATGCGAATGCTTACGTGGCCGCGTGCGAGATGATGGACAAGTACGGCAAAGCTGCTATTGTTCACCCCACAGGCACGGGTAAGAGCTATATCGCGTTCAAACTCATTGAAGCTCATCCAAATGAAGTGATTATCTGGCTTTCCCCCAGTGAGCACATCTTCAAGACACAGCGGGAGAGCTTACTGCGGCAAGACCAGGACTTTCCGCTTCAAAATGTACGATTTTATACGTATGCCAAGCTGATGTGCAGTACGCCGGAGCAACTTAACCAGATAGCAGAACAGAACCCTACCTACATTATACTGGATGAGTTTCATCGAATTGGTGCGGAATTTTGGGGCGAGAGCACGCAAAAGCTGTTGGCTCTCTGTCCTCATGCAAAACTGCTGGGCCTGACCGCCACCAATGTGCGTTACCTTGATAATAACCGCGATATGGTCGAGGAACTCTTCAATGGCCATGTTGCCTCCGAAATGTCCCTGGGCGAAGCCATCGTCCGGGGTATTTTGCCTGCCCCGAAATATGTGACCACGGTTTTTAAATACCAGCAGGACTTGGCGCGGTATCAGTCGCGCGTTGACAATCTGCGCAGCCCCGGCATCCAGGACGTGAACCAGAAATATCTGGAAGCCCTAAAGCGCGCCTTGGAGCAGGCGGACGGACTGGACAAGGTCTTTGCCCGCCACATCACCAATAAAAACGGCAAGTACATCGTGTTCTGCTCCGGCAAGGAACACATGGACGAGATGATTTCCCATGTGCCGGAGTGGTTTGCGGCTATTGATACAAAACCTACCGTGTACAAAGCCCTGTCTGATGACCCCGCCACAGATAAGGCCTTTGCGGCATTTAAGGCCGATACCAGTAACCACCTAAAACTCTTGTTCTGCATTGATATGCTCAATGAGGGTGTCCATGTCGAGGGCATCTCGGGCGTTGTTTTGTTCCGCCCGACGATTTCGCCCATCATCTATAAGCAGCAGATTGGCCGCGCTCTGACAGCAGGGGATAGCGCGACACCGCTTATTCTGGATGTCGTCAATAACTTTGAGGGCCTGTCCAGCATCAGCAGTCTACAAAACGAGATGGCTGCCGCCGTGCAGCGTCTCTATGCCAACGGCGAGAGCGACAAGATCGTTACGGATCGTTTTGAGGTTGTGGAGCAGGTCCATGACTGCCGCGTGCTGTTTGAACAACTGCAAAGCAGCCTGTCCTCGACATGGGATCACTACTTCTCCGAGGCAAGCATTTACTACGCCGAACACGGCAACTTGGACATTCCGCGTCGCTACAAGACGCCCATGGGTTTGAGCCTTGGCTCGTGGCTGCAAATTCAGCGGCAGGTTCGCAGTGGCAAGCGTGTCGGGAGCCTGACCCAGCAACAGATCGAACGCTTGGACAGCATCGGTATGCGCTGGGACAACTACAGCGACTTGGCCTGGACAAAAGGCTATGAAGAAGCCACGCAATATTACGCTAGGCACGGCAACCTCATGGTGCCTGTGGAATGGAAAACGAAAGATGAATTCCCATTGGGGAACTGGATTTCCAACAAGCGCACTGAAAAGGCCGCTGGAAGGCTGGACGCGGAGAAGATGAGCCAACTGGAGCGCATTGGCATGGTCTGGGATGCCTTCAGCGAAAGGTGGGAGCAGGGCTTTGCCGCTGCGGCGAAGTATTATGCTGACCACGGCAATTTAGTCGTGCCTGTGTCCTACACAACCAAAGACGGCTTGCGTCTGGGTGTTTGGGTAAGAAATCAGAAGCAAGCCTATGCAAATGGCACGCTGCAACAGGAAAAAGCCGCGCGGCTGGAAGACATCGGAATCCGGTGGGAACAGAATAATTATGACTTCCAGTGGAGTGAAGCTTATGCGGCAGCCAAGCGGTATTTTGAGGAATACAGAAGTTTGAATGTCCCCATCGCCTATACCACGGCGGATGGCATTGCCCTCGGCAAGTGGGTGGCGCGCCAGCAGTATGCACGCAACAATCCGGGCAAGAGCAACTGCAAGCTCACGCCGCAGCGCGTAGCGCTGCTGGACGCTATCGGTATGCAATGGGAAAAGCCGGATCCGTGGCAGCATCGGTATGAACAGGCACAGGATTATCTGCATGAACATGGCAACCTATTGATTCCTGCTAAATACAAAACAGATGACGGTATCTGGCTGGGGCGCTGGCTCTATGAGCAAAAGGTACTGCTGCGCAAGCAGTCACCGAAGCTGAATGCAGACAAAATAGATAAGTTGCGGAAGCTGTTGGGCGAGGAACCGACAGAAAAAGTAGGGTAAGGTTTAAGGAGAAATCATGACAAGGTTTAAGCACGATTTGATTTTACGGATCATGAAAACACTGGACGCGGTTTTGGTAACGGTCCCGTTTGCACTATACTGGTATTTGTACTATGCAAAGCACATTGCATCGCCATTTTACGCAAAGGGCGATTATCTGGTGGTGGCACTGTTCTTTGTGCTGTTCATCATCTTTGGGCGCGTATACGATGCCTTGTTCATGTCCATGCAGCGCATTTCCGAGATCGTCTACGCACAGTTCTTGGCAGTAGCGGTCAGCGATTTCATTATGTACATTGTGATTTGGCTGCTGAGCAAGCACCTGCCCAACATTTTGCCGGGCGTTGCGGCGTTGATCGGGCAGGTGATTTTGGCAGCCGTCTGGGCATATAACGCGCACCACGCGTATTTCAAGATTTTCCCGCCGCAGGCAACGGCTGTGATTTACGACATCCGCCAAGGTATGGAAAAACTGATTGGCAAGTATGGGCTGGACGATAAGTACAAGGTTGTGCTTACTGCCACGGCAGATGAATGCATTGCGAACCTTGCCATGCTGGACGGCGTCAGCACGGTGTTTATGAGCGGCATTCACAGCCATGATCGCAATGTGATTCTGAAGTACTGCGTGGAAAACAATATCGGAACCTTCGTTATCCCCCGCATTGGCGACACCATTATGTCCGGCGCGTATCCGATGCATATGTTCCATCTGCCGATGCTGAAGGTGGGGCGTTACCATCCGCAGCCGGAGTATTTGTTCATTAAGCGTCTGCTGGACATTGTGATTTCTGCTGTTGCGCTGGTCGTTCTCAGCCCGATTTTCCTTGTCACGGCGATTGCCATCAAGGCGACCGATCACGGTCCGGTATTTTATAAGCAGATTCGCTTGACCAAGGATGGCAAGGAGTTCGGCATCCTGAAATTCCGCAGTATGCGCGTAGATGCAGAAAAGGACGGCGTAGCCCGTTTGTCCAGCGGCGACCATGATGACCGCATCACGCCTGTCGGCAAGGTGATTCGCGCTTGTCGCATAGATGAGTTACCGCAGCTTGTCAACATTCTGAAAGGTGAGCTTAGTATCGTGGGTCCCCGCCCCGAACGCCCTGAAATTGCTGCCCAGTACTGTGAGGAAATGCCGGAGTTCTCCCTGCGCTTGCAGGCAAAGGCTGGTCTGACCGGCTACGCGCAGATTTACGGCAAGTACAACACGACCCCCTACGACAAGTTGGTTATGGACTTGATGTACATAGCTCATCCGAGCATTGTCGAAGATTTGAAAATCATGTTTGCAA
>ENA-OPBE01000357-OPBE01000357.1-human-gut-metagenome-genome-assembly--contig:-NODE-357-length-45301-cov-4.674623_pt1 | contig 45301 bp, 46 predicted proteins | sample MGYA00241066_ERZ501448 | MGnify/ENA primary metagenome ERZ501448 (study PRJEB25962, sample SAMEA2042585) | human gut metagenome | biome: human gut; feature: human-associated habitat; material: faeces...
GAAAATAAAGAAGAAGTTAAAAAAGTAAAAACAGGGGATGATGAAAATATTATAGGTGTTGTTTTATTATTGATAGGAAGTTTAGTTGTTTTAACTTATATTAAAAAAAAGAGAATTGAATAAAATAAATGATGGCAACTCGAATGAGTTGCTTTTTATATAAATATTTGACATTTATAAAGTTATCTATTAAAATAGTTCAAAAATGAAATATCTAAAAATGAAGGAAGTGATAATATGAATATTGATTTTGCTAGAAAATTAGAACTTGCTTATCATCAACAATGTAAAGATCTTTGCAATGAATTTCATCTAAAGCAAACAGGGTTTGATATTTTGATGTTTTTGGGAAATAACCCACAATATAAACATGCTAAAGATATTGTGGAAATAAGAAAAATCAAAGCAAACCTTGTTTCAATTCATGTGGATCAGTTAGTTGATCAAGGATATTTATCTAGGATAGATGTTCCAGGAGATCGAAGAAAAGTTGAATTAGTTTTGAATAAAAAAGCGAATGATGTTATAAAAAAAGGAAAAGCGTTTCAAAACCATTTCTTTTCTTCACTTTTTTCAGATATTGATGAAAAGCATCAAAAGATATTTAAAGAAACATTAGAACTTATGGAAAAAAATATAGATTGTTTATTGGAGGAAAAATAAATTGGAAACAAATATTTTATTTATTATTCTTGTAACCTTTTTTGCTGGAATGGGAGCAGGTCTAGGAACAGGTTTTGCAGGAATGTCAGCGGCTGCTGTTATTAGCCCAATGCTCATTGCTTTTTTGAAAATGGATCCTTATATGGCGGTAGGTATTGCTTTGTCATCAGATGTCCTTGCCAGTGCGGTTTCAGCTTATACTTATGGAAAAAATAAAAATTTAGATATTAAGAATGGTTTATTGATGATGGTAAGTGTACTTATTTTTACGGTAGTAGGTAGTTATGCGGCAAGTCTTTTACCGTCTTCAACAATGGGAAGTTTTTCAGTTTTTATGACTTTTATTTTAGGAGTTAAATTTATTGTTAGACCAGTAATGACAACGAAAGAAGCGATGAATAATGTTTCTTCTAAAAAAAGAGCAATCCAATCTATAATTTGTGGAACTTGTATAGGTTTTATTTGCGGTTTTGTTGGAGCAGGTGGAGGCATGATGATGCTTCTTATCTTAACAACAGTCATGGGATATGAACTTAAAACAGCAGTAGGTACGAGTGTTTTTATTATGACCTTTACAGCCCTTACCGGAGCTATTTCACATTTTATGATTGGTGGGCTTCCTAATTTAACAGTATGGATTTTATGTATTATCTTTACTCTTATTTGGGCAAGAATTGCTGCTTTATTTGCGAATAAAGCAACTCCTAAAACCTTAAATAGAGCAACAGGAATTGTTCTTGTTGTTCTAGGAATTGTTATCTTTTTATTTTCATAATATAAAATTGAGGAATGAATCCTCAATTTTTTATGCGACAGGCAGTCGCTTATATGTCATGTTTACAGGAACATGAAATTTTCTATTTACAAATGATTGTTCAAGATAGTTAACTATAAACTTGAAATGCGTCATGGAAGCTAGAAATCCTGTAGACGAAATATCAGGCCGAAACAAAATATGAACTGAAGGTGCGGCTGATGTTAGTATAAAAACTGTACAAGTTAAATGGAAGAATTAAACATCATTTGGTACAATGTCATAAGTAAAAAAAGAAATGGAGAAAGACTATGACAAAACCAGTATTTGATGATGAATTTAAACAAGGTGTTGTAGATTATGCTAACCAACATCCTGAAGAATCCAAAGTTTCTATTGCTAAAAGATTTGGTATTGCAGACAGTACAATTCATAAATGGATAAAAGATGCAAACAACAACGGCAATAAAATTGAATCTCGAGGATCCGGTAATTTTTCTAGTGATGAGGCTAAAGAAATTGCAAGATTAAGAAAGGAATTAAAAGATACACAGGATGCGTTAGAAGTGTTAAAAAAGGCTATTGGCATACTGGGAAAATAAACAAAACAGATATTTATAAAGCAGTTAAGGAAGAAAAGCAAAAAGATTCTACTGTTTCTGTTTCTAGTGTGCTGAAAAAATTAGATGTAAGCAGATCAGGATTCTATGATTATTTGAAAAGAGTTCCATGCAAAACCAAATTAAGAAAAGAAAGAATTACAAAAGAAATCAAGAAAATCCATTGTTATCTGAAAAATATGAGGATTATCATGCAATTTATGCATTTGCACATATTCTTGAAAGATATTTGTGTAAAGAACAACTGTCAGAAAAAATATATTGTTTATCACAAAGAAATTTAGAATTATTAAAGAGAAATGAAAAAATATTTGATGAAATAGTTAAAAATTCATATAAAAATTGATAAGTCAAAAAGAGTTACTTAAGATAAAATAGAGGTCAAACATAACAATGTTTTTTCTGATATTATCATTTTTTATTGCTTGAATAGAAAGATATAACATGAGATAATATTCATTGGAAAGAAATATCAATGGGAGGATAAATATCATGAATTTAATTTCGGAAAGTTATAGTATTGTTAAATTTTTATTTAATATTAATGACTTAAGAAATCTCAAAAGTATATTTCAACATGGAATATTATCTAAAAATGAAAAATTAATACGTGATATTTCTTCAACGGATTTATCAAATCCAGATGTTCAAAAAAGACGTGATGATAAAAGAATTCCAAATCATGGAATGCTCCATGATTATGCTAATTTATATTTTAATCCTAGAAATCCAATGATGTATTACTTAATAAATCATAAAAAAATAGATGATTTATGTATTGTTTGTGTTGATAAAAGAGTTCTTGATTTAGAAGGAACTGTTGTATCAGATCGTAATGCTGCATCAGAATTGGCAGCTTTTGAATCAGCTGATAAAGGCAAAAGATATATTAAATTTTCTAAAGTTTTTGCAAAATATTGGACGAGTGATAACCCATTAGAACAGTATGAAAATAAACAAATACAATGTGCAGAGGTTTTGGTTCTCAATAAAGTGCCCGTAGAATATTTGATAGGTGTTATTGTTTGTAATGAAAATGCAAAACAAAAAGTAGAGGATTTGAATTTAAATATTCAAGTGATTATTCGTAAAGAATTATTTTTTCAATAGAAAGGAGGCAGTCATATGATTAGAATTAAACTAGGAGATATTTTTGAATCAGAGATGAAAACCCTAGTTAATACTATTAACTGTGTTGGTGTCATGGGTAAAGGAATTGCTAAAATTTATAAAGACAGATATCCAAAAATGTTTGAAGAATATAAGGATATGTGTACTAAAAAGTTAATTCATACAGGTTATTTATATCCTTATTATGAAGATAATTCTGTAAAAATTTTAAACTTTCCAACAAAACAACATTGGCGTTCTCCTTCTAAGCTTGAATATATTCAAGAAGGATTAAATTGGTTTATTCAAAATTATGAAAGATTAAAAATCACATCTATTGCATTTCCTCCTTTAGGTTGTGGTAATGGTGGACTTGATTGGGAAACTGTTGGACCACTCATGTATCAATCTTTAAAAGATCTGCCAATAGATATTGAAATCTATGCACCTTTTGGAACAGAAAAAAGTAAATTACAGGTTGAGTTTTTATTGGTTAATGAAAATAAGGTGAATAAAACAGGTGTTATTTATGAGAAAATAAATAATAACTGGCTACTGGTATTACAGCTTATAAAGAAATTAGAAGAATCTGAATATAACATTAAAGTAGGAAGAACAATTTTTCAAAAAATATGTTATGTTTTATCAAGATATGGGACTGATATAGGTGTGGAATTTTCAAAAGGAACATATGGTCCATACAGTGCAGATATAAAGAAAATAATTACAATTCTTTCAAACAATAATTTAATTTATGAAAAAGAATATGGAAAAATGATGCTTATAACAGTGAGTAAGGATTTTAAGATAGATAAATCATTATATTCACAAAAAGATATAGAAAATGTAAATAAAACGTTTCAATTATTTAAAAGGGTGAAGGATACAAATCAAGCAGAATTGATTACGACTATTTTATTTTCATTTGATAGTTTAAAAGAAACTTATCATGAGGTGACTGAAAATATGATATATCAATATATTCTTGAATGGAAAAAAAGATTTAGTGGTTATCAAAGTGAATTAAAAATTAGAGAACTTATTAAGTCACTGACTGGAATGAATTTAATTGCTACTGATTATACTAAAGATTATGTAGACGATATGCTTTTTTAAAATAAGTTTGGAATTATAAGAACAGCTTTGTAGAGAGTTGTTCTTTTTTTATGAATAAAGAATGGAGTTGAATCAATTGATAAAGAAAAATATAAAAGAAATTCAAAAGTTAAAATCGCAAAAACAAATAAAACTCAATAAAAGAAATCAGTTAGATGAAGAAATTAATCTCATTAATTTACACCTCAAAGATTTAAATAATTTGAAGAATCAGTATGAAAAACTTGAAAAAATACTGATTATTTTTTTGATGGTTTAAATAATGGAGGATAATAAAAAGATGAAATTTAAAGTTGAAATTATAGAAATATTGCAATATCAGGAAGTGATTGAAGACAAAGATGAACAGAAAGCTTTACAGAAATTAAAAGAGAAATATCATGATCAGGGAATCATTCTTAATGAAGAAAATTATGTATAAACCGATTTTAAGGCCATAGAAAAAATGAAAAAGAAAGATGAATATGTTAGATAATGATCTTTCGTATGGTCAATTAAAATTCTTTATAAAAGAGATTTATTTCTATGTCCTGAATTGTAGCAAGCAAGGACTTTTGCCGTCAAAAGTCAGCCTGTTAGGGGAAATCCCCCTAATACCCCATGAAGGAGAAATGAATTATGGAGTATATAAAACTATTTGTTGTATTTGAATTAGGTGCCTTATGTGGTGCTGTTATCATGTGTATGCTACAAGGTGGTCGATATATAATGGCAACAACTTCTATATGGGCAGTTAAGTACAGTTTAAAAGATGTTCTTGATTATGCTTCTAATCCTATAGTGCTAGTATAAATTTAGTACCAGTTAAACAGAAATATTTCTAAAAAGGATGATGTAAATAATTCGATGATACAAAGAACGATAAAGAAAATATAGATTTAAAAGATGCCGTTGAAATATTAAAAAAAGCAATGAGCATAGTAAGCAGCCAGTAAATGTCCTCTATGAAGCTATTAAAGAATATATAGAAGAAAGTACTGGTATTAAAACTGTTTCTTTAAGAGCTGTAACTCAAATACTTGGTGTTTCAAGAAGTGGATTTAAAAGTTGGATAAATAGAGGGATTCTAATCTATGCGTTCTTCGTTTTTCTTCATAGGGAGAAAATATGAAAATACATTTAAAAGATAATAAAATTATTTTATATGATATAGAAAGAGATTATAGGCAGCATTTATTTTATTATGATTTTAGAATGAATTTAAAATCGGGTGGAAGACTTGTAGAAATTATTGTGGGAAGAGAAGGTTATACATATTTCATACTATTAACTTCAAAGCCTTAAGAAAAAATAGAGAAAGAAGAAATCCGAGAATAAACAGCTAAAATAGATATTGTACATTTTAGCTATTTCATTTATTATATTATTACTATGTATTTGGAGGTCTTATATGAAGATAACATTACTGTCAAAACCAGGTTTTTCAGGAAATATGCTGGTTCGTAAAATAGAAGAAGTAGCTAAAAGTCAATTAATGGATATTGAAGTGTTTTTAAATGAACATTTACAAGAGGCCGATGTGGTTTTACTTACGCCACAAAGAAGTGAAGATTTAAAGGAAATTAAAAAGGTGGTTAAAGTGCCAGTAGGCGTAATTTCTTTAAAAGATTATGGTTTGTTAGATGGAAGTAGTATTATAAAATATGCAAAACAGTTGATTCAAAAATAATGATAATGTATTAAAAGACCATGAGATGTTTTTTTAGAAGAAATCTCATGGTCTTTATTTTGTAAAATTAAATAAATATAAAACAGATATATTTTTAAGTTAAAATAAAATATTTTCTATTAGCTATTTTGACTAGACAAGAGTATAATAAATCCTATGAATATATGTTTGTTTGTATTTTTTAGTGATATAAAAAGTACTTAAAAAGGAGGTAGCTATGAAATATATACAGCGATTAGGTAAATCATTAATGCTACCTGTTTCAATTATGCCCATTGCAGCACTTCTTAAAGGAATAGGGTATTGGATTGATCCTACTGGATGGGGTGTACATAGTCCGCTAGCGGCTTTATTAATTACTTCTGGTGGGACAATTATTGATAATCTTCCTATTCTATTTGCATTAGCTGTTGCTATGGAAATGTCTAAAAAAAGAGATACATTTATTGCATTGAGTACACTTACTTGCTATATGACAATGACAACTATTTTATCACCTAAATGTATTTCTTTAATGATGCAAATTCCAGAATATGATGTGGATTTGGCATTTCATAATATCCAAAGTGCTTTTATAGGAATATTGATAGGACTTATTGTTTTTATTTCTTTTCAAAAATTTGATCAAAAGCGTTTACCGCAATTTTTATCTTTTTTTGATGGCAAAAGATTTGCGTCAATTATCGCAATAGGTATCACGCTCATTACTTCTTTGCTTTTTATTTATATTTGGCCTACTTGTTATCATTTCTTTATTTATTTTGGAAGAGAAATATCAAAATTAGGACCATTAAGTGCAGGAATTTATGGTGTGTTAAATCGTTTATTGATTCCTACCGGTTTGCATCATGCTTTAAATTCTGTATTCTGGTTTGACGTTGCAGGTATTAATGATATTGGAAAGTTTTGGGGAACGATTTCAGGTGGGGTTAAAGGTACGACAGGAATGTATCAAGCTGGATTTTTCCCAGTAATGATGTTTGGTTTACCTGGAGCTGCTTTAGCAATGTATCATTGTTCTAAAAAAGAAAATAAGAAAAAAGTAGGTTCCATTTTATTTTCAGCAGCGTTGGCTTCGTTTTTTACAGGTGTTACGGAACCTTTAGAGTTTGCTTTTATGTTTGTTGCACCTATTCTTTATTTAATTCATGCCTTCCTTACAGGAATGATGCTTTTTATTGCTGCAAGTCTTAAATGGATGGCTGGTTTTGGTTTTTCAGCTGGATTAATTGATTATATATTGAGTTTTAAATCGCCGTTTGCGAATAACATATTATTTTTAATCCCTTTAGGAGTTATTTGCGGTGTCATTTATTATGTTATTTTTAGAATGTTGATTTTACGATATGATCTTATGACACCTGGAAGAGAAAAAATACAACCAAAAGAAGAAAAAACAAAAGCATTTACTTATGATGATATGTCAATTGAATTATTAGATGCACTAGGTGGAAAAACTAATGTTTTATGTGTTGACCACTGTATTACACGATTACGTGTGGAAGTAAAAAATATATCAATAATAGATAAACAGGCTCTATCAAATATGAATTTCTCTCACATTGTTGAAACAAGCGAGCACGAAATACAAATTATTATAGGAACTGAAGTTCAATTTATTGCTGAGATATTAAATGAAATATTAATGTAGGGAGAAATAAAATTGAAAATTATAAAAATATTTAATAATAATAGTATTGCAGCATTATCTGATGAATTAGGAGATATTATTTTGACAGGGTCAGGTATTGGCTTTCAAAAGAAAATAGGTGATTTAGTAGATGAGTCACATATTGAAAAAACATATATTTTTAAAGATAAAAGCGAAAAACGGTTACGTAGAGCAATTGATGATATTGAACCTATTTACTATGAAATTACAAGCTTGTTAGTTAATAAAGCAACAAATGAATTAAGTACACAATTTTATGGAGAAATCTTTTTAGCAATTAGTGATCACATTGCCTTTGCTATTAAACGTAAAAAAGAAAAGATAGATTTACCTAATGTTGTTTTATCAGAGACGAAAGCGATATATAAAAAGGAATACCAACTGGGATTATGGGCTATAAAACTTATTAAAGAAAAGATTGGAATTCAATTAGAAGAAGCAGAAGCAGGATATATTGCTTTGCATTTAGTAAATTTTTCAACAAAAAATAGTTCACAAAATACATCTAAAATAGTAAATTTTGTAAAAGATGTTTTTGAAGTAATTGAGCAAACTATGAATATAAAATTAGAATTAGATTCAATCAATTATGCAAGGTTATCAACACATCTTAAATTTTTAGCGGAAAGAGTTTTTCGTAATGATATTGAAAATACGATGGATACAACAGAAAATATAAGAGATATGTTAAAAGAAAATATTCGATTATCATTATGCATTAATCGAATAAAAAAAATGATTAAAAGTAAATATAATTATACACTTGCGCCAGATGAACAAACTTATTTATGTATTCATATAAAAAAGAATTGTCACATTTAAAATGTAAGCGCTCGACAACAACTGTATATTCTCGTTATTGTATAGACAATGATTGTTACTTTAATTAGGCAAGACCAAATATATAGACGACATTTTTTATGTTGTTTTTATGTTTGGTCTTTTTTTTAAAAGAAAGGGAATAAGAATATGAAATTGAAAAAGAAAAGTATTACGGCTGTCCTTACATTATCTATGTCGATGAGTTCAGTTCTATCGATGGTGCCAGTTTATGCAGAGGTGGCCAACAAAATTTAGCGTTAAACAAAACGGCTTATGTTTCAAATGAATATGGAAGTATGCCAAGAAAAAATTTAACAGATAAAATTATTTTGAATCAGATTTATAACGCAAGATATGTACGCTTATATATTGACTTATATACTTCAAATGATCTTGTTTTTGATGAACAAACAACAGTACATGTTGGCGCAGATGAATACAATGCAGATAAAGAAGCTTATCGTCGATTCTCTGATGATAAGTTGAAATATGTACAAGATACGGGAAGAACAGCGCGTATTTTGGGAAGTTAAACACAATGTTTGGGGAATACAGCGGTAAGAAGCAAAGATGTTCAAATGAACTTATGGAACTTTGGTTATGCAACTATGGAACAAATGTATGAACAAGATTATGATTTAATCGATTGTAATGATGGTCATTACTACATTGTTCCTAATGCCGGATATTATTATGATTATTTAAAAGATGGTATTTTATATAATCAAGAAATTAATTCTATTGGGAATGTAACAATTCTTGTTGGGAATGAACAAATGCTTGGAGGGCTATTGCTGTATGGAACGGCATGACAGATTATTTAGAAAATGGTATTGGTGAATATGATGTTTATGATCGTTTACAAAATTTAATTCCATTATTTGGTGCTAAATTATGGGGTAAAGATGATAAAACTTTAAGCCAAGAGAATAATTTAAGAGTTACACTTGGAGATGCTTCAGGTACAAATTTTGGTTATGAAACGATAAAGATGAAAACGTTATTGCTCATTATGATTTAGGTAATTTAGGTTAATTAAAAGATTATGAAAATATTGAACTTGCTTTATTAGATAGTCATGATACTTTACATTTATTAGGTGATAAGAGTTATGTTTCTACATCATTTAATATAGTTGGTTTAAATAATGATTTACATGTTAAAGTTAAACATGATTCTTCAAGCAAAGATGAACAGATTTTATTTGAAAGTAGTTATGGAGCCATTAAAGCTGTTCAAAAAGAGACTGGTAAAGCAGGATTAAGTAGAGAAAATCATGATTATTCATTTGATTATGAATTACCAGTTAATCAATGGGTTGAATTAGAATTTAAAAATAGAAAAGAAGTCATTGAATTATATGTAAATGGGCAATTAGTAGATATACTTGATGATGAACAAGTAAATGGTAAATTATTAAAAGCAACAATGATGATTCCTTTTGAAAGAATTGGAAGTAAAGAACATGCTTTTGTAGGATATGTAGATGATATTCGATTAGGTTCACAAAAACATTTGTTTCAACAATGGAATTAGACTATTTAGTAACAAGTGCAAGTATTATTGCTTAAGAATCAGAAAATAAACAATTATAAGATATTATTAAAGAAGCCCAAAATGTTGTAGATAATCATGATGCTTCAAAAGAAAAAATAGATGAAGCTGTGATAAATTTAGAAAAAGCAATGAATAATCTAAAGAAAGTAGAAACTTCTACTAAAAATGATGATTCATCATCTAAAAAAGACGAAGAATCAAATTATAGTATCTACAAACAAAGACAATAGAAAACAAAAGAATACATCAACTGCTAAAACGGGTGATGAAGCAAATGTTATTTTATTTGTATGGATGGCATTTATATCATGGTTGGGTATTAAAAAAAGAAGATTTATAGTCAATAAATACCACTACAAGTAAGTAGTGGTATTTAATTTGTCTAGACAAAATTATTGTAACCGCTTGCATAGACAAACAAGACATGTTACAATACAAGACGTAAATACGGATTGTTACTTTAAGTAGGCAAGACCAAATAACTTACACTTTTTTAGCGTGGTTTATTTGGTCTTTATTTTTTGCTCTTGTATTTGCAAATTAAAATTACATTATTCATTTAAGGGAGCAGTAATGTAAATAAGGAAGGAAGAAGAATATGAAAGAGAAGGTAAAAAAAATCATTGCAGTGGTACTTACATTTTTAATGTCTATTGGATGTGTTCAATCTTATCCAATGGTAAGTGCCTTGGAAAGTGATTATGAGGTTTATCCTAATCCTCATATGATGGAATATCAAGATGGTTCATTTGATATAACATCAAATGTCAATATAGTCTATGAAGATGGTATTGATGAATATACAAGGGATAGACTCAATGAAGTGCTAGCTATTAAAAAGATTAATGCTACAACTTCAACAGAAGTTAAAGAAGATCAAACAAATATTTTAGTAGGTATAAAAGGCTCTAATCAATATGTTGATCAATATGCTGGTGAACATTATACAGTAAAAACAAGTAATTTATTTGATCAATTAGATTCTTACTTATTAAAAGTTGATAATGGAAAAATTACTGTTTTAGGTAAAGATACAGATGCAGCTTTTTATGGTCTTACAAGTTTGTATCATATTTTTAAACAATTAGACGGAACAAATATCCGCAACTTTACAATGGAAGATTATGCTAATGTTGCAAGTCGTGGATTTATTGAAGGTTACTATGGGAATCCATGGTCTACAACGGATCGTATAAAATTAATGGAATGGGGAGGATACTACAAGTTGAATTCTTATTTCTATGCTCCTAAAGATGATCCAAAACATAATTCTAAATGGCGAGAACTTTATACAAACGAAGAAATTGAAACAAAAATCAAACCTCTTGCAGAAGCAGGAAATAAATCAAAATGTCGTTTTGTCTTCGCTTTACATCCTTATATGTATGATGCAATTAGATATAATAGTGAAGAAAACTATCAAAATGATTTAAAAGTTTTACAAGCTAAATTTGAACAAGTAATACAAGCAGGAGTACGTCAAATTGCTATTTTAGCTGATGATGCAGGTAATGTCGGTGGTGAAAATTATACAAGAACATTAACAGATATGACAGCATGGTTAAAAGAAATGCAAAAAACATATCCAGATTTAAAATTAACATTACCATTCTGCACACAAGAATATATGTATAATGGACAAGGTTATTATCGAAATTTCCCGGAAAATATTCAAATTGTCATGACAGGTGGTAGAGTTTGGGGAGAAGTAACAAATGATTTCACAACGACATTTACTAATAATGTGGGACGTGGACCTTATATGTGGATCAACTGGCCATGTACAGATAACTCTAAAAAACATTTGATCATGGGTGGTTATACAACATTCTTACATCCAGGTGTAGATCCAAACAAGATTCAAGGAATTGTTTTAAATCCAATGCAACAATCTGAACCAAGCAAAGTTGCAATTTTTGGTAATGCATGTTATTCATGGAATATCTGGCAAAGTGAAGAAGAAGCACAAAGATGTTGGAACGCTTCCTTTAAATATGTTGATCATAATAGTGCTCTTGAAACGAAAGCATCAGCTGCTTTAAGAGAACTTTCAAAACATATGATCAATCAAAATATGGATGGTCGTGTTACAGCCTTACAAGAATCAGTTGACTTAAAAGATCGTTTAGCTAGTTTTAAAGAAGCTATCTCTAATGGGACAACAATCAGTGATGAACAATTTGAAGATTTACTCAATGAATTTACAATTTTAAAAAATGCGAGTGCTACTTATAGAGCACAAGCAGGTGATACAAGAGTAAAAGATCAAATTGTCTATTGGTTAAATTGTTGGGATGATACAACAGATGCAGCAATTAATTATATTAAAGCCATTAAAGCAGCGCAAGATGGTGATGCAAATGATAAAATTTGGGATCTTTATGCAGCAGGACAAGCTGCTTTTGAAAAATCAAAAACTTATGGATTTAATTATGTTGATCATTTAGAATATGCCGAAGTAGGTGTTCAACACATTGTACCATTTATTAAAACAATGGATTCTTATTTAGGTGATATTGCTTCAACAATTGTTGATCCAAATAAACAAGTAATTAAATTCATTACAAATCGTAACGATATGCCAACAGGTAATACAGATTATGTATTTGATAATAAAGTGAATACGGAAATTGTTTATAAAACGCCAAATTCGATTAGTAAAGGAACTTATGTAGGAGTTACTTATACAAAAGCAATTGATATTGATAAAGCAACATTTAAATTAGGGACAAACGCGAATCTTAATGATACTTTTTCTAAAGCTAAAGTGCAATATACAACAGATGGTAAAAAATGGGTTGATTTAAATGATCAAGAATATACTTTACCAAAAGATGTTGTATTAACTGATTTGGGATTAAAATCAGTTAGAGGAATAAGAATGATTGCTACTGAAGATAAATCTAATACATGGTTGGGTGTTAGAGATATTGTAATTAATGTCCAAGAAGAAGTAGCAGAGGAAGAAAAAGATGCAGGCACATTATCAACTGATAAATTAACACTTAAATCAGGGTCATTAAATGATTTATTAGATGATAGTGAAGATACATACGCACATTTTGCAGAAAGTCCTTATAAAGGTGGAGAAATTAAAGACTATTTACCAATTGATGCAAGTATCACATTAACTTTCAACAAAGAAAAAACATTAGGAACAATTCATTTTGCACAAGATGCAGAATATGATAAATCAACAAAATATGTGATTGAATATACAACAGATGGACAAAACTGGACAGCTATACAAGAATATAATGGAGATGCATCTGTTGAATTAGATGTAACAAGCCAAAATATTAAAGCGAAAGCAATTCGTATTAGAAACTTAGAATTACATTTACAAGATAGTGCATCTGGATATTGGTGGAAAGTTAAAACATTTAAAATGGATGATTCAGGACAAATCAATGCAACATTTATGTATACGGATGTATGGAAAATTTATCAAGGAACAGTTGCTAACTTAACAGATGATGATGATTCAACAGATGTGGAATTTCGGACATCAGGAGATATAACAAGAAAAGGTGATTATATTGGTTGGGATTTAGGTAAAGAAACGGCTATTGGTAAAATTCATGCAGCAATTGGTGGAAAACGTGAAGCAGGAAATAAGTGGAAAAAATATAGCTTACAATATTCTAATGACAATAAAAATTGGACAACATACAAAACTTATCAAGGTGTTTCTAGCGGAAAAGATACAATAGATGAAAATTTCAATGGTTTAAAAGCACGTTATGTACGTTTAGTTAATGAAGAAGAAAAACCTGTATGGGTTATTTTCTCCGAATTCTCTGTAAAACCTTATAATCCAGATGAAAATTTTGATAATACAAATGTTTATACAAATACGGATTATAAATTAGCTTCACAAAGTGAAGAAGCTCTTACAGAATTAATTTATAATCAAGAAATTAGTTTAGAAAAAGGTCAATACGTTGGTGTTGATTTATTAAGAATTAAAGATTTAAGTACTTTCAATATTGATTATGAAAATGGCGAAGGATTAACTTTACAAGTTTCTAAAAATGGTGTTGAATGGACAACAATTACTAATCAAGATGGTGAGCTTCCAGATGGAAGATATGTAAGATTGATAAATAAAACAGATCATGCAATCAAATTAACAATCAATCATTTTAAAGTGCATTCAAATGAAGTTACAGCTCCATATTTATATGAAACAACTATGAATATTAATTCATCATGGGGTGTTGCAGAAGATACTAGAAATAATGGTGCTGCTTTTGATGGTAATATTGATACAACAACAGAATTCGGAGACTTCCCACAAAAAGGACAATATATTATTTATGATTTAGGACAAGAAAGAATAATTTCTAAAATTCAAATGTATTGCCAAGATAGTGCGGTCAATTATATTAGGGATGCTGATATTTTAGTATCGGATGATTTAAAAAATTGGACAAAAGTAGTAACTATTGGAGATGGTAATGAAAATACAAATGATGGAGACGTTAAATGCATTGATTCAGATGCAGGTTATAAAGCCTCAAGTACTTATCCAAATAAAGTATATGTAGAAGGAACTGCAAACCAAGTTAAAGCACGTTATTTGAAAATTTTAATGACAGCTTCAAATAATAAAAGAGCGGTTCTCTTCAATGAAATCGATATAAATGATGGAGAATATGTACCAGTAACAAATGATCCAGCATATACTTCTACAACTGTAGAAGCAAAAGGATATATTCCACAATATTTATTTGATGGTGATTTATCAACAGCTTATAAACCAGGAACAAAAGAAGCAGGAAGTATTACATATACATTATCAAGTAATCTAGATGTCAAGAAAATGCATATTATTCAAAAAGGTGAAATTTCAAATGCAAGAGTATCTGTTCTTGTTGATGATTTAGATGCAAAAACACGTACAACTCATAAAAAATGGGTTCAAGTAGGAACTTTGAGAAAATCACTTAATGAATTCTATATGCCAGATGGTAATATCTATGAATTAAAAATTGAATGGGATGAAAATCATATTCCAACAATTTCAGAAACCATTATGTTAAATGAAGATGAATATGTATCAACAGCAACAAAAGATTTACAAGATTATATTGATACTTTAGATGTGAAAGAATCAAAATTTACAGCTAATTCATACAAAGAATTTAAAACAAAATTAAAACAAGCAAATAAAGTGTTAAATGAAAACTATGGTGAACTTGATTTGGTAGTTCAAGCCAAATCAGAATTAGAAATTGCTTATACAAGTTTAGTTAAACGTGGAGATATTCAAAGTGTTAAGGCTGAACTTGATGCAATTGATCAATTAAAAGAAAATGATTATACGAGTGAAACTTGGGCAACATTACAACAACAAGTTCAAACAATAAATGATACACTTGCTAAAGATAAAGTGAATATTACTGAAAAAGATGTAGAAGATATGGTTGAAGCTTTACAAAAAGCGAAAGCACAATTAGTTACAAAAGTCACAGTAAGCAAAGAAGTTTTAAAAAATTATATTGAATCAAATGAATTAGACAAATTAGATACAGATCAATATTTAACTTCAACAGTAAGCACATATAAACAAGCATTGAAGAATGCACAAGCATTACTTGCTCAAGAAGCTACTAAAGAACAATTAGATGAAGCATTAAAACAACTACAAAATGCAAGGGCGCAATTAGTTTTAAAGGCAACAGATAATGAAATCAATGTATTGAAGACTATAATGGCTCAATATCAAGAAAAAGATTATACAGCATCAACATGGAAAGAATTTGAAAAAGCATATAATGATATTAAAAAATCATTAGAGAATGAAAACTCAAGTGATGACATTAATTTATTAACTGTTGCATTAGAAAAAGCTTCTCAAAAATTAGTTAAACGTGGAGATTTAAATGGAATTCATGATTTATTAGATAAAATCAAACAATTAGATAGTAAAAAATATACAGATGCATCTTATTCTAAATTATTAAATGCTGTAACAGAAATATCTAAGAAATTAGAAAATTCTTCAGAAATGACACAAGAAGAAGCAGATGTTCTTGTAAATGAATTACAAAATGCAATAGATTCATTAGAAAAAGCACCAACAGTATCAACTGATACAAAAAATGAACCTATTCAAAAACCACAAGTTATTACTACTAAAGAAACAAATAAAGTAAAAACAGGTGACCAAACATCAATTTGGATATTTATGACAATTGCATTTATTTCAGTAATAGCTTATATTGTATTAAACAAAAAAACAAAAGAAAATAATTAAATAACTATTATAAAATAGTAGTAAAAAACCATGGGGAAATATGCAAAATAAGTACTCATGGTTTTATATTATTTGAATAAAAATCAAAAAGGCAAGAATGTCTTAAATCAATTAATTATACTTTTATGACATTTGTCATATTTACATAGATGACAAAAATCATTAAAATTAAATAAAGGGAGAATAGGAGGGAAACACATGTCTTTTTATAAAAATAAAGCTTTAAAAATAACATGTATTGTAAGCCTTATTATGATTTGTTTTGTCTATCATCATTATTTAAATACTGATACTAAACAAATAAAATTTGGAGCAACTTATATGACAATGAATAATACCTTCTATAAAGCTGTAAATAATGAAATAGAAAATGTTGTTAATAATCATGGGGATGTTTTATATACTAGAGATCCAGCTTTGGATCCTAAAAAACAAAATGAACAAATCAAAGACCTTGTTTCTTTAGGAATCGATGTTTTAATTATTAATCCTGTTGAATCTTCGAGTATTAATAAAACATTAAAAGAAGTCAAAAAAGCAGGAATTAAAATTATTGTAGTAGATGCTCCTATTAGTGATGATCAAATTGCAGATTGTACAGTTGTTTCAGATAATTATGATGCAGGAGTACAGTGTGCTAAAGATATGATGCAACGCTTTGATCATGCACGTATTGCTTTACTTGAACATTCTAAAGCCTTATCAGCGGTAGATCGTATTAACGGCTTTAAAGATACAGTTGCTTTAAATGAGAATTATCAAATAGTAGGAAGTGAAGATTGTTTAGGGCAAACGGAACTTGCTTTACCTGCTTTAAATAAAATTATTCAACAAGGAATTGATTTTGATGTTGTCTTTTGTTTGAATGATCCAACGGCTTTAGGAGCACTAGCTTCTATAAAAGAAAATGATTTAGAGCATGATGTTTTTATTTATGGAGTTGATGGTTCACCAAATATAAAGAAATTGTTGGCAGAAACGAAAGCAATTGTGGGGACATCTTCACAATCACCTACTTCTTTAGGAAAAGAAACAATCAAGGTGGCTTATAAGATGTTACACCATAAAAAGTATAAACGCTCAATTATTGTTCCAACAAAATTGATTACCAAAGAAAATATAGAAGAATATGATATAACGGGGTGGCAATAATGAATCATCTTACAAAAGAATATGTTACAAAGTTAAAAGATTCATTATTGTTTATTAATGCGGTTGTTATTATCTATAATGCTTCTTTATTTTTACTTTCTACCAAATATATTTCAGTGCATTATTATGCACGTGATTTCTTAAATAAAGTATCTTATATTACTAGAACACCACAAAATATCTTTTTTGAATCGATTTTTCTTTTTATCATTATTGTTTTATTAATGAAATTAAGAGAAAAAGATAATTTAAAAATGGCGAATGGTCTTGTTTATATCGAAATTATTCTTTCATTTTTATTAATTATTCGTTTAAATGGTTCTTATAATGGAATTTTACTCTTTGTTTTTGCTGATTTACTTTATAATATGAGAAATATTAAACATATGGCCTTACTTTTATTAATGGCCTTTGGTTTATTATTGATTTCAGATTTTAATATTTTATCAAATATTATACATATGCCAAGTATTGAATCTTATTTATCATTTTATCCAAATTCAAGTCGAACATTTATGTTATTTGCTAAAAATATTTTAGCTTCATTAAATGTTGTTGTTTTTATTCTTTATCTTATTTGCCAAGTTTTAGTTCAACAAGAAGAAACAAAGAAAATCAGTAAAGAACTTCAACTTGCTTCAAAAGTCAATGATGAATTAAAAACGTATTCTGCTTTATCTGAAAAAATGGCAGAAGATAAAGAAAGAAAAAGAATTTCAAGAGAGATACATGATACTTTAGGACATGCCTTAACAGGTATTTCGGCGGGAATTGATGCTTGTATTACTTTGATTGATATTGATCCACAAAAGTCAAAAGAACAACTTTTGGTAATTAGTAATGTTGTTCGTGAAAGTATTAAAGATGTTCGACGTTCTTTATATAAGTTAAGACCGGGAGCACTTGATCAAAGAACTTTAAAAGATGGTTTGATTAAAATGATTGAAGAATTTCAAAGTGTTTCTCATTTAAATGTTGATTTGTATTATGAATGGGAAAATGTTGATTTTGAAAATACAAAAGAAGATATTATTTTTAGAATTATTCAAGAAACGATGACAAACGCTTTAAGACATGGACATGCTTCTCATATTGAAATTCATCTTTTTGACGAAGAGGAAAAATATATGATTATTATGCAAGATAATGGAAGTGGCTGTAAGGAAATTCATTATGGATATGGCTTGAAACAAATGCATGAACGTGTTGCTATATTAAATGGAACGATACATTTTTATAGTGAAGAAGGATTTAGAACAGTTGTAGAAATACCAAAAATAGGAGGAAAAAAAGATGATTAAAGTGATGATTGCAGATGATCAAGAACTTATTAGACAGTCTTTACAAATTGTTTTATCAACACATGAAGATTTGAAAGTCGTAGATGCTGTTGAAAACGGTTTTGCAGTTCTTGAGAGTATAAAAAAAGAAAGGCCAGATGTCATTTTAATGGATATTCGTATGCCAGAAATGGACGGTGTTTATTGTACAAAGACGGTCAAAGAAAAATATCCAGATATTAAAATCATTATTCTTACCACTTTTGATGATGATGAATTTGTCTTTAGTGCTTTAAAATATGGAGCAAGCGGTTATTTATTAAAAGGTGTCAGCATGGATGAACTTTATCATGCCATTTGTACAGTTTATAATGGTGGAGCGATGATCAATCCTGATATTGCGACAAAAGTATTTAAACTTTTTTCCAAGATGTCTATGAGTAATTATGCTATCCAAGTCGATGATTCTTTATCAAAAGATTTGACACAGGCTGAATTGAAAGTCATTCAACAAGTTGGTTTTGGTTTATCTAATAAAGAAATTGCTCAAAAACTATATTTATCAGAAGGAACTGTGCGTAATTATGTTAGCATTGTTTTGTCAAAATTAGAATTACGTGATCGTACGCAACTTGCCATTTGGGCTGTTCAAACAGGGGTCACAATGCAAGAATTTGGTGACGATAATGATTAGAATAAAAAAGGGTATTCTTACATTAGTAAGTCTTTCTTTAGTTCTTATTTATTGCTTGATCAATGATCCAAGTCGTGATATTACTCTTACTTTAGGACTTTATGTTGGAAGCAGTTGGGATGTGCCTAATGGGGAAAGTTATCAAGTTATTGATCAAGCAATCAAGAAATTTGAAAAGAAATACCCCAATGTTCATTTTGAATATAAAAGTGGAATTATAAAAGATGATTATTCTTCATGGCTTGCTAATGAAATTACCAAAGGAACAACACCTGATGTGTTTATGGTACTTCCTGATGATTTTAATACGTTATCTTCTATTGGTATTTTAAAGAATTTAGATCGACTTATTAAAGAAGAACGAATAGATACTTCTCTTTTTTATCAAAGTGCTTTATTTGCTGGAAATAATGGAAGTCAATATGCACTTCCTTATGAAATCAATCCAACAATTATGTGTATCAATCATGATTTACTTACCAAAGAAGGTATTGCTATTCCTTCAAGTAATTGGACCATTGATGATTTTTATAATATTAGTAATCAAGTTACAAAGGATACAAATAATGATGGTGTTATCGATCAATATGGCTATTATGGCTTTGATTGGCAAGATGTTCTTGATTGTTATGGGTTACAAGTTTTTAAAGAAGATAATTGTCATCTTGATAAAAAAGAAGTCAAAGAAGCGTTTTTATATTTGACAAAACTTAAAGCTTTATCAAATGACTATCAAGTTTCATCAGAAGATTTTGATCAAGGGAAAGTTGCCTTTTGTCCTTTGACCTTTGCTCAATATCGTACCTACCAACCTTATCCTTATCGTATTAGTAAATATACATCTTTTAAATGGAGCTGTATTTCAATGCCGGGAACAAAATCAAATACGATTACAACACATTTAGACACTTCGTTAATAGGAATGTCTTCACAAACAAAGCATCAAGAAATAGCGTGGGAATTTTTAAAAATGTTGACGATGGATGGAGATATTCAACAATCCCTACTTGATAATTCGAAGGGAGCCTCTCCTTTAAAGAAGGTCATGTTATCAAAGAAAACAAAGGAAATCTTAGTAAAAGATACAGTCTCCTATGCTTCTTTAGATTCAGATGTTTTAAATAGAATTTTAGAAAATACGTTAGTAGAACCAAAGTTTAAAGAGTATGAAAATATTCTAGAAAAAGCAGATTATTTGATTAATCAAAGTATTGATCAAGGAACAATTGATAATGATCTTAATAAGATACAAAAGAAATTAGAAAATGAATTGAAATAGATAGCTTTTGGCTATCTTTTTTATTTATGACAAATGTCATAGTAGGAATGATATTTGTCAATTTTTTTATGATTTTTGTCACTTAAAAGTCGTGATTGAAGACACGTTGCAAGTGCTTTCATATTTGGTATTCTATAGGTGCAAGGAGGGAAGAACATGAAATATTTAGTATTAGTAAGTCATGGTGAATTTGCAGCTGGTTTAAAAACATCATTAATGATGTTGGCAGGACAAAGGGATGATGTGATTGCTTCAGGTTTACCTGATGGAAAGACAGCAGATGAATTTGCGGAAATCTTTAAAGAAAGTGTTAAGGACATTCATGAAGATGATGAAATTGTTTTATTAGCGGATATTGTAGGAGGATCACCACTTACAACTGCTTTAAATGTTTTAGCTGAAAAAGGTTTAATGGAAAAGACAACAACAATTGGTGGGATGAATTTACCATTAGCCCTTACTTCAGTATTAATGAAAGATACTTTACAAGGGGATTCCTTTGTACAAGCTGTCTTAAGTGAAGCAACAACAGCTTTACAAGAATTTAAAGTCGTAGAAGACGACGAAGATGATATTTAAGGAGGAAGAAAGATGTCAGTATCATTTATTAGAATTGATGATCGTATGATTCACGGTCAAACATGTACACGTTGGGCAAGAGAATACCCATGCGATGGTTTGGTGGCTGTAAACGATAAAGCAGCAAATAATTCAGTATTAAAAGCAGCTTACAAATCAGCCAGTGGAAAGAAAACATTTGTATGGACAATGGAAGCTTGGCAAAAGAAAAGTCAAAAGGTTTTAGATAGTCAAGATCAATATTTCTTAATTACTAAAAATCCTATTGATATGAAAAAAATTCTTGTTGATCAAGGATTTGATTGTGGTATTAAAACAGTTATTGTTGGACCTTGTAATGATCGTGAAGGAGCAACAAAACTAGGAAACAATCAATCCATTACACAAGAAGAAGCCGAAGCTTTTGAAGCTTTAGCTAAAGCAGGTTATACAATCAAATTTGCTTTATTACCAGATGTTTCAATTGGAACATGGGATGATTTTAAAGGAAAATTTGGTTTTTAACAAATATATAAATAAAGGGGAAGAAAAATTATGACAATTAGTTGGTTACAAGCGGCATTACTTGGTTTATTTGCTTGTTTATCAAGTATGCCAGGATTAGGTGGTACTTCCTTTGGTAACTACACATTAGGTCGTCCTTTAATTGGGGGACTTGTTTGTGGGATTATCTTAGGAGATATCAAAACAGGTATTTTAGTAGGGGCAGCAATGCAAGTTGTCTACATTGCATTAGTTACTCCAGGTGGAACCGTTTCAGCAGACGTTCGTGCTGTAAGTTACATTGGGATTCCACTTGCAATGGTAGCGTTAAATAGTTATGGTTTATCTGCTGCCACAAAAGATGGAGCAGCTCTTGCAACTTCATTTGGAACAATGGTTGGTACTTTAGGTACAGTATTGTTCTACGGAACAGCAACAATCAACTTAGCATGGCAACATGTTGGATGGAAAGCTGTTGAAAAAGGGGATTATCATAAATTATATCTTGTAGATATGGTATTACCTTGGATTTCACATATTTTATGTTCATTTATTCCAGCATTAATTATGTGTAAATTAGGAGCAGATGTTGTTGAACTTATTAAAACAACATTACCTATGGATGGTTTAGCTATGAAAACTTTATTTACAGTTGGATCATTATTACCATGTGTCGGAATTGCAATCTTATTAAAACAAATTGTTACAAAAGCAGTTGATTTCATTCCATTTTTCTTTGGATTTACTCTTGCTGCTTCAATGGGAATCAATTTAGTTGCAGCAACAGTGATTGCTGGTATGTTTGCTTTAATTAACTACAAATTAAAAATGTTACAAAATCAAAGAGTAGCTGCACCTGCAGGAGACTTTGATGATGAAGATGAGGAGGATATTTAAGATGGAAAAGAAACTATCTAAAAAAACATTAACTAAATCCTTCCACAATTGGTATTATGGAAACTTAACATGCTTCTCTCAAGAACATATGCAAACTTTTGGTTATCTATGCTCTATGTTACCAGTAGTAGAAGAACTTTATGATAAAAAAGAAGATCAAGCAAGATCAATGAAAACATACACTGCTTTCTTTAATACAGAACCTCAACTTGGTACTGTTATTGTTGGGATGACAGCTGGGTTAGAAGAAGCACGTGCAAACGGAACAGAAGATGTTGATGATGAAACAATCAATGGTTTAAGAGCTGGTTTAATGGGACCAATCGCCGGTATTGGGGATTCCCTAGTTGTAGGAACAGTTATTCCTATTTTACTTGGTATTGCTTTAGGTATGTCTACAGGAGGTTCTCCTCTTGGAGCTATCATGTACATCATTGTATGGAACTTATTTGCTTACTTTGGAATGAAATTCTTATATTTCAAAGGATATGAATTAGGTGGAAAAGCGGTAGATTTCTTAGTTGGTCCTCAAGGAGAAGCTTTAAGAGAATCAGTTACGATGTTAGGTGGTATTGTTATCGGTGCTGTATCAGCAACATGGATTTCAGTAACAACTTCATTTACGATGACCGCAGCTGGAGCTAAAAAACCTTTCATAGATTTACAAAAAACATTAGATGGTGTTTATCCAGGATTATTAACAGCAGTCTTTGTTGTTGGATGTTGGTATTTATTATCTAAAAAGAAAATGTCACCAATTAAAGTAATGTTATTATTAGTTGTTGTTGCCTTTATTGGTGTATTTGTTGGATTCTTCAATCCAGGATTATCTTATTAAAAGGAGAAAAAAAGATGAATAGTCAAGAAAAACAAGGATATATAGATGAAATTAATTATCAAAAGAAAATGATTCATAATCTTATAAAATGGTTACGCAATTTGTTCTTCCTTTCCTCTCTGGGAGTCTTATTGATGTATTATTTTTCAAATATCCTATTTGTAAAAATCTTTGCAATCATATTAATAATAATATCTATATTAGCGATTATCCTTGTTGGAAAGGCTATTTACAGTGGTAAGAAAAACATAAATAAAATTGTTGATCAGTTTTCCTTCAAATATAAAAACTCTCTATAACTCATACAAAAAACCGCTTAGGCGGTTTTTATGTTATACTTTATCTGGTGATATTATGATAACAAATAAAATCAATACAATTTTAAATAACTGTCAACAAGGTGATATCGATTATACGATCTGTAACTATATTAAAATGAATTTAAAAGAAGTTGCTTTTATGTCCATTGAAGAACTTGCGAGAAAAAGCTATGTTTCAAAAGCGAAGATCTCTAAATTTATCAAAAAATTAGGTTATGATAATTATATTGCCTTTAAAGATGATTGTTTATTAGAATTAGAAATTAGAAAACAAGTAACAAATACCAACTATTTTCTTACAAAGAAGCATCTTCATGATTCATTATCTTGGATTGAAAAGAATTTAATGAAGATTGAACAAAGTCAAATCGATTACTTTGTAAGAAAAATAAAAGAAGCTAAGCATATTTATCTTTATGGAGTTGCTTATTCACATTTACTTTGTCAATATGTTCAATACGAAGGAGATCTTTTTCAAAAAGATATTCTTGTTTTAGATGAAAATGAGGTAGCTATTGATTTGTTAAAAGAGGATGATTTATTGATTGTTATTGGTGTAGAAGAAGATGCTTTAAGTAAACAATCTTCACGTTGTTTACGAAAGCTTTTAAGAAATCAAGGAAATAAACTTTTGCTTTCAACTCAATTGATTGATCAAACAATGTTGAAATCTTTTGAAGGGACTTTGCTTGTATCTATCGATCATTTAGAAATGAAAGAAAGAAGACTTCTTTTTCGTTATTTAATAGATATGTTGGTATCACGCTACTTTGAATTAGAATGTGCTTAATGCACATTTTTTTCATCTTGTCAAGAAAGTTTATGAAATATAAAAAAGAAAAGAAATTTATTTATTTTAAAGTAAAGTAACCCATAAGGAGGGCTTATGGAAGAAAAATTAACTATTAAACAATTATTCGCTATTTTAGCCGCAGGTTTGTTTTCTTTTTGTGGTGTTTTGATTGAAACAGCGACAAATATTACTTTTCCTACATTGATGAATGAGTTTCATATTTCAACATCACTTGTTCAATGGATGACAACAGGAAATTTATTGATGATGGGTATTATGATTCCTATTTCATCTTATTTAAAAAGAAGATTTCAGACAAAAAAATTATTTTTGACAGCAGGGTTCTTATTTTCAATAGGATTGATTGTTGATGTCTTTGCACAACAGTTTACTTTATTGCTTATAGGAAGATTTATACAAGGAGCAGGGGTAGGAATTGCACTTCCTATGATGTATAACATCATTTTAGAAGAATCACCGAAAAGATTTCTTGGCTTAATGATGGGATGTGGTTCTTTTGTGACGGCTGCAGCACCCGCTATTGGACCAACTTTTGGGGGAATTATGACACAATATTTTACTTGGCGCTATATTTTTATTTGTGTTTTACCAGTTATTATTCTGGCAAGTTTTATAGGTTATTTTTGTATGAGTGAACAAATAATTAATAAACATGAAAAATTTGATCTTTTAAGTTTTATAGCGGTAGCGTTAGCTTTTGTTTCTTTAATTATGGGGTTTTCTAATTTAAATCAAATAGTTGATGATTTAGTATGTGTTTTGGGTTGCTTTATTATTGGAATAATCAGTTTATATTATTTTACTAAAAGACAACTGCATATTAAAAATTCTTTAATTCGTATAGAAATATTCAATCATAAAGGTTTTACGTTTCATACTTTAGCTATTATGTTTCTACAAATGACAACACTTGGATATGGTTTATTATTACCGACATTTGTCCAAATTGTTTTAAAACAATCAGCAACAGATGCAGGGATCGTTTTACTTCCAGGAGCCATTGTTGGTGCTGTGTTTGCACCAATAGGTGGATTGATACTTGATCGTCTTGGTGCTAAAAAGCCAATTATTCTAGGGTTATGCGGTAGCTTTATTGCCACATTTTGTTTCTTATTCTTTTTTGAAAATCTTACATATCAATCATGTATCTTATTCTATTTTATTTATAGTCTAGGCATTGGTTTAATTGTTGGTAATACCATGACATCTGCGATGTCTTATTTACCAAAAAATCTACAGGCAGATGGGAATGCTACGTTACAAACATTGATGCAACTTTCAGGGGGAATAGGAACGTCCATTACAGCAACTATTTTAGCGTTTGTACAACAAGAAACAAACTTATATGATGGGACAAATAGAGGTGCATTGTTTGTTTTGATTTTTTTAATGTTTAATATTAATATTGTTATTTTAAGTCAATATTTTGCTTTTAAAGGAGGAAAGAAAAATGAATTTTAAAGATAAAGTGGTTGTAATTACCGGAGGAACAAGTGGTATTGGAAAGCAAGCAGCGATTGCTTTTTCAAAGCAAGGTGCAAAAGTTGTGACTTTAACTGTTGATCGAGAAGATGTGTGTAAGCAAGCAATAAAAGAAATAGGAAATGAAGCTTTTTATATTCACTGTGATGTTTCTAAAGAAGAAGATGTAAAAAAAGCTATTGAAGAAGTTGTTTTAAAATATGGACGTCTTGATTGTGCATTTAATAATGCGGGTATTGGACCAGATGGGGTACGTATGCCTTATGAATCATTAACAGAAATTTCTGAAAAAACATGGGATTTAGTAGTTGATGTGGATATGAAAGGTGTTTTTCTTTGTTTAAAATATGAATTATTACAAATGCAAAAACAAGGTTTTGGCGCAATTGTTAATACGGCTTCTATTGGTGGATATAAAATGGCACCTGGATTTGCTGCTTATGGTCCAGCTAAAGCAGCAGTTATTGCTTTAACAGAAATGGCGGCTTTAGAAAATGCAACATTTGGTATTCGTGTCAATGCTATTTGTCCAGGTCCAACCATGGGAACAGAACTGACCAAAAATTCACTTTCAACTAATCCTCATGAAGAAGAAATGTTGAAAGAACATGTGATTCCTATGAAAAAACTAGCGACGACTCAAGAAGTCGTGAACGCTGTCTTATGGTTAAGTAGTGAAGAAGCAAGTCATACAACAGGACAAAAAATATTTATAGATGGTGGAATGCATATTGCATAGAAGGGAGAGAAAGATGATTAAACATGTATCGGTATTTACTTTAAAAGATAAAAATGAAATTAAACATTTTGTTGAAATGTTAGAAGAAGTTGGTAAAAAATGTCCTTTGATTATTAAAAGTGAAATAGGAGTAAATATGAGTGAACAACAATCTGTGGGACCTCATTTCGGTGATGTGATTCAAATTGTTGAATTTTCTAATAGGATAGACTTACAAAAATATCCTCAATCAAAGGAACATCAAAAGCTGTTAATGGATGGCCCAGAAATGGAAACTGTTACCGCAATAGATTATATAATTTAAGCATTCATTCATATATTAAAGAGCATTCATTCAAAATGGTGCTCTTTTTTTCATTTTGCATTCATTTTTATGATTAAACAGTCAAAATATAATTGACTTTATGATTGAACGGTCATATAATGAACGCGTAAGAGGTGATCAGTATGGATAATCAACGCCATCAAATTATTTTAAATGAATTAGATAAAAAAGGAAATGTGACTGTGGCTTCCCTTGTTGAACTTACAGGAGCGAGTGAGTCAAGTATACGACGAGATTTAGTAGAACTTGATCATCAAGGATTCTTAAAAAGAGTTCATGGGGGTGCAACCCTTATTCCTAAGGTAACACATACGATTGAAGATCCATTAGGGAAAAGACAATTATTAAATGCTGATGAAAAGAAAAAAATTGCAAAGTATGCAGCAGGAATGATTGAAGCCAATGATGTGGTTTATTTAGATGCAGGTTCATCAACTTTAGAGTTGATTGAATATTTAGATCAAAAAGAAGCACACTATATTACTAATGGTTTAATGCAAGCTCAACAATTGACCCTTAAAGGATTTCATGTAGTATGTCTTGGTGGAGAAGTGAGAAATATTACAGGAGCATGTGTGGGTGCTAGTACGATGAAGTCATTAAGTCGTTATCATTTTTCTAAAGGTTTCTTTGGAACAAATGGAATTGATTTAATGAATGGTTTTACGACACCAGATAGTGAAGAAGCTGTTATTAAGGAATTGGCTATGGAACGTTGTCAAATGAGTTATGTTTTATCGGATCATAGTAAATTTAATAAGGTGTATCATGTGACCTTTGGTCAAATAAATGATGCGGTGATTATTACAGATCATTGTGAAAAAGAAATTAAAGAACAAGCGACAGTTGTGGAGGTTAGAGATTAATGATTTATACAATTACTTTTAATCCATCTTTGGATTATATTATGCATGTTGATTGTTTTGAAGAAGGGGAAACAAACCGTTCAAAGCAAGAAGAAATTTATCCTGGAGGAAAAGGATTTAATGTTTCAACAATTTTAAGTCGTTTGAATCTTGAAACAACAGCTTTAGGGTTTGTTGCAGGATTTACAGGTGAAGAAATTGTTAAAGAATTAAAAGAAAGAGGATTTACTTGTGATTTATGTCAGTTAGAAAGTGGTCTTTCAAGAATTAATGTGAAGATGAAAGGGGCTAAAGAAACTGAAATTAATGGAAGTGGTCCAGATATTCCTCAAGAAAAATTAGATGAGTTATTTGAAAAATTAGATCATTTAAAAGAAAACGATACATTAGTTCTTGCAGGAAGTATTCCTTCTTCTTTACCTGATGATATTTATGAACAAATTATGAAAAAACTCGATCAACAAGGAATTAAAATCATTGTTGACGCAACTAATGATTTATTAAAGAAAGTATTACCTTATCATCCTTTCTTAATTAAACCAAATCATCGTGAATTAGAAGAATTATTCAATGTTAAAATTGAAAATAAAGAAGATCTAATTCACTATGCTCGAAAACTTCAAGAACAAGGAGCTATTAATGTTCTTGTTTCCCTTGGAAAAGATGGTGCTATTTTAGTAAGTGAAGACACACATGTTTATTATTGTGCAGGGGCTAAAGGAAAACTTTTAAATAGTGTTGGTAGTGGAGATAGTATGGTTGCTGGATTCATTGCTGGATATTTAAAGGATAAAAAATATGATGAAGCTTTAAAATTAGGAAGTGCTTGTGGCGGAGCAACAGCATTTAGTGAAGATCTTGCCGAAGTTTCCATGATTCAAGAAGTCTATAAACAATTACAAGTGGAGGAACTATAAATGAAAATCTTAGATTTATTAAAAAATGTTTCGATTGATGTTAATGCTACATGTTCAAATAAAGATGAAGCCATTGATACATTAGTTTCATTAATGGCAAAGCAAGGAAACTTAAATGATCAAGATGTTTATAAACAAGGAATTTATACACGTGAAGAATTAAGTACAACAGGAATTGGGGAAGGAATTGCTATTCCTCATGCTCAAAGTGAAGCTGTAAATGCCCCAGGACTTGCAGCAATGGTTGTTAAAGACGGTGTCGATTATCAATCTTTAGATAATCAACCAGCAAAACTTTTCTTTATGATTGCAGTTCCTAAAACAGGTGGAAACGAACATCTACAAATTCTTGCTATGTTATCACAAATGTTGATGGATACAGACTTTAAAGATTCTTTAATTAACGCACAAAGTGTAGAAGAATTTATGGATTTAATCAATCAAAAAGAAGCAGCACAAAAAGCAAAAGAAGAAGAAAAAGAAGAAGCACAAAAAGAATTTACAGGAACTTATCGTTTGCTGGCAGTAACTGCTTGTCCTACAGGTATTGCTCATACGTATATGGCGGCTGAAGCTTTAGAAGAAAAAGCAAAACAAATGGGAATTACCATTAAAGTTGAAACAGATGGTAGTGGTGGTACGAAAAATGCCCCAACTACAAAAGAAATTGAAGAATGTGAAGCGATTATTGTTGCAGCGGATAAAAATGTTGAAATGGCTCGTTTTAATGGAAAACCAGTGATTCAAGTTAAAGTGGCAGATGGGATCAATAAAGCAGAAGAGTTAATCAATGAAGCCTTAAGTGGAAATGCCCCAATTTATCATGCAGATCACATATCAACAACTGTTGAAAGTGAAAATGATGAAAGTGTTGGTCGTCAAATTTATAAACACTTAATGAATGGTGTTAGCCATATGTTACCATTTGTTATTGGTGGAGGTATTTTAATTGCTTTAGCTTTCTTATTTGATGATTATACAATTGATCCAAGCAACTTTGGTAAAAATACCCCATTAGCGGCTTTCTTTAAAACAACAGGAGATACAGCTTTTGGTTTCATGTTACCAATTCTTGCTGGATATATTTCGATGTCAATTTCTGATCGTCCAGGTCTTGCTGTCGGATTTGTTGGTGGAGCATTAGCTAACCAAGGAAATTCAGGATTTTTAGGAGCACTTGTTGCTGGGTTTGCAGCTGGATATTTAATGAAGGGGTTACGTAAATTATTTGATTATTTACCAGATGCTTTTGAAGGTTTAAAACCAGTTCTTTTATATCCGTTCTTTGGATTGTTATTAATGGCACTACTAATGACATTTATTATCAATCCACCTGTTGCTGCTATTAACACAGCTCTTACAAATGCTTTAAATTCAATGGGTGGTTCAAGTAAAGTAATTTTAGGAATGTTACTTGGTGGTATGATGGCTATTGATATGGGTGGTCCAATCAATAAAGCAGCTTATGTTTTTGGGACTGCATCGATTGCTTCAGGAAACTATGATATCATGGCTGCGGTTATGATTGGTGGTATGGTTCCACCGCTTGCGATTGCTTTTGCAACATTCTTCTTTAAAAATCGTTTTACTAAAAAAGAACAACAAACAACACTTACAAATGTAATTATGGGATTGTCATTCATTACTGAAGGTGCTATTCCATTTGCAGCCTCAGATCCACTTCATATTTTACCTGCTTGTGTTGCTGGGTCAGCTGTTGCGGGTGCTTTATCAATGTTCTTTAATTGTACATTGATGGCTCCTCATGGTGGTATCTTTGTTATTGGTGTTATTTCAAATCCTTTAGGATATTTATTTGCCTTAGCTATTGGTTCAGTTGTAGGAATGTTTGGTTTAGCGTTATTAAAGAAACCATTAAAATAATATATGAGATTCTAGGTATTTCTATCTAGAATCTTTTTGTATGTTTTTTCTTTTTTTATCAATACTTTAAAAGAAAGGAAGATATTATGAAAAAAGAAGAAACAATGTTATTATTACAAGAATGTGATGCTGGTTTAAAAATGGCCATTTCTTCAATTGATGAGGTATTAGATACGATTCAAAATCAAGAATTTAAACAATTAAGCATTGATATTAAAAATCGTCATCAAAAACTAAAAGAAGAAGTTGATTATTTACTTAAAAAATACGAAATAAAAGAAAAGGAAGCTTCTTTAATGGCTAAAAGTATGTCTTGGATGAAGATGAATTTTAAAATTGCAATGGATCATGAAGATTCAACAGTAGCCTCTTTGCTTTTTCAAGGATGTGCTATGGGTGTAGAATCTTTGTATCATTATCTTCATGTTTATCAAGAAGCACATTCTAAAATAAAAGATATTGCTTTAAAATTAATAAAAATTGAAGAAGATTATAGTGAACAATTAAAGAACTATTTATGAAGCCCAAAAGAGGCTTCTTTTTACATTAAAGATTTACAAAATAGAATAATTTTAATACAATTTAATGTATATCAAATAAAATTTCTAAAAAATGCAATTGATGTAAATACATTTTAATCTTTAACTTAATTGACCATTTGAAATAAATAATGATTAAGCGTCAAGTTTTGTATAAATTCAAATCTTATTTAATAAGATTTGACAGATGATTAATTAAGATTTTTAAAATAAAATTAACTAAAATGTATTATTTTTTATAATTGAAAGAATATTGCATTCAAGATATATACATAGTATTATATAATGAAATCTAATATGCGAGATAGCATTTTTGATAAATTAAAGCGACTTTCCTTAATGAGTAATTCTTATTATTTTGTTTAAAATGAGTTGAAAATTGAGGGGGGGGGGTACTAATATATAATGTAGGGGAGGAAGTGCTATGAATAAATTAAACGATGAAATACAATCCTATAGAAGAATGATTGATGTTTTAGATCAATGCATTGATGATTATCTTTTTGTTATCGATATTGAAAATGATTCTTGTTATATTTCTCCTCATGCGGAAGTACGTTTTAAAATGGAAAATCATGAATTTAAAAATCCTATAGAAAAATTTAAAGAATTTATTTATTACAAGGATTATGATCTTGTTATGGAAGATCTTGATTTGATTTTTACTGGAAAAAAAATTTCATAATTTGCAATATCGTTGGTTGAGTAAAGCAGGAAAAGCGATTTGGATCAATTGTCGTGGGAGTGCTATTTATGATGAAAATCATCAGATTAAATATTTAGTAGGATGTATTAACGAAATTGGAAAGAAACAAATTGCGGATAATGTGAGTGGATTGTTAGGTGAAACAAGTTTTAAAAACTTAATTATTCCTATTCAAGATGATATGCATAGAGGTTTTGTTTTAAGATTAGGAATTGATAATTTTAAAAATATTAATGAAAATTATGGATTAAAATATGGTGATGAAATTTTAAAACAAACAGGTAATTGTATTAAAGAACATCTATTAAATCATCAAAAGCTTTATCGTATTGTTTCAGATGAATTTATTATTTTAGATTTATTCGGAGATAAAAGATACGCTAAAAACTTATATAATTGTATTCGTGATAGTATTACAGCTTATGTTGAATCAATCAACTATGAAGTTTATCATACTTTGTCGGCGGGTGCTTTATGCTTTGAAGAAAATCCAACTGCAAGTTATACAGAAATCATGAAATGGACGGAATTTGGTTTAAGTAAAGCTAAAAAAGATGGAAAAAACATGTGTTATGTTTTTAAAACAGAGGATTATAGAAAATTCCAACGTAAGAGTGAATTGATTAAATGTTTACATCAAGCTGTTGATCATGATTTTGTTGGATTTGAAGTTCATTTCCAACCGATTGTCCAAGTGGATAAAAATAGAATTACAAGTTTAGAGGCACTTTTAAGATTTGAATGTGATACGTTTGGAAAAGTGACACCTTATGAATTTATTCCTTTATTAGAAGAAAGTAATTTAATTATTCCAGTAGGGAAATGGGTTTTGGAACAATCTATACAGGCTGTTTGTTCGTTAAAACCATTTATTCCTGATTTAAAGGTTCATGTTAATATCTCTTATGTACAAGTATTAAAAACACCTATATTAAAAGATATTTTAAATATTATAAATCGCTACGATATTGAAAAAAATCAATTAGTAGTTGAACTTACAGAAAGTGGCTTTATTGAATCAGATGCAAGTTTTACCAATTTCTGTAAGAATTTAAAAGAAAATAATATTCAATTAGCCTTAGATGATTTTGGAACAGGATATTCTAATTTTCATTATTTATATAATCTAAAACCAAATTGTATTAAGATCGATAGAGGATTAATGCAAAATGCTTTATCAAATGATTATGAAAATCTTTTATTAAAACATATGATTGATATGTCACATAGTGTCGGGGTTAAAATGTGTATAGAAGGTGTTGAAACAGAAATAGAATTACATAAAATAATGAATATGGAAACAGACTATATTCAAGGATATTATTATAGTAGACCTTGTTCATTAGATGAATTAAAATATAAACTTGAAAATCATTTGATTATTAAAGAAGCTTAAGGGCTTCTTTTTATATATAAAAAGAGCTTCGTTTGAAGCTCTATCTGATTTGATTATATTTAGCGATACTTGTTTGACGGTGAATATCAAAGCACATTCCCATGGCAATCATATAGGAAAGTAAAGAAGATCCACCATATGATAAAAACGGTAAGGTGATACCAGTAATTGGTAATAATCCTAAAATCATGGCGATATTCCAAAATTGTTGGAAAATCATACAGCCAAAAATACCGGCAATAAAATATTTATCACTTTGATGGGTTGCTTTTAACCCAACATAAAGAATAATAACATCAAGTGCTAAAACAGAAACTAGCGTAATAGCAGCTCCGACAAAGCCAAATCCTAAAGTTATAACAGAGAAAATAAAGTCTGTATGTGCTTCTTGTAAGGAAATAATGACTGTCTCAAAGCCATGACCAAATAAACCAGCAGTTCCATAAGCCATCATCGCGTTGTAAAGCTGATAACCTTGACTTTGATAGGTTCCCTCAGGGTCTACCCAGCCATAGAAACGATCAAGTTTATGTCCTGTAATAATAGAAGAAAAGATATCTTGCCTAAAAATAAAGAGATATGTGAAAATAATCAAGACGACCGCTACAACTGCAAAACCAACAATATACCATTTTCTATTAATACCAGAAGCAAATAAAATAACGACAACGGCAAAAGCCATAATTAAAGTAACTCCGGCATCATTTTGAAGATAAGTTAAAATCATTGGTGGTAAGGCAATTTTCGCAACTTTCCAGATAAGTTGTAAATCTGATTCAAAAGTATGAATAAGATATCTTTCATTATGTAATGAGATGGTTTTAGACATACATATAATCATGACAACTTTCATAAATTCAGAAGGCTGGAAAGAAAATCCTGGGAAGTTATACCAAGATGTTGCTCCGTTTAAATCTTTCGCAAAAGGAATGATATGCATTCCTAATTTATAGATCGCAAATCTTTGAATGACAAGTCCTACGAGAAAAACAATAAGGATGCCGTAGAAAATCCACATTCCTGAATAAATACGATCATTTCCAAAACGACTAATAAGGTAAATAAGACCGACACCAATACCATAATAAAGAAGCTGCTTTGTCCAATATCCTGTTGGATTTGGATAGGTGATATATCCTGCAGCACATTTAATTGTATAACAACTGATTAAACAAAGTATAAATAAAATCGTAGCCAATGGCCAACAAATTGTTGAATCAAAATATTTTTTCATTTTGTCACCCCTTGTGTTTTATAGTATACTATAAATATATCATAAAAGAAATTTTTTTTAGAAAGGAAATGAATATGTCAGATTATTTTATTTATATTCTTATAGCCGTAGTGCTTATTGTTTTAGTATGGTTTATTTTTGCGAAGGGGTTAAAGAATAAAAAGCCAAAAGAAGTGACTTTAAAGGATATTCCTATCGATTTAGAAGCATTGATCAATGCTTTTGGTGGAATAGATAATATTAGAGAAACAGAAGCACAAGGAAGCAAGATACGAGTCTTTGTAGAAAATGATGATTTAGTTAAAGTGAATGTTTTAAAAGAATTAGGGGCTAGTGGAATCATTCAATCTACGGGGAAAGTAACTGTGATTCTCGGTAAATTCTCAAGTGAAATCAGTGGAATTATAAATGATAAGAAATAGAAAATATAAGGAGGGATAAGCATGAAAGAGAGAATACAGATGTATGAACCCTTTTTTCATCATTATTATATAGACGAAGTCTTGAATAATTATGAATTAGAGACATTGATTCGTGTAAAAAAAGATGATTATGAACAAAGTATTGCTTATGTTAAACTTGTTTCGGTGTATTCTCATCATGCAGACCTTGAAGAAATACAACAACAAGTAGACTCCATTCGCTTCATGATGGAAACTTATGAAGATTATGAAGAGTTTGAACAATATCTTATTGAAAATGAAGATCATAAAGTCATTGGTATTGATTTATGTGCGCTTACTTATAATCATCATTTTGATGAGTTGGAATTAGAGGAGTTAACACCCGATCAATATTATCAAGTAGGACTTTATTACTATGATCAAAGAAAATATGATGAAGCTCTTGAATGTTTTCGTTTAGGAGAAGAATGTGAAGATGTTGATTGTTTATGTGTTTTAGGCTATATGTATGAAAAAGGACAAGGTGTTAAACAAAATAATCAAGTAGCAATGACTTATTATAAACTCGCGAGTGATTTAGGAAGTGTTGTTGCTTCATGCAATCTTGCTTATTTTTATGAATACGGTATTGATGTTGAACAAGATTATGAAAAAGCATATGAATTATATTCGTTAGGCTTGGATGAAAAATTTCCTCGCTCATTGTTTTCAACTGCTTTTTTCTTGCAACATGGTTTAGGTGTGGAACAAGATTTGGAAGAAGCATTTTATCGCTTTGAAGAAGCTGCGGCTTTAGGACATAATGATGCCATTTGTGCCCTTGGTGAATGTTATGAATTTGGTCAAGGGGTTAGTCAAGATTATCAAAGAGCTTTTCATTATTATGAAAAAGCTTCTTATGAAGAAAGCAGTCTCGCTAAGTATAAGTTAGGACGTTTTTATGATCTAGGTTTAGGTTGCAATGAAAATCATCAAAAAGCTTTTTATTGGTATCAAGAAGCCGCTAAAGATGATTTAGATGTTGCGATAACTGCACTTGCAACGTGTTATGAATTTGGTCGTGGTATTGAAAAAGATAGTCAAAAAGCTTTGGAATATTATTTAAAAGCAGCGCATATGGGCTATGTGAATGCTCAATATTGTTTGGGCTATTTTTATGAAATGCATAGTGAAATAGAAAATTCATTAAATGAAAGTTTTTATTGGTATTTAAAAGCAAGTAAACAAGGAGATAGCCAAGCGATGTTGGCTGTAGCTTATTACTATGGCCATGGTTTAGGAACAACAAAAAATGAAGAAAAGGCTTTTGAATTTTACCAAAAGGCTTTACAGTTTGGTGAAAAAGAAGCTTATTATCATCTTGGAATTTGTTATTTAGAAGGAAAAGGAGTTAAACAAGACAAAGGCAAAGCAATTGCATTACTTGCTCTTGTTGAAGATCAATATAATTTGGCTGCTTATTTAATAGGTCAATATTTTAAAGAAATGCATGATACTCATGAAGCAATTCATCATTTTAAAATCGCTATTCAAAAAGAAGATGAAGAACAATCTCTTTATCAACTTGCACTCTATGGTGAACAAGGTATTGAAATAAGTGAAGATGAGATGATGGATTATCTTTTAAGAAGTGCTAAAAAAGGATATTCACCAGCACTTGTCAAATATGCTTATTATTTAGAAAATGGGATTTATGTTGAAAAAGATTATCAAATGGCTTATGAATATTATTTGTCTGCTTGTCAAAAACAAAATAGAGAAGGTTTCTATCATTTAGGAAGATGGTTTTTCTATGGAATAGGTCAAAAAGAAGATAAACAAAAAGCCATGCAATATTATAAACAAGCCAGTGATTATCATTATTCAAAAGCAAGTTTTATGCTTGGTTATATGTATCATTATGGTGATGGAACATCTAAAGATTTAAAAAAAGCAAAAGAATATTATCAACTTGCACTTCAAGATGGTTGTCTTGAAGCACAAAAGGAATTAGATAAATTAGAGGTAGAAAAATGAGTTTTAAAACAAAATTAGAAAAATACGCAAAATTAATAGTTCAATCTGGATTAAATGTACAGGAAAAACAAACTGTTGTCATTAGTGCGTCTATTGAAAGTTATCAACTTGTTCGCGAAGTGACAAGACAAGCTTATCTTGTGGGAGCTAAAGAAGTTGTTGTTCATTACAGTGATGAAGAAGTGACACGTATGAAATATGAAAATATGGCAGAGGATGATTTCTTACAAGTACCGACATGGTTTTCAACTTTTAGAAATGATTATGCTTTAATGAATGCATGTTTTTTATACATTGATGATGAAAATCCAGAAATGCTTGCAGGGATTGATCCTAAAAAGATTTCAAATTGGCAAAGAGCGGTTAAAAAAGCATGTAAAACTTATTTTGATTTGTCAGATAATATGACAAATGCTTGGTGTATTGTTGGTGGTGCTACCCAAAAATGGGCAAATAAAGTTTATCCAGACATGTCAAATCAAGAAGCTCTTGATAGTTTATGGAATGCAATTTTTAAAGCAGCTAAAATTGATGAAGAACATGATCCCGTTGAATTATGGAATCAACATCGCCAATCTTTTGAAAAAAGAGTAAATCATTTAAATAGTCTTAATTTAAAGAAACTTTATTATAAAAATAGTAAAGGAACAGAAATTACGATTGGATTAAATGAGGATTATTTATTTGCTGGTGGAGGAAGTTATTTAAAAAATGGTGTTTATAATTTTCCAAATATTCCAACCGAAGAAATCTTTACATCACCTAATAAAGATGATGTAGAAGGAATTGTCTTTAGTTCTTTACCTTTAAGTTATGGTGGAAATATTGTTGATGAATTTTATTTACGCTTTAAAGATGGACAAGTGATTGATTTTGGTGCAAAAAATGGTTATGAAGTTTTAAAAGGAATTATTGATAGTGATGAAGGTAGTAAACGCTTAGGAGAAATTGCTTTAATTCCCTATCATTCACCGATCAATGAATTAAAAACGCTATTCTATAATACGCTTTATGATGAAAATGCTTCTTGTCATATGGCTCTTGGTATTGGGTTTTCAGAGTGTATTAAAGGTGGTATTGATATGAATAAAGAAGAATTATTTAAAAAGGGTATTAATGATTCTTTAGTTCATGTTGATTTTATGATGGGAACAGAAGATTTAATGATTGATGGTATTTTAGAAGATGGTAGTCATGTAAAAATCTTTGAGAATGGAAATTTTGTATTTTAACGAAAGTGGGTAAAACCCACTTTTTGTGATTTAAAGGAAGAATTTTTTCATAAATAAGTAGCAATTCTACCTATTTTGTGGTAATAATTGTAATGTTGAAATTAAAGAATAAAAATGTATATAGATTGAGGGAGGACGCAATGGAAGATTTAAGACAACAAATTGAAAAAAGAAGAACATTTGCGATTATTTCCCATCCAGATGCTGGTAAAACAACATTAACTGAAAAGTTCTTACTTTATGGAGGAGCAATCCAACAAGCAGGAACAGTTAAAGGAAAGAAAAACAGTAAACATGCGACAAGTGACTGGATGGAAATTGAAAAACAAAGAGGGATTTCAGTAACATCTTCTGTATTACAATTTAATTATCAAGGATATTGTATCAATATTTTGGATACTCCAGGACATCAAGACTTCTCGGAAGATACTTATCGTACTTTAATGGCAGCAGATTGTGCTGTTATGGTTATCGATGCAAGTAAAGGGGTCGAAGATCAAACACGTAAATTATTTAAAGTTTGTACAATGCGTCATATTCCTATTTTCACTTTTATTAATAAGATGGATAGAGAAGCAAGAGATCCTTATGAATTAATGGAAGAAATTGAACAAGAATTAGGAATTGAAACATGTCCAGTAAACTGGCCAATTGGTTCAGGAAAACGTTTTGCAGGGGTTTATGAAAGAGATGACAAAGAAGTTATTCGCTTTATTCCTGTAGATGGTGGAAAAAAAGAAGTTGAAACAGAAATTTTAAAAGCGGATGATCCTAAATTAAAAGAATACGTTGAAGATGAACTATATGATAAGTTACAAGAAGATATTGAATTGCTCGATATGGCAGGAAATGAATTTAGCTTGGAAGCAGTACGTGCTGGTAAGTTATCACCTGTATGTTTTGGTTCAGCTCTTACAAACTTTGGAATTGAACCATTCTTAAAACATTTCTTAAATATGACAACACCTCCAACACCAAGAATGGCAGATGGAGAAGTCATTGATCCTTATCAAGAAAATTTCTCAGCCTTTGTTTTCAAAATTCAAGCAAATATGAATTCAAGACATCGTGATAGAATGGCATTCTTTAGAATTTGTTCAGGTAAATTTGAAAAAGGAATGGAAGTTTATCATTATCAAGGAAAGAAAAAAATTAAATTAAATCAATCAAAACAATTAATGGCAGATGAACGTAGTGAAGTAAATGAAGCCTATGCAGGAGATGTCATTGGTGTCTTTGATCCGGGTATTTTCTCTATTGGTGATACCATTACAACAGGTAAAAAACATTTTGCTTTTGAAGGGATTCCTACATTTGCGCCAGAACATTTTGCGATGATTCGTAATAAAGATACCATGAAAAGAAAACAATTTGTAAAGGGTGTAGAACAAATTGCTAAAGAAGGAGCTATCCAAATCTTTACGGAGCTTGGTGGCGGTATGGAAGAAATTATTGTTGGGGTTGTTGGTGTACTTCAATTTGAAGTTCTTGAACATCGTTTAAAAAATGAATATAATGTAGAAATTCATAAATCACCACTCCCTTATCAATATATTCGTTGGGTAAAAGAAGGTACAAATTTAAAATCATTAAATCTTTCTTCAGACACAAGAAAAGTTCAAGATTTAAAAGGTCAACCATTATTGCTTTTCACAAATGATTGGGGTGTTCGTTGGGCACAAGATAAAAATAAAGACCTTGAATTATTAGAATTTTCTAAAAACTAAAATTATAGTTAAAAATGACAAATTTCATATATGACATTTGTCATTTTTTGTTAAATAAATAAAAAAGATTAATTCTTATTAAAATAAGAGCATGTGGATGGTAAATAAATTTCTTTTTTTCATATTTCCCTCCTTTGCGTATCTTTATTATATTATAGAAATTTGTCATATATAATCTTGTGTTGTACAATAATAGGGAAATGGGGTGATCATAATCGCTAATACAGGTAAAAGATGCCTTTGTAGATGTATTGTGTCTATGGAGGTTATTATTGGTAAAGAAAAGAATACGTTATTTGAACAAGGAGCGGTTTATGATTGTGTCATGAAGGATCGAGGTAATGAAATTCTTCATTATAAGGTTTATGGAGATGAATTTTCTTTGTCATGTACGGATAAGGAGTTTAAACAAAACTTTGTTCTTATTCAACATAAAAAAACAAGCCGATAGAGTAGGCTATTTTGATTTTTTAAGAAAATGTGTTACAATCCCGTCTTTTACAGTTGGATAAACAAATAAGGGGCTGAACCTATTGATATATATAGGTTTTGCCCCGTTTTAAGTTTTGTATCGAATATGCGTAAATTATTGGTTCTTTGTATTTTTTATAATATTTCTCATTTTTTTCTTACCAATTATTTCATAATCTATTCTGAATCCATATTTTTCATGTAATTCATCAGTAAGTATTGTTCTTTTATAAGCTGGTATATAGCCATTATAATTAGTATCTACTACTTCCATATTTCTTAAGGTCTTTATTATTTCATTTACTGTATATCTGTTTTCTAGTTTATCAGCCAACAGTCTATATATGATCAAAGAGATAAAGCATGTAAGAAAATGTGCTTCTATGCTGTCTTCTTTTTGAACATATACAGGTCTTGCCTTAAAATCCGTTTTCATAATCCTAAAACATTCTTCGATTTGCCATCTTCTTTCAGATACAGCGATAATAGATTTGACATCATCATCTTCCAGATTGGTTGTAATTGCATAAAAGCCATCGTACATTTCTTCATCCTTTATTTTTTGAACGTCCATTACATAATGTTCTTCAATGACTTCACCATTTTCGTTAGTTGTAATTTTTTCTATGAATCGAGCGGGATCATTTGGATTTTTTCTTGCTTTTTTAAGTTTTCCGTTTTTGATCATCTTCATTGCACGCTTTATTTGATTTTCTCTTATCTTTTTTTGATAGAGGGCATATTTAGGCGAGAAAGTAACAATAAGTCGTTCCTTTATAGGCTTTTCTAAAGGAAGTTCTTTATAAAACTGCCTTTCTTTGTTTTCAATGTTTTCAAAATCTATTTCGTCAATATCAACTCTTTTTTGTGACGAGTTACCAACTTCTAGAAATCCTTCATGTCTTAATGCCACTTCTCTATCATCTTTTTTCAATTTCTTCAATGATTGAGTAATGATATATGCTCTGTCACCAATACTATTGAATTCTTTGTTTTTCTTGGAGGCGAGACCGGCATCGCTGCAGTATATAAATTTAGAAAGTTCAAAGTCTTTGATGATTCGTTTCTCTAATGGTTTAAGAGTTACCTGCTCATTTTTATTTCCTTCATACATATCAAAAGCTAAAGGAATACCATCACCATCCATCATAAGTCCCATTCCAACAATGGGATTAGGTCGGTTTTCTTTTCCTTTACCGTATTGTTTGATGCCATCTTCTTCCTCTATTTCAAAGTAATAGTTTGTACAGTCATAATAAAGAGTGGAAGTATTTCTTTGTTTGACAAAATGACTGTTTTTATAAAGTTCAGATTGAATATAGCTAGATTCCTTAGCTAAAACAGATAGGGCTCTATATACATCATGAAGTTCATATTTCGGTTTTTCTAATAATGTAGAGGCAAACTGAAAAGATGAACGTTTACTTGAAGGACAAAGAATCCTTGAATAAATAAGATCTGAAAGAATGGCATTAAGATCAAAATCGAATTTGTATCTGTTTTTGATATTTCTACATATATTATCCAGTTTCAGCTGATAATAGATAGATTGAAGAAAGAGATAGCCACAATTGAATTTTCTTTCAGTATCCAAATCGATAATACGATTAGATGAAAAAGGAATGATAATATTGGAATTCTCATTTTTTTCATCGGCAGTAAGTTTTTTAGCACGGGATTGGGCCCATTCAATAACCTGATCCCTAGACAAGTTTTTTTCACTGCATAGTTCATTTATCTTACCGAGCTTTTCAATTGTTTTTGTAGTACGAGAACCATTGGAATAGATATCTTTAATAATGTAAATAAATTCAAAGTTCTTGGATTTTCTGATACTGATACGCATACATATACACCTCATGACTATTATAACACAATCTACGATAATCTACGATATGAAAATACAAAAAAATTGACATTTCTTCATGTCAAAAAATATTGATATAATCTAATTCTTTTCATTTGTATGACCTATAGAACTTTACATCAACTGTAAAACACCCGTTTAAAGAAATCAATAACATCAAATTCTTTAATCAATTTTTCAATGAAAGAATCTTGATGATTATAATACATGATATCCATATTTAAATTTGAAACATTACATCTTCCATTTCCACTAGCAAGTACTTTTCTTGCAGCTTTCTTTGCTTGTTCTAAGATAATAATATTATATTTATTTTCTTTTAGTAATTCATTCATACAAGCAAGTCCACTTGCTCCTGCACCAATAATAACAATTGTTTCCATTTTTATCCCCCATTTGCTTATTCATTATACATGAACAAAACTTGTTTGTCATTGATATTAAACCTTGAAAAACCTTGATGTATTCGCTATAATAACGAAGTATTGAGATTACATACAATTAAGGAGGCTTTTTTATGGGTAGAGCGCATGAAGTGCGTAAAGTTGCTATGGCAAAAACTGCTGCAGCAAAAGCAAAATTATATTCTCGTTATGGAAAAGAAATCTATTTAGCTGCAAAAGCTGGTGGTACTGATCCAGATGGTAACTTAGCATTAAGAAGAATTATTGCTAAAGCTAAAAAAGAACAAGTTCCTGCTGATGTTATTAAACGTGCAGTTGATAAAGTAAAAAGTGGAGCTACTGAAGATTATCAAGAAAAAACTTTTGAAGGATACGGTCCAAGTGGTTCAACTGTTATTGTTAAATGCTTAACTGATAATATTAATCGTACTATTTCTCAAGTACGTCCTGCATTTACAAAATCTAAAGCTAAATTAGGAAATGAAGGTTCTGTATCTTATTTATATGATACATATTCTATTTTAACTTTTAAAGGTTTAGATGAAGAACAAACTTTAGAAGCTTTAATGGAAGGTGAAGCTGATTGTCAAGAAATTGAAACGCATGAGGATGGTTCAATTGAATTAACAGGTGCACCAACTGATTTATATAAAATGAAAGATGCTATTGAAGCTGCATGTCCTGATGCTGAATTTGATGTAGAAGAAATTGCTACAACACCTCAAGAATATGTATCTCTTGAAGGAGAAGATATGGAATTATTTGAAAGATTAATGGATCTTTTAAATGCTTGTGATGATGTAGATAAAATCTACCATAACGTTGAAAACTATGAAGGAGAATAATTCTCCTTCTTTTTCTTAAAAAAAATGAAAGACATTTCATCTTTCATTTTTTATTAACAACTTTGATCCCATGTCATTTGCCAAAAAGCAAGTTCATTATAAGACTTCCATAATTCTTTTGTTACTTCTAACATCTTATCTGTTGTTTTCATAATTTTTCTCTTTTCTTAAAATAAAACTTCTTGGTACTTTGCACCTTCTTGTAGTTGTTGAGGAGTCATATTGTAAATAGCATCTATAATATAATTTCGATAACTTGCATTTCCATCTAAACGAGTAAGTCGAGTGTGTGCCATTTCTCCTGCTAATCCCATGGTACATACCGCAGCAAGTGTTGCTTCTAATAAATGAGCAGGGTTTGCTGAAATAAAAGATGCTGTAAGAGCAGATAATTGACAACCTGTCCCAGTAATAGAAGACATCATAGCATGTCCATTTTCAATGGCAAAAGCTTTTTCTTTATTGCATACTAGATCAATCGCTCCCGTAATCGCAATAATAGCTCCTGTTTTTCTAGAAAATTCTTGTGCAAAACGGACAACTTCTTTGATATTTTCTTTTGTGACTTTATCAGCAATATTCGCATCGACTCCTTTTGTCGTACCACTTCCTAAAGCAAGTGTTTTAATTTCAGAAATATTTCCACGAATCACTGAAAATTGAATTTCATCTAAAAGTTTTAGAGCTGTTTGTGTTCTAAGCGTTGAAGCACCAACACCTACTGGATCTAAAACTACAGGATGATTGAGTTCATTGGCTTTTTTCCCCGCAATAAGCATGGATTCAATTGTACGTGAATTAAGTGTTCCAATATTAATATTAAGACCTGTACAAATGGAAGTAATTTCCGCAACTTCTTCTTGATCATCTGCCATAATAGGTGAAGCTCCACAAGCAAGGACCACATTAGCACAATCATTAACCGTTACATAATTGGTAATATTGTGAATCAATGGGCTTTTTTCTCTTACATTTTTTAACATTTCTTCTAACATTTTTTCTCTCTCCTTGTTTTTTATTGCGGTCGATACTTGGTGGTATCCTCTCACGCTGGAACACAGCTTCCCTCGCTTTGTACTAAATTCAAGGCGCTCCCCTTCAATTCGCCACTTATGTGGATTTATAAATAAAAAAACAGGAGGTATGCTCCTGTAAAAAATCAAATAGGACTTCCTACGCCGGCATTACCCGTATCAGGTTAAAGGGTCGAAGTTGATGACTTCCTCTCAGCCTGCTTACAAGCTCCCCTGTTTTTATTTATATTTTTATAATACTCTTCCTTTTTCTTTTATTCAACTTCTTCAATTTCATATTTACCTAAATAAATCAAAATATGATTCATAATAATATCAATAGCCCAATAAAACAAAACAAACATAGCAAGTCCTACAACAAATGAATATCTTAAATTTATCACCATATATAATGCTGGAATAAAGGCAATAATTATAGGAATAAAACCGACTCCAGAAGGAAAGTGTATTTGATAAACACTATGACACTCTTTACATTCTTGTCTTCCTTTATAGGCAAAAGAAGAATCTTTTATTTCATGACTACAATGATAACATCTCATTAAAGTGTACAAATCATTACTGTCATTGTTCCATAAAAATCAACTTCTTTTTGATCTGAACAAACTACAAAATGATCTCCTTTTTTCACT
>ENA-OPBE01000387-OPBE01000387.1-human-gut-metagenome-genome-assembly--contig:-NODE-387-length-43770-cov-3.310397_pt1 | contig 43770 bp, 52 predicted proteins | sample MGYA00241066_ERZ501448 | MGnify/ENA primary metagenome ERZ501448 (study PRJEB25962, sample SAMEA2042585) | human gut metagenome | biome: human gut; feature: human-associated habitat; material: faeces...
GCGCAAAAGTGCGAGCAGGATGAACTGAGTGATGATGCCGCCGAAGAACATATGGTCAACGATGACGAGTACGATCAGGCCGACTGCGATCAGTGCCTTCATCCAGCCAGGCATCGGTGTATCGCCTGTGCCCTGCTGGGCGCCGCCGTTATAACGCACGCCTTCCAGCTTGACATCATAACTTTTTGCTACGGTAGTTGCGACAGTCAGATAGCCCTGCACGATGCCTTTTTCGTACTGGCCCTGTTTAAAGTAGGGCAGCATCTGCTGGTCCTGGATCCGTCCCGTCAGGCCGTCGGGCAGAACGCCTTCCAAACCGTAACCGACTTCGATCCGCGATTGTCTGTCATCGACAGCTACTAAGATCAGCGCGCCGTTATTCTTTTCTTTATTACCAAGTCCCCATTGCCGCAGCAGTGTCAGTCCATATTCGTCAATGGGCTGGCCGTCAAGTGTTTTCACCGTAACTACGGCGACCTGTGCGGTGGTTTTATTATCCAGATCCTGTCCGATGGCATTAAGGGCCTGACGGGTCTGCGGTGATAAAACACCGGCATAGTCCTGCACGTAGATGCCGGAGGACACGCTTGGCTTAGGTGGTACCTGGATCGCCGCTTCTGCCCCGACGGCAAAGACCGCCTGGATCAGAAGCATCAAAAGGACGAGCCAACGTTTCATAATCAGTGAGCTCCGTTATCGGTTAAAATTGTACTTGCGGAACAGTTTTTGCGCTTTCGTCTGCTTTAAAGTAATCACGGGCGTCAAAACCGAACATACCGGCATAAAGAACAGTCGGGAAGGATTTGATCTTGGCGTTGAAGCCCTGAACTGCGCCGTTGTAATCCATACGGGCTACGGCAATGCGGTTTTCCGTACCGGCCAGCTCGTCCTGCAGCTGCAGGAAGTTGGTGTTGGCTTTCAGGTCAGGATAGTTTTCTGCGATCATCAGCAGGCGGGAAAGCGCGCTGCTCAATTCGCCGTTGGCCTGGCTGGTTTCGGCAACCGTCTTGGCGCCGCCTAATTTAGCGCGAGCATCGGATACAGCTTTAAAAACGTCGCTTTCGTGGGCAGCATAGCCTTTAACGGTATTGACCAGATTGGGGATCAGGTCGTTACGGCGCTGGAGCTGGTTTTCGACCTGCGACCATTTGCCGTTGACATTTTCATTCATGGAAACAAGGCTGTTGTAGCCGCTCATAATAATGCCGGCGAAAATAACAACGACGGCGATAATAATCATTAAAGTTTTGTTCATTTTTTATTCTACCTCCAAAGATTTTTTTACTTAATGCTTATCTTCCATTGTAACTAAAGCGGGGGCTGCTGTCAAATGGAGCAGCGCCTGAAAATGTAAAATATCTGTGTTATTATGTATTTGTTTTATAATATTGCTGTGGGATTAATTAAAGCAGAGCGTTCGCCAGCAGATTCCTTGTGATATAATGTTGTTAGAAGATTATAAAGAAGGCGGTGTCGACGTGGGTGCACTTGACGGTATCAGGATTCTGGATTTGTCGCGGCTTTTGCCGGGACCGTATTGCAGTATGCTTTTGGCGGACTTCGGAGCGGAAGTAATAAAAATCGAAGAGCCGGGGCGCGGTGATTATTCGCGCAGCTTCCCGCCATTTCAAAACGGGTTCGGGTACTGGCATTTGCAGCTGAACCGCAATAAAAAAAGCGTTGTATTGGATTTAAAAAGCGACGCCGGCAGAGCGGCCTTTTTAAAATTGGCGCAGACGGCGGACGTAGTCTTGGAAAGCTATCGACCCGGCGTTTTAAAGCGTTTAGGTATTGATTATGAGACCGTGAGCAGGCTGAATCCGAAAATAGTTTATTGCGCGATCACAGGCTATGGCAAGCGTGGACCATTGGTCGACCAGGCTGACCACGATATCGGCTATGTGAGCCTGGCGGGCATCACGTCGATGAGCGGCGAACCAGGAGGCAGGCCGGCGATACCTGGTATTCTGATGGCGGATATGAATGCGGCGCTGATGGCGGGCATGAGTATCCTGATGGCTGTGCGCCATGCTGAGCAGACCGGGATCGGACAGGAAATAGACATCTCGCTGTATAATACGGCGCTGACCCTGATGCCGGGCGCTGCCAGTTTATATTTCGGCAGCGGTTTCGTTGCCGAACGTGGCAATAACTGGCTGACCGGTGCATATGCCAACTATAATATTTACGAAACGCGGGACGGCCGTTATGTTTCGGTAGGGTGCCTGGAGAAAAAATTCTGGAGCAACCTTTGCCTGGCCTTAGACCGCGCCGACCTTATCGATGCTCTGGACGATGAATCGCAGCATGAGCGCGTTAAGGACGAGCTGACCGAGATTTTCAGGACTAAAACCATGCAGGAGTGGACGGCTTGTTTGGAGGGGAAGGACACCTGCGTAACGCCGGTACTGAATTTTGACGAAGCGTTGGCTGCGGAGCAGACCCGTGCTAATGCAATGGTGCTGACGGTCGAAGACGAAGAGATCGGTACTTATAAGCAGCTGGGCTTTGCCATGAAAATGTCGGCAACGCCGGGAACGCTGCAAAAACGTGCTCCCAGACTGGGTGAGGATACGGAAGCAGTTCTGCGCGGCTGCGGTTTGAGCGAGGCTGAGCTGGACCTGCTGACAAAAGAATAAAGGCAGAAAGACTAATTTTTTATTTATGAAGGATTTATGTTCTATATATAATATATGTTATAATATTATATATAGAACATTTTTTTTGCTTAAAAATATCATTCGCTATGTAATAACATAGTGGCTTTTATTTTTGTTCACCAAAAGACAGTCTTTGTAATTATTTTGGTGCCATGATCAAAGCGGAGCGGGGATCAGACTTCGTATATGTATGGCAGTCAGGTCACTAAGGAGCTGAGCTAAAATGCCCTGGAAAAGGTCTTTAAACAGTTTGGCAATGCTGATGCTTATGAGCAGCAGCATTGCCAACGCGCAAAGTGCCGACAGTTTTAAAACAGCTGAATATAATGAGATAGGCTATAATGTGCTGGATGCAGTGAATGCGGCGTCGGCTTATGCCAATGGCTATACAGGGAAAGGCGTTATTGTGGGTGTCTGTGATGATCCTATTAATTTTTTGGTTCCTGAATTTGATTTAAAACAAAATTCTGAGATGATCAATGTTGCTGGTGCCGGAGTATATAATTGGGCGAATTTTACTCATGGTACTCATGTGGCTGGTGTCGTGGCCGCATCTAAAAACGGCCTGGGTATGCATGGCATTGCTTTTGATGCCGAGATCAAGGGCTCTACTGCCGGTAGGATTTATTACAGTGACGGTTCGTTTGAGAGCCGCAAGGACCTTTATGCTTATTATGTGCAGCATCCGGAAATCAAGGTTATCAATAATTCCTGGGGAACTGGGTGCTATTTGACGAACATCGATGATAATCAGGCTTATGAGCTGGTGCAGAGTGGCGTTCTTACTCCTACAGGCAACCCGGAATGGCAGGATTATCTTTATAATAATACCATACAGTTCAGAGAAGTGGTTGCCCATGATAAGCTTTTAGTATGGGCTGCTGGCAACAACGGTCACACTATGGCGAGTATAGAAAATACCAGCCCTGTTTTTGACCGAAGCCTGAGCAACAATTTTATTACTGTTACCGCAGGCGATGCTGCGGCGCTGCACCGTAATAAGACGGGCGGTTTTGACGCAGACTGCAACGCTATCGCAATTTTCTCTGATCTGGCTCAATATAGAGAGGACTGTGTTTTAAACGCACCGGGTGTTGCGATTGTTTCCGCTAATGCTGACTTTGCGGCTGCTGGTCAAATGGATGTGATTAGGTATGGTACGTCTCAGGCCGCTCCGCTGGTAACAGGTGTGGGCGCTTTAGTCCAGCAGGCGTTTCCCTATCTTGGCGGCAAACAGATAGGGGATGTGCTGTTGAGCACGGCAAATAATCAGATTGTGGCGACGGATGGTTTTTTCATAAATGTACAGGAGGATCCAGGAGAAGGAGATAATAAGTCAGAGCTCAAAATAAATATTTTTGTTCCTCCTGGTGGAGCCGCGCTGGATATTGAGAAAGCATTCGAGAAGGCCTACGCAGAAAACGAAGATCTTTTTTGGGGATTTTATGGTATAAAACTATCAGATGATAAAACAAATGGTAAAAAAAAGCTGCACAGTGAACTGGATGCAAATGTGGAAATTGATGTTTTTGAAAATGTACCGGTGGAGGCATTGTTTGGACAGGGCATAGTTGATGCCGGGAAAGCTGTTGGAGGACTTGGGGCGATCAATGTCAGGCGGCTGAGTGCCGGCGATATCAGCGATGCTTATACGGTACGTGGAAAAGCTGAAAAGCAGGCCTTATACAGCGTGGATACTCAGGGCTATGATTCTGTCTGGAGTAATGATATCAAAGAAATACGCGCAGGTTATATTGCCGCTGATCCGCTCGGTTCAGGAAAAGCTGCTGATTCAACAGGAGCTGACAGCGATGTCAAAGATCTGTACGATCGCTGGCTGTACTATCAAACCAACTGGCTGGAAAATCCCAAAGGTGTTAAAGACAATAACAGTTATATGGTTGAGCGATATATCACAGATTTCAACAAGCAAATTGCAGACACCGGACTGGTAGGATTGCACGCCGGGCTGATAAAACAGGGGGAGGGTATTCTGAATCTGACCGGCAACAATACCTATCAGGGCAGTTCTATCGCAGTACAGGGCACGCTGCAAATAGACGGCTCTGTGGCCGGCGATGCTTATAGTACAGGCAGTGGTACGATTACAGGCAAAGGCACGGTCAATGGCAGCTTGTATAACGATGGCAGAGTGCAGGCCGGCAGTTATGGAAGCATCGAAAATATGCAGGTTAGGGGCGGCTTCAACGGCAGTGGTACGATATTGCTCAATACAGACGGTAAAAAATATAATTGTCTTAATGTAGACGGCGATGCCCATATCGACCGGATGGAGGTTAAAGCGTCTAATAGTGCTGCCCCCAGAGTCAGCGGCGTATTTATTACTGCGAATAGCATAGTTTCAGGGAGCAGTACAGAACATGAGTTTTCCGGGATGCTGGATGCCCAAATAGTGATCGATAATCAGGCTGGTAAACTTACGACTTCTGTCAGTAATAATACCGGCGGCAACAGCGCTACCTTTGCTGCTTTGAATAATATGTATTTTTCGCTGGATAGTGACCGGCAAAAACAGATGTACAGGCTGTATGCCCTGGATAAAACTAATGCTGCAGCCGCTTTTTCGCAAATAGAAAATGGGATGCTGCTGGATCTGGCCCATGATGCCATGAAAAACGGCTCTGTAATGAGAGCGGTATATGAGCAGCCGGCACTGGCGCGGCAGGACGGATTGTGGATGCTGAATAACAAGCGCTGGGGACGCATTGGCGGCGTAAATGGGCACGGCTATAATCTGACCATTGGCAAGGATTTTCTTTCCGATGAACATGGATATTATGGTCTGTTGTTTGATTACGGCAGCAATACTGTCAGCGGAGCTGCGGGAAGCGGCGAATATGACAGTTATTCATTGGGTTTATATGCTGGAAATAAAAACAAACCCGGAAGTATAACAGGCTTTGTCAGCTATGGTTTACAGGCCAATAAGGGTACCGCTTATCTGCCGGTACTGGGGCAGACCGCTGAAAGCGACTATGACAGTAAAACGTTGGGGATAGGCGTTGAGTATGCCTATGATCTGGATTATGGAAAGCCGGAAGAATTGTGGCATGTCAGTCCTTATGCCAGGCTCAATTTTAACCATTATAGGCAGAAGGCCTTTAGAGAGCATGGTGCAGGTGTTTTTGACCGCAGTTTTGGCAGTTATAGTGATAATTATGCCGAAGGGGAGCTGGGCTTATCCTTTGACCGCAGTGAGGGTACGGGCGGTTATGGCATTCGCCTGGGTTATAAGCGTATCCTGACTGGCGAGCGGCAGCTTATGGAAGTCTGCTTTGCTGAAGATGAATGCGGGTCCCTGCTGCCGGTACGCAGTTGGGGAGAGGGCAGGAACCATTTTGTGGCGGCGGCTTATGTCAGGCATGATTTCAGCCGAAAATGGTCGGCTGGCGGCAGCCTTAGCGGGGACTGGTCTAATGGTGGACGGGAGATCGGGGCCCGGCTTGACTTGGCTTATCATTTTTGATTTCTTAATAATAAAAAAGACAAAGCCACTGTCACACTTATCACAGTGCGGCAGTGGCTTTGTTGCGTGAGCAATCGGCACATTTACAGTGCATTTTGGGGGGGATGGCTCAGCGAACTTGGTATTTAAGTTCTTTTTCCATCAGAGCGCCGTTTTCAGGGTTGAATTTCATTTCGCCGCGTAATTCGGGGGTATAGAATTTCAACTCATATTCATAAAGGCCGTCGTCGCTGTCAAGTTTTACTTTAGTGAAGGTTGCGTTGGGGAATTCTTTGCGAACGAGATCCTGGACATCAGCGGCAGATAGTACGACTCTGGGGCTGCCGAGAACTGTTTGGGCATCCATTTTGAATTCTTTTACAGCGCCGCCGTTTTTGAGCACTTCAACTTCATATTCGGTGTTGGTAGCGTTGTCGTAGAATTTTACTTCGTAATAAGCTGCGTATTTGTGGCTTTCGTCTTTGGTTACCAGATGAGTGCTGCCGGCAGGTACCCATTGTGCAGCGATGCTGCGTGCCTGATCGGCGTTGATGAACTCAGCGGCAAAAGCGGTTGCTGTGATTGCTAATGTACAGATTGCGGCGGCGATGATCGCCAGGATTTTTCTAATCATGTTTTTTACCTCCTTGCGCCGTTTTCTTTATTCGGCGTTTTCTTTGTCTTTATTATAACGCGGAAAGATTAAAAGAAGATTAAAAGAAAATTTAATAAAAATTTATTTTAAAAACTTATTCGTTAATTTGCTTTTTTATTGTAAAATTCTAGTAGAAGGCTTATTGAAAAATAGGAAAGACAAGGTCTTTTTATGAAAGAAAATAAAAACTGGAAAAAACAGATCGCCTTATTCCTGATCAGCCAGAATCTGTCGATGTTCGGTTCGTCAGTAGTGGGCTTTTCGATCGTCTGGTATATTACCGTAACGACTGAGTCCGGATTCTGGATAACGCTGTCGACGTTGGCAACGCTGATTCCTCAGGTGCTGGTTTCATTGTGGGCGGGAGTATTTGCGGACAGATATAATAAAAAGACGATCATCATGCTGGCGGACGGTTTTACTGCTTTGGCGACACTGCTGGCTTTTGTGGCTTTTCATTATGGTTTTGCAAATTTAAGCTTTTTGATCTTTATCGCCTGTCTGCGTTCTGTCGGCGGCGGGTTTCAGGCTCCGGCAGTCAACGCGCTTTATCCGGAGATCGTGCCGCGGGAGCATCTGCTCCGGATAAACGGTATCAACCAGATGGCGAATAATGTGCTGCTGTTGCTTTCTCCGGCAGCCGGCGGAGCTATTTTGGGTATGTTTGGGATGCAGTGGACTTTTTTAGTAGATCTGCTGACGGCAGTTATTGCCATTGCCATCATGTTCAGGCTGAAAATAGTAACAAGAGCAGCGGACAGATCTGATAGTTCGGTACTGAAGGAACTGAGGGAAGGTGTACGTTACACCTGGTCACAGCCGCTGTTAAGAGTAATGCTGGTCTGCTATGCGGTAACTTTTATTCTGATCACTCCGGCGGCTTTTTTGTCACCACTGATGGTAGTAAGGAGCTTCGGCAGTGAAGTTTGGAAACTGACAGCCAATGAAATGCTGTGGTCGCTGGGCGCTCTTTTGGGCGGCGCGTTTGTCGCCTGGAAAGGCGAGTTCAAAAACAAGATTACGATGATAGCGGTCTCGTTGGCAGTGTTTGGCTGCACCTTTGCGCTGATGGGACTGTCGCGGGTCTTTTGGGTGTATCTGATCTTTGATTGTATCTGCGGGATGTTTGTACCGGTACTGATAGCGTCTGAGACGGTTTTGATCCAGACTAATACGGAAAAGGGTTATATGGGGCGTGTTTTTGCATTGCTGCAGTTTGTTTCGCAGGGGATGATGCCGATTGCTATTCTTGGCTTCGGACCGCTGAGCGATCTTGTCAGGATAGAGTCGATCATGATCGGCTGCGGCCTGCTGCTGATATGTTGGAGCCTGTATTTTAAAAAGGCGGCTGGCCGGGCGCTGTGCAGTATTTGACTGCTGGCAGGGAAACAGCCTTAGGCTTGTGCTATAATAAAAATAATTGAGGAGGTTGCGGCTATGAGACTTTTATTTGTGGAAGATGAGCCTGACCTGCGTGAGGTGCTGAAAAAGCAGCTGCAGGGAAGCGGTTATAGCGTCGATGCCTGCGGCGATGGTCTGGAAGCTCTTGATTATTTACAGCTTACAGCCTATGATGCCGTCATTTTAGATATTATGCTGCCCGGAGTCGATGGGCTGTCGGTACTGAAAAAAATGCGTACTGCCGGCGATAAAACGCCGGTATTGCTGCTGACGGCGCGGGGCAGTGTTGAAGACCGCGTCGCTGGTCTTGATCTGGGGGCTGATGATTATTTAGTCAAACCATTTGCTTTTGACGAGTTGGTGGCGCGTTTACGGGTGCTGCTGCGCCGCAGCAATGGACAGGTGTCGAACGTGCTGCAGTGCGGTGGTCTGGAAATGGATCGGAACAGCCGCCGCGTCAGCAGAGACGGGCGCGAATTGCAGCTTTCCGCTAAAGAATTTGCTGTTCTGGAGTATTTACTGCGCAATCAGGGCGTAGTCTTAGCACGCGAAACAATCGAAAACCATGTTTGGGACTATGATTTTGAGGGCGGTTCCAATGTAGTCGACGTATATATCCGCTATCTGCGGAAAAAAGTAGATGACGGGTTTGAGAAAAAACTGATCCAGACAGTGCGCGGCGCCGGCTATGTGCTGAAGGAGACTTTATGAAAAAGCTGTCGGTTAAAATGAAAATAACCCTGTGGTATACAGGGTTGATCGTGATAATTTTGAGTGCTATTTTTACGGCTGTTTTGCTGGCAACAGACAAGGTGTTGCTGTTGGGTGTACAGAACAAGCTGGAAGAAGAGGTCTATGATTTTGCCGAAGAACTGAAGGTCGACAGCAATGGCCGTCTGCGTCTGGAGAAACTGGATTTTTTAAAGGACGGGGTCAGGCTTGCTGTATATCACGAGAATGGTCAGATGATCACGGGCCTTGTGGCCAGCGGTCTGCCGGAAACACCCTTTGCAGACGAGCTGCTGCAGAAGGCTGGAAGTGACCAGCAAAACTGGTTTGTATATGACTTTTATTTTAAACCGCGTCATGCTGATAATTTTTACTGGGTACGTGGAACGGTACCGCTCAGTTCTGCATATGCGGAACGGGATAAGATTTTGCGGCAGTGCGCATTGTTTTTTCCGCTGCTGATCCTACTGGCTGCCCTGGGCGGCTACTGGATCACTAAAAAGGCTTTTCGTCCGGTAACACGGATCACGGAAGCAGCCGCGCAGATCAGCAGCGGCAGTGATCTGTCCAAAAGGATCGAACTGGAAGGTGCTGATGATGAGATCGATACGCTGGCGAAAACCTTTGACGGGATGTTTGCCAGACTTGAGGATGCTTTTGAAGCCGAGCGGCAGTTTACCGACGATGCTTCCCACGAATTGCGAACACCGACCTCGGTGATTATCGCGCAGGCTGAATGTGGTTTACAGTCGCCTGATCTGGAAAGTAAGCAGCAGGCACTGCAGGGAGTGCTGCAGCAGGCCGGGAAAATGTCGAAGCTGGTCAATCAGCTGTTGCAGCTGTCTCGGGCGGACAGGCATAAAGAAAGCCTGCATTTGGAAGAATTTGATTTAAGCGAACTGACCGAGATGGTGGCAGAGGAAGCCCAGGGGCTGGCAGAATCCAAAGCGGTCACGCTGACGGCAGAGATCGAACCGGGAATCTTAGTTAAAGCTGATCAGACTCTGATGATGCGTATCTGGCTTAACCTGCTGACTAATGCGGTCAAGTATGGCAGGCAGCAGGGGCAGATCTGGCTTACTTTAAAGAGTGACGGTAAAAATGCGGTCGGTACTGTTCGCGATGATGGCATTGGGATCAGCGCAGCCGAGCTGCCAAAAATCTGGAAACGTTTTTACAGAGTCAATACCGCCCGCAGCAGTGGTGACGACAGCGGTACCGGTTTAGGGCTGGCGATGGTGAAATGGATGGTCGAAAGTCATGGAGGAACAGTAAGCGCTGTCAGTACCTTAGGGGCAGGCAGTACTTTCAGCTTTACGATCCCGCTGCGGCCTTCGTAAAATAAATAGGCAAACAAAAAAGCTCACTTCGCAAGAAGTGAGCTTTAATTTCTGGTGGCCCCGGCAGGATTCGAACCTGCGACCTTTTGATTCGTAGGCAAGGGTTTTAAAATAAAATCTTGCGTAAAAAATGCCCTGTAAGCGCATAAATACAGCGATTAAGGTATTTTATGTGATCTGTTGTCTAATCGTGGTAATACCTAAATTTTGGCTAAAAAGACAGTGTTTTGGGGTACAAGTTCCCCAACTGTTCCCCATAATTACAGAAGCACCGTTTATAAAAACGGTGCTTTCTTTCTAAGCAATATTATAAATGTTGGCGGCTGTTTTGGCAATCTCTAAAACTTTGTCCTGCCGGCGCAGGGCATATTTGTTGGTTGTTTCTAAACGGCTGTGACCTACTACAGCAGCAATGTCTGCTGCAGCATAACCTTGAATAAACATTTCTGTGATAAAGCTGTGGCGCAGATAGTGGAAGCTGCGGTAACGCACGTTAGCATGCTTTAAAATCATCTTCCATGCTCTTTGCATATTACGGACGCTGATAGGCGTTCCGTTGGCTGTGCAGAATAAATATTTACTATCTACATTGCACGCTGCCAGGTAGTCTTGCAGGATTTTACCTATACCGGCATCAAAATATTGTATTCTAACAGAAGCTTTGGTTTTGGTTTTTCCTACATAGGTTCGGCCGTTTATATCAGCTTTTACGGCATCTTTTATTTTACAGTAATTTTTTTCGAAGTTTAGTGTGCTGCGTTCAATTCCCAAAATTTCGCCTATACGTGCGCCTATGACACTTTCAAGTGAGCAGAGGGCATAATAGCGTAAAAATTTAGGCGTGTTTTTTAATTTAGTGATAATAAGTTTTATTTCTTCCGGTGTAAACGGTTCATCGTATTCCGGTTCATACTCCGGAACAATGGCTATATCCATAGGATTTTCAAGAATAAGGTTATTTTTCCTTGCAGCTCCAAATAGGATTTTTAAGAATTTATATACCTTTGATTTATTAGAAGCTGATAGATCAGCTCCTGCAATAAAGGCATTGATATCTTCAGGCGTGATTTTATTCATCACTTCGTTTGCCAGCGGATAAAGCTTTGAAGCCAGGTAGGTGTAATAATTAACAGTGCTTTCAGCTATTTTAGGATTGGCAGCCTTATTTTTTATGAAGGCAAAGGCAAAATCCTGCAAAGTAGTATCATAGCTGTAGAGCGGATTTAAACTGCTGTATACAAGGCGCATTTTATTGAGCCAGTTGATTACTTCTACTTTATCAACATGCCTGAATTTATGCGGTTTGCCGTTAGTATCGCGCAGTGTGCCGCACCATTTTTGGCGTTCCTTGTCCCATGATAGACCGCCTTCACCGTTTGATCGTCTTTTTTTCATATAAAAAACCAGCCTTTCTTTAAAATTGTGTATAAAGTAGTAAAGGCTGGTTGCAATATGTTATAATATTAGCGTAATCAGCCTTACTTTTAACGGGGTGGGGTTATTACATTGCCGTTGATACTGGTAATATCTGCGGCTTACGCTCGGCGCTGGTAACGCCGGGCGTTTTTTATTTATTCCTGATATATTTTCATAGTTATCATTTGATTTATATATGTAATTTTCTGATCTATGCTTTGCAAAGTATTTAAGCCGTTTAGGTAGCCTTGACGCATTGGATCAGAGTTACACCATGTTTCAAATTTTTTTACACGTTCAATAGATGGTCCGTATGCTTTTTGGTAAATTTCATGGCATTTTTCAAATTCACCTTTAAAGCGTGCGTTTTCAAAATCGTATGCCAGAGGATTAGCGTATTTATTGATTTTATCATTTAGTTGGCAAGCATCACGAAAACTTGCTCGTACAGCATTTTTGACATTTTTGCGCGGGTCGGTTTGTGCCGCATATACGCTACGGCCGACAGCAAAGGTGCCAGCAGAATATGACCTTGTGCCATAATCATACGGAATAAAAGTTGTACCGTTAGCGTTTGGAAGTGCTTCAATTAAATGTATATTGATCGCTGGCGCGTATCCGGTAGCTTTTGCACCAAAAGCGTTTTGATACTGTTGCACTGCAGTATCTTCGCCAGCTAAATCGATTTTTACTATAAAAGGAATTTGATTTGGTTTTATAGTGGCCTGATATGTTGACGGTGGAGCTGCTTCTCCGTCAGCACGGCGTATTTCTTGAACTATAAACCTTTTACTGTAGTGATTTTTTAGTTCCTTTTCTAATTCTGCAGCACCAGCAACTATATCTTCATCAGCGTTCTGACATTGAAGAATAGTATCAGGAACACGATAAAAGAGAACTACTTTTTTTGTTGGTTCTGGTGTTGTTGCGGCATAAACAGTGTTAAATGCAAGCATAATAAAGCAGAATAAAAGAACCAGTTTTTTCATCACTGAACACTCTCCCTGAGAATATAATATTTATTTAATCGTCGGGATGACGATTACAACTGAAATCAACATATATTACCCGACCTTGTTTACGAACGGGCCTTCGCCGTTTTCCGTTGTTTCATCTTTCTTGTTTACTTGAATAAAATAGTCAATGTTGTTTTCTATCGCCCCTTGCTGCTCGGCAGTGAGTTGGCGATATTTTTTTATTAGGATAGATTCTTTTGTTGAATAATCTTTGGTTTGTTCATTTAAGAAGTAATCTAACACATTAGAAATTTGATAAATGGCGCATAGAATTAGAAATGTGTCTGCATCTGGTTGTCTATAATTGTTTTCCCAACCATATAAAGTTTTTTCTGATATTGAAATATTATAGCTCTTTAGAGAATCTACTACTTGTTTGACAGACAATTTTAATTCTTTTCTTTTCGATTTTAAAAGAGTTCCTATATCCATGTTACCCTCCTTGTTGAAATTATAATAACACTTAAATTACCCAAAGTAAAGAAAAAAATCTTCAAAAAGAAGAAAAAAGACTGTTCAGATAGTTGACTTTCTACAAAAAGAAGATTACAATAAAAGAAAAATCTTCGAAATGAAGAAAGAAAGGGGCGATAGTATGGATGTTACACAAAAAATTTATACCATTATAAAAGAAAGACATATTCCGGTAAAAGCAGTATGCGAAGGTACAAATTTACCGTTGAAAGTTATGTACTCGTCTTTAAAAGAAAATGGTAAAAGAAAGTTGAGGGCAGATGAATTTTTGAAAATATGTAAATTTTTAAAAATAAATCCTATGAGCTTACGTGAAGATAAGGATGAAAAATCAGCAAAGGGGGCTTAGATATGAAAACATATCATAAAGATTTTGGTGTTACTGCCAGCATTACAGATAAACGGGACGGAACAGCTCGACTAATTGTACGCGATCAGTATGGCAAAAAGGTTAAAGAGTCTGTTCATAAAAACAGACATGCTGCTTTAGCGGCGTGGCGCAGATTATGTGCATAGGTGAAAAGGGGCTATATTATGAAAGTTAAAGACTTTGCGAAAAAGGTTTATAAATCAAGCTTACCGTTTGGCGTAATTATCCAGCAAGGAATGAAGAAAGTTGAATACATCGAAGATATCAAAAATCTTGAAACTGAAAGCAAGTATTTGAACGAAATATTAAACGGTTTTATGCTGAAAGAAACGGAAATTATTCTTTATATAAAATGCTAAAAGCGTGGCGCAAAGCCCCGCACTCTATATTTTAATAATCATAAGAAGATAGGAGCTGACTGCTGATATGAAAAAAGTTCAGGATACGCACTTAAACATTGGCGGGTTGAATTGGCCTGTACTTATAAATGTAGAGCAGGTTTGCCGGGTGATGGTCGATTTGAGAAATAACATAGATTTAGGGCTAAGATACGTACTTGATTGCATCAAAGCGATCAATCGCAGAATAAAAGTGCGGAAGCGTGTCAGCTGCTGTTTTAAGATTACAGAAAGGTCTGAACGTAAAAATGCAAAATGCTGGAATAAAAGGAGTTCCGGCTGGTGCTGAAAGGTGGTGCAGTAAATGCAGCGTATGAGTTTGAGCAAGTTTTGTAAAATCTATGGCGCAAGTTATTATGATATGTTGAATTATTGCCAGCGTGGCTTGTTACCGCATAGTGGAGGCGGTAAACGCGGATGCCCGATCAGAGTTTGGGATGAAGATGTTATTGCTTTCTTGCGCGATCAGGATCAGCGACAGGCTGAGCTGAAGGCTGCGAGTATGAAAAACATGCAGCAGGCTGCAAATATAATCAGTTTTCGCAAAAATAAACCTAGTGATGAAAACAGATTTAAAAGCGATATTCTTGATCTTAAAAGTGAAACTAAAAAGCTTTTGGCAAAGCGTAGAGCTGCTGCACAATAGGGAGGGATGTAAATGAATAATGAAAAAGAAAAGAACGTATAGTGTTGACGCACTATACGTTCAAGGGTAGATGTAACTTCGCCAGTTCTCATCTACCCATTATTTTATCATAGTGGGGTGATATTGTGAAATACTTTTTAACTGTTTTAGGGTTGGCCTGCTGCTTGTGGTATTCGTTTTTTATGGATGAACCTAAGCAAACTGTTGCTGTAACTGTAACGGTGCAGGCGGGTGATACTTTGGAAGAAATAATTTACGATTTAAAAGAAACGTATGACGATCAGCGCGACTGGCGGGAGATTTGCGCACAGGCTGAAAGGGATAATGCTTTTGGACGCTATATTCTGCCAGGTGAACATATTATTTTTAATATGGAGGTCGCGGGAAAATGAAACCTGAATGCAATAACTGCCGGTGGAAAAATAAACGGTATCCGGGTGTTTATCCGTGCTGTGACTGCATTGGACTTAATACTTTGGCAAGCTATAATTTCTTTTGTTTTCCCGATCAGCTTAATATGTTCGGAGTTGCTGAGCTTTGCCATTGCCGGAGCTGTGGCCGGCGTGTGCATATGGAGTTTGGCGATCGTGGCTATAAGTATATTCGCTGCAAATGTGGAAACACCATGCAGGCAAAAGTAACTGTAGAAGAAATGATCTGCCGCTGGAATAATCGTGCGCCGGCGCGAACTAAAATGTGGAGGGCAAAATAAAGATGAATAACAAAGCTGAATTGCTTTCAAAAATAAAAAAGCTTGCTGAAGCTGGATTTTATGGCGAACAGACTAATGCTGCTGAAATTTTAGAACGATTAAAGAAAAAATACGGAATAACTGATGCGGATATTGCTGAGGATGTGGAAGAAATCATATGGATTAGATACAAAACAGAATTAGAACAACGCCTTATTTGGCAAGTAACTTATATGGTTTTAGGACACGTTATTGGTTACAGCAAAGGGCGTAGAACTAAAACGGTTGGCATAAAAGCTTCAAAAGCTAAATGTATAGAAATTGAAGAAATGTGTAATTTTTATATAAGGGCTATGAATGAAGATCTGCAGATGTTTTATGATGCGTTTTTAGTTAAAAATCAAATTTTTCCGCCGAAATCAATAAAAACAGAAAAAGCTACTAACAAAATAAATCCTAATGATTCAAGACTTGCCTTTATGGTAGAAGGGCTTGAAAAACATGAGCGTTATAAACAGATAACCACACAAAACGATTAAGGAAGTGAGTTTAATATGGACAAAAGAAGCTTCTGCTGTCGTTGTGAAGAAGTGTTGATGAATGGTTTTTATTTTCATAACAGTGAAGTTGGTATTTGTAATAGATGCGTAACGGATTTAGCTATTCAGATGATTAAAAATGAAGATAAGGAAGTCATAAACACTTTGAATAAACATATTAGGAGTAAAAAGGAAGGGTGAATATTATGGATATGAATTTATTTGAGCTTATTCAATATACCTTTCTAACGATAATATTTTTTATTGCATCTATGGCTGCAGTTAATGTTTTGCTTACCGCTATGGGAATTTATCTTTTTTGGAGGAAATAAATTATGGAGTATGTCAATAAACGGACTGGTGAAGTATATCAGGCCGAGGAAGTTGATTTAAAGAATTTGTGTGATGGTGATTTGAATTTTTTGTTCACCGGCGAATTTAGAAAGCTTATTAATGAATTAGATATTGGTGATAAAGGCAACATAACTATTAATATCAAGGCAAGCAAAAACTTGGATGCTACTGGTGATGAAGCAATATTTGTTGAAGCGCAGCTTGGCACTAAATATCCTAAAGCTATTATTTCAGATAATAATGCAAAAAAAGTTGCTGAAAATGGTCGGGTTGTTCAGAAGATTGAAACAGGCATGTTTGATGAAGCTACTGAGGGGGCAGGAAAGTGAAGATAGGTCTTGTAGACGTTGATGGGCATCGTTTTCCTAATCTGGCATTGATGAAAATATCAGCGTGGCACAAGAATTACGGGGATACAGTTGAATGGGCCGGAAGTTTAGAACATTACGATGTTGTGTATATGGCAAAGGTTTTTACTTTTACGCCGGACGATATTCAATCATATCAGGCAGACGAAATAGTAAAAGGCGGGACTGGTTATGATCTTATAAGTAAGCTGCCAAATGAAATAGAAAGTTGTTACCCTGACTATAATTTGTACGGTATTGAGGATACAGCATATGGCTACTTGAGCAGAGGGTGTCCACGTAAGTGCCAGTTTTGCATTGTGGCAGAAAAGGAAGGTATGCGAGCTCATAAGGTGGCAAATTTATCTCAGTTTTGGAGTGGGCAAAAATATATAAAATTGCTTGATCCTAATTTGTTAGCTTGTCCTGATTGGGAAAACTTGCTTGGACAGTTGGCTGGTAGCGGAGCATGGGTAGACTTCACGCAAGGGCTTGATATAAGGCTTATGACTGATAAAAAGGCTGCTGCTATCAATAATGTCAAATACAGTATGCTTCACTTTGCGTGGGACGATCCGCACGATATGGTTACATATGATAAGTTGATTAAGTATAAAGATGTTTGGAAGGGTGATTTTAGACGTCGAAGGGTTTATGTATTAACGAACTTTAATAGTAGTCACTCTGGCGATTTGTTTCGTGTATATGCTTTGCGTGAGCTGGGATATGATCCCTATATTATGATTTACGATAAAATTCATGCGCCGAAGGAAACACGCTATTTACAAAGGTGGGTAAATAATAAGCGAATTTTTCGAACGATAAAATATTTTAAGGATTACGATCATACGAGAGGATGAATAGTTTTATGGAATTGTATAACGCACTGGAAGCAATTAAAAAATGAATGCACAAAACACACTGAATGTGCGGATTGTCCTTTGGGATTGGGTCATAGCTGTTGTGGCATTAATACAAATGGATTTCCGGCAAATTGGAATTTACAAAAGCCCATTAATAAGTTATTGGCGGTAGAAACAATACATGCGGAAGAACGGTGATAGATATGGAAAATAATATTTTGAATAAAGAAAAGGTTGCCGAGCTGATGGAGCTTTTAGAATGCAAACGGTACTACTCTGAATGTTTGGAAAGCGTGACTGAACTTAAAGAAAGAATACAGTATGGCGCTAGTTCTATTGAAATGCGCTTTCACTATTTTAATAAAGGAAATGGTAGGGCTGTTAATGATGGTATTAATTTTTGTAGCGATCTTAGTGAAAATAAACTGGAAGTTGCAAACATGCTTTCTCAACATATCCTTTCTGATATGGAAGCTGATTTGGAACTTCAAATTAGACGGCTGGAATCCTGTTTGTGGGATAAATTTAGATATACAGATGATGCGGTGCCGGAGAAAAGTGTTAAATAGAATATAGCTAAATAAAAAATATAAGGTGATGCTATGGCTGTTGAAATTTATGTTAGTTCTGAGGAACTAAAAAAAACTTTGGAATATGTTGCGCTGATTGGTGGCAATATGGCTTCCGGCAAAAAGCAGGATGATGATCTAAAACAAATGGCCGGCGCTTTGCGTATTGTAGCAGTAAGCCCGCATGAAGATAATAATTATATGCTTATGTTTTGCCGGGCAGGAGCTGCAGAGCAGCTGACGTACAGGATGGAAGGAATAAGCAACGGCTGTGGTCAATCAGCAGATATTTGTGTTGAATGTAAACGTTTTTTGGCTTTGGCAAAAACTTTTACAGGTGATGTAAGGCTTATTTTTGCTGAAAAAGAGCTGCAGATCGTTGTAGAGAGCAGTCAATATAATTTAACGATACTATCAGCCCGCCTGCCTGATTTGAAGATACCTGAAGGCGGCGTGTGCCTTTCTACAGGATTTTTACAGGAAGCAATGAAGCATTGTAGTGCTGCTATTGCAAAAGACGCTGTTGGTGCAAGGGGCGGGATAGAAATAAATATTGCGGACGATGGCAGTGCCGTCTGCTGGAGTGCGCAAAATTCCTGTGTTGCAAAGTATGTAGTGCCGCCTGCATGTTGCAATCAGGCTGTTAAATTGATCTTGTTGCCCTTGAATATCCAGCACATTGCAGAACTGGCTGAATTGGGTGAAGTTCGATTGGTCAGCAGTGCGCAGGGTATTTTTGTTACTGCACCGCGCTTTGATTATATGTGCCAGTCAGTAAGCGGCAGCTTTCCTGACTGTAAAAAGGTGGCTGCGAGCAACAGCGAAACTAAGTGTATAACTATTAATAAAAGCAAGTTGCTGGCAGCTATTTCAAGAGCTTCGGTTATTGTTGGCGATGAAATAGGCAGTAAGATAAAAATTTGCAGTGATGCAGAGCGGCTATATATCGAAGCTGTCAGCATCGCTGGGACTGGTATTGAAAGCATTGCTTTGGATGCCGTTGAAGGCCAGGACGAAGATACAAATTATTTTTCGGCTGGCAGGCTGTACAGGCTGATATATAACTGCCGCGGTGATAGTGTTACTATTGGCAGTAATGGCAAGTATAAGCCCATTTTTGTGCGTGCTACAGGCAGCGATAGCTTTTATATAGTCGCATCCATGAAAGGTTAAGGGCTATGAGTGGATGGATAAAATTGCACCGTAAATTGCTGAAAAGCCGTGCGTGGTGTGGTGCGGATGCTGAAGGCAAGGTAATACTGATTACATTGCTGTTAACTGCCTGCCATAGTGTCACGCACTGGCAGATAACAACAGATAAAAATGCTGTACTGAATCCGGGTGAATTGTTTATCAGTTACCGCCGCTTTGCTAAAAGCTGTGGCGTATCTTTAAAAAAGCTTACAAGTGAATTTAACCGTCTTGCCGTAGTCGGTTTTTTAGAATGCAGAAGTAAGCGTGAAGGTACGATTGTGCGTATCAAAAACTGGGAATGCTATCAGCTTGCGGATACACCTTTGGATACACTTTTGGGAACAGATTTGGAGACACTTGCGAATGCCGATACTGCAAGGGCTTCCAGTGAAAATATTGCCGCTGCGGAAACACCAAAGGGAACAGCTTTGGGTACATCTTTGGCGACACATAACAAGAATTATATATTATTAAAAAATAAATTAAACAACACTGACACGAACAAGAAGCTGCGCAGTGTTGCATCGGAACCTGAATTTGTGTCAGCTTTGCAGGAATACAATGCTGCTTTTGCAAGTGCAAAACACAGGCTTGATGGCGATGAAATACAAATGCTGCAAGCTTTTGCTGTTAGTGCTAAAGCCGTATGGGTATTGCAGGCTGTAAGAGAGCTAAAAGCAGCTAACAGGGGTAAAGTGATTCGTAATCCGAAGAATTATCTTTTTGGCATACTTGGTAACTGGCTTACAGATGGTTTGCCAAATGACAATAAAGCTGCACAGCAGTCGCTGGATGATTTTTACAGACAGGAGGGCATAACGTGAATGTTATAACAAAGCAAAATGTATTAAAAGCGTTTTACCAGTTTGATAAGAAAAAGATGCCGATCATGGAAATAAACGGTAAACTTTCTGCCAGCATGGATATTGCCATGCGTAAAAGGCTGTGTGATGAATGGCTGGTTGCGTTCCGTACTGTTGATGCCGTTGTATTCGATAAAGCAGCTGAGCTTGCCCTTGCTTCCTGTAAAAAATATCCTGATGAACTTGAAATGTGGGATTTCATCGGTCAGGCTGCAGAACTGGGTTATAATGAACCGGCAGAGGAAGAAGCTTTACTTCCAACACCGCCCGCTCCGAAAAAAGTACCGGAATATGTTCAAAAACCTCAACGGATTGCAAAAATAATAGAGTTGGCAAAAGCAGGCAGGTTTGCGGAAGCGGCGCAGTATTTCAAAGCTTCTGTCGAAGAAGATGAAATAATCTGCTACGCTAAAGAACATTGGCCAGAAGCAGAAGCTGAATGGATCAAGAAAAATAAAGACGAACTTAAAGAACTGGTTGAGCAGGAACATATCTGCGGCAAATGTATGTGCTTGAAAAGGTGCAGGACTAACGGCTACAGGCGTGTTGGCTCAATAGATAAATATACAGGCTTTTTGATTGTAAAGATGGAAATTTGCTCGATGAAAAGGATGGAAAAAAATGCAGGCATACAAAATTAATGGATTGCTGGTAAAAGTGGAACGGTGCGCAGCTGATATGTACATAGTCAGAAATATTCCGGGAGTTTTTGATGATCAGGTTGCTATTGGTGCGATCGTCCATAAAGAGTTAGCGCAAAAGTTTTTAGACAGCTACGCCGTGAAAAGCAGTGATAAAACATTGGACATCTTGGATGTTGACTTTGAAGAAAAACTTCCTGAAGGAATACGGTATTGCCGTGGTTGCGTATACTGGAACGGAAAAGGATGTGAAGCAGGTGATAAAGGCGTGTGATGAAGAAAAAAGGATGGCTGTACAGAAACTGGAAGAATATGCTTTGAACCGTGAAGCGCTTAAAGGTCTGCGCAGTAAGCTGAAAAGATTGGCAGACATCGGTAAACCTGCTGCTGCTTCTGTTGCATCCTATGATGCGGCAGCTACCAGCACTACACCTTATCATCCTAGCATGATGAATATTGCTGAAGAATGTCAAAGGATACTTTTGAAAATAGCAGACAGGCAGGCTGAAATATTAATTATTGAAGATGCGCTGCAAATAATCAATAAAGGAATAAACTGTGAGCATTACAGCGATATTTTGATAATGCGCCATGTAGACGGCTATAGTATGGAGCGCATCACGGAGAAGCTGGGATACAGTTCAAGGCAGGCTATTTATAACCAGTACAATAAAGCTTTATCTAAATTTGCTAAGGCTTTGGAATGGACAAAATGAGGACAGATTTTTGCTTTTACCTGTGGTAATATGGTAGTGATAAGAAATGTAAAAACGTATTCGGCACTTGCAATGTTATATTGCAGGTGCTTTTTTATGCGTGAAATGAGGTGACAGCTTGCCAAACAGAATAAAGCGTGAATGCCGTAAGCTTGGCTGTCTTAGCCTGACGGATAATGCAAACGGTTATTGTGATAAGCACCAGCAGGAAAAATTCATGCGCTATGACCGTTATCGTAAAAGTGCTGCTCAGCGTGGCTATAATGCGCGTTGGCAAAGATACAGAAAAATATTTTTGCAGAAACATCCGATTTGTGCAAATTGCCGCAATGCGCCTGCGAGTGTAGTGGATCATATCAAGCCGCATAAAGGCGATTATGATTTATTTTGGGATGAAGCTAATCATCAGGCCTTGTGTAAACGCTGCCATGATATTAAAACTGCTACTGAGGACGGCGGCTTTGGTAATGATATTTTGAAAAAATAAAAAAATATTTTTTCTTAAAATTTTTACTCAGGGTAATCCCTTACGAGGGGTAGGGGGGTGCAATTTCCTGCAGCTTTTCACATCATACCGCATCGTACTCGAACTTTTGAAAAGTTCCCCTATCATATATTTTTTTGCAAATATTGATTGAAGGAGGTGATATTTATGCCGACACCGGCTCAAAGTGCTAAGGTTATGCTTTTTAACCGTGGCAATAAAACTGGTAAACATTATACAAAAACAGAAATTGAGAAACGGCAAAACGCAGAAGAAAAAATCAAGCGTGCTGAAGTAGTATTGAAGACACCTGCGTTTTTAAAAGAAAAGTCGTGTGCTGCGGCTTTGAAAATTTGGAAGGAAATTATCAAGGAAGGGAAAGAGATAGAGCTGTTTGACAATGTTGATGCACGCATATTGGCGAACTTCTGCCGCTATCAGGCTTTGTTTGAAGATGAAGCTGTGAAGATGTTCCCTGATAAAAAGAAATTAGATATGTATGGTAAGCAGGCTTTAAGCTATGCTGAAAAGCTTGGACTTACGCCAACTGCCCGCGCCCGCCTTGTTGTCAAACGTGCTAATGCTTTAAATGACGATGATGTACAGGATTCAATGATGGCATGACCTGTTATGATGATTTATTTGTGACTGAGCGCTATGCGCGCGAGGTCGTTGACGGACTGCGCCTTGTGTGTAAGCGGGAACGGCAGGCCTGTCAGCGGCATCTTGATGATCTGGAAAGGCAGGGTACAGATAGCTTTCCTTATGTTTTTGATGAAAGCAGGGCAAACAGGATTTTTGACTGGTTTGAAAAATACTGCGTGCATGTGCGTGGCGTATATTCCGGGCAGCATATCCAGCTGCTGCCTTTTCAGTATTTCGACTTGGGCTGTGTTTTTGGCTGGGTACATAGAGAAACCGGCGCACGGAGGTTTACTAAAGCTTTTAATTTCCGCGCCCGTGGCAATGTCAAAAGCACTGAAATGTCAGGCGTTGCTTTATACGGCATGTGTGCTGACGCGATCTATCCGCCGGGCAAGCCTGAGCTGCGGCGCTTTGAAATGGCACCGGAGGTTGAATGCGCGGCCGTGGACAGGGAACAGGCAAGACGTGTTTGGGGTGATGCCTGTTCTATGGGTGAAGCTTCTGCAGAAATCAGTCAGAAGCTTATTATCAAGCGTACGCGGGTAGAGCATAAAACGCGTAAAGGCTGGATGCGGGCTTTGAGCAAACAGACGAAAAACAAGGATTCCGGTGCGCCGTGTATGGTTATAATTGACGAATATCATGCGCATCCGTCCTCCGAGATCGTTGACGTGCTGAAATCCGGCTTCGGCAAACGGCTGCAGTCTTTGCTGTTTATCATTTCTACGGCTGGTAAAGATGCAGAAAACAATCCCTGTAAGGCAGAATATGACCTGTGTTGCAAAATCTTAGATGGCGACACTGATGAGCCTATTGATGATTATTTCTGCATGATACGCGAACTGGAGGATGGCGACGATCCTTATGATGTCAACGCTTTAGTCAAAGCGAATCCTGTGCTGCAGCATGAAACTGAATACAGCAAGCATTTGCTGAAGGAAATCGTAAGCGAGGGACGTGAAGCATTTGTAAGTAACGACCCGAAAAAGCTGCGCGAATATCTGACTAAACGCTGTAATTTGTGGCAGGACAGCAGTGAATTGAAATATATGGATGGCCTGATGCCTAAGTGGAAAACACTGAAGGTGACCCGTGATGAACTATATAAAATTATCAGCGGCAAGCGCTGCATAGTTGGTTATGACCTTTCAAAGCGCATTGATCTGACAGCTGCGACTTTTATTATTCCGCTTGATGAAAAGCGTGTAGCAGTAGTTTCGCATGGCTTTATACCTGAAGAAGCGGTAAAACGACATGAACAGACTGACCGCATAGCCTACAGGGAATATGCCCAGCGTGGCTACTGCACCATAACAGAGGGCGCAGCTGTTGATTATGATGTGATGAAGGTATGGGTAAAGTGCTTTGCTAATGAGCTGGATTTAGATGTTGTGGAACATTGTTTTGATGGCTGGAACGCTTCTTACTTCATGCAGAAGCTGGAAGAAGAAGGGGAAACAGTTATTGAAGTGCGGCAGGGTATTCCGACTTTGAGCGAACCTACCAAAGAATTCAGGCTGAAAGTAGTGGAGAGCAATATTATCCATGAAGGCAATGAGCTGTTTGACTGGTGTTTGCGTAATGCGTATGCCTACACTGACAGCAATGAAAATATCAAATTGAGTAAGAAAAATAAAGATGATACGCAGCGTATTGACTTAGTTGCTGCCGGCATAAATGCTATGGCACGTTTGCCTGCATTTTATGAAGAATACGGCGGCACTGGCGGCAGTTACGGCGTTCGTTTTTTGTGAGGTGATGTAATGGATAAGGAAGATAAGGCTATTGTCATACTGGTGCTTTTGGGTATGTTGCTTGTCGTGACCGGTATTGCACTGATCAGTATACCGGCTGCTTTAATTGTTGCCGGCGTGCTGTTGGTTGCTGTGGCAGCCAATATTGCCAGGCGAAAAGTAGAACAAACAAAAAAATGAACGGCTGTTTCCTTGTGGGAATGGCTGTTTTTATTTTACCTGAAGGGAGGTGAAATAAAAGATGAGTGATACGATACGCAGCCCGGCAGGCCTGCTGGTGGGGGCTTTCAAAAATCTCTTTGCGCCGGGTGCCGCAAAGAGTGCAACTGTAAGCGGCCAGTTTCGCCTTACACCGGGAATGATGCTGAACGGAGTGCAGCTTAATAATGTGACTGCCATGCAGTATAGCGCAGTATGGGCTTGCATCCATGTGCTGGCTGAAACATTTGCCAGTTGTAAATGCTATTTGTATCAGAAGATGCCTGACGGCAGCAGGCGCAGGGCTGTTGAAAATCCGCTGTATGATGTGCTGACATATGTTGCTGCACCGAATATGCCGGCTTATTATCTGCGTGAAACTATGCAGTATCATGTGCTGAGCGGGGGTAATGCCTATGCTGAAAAAGTATTGGACAGCAAGGGAGAAGTTACGCAGCTGAACATGCTGCTACCTATGAATGTGCTGCCGGTACAGGACTATAACACCGGTGAGATTTATTACAATGTCAATGACCGTGGCAAGCTGTATAAGCTACCTGCGGAAAAAATATTGCATATTCCGGGGCTTGGCTATAACGGTGTTATTGGTTATAGTCCGCTGGCAATGGCGCGGCGTGCTATCAGCTTAGGCATGAGCAGTGAAGAACTTGGCAATAAATTTTTTGAAAATGGCGCATTGGCAACTGGTGTTTTGGAAACTGACAAGCCTTTGAAAGAAGATGCCTGGCAGCGTTTGAAAGAACAGTTTAAGGCTCGTTATGAAGGCAGTAGTAATGCCGGATCTACGATGATCTTGGAAGGCGGTATGAAATTCAATCGTATTTCTGTAAATCCTGAAGAAGCGCAATTTTTGGAAACACGCAAATATCAAACTGAAGAAATAGCACGCTTCTACCGTGTTCCGCTGCATCTTATTCAGAATTTGGAAAAGTCAACGTATTCCAATATAGAGCAGCAGACGATTGACTTTTATCAGAACACAATGCTGCCGTGGTTTGTGCGCTGGGAACAGTTTATGAACATGCGTTGTTTAACGCGCCAGCAGCGGCAGGAAGGTTATTACTGTGAATTTGATATGCTTTCCATGCTGCGGGGTGATAATCAAAGCCGTGCTAACATGCTGCACCTTATGCGGCAGGATGGCATTATCAATGCCGATGAATGGCGTGAGCGCGAGAACATGAATCCGCTTCCTGACGGGCAAGGTAAAACAGTATTTATTAATGGCAATATGCTTCCTGTTGAGGAAGCTGCCAAAAAGAAGGGGGCGAATAAAAAATGAGCATGGAATTGAAAGCCTGCCGTGAAGCGTTGAAAAGTGGTAATAAACCTGCTGCGGATGATCTTCTGTGCGTCAAAGCGTTTTCGATGGAGCAGGTTAAGGCTATCGAAGAAAAAGACGGCCGGATTATCTGCGATTTTATATTATCTAATGGAGCTGTGGACAGAGATTTTGACACCGTAAATCCTGACGGCTGGGAGCTGGAAAACTTCCGTAAAAATCCTGTTGTATTGTGGATGCACGATATGTGGGAGCTGCCTGTGGCTAAGTCTTTGTTGGAAAAAGTAGAGGACGGAGAGCTTATTGGCCGGGCTGAGTTTACAAGTAGGGATGAAAATGATTATGGTTATATGGTTGGGCAAATGTATAAGTTGGGCTTTTTGCATGCGGTCAGCTGCCGTTTTCGTGGTATCGAATGGGAATGTGCAGATGACGTGAACCGGCCTTTTGGGATTGACTTTGTGAAACAGGAGTTGCTTGAATACAGCTGCGTTACTATTCCGGCTAATCCTGATGCTTTGCTGAAAGCAAAAGCTGCCGGTGTTGATGTAAGCCCTGCTGTACAGATGGCTGAAAATGTTTTAAGCAAGAACAGTTTTGACGCGCTGGCTAAAAGCATTGCTGAACGTGTTTATGCTGCTGTCAGTAAGAAAATGACTGTGGTTGATCTGCATGATGACCGGCTGGCACAGGAAAAAATGAAAGCAATGCAGATGCGGTTAAATTTGAACAAAAATAAAGGGGGACTAAACTAATGAACATGCAAGAGTTATTACAAAAACGTGCTAAAGCTATCAAGGCACAGGAAGAAATCATGTCTAAAGCAGCGGGTGGTTTGACTGCTGAAATGGAAAAGAATTTTGAAATTTTGCAGCAGGAAATTTCTGAATGTGACAGGCAGATAAAAATGCTGGAACAGGTTGATGAAAATACAAAGAAAAATTATGGCGGCAGCGTTTTTGGAAATGGTGGCCCGGCTGTACATATTGACCCGGTCAAGGATGGGGCTAAAGATAACGGCGGCTTTAAAAGTTTGGGTGAAGTGCTGCACGCTATTAAATATGGCGATAAAAAAGGCCGCTTGGAAAATCTTAAAGCACAAAATACTGCTGATGGCGCAAGCGGTGGTTATTTGATCCCTGAACAATTTTCGGATGAGCTTTTAATGGTTGGGGAAAAACGCAGCCTGATCCGTCCGTTTGCTTTGGTAATCCCGGCAGGAGAATATCCAGACGCACCGATCAATATGCCTGCATTGGATTATACTGCTGGCAATGAAGGCGGTGTGACTGTTAAATGGATCGAAGAAGGTGAGGAGAAGCCTGAAAGCAATGCAAGCTTTAGAAATGTTGAGCTGAAGCCTAAAGAAGTTGCCGGCTTTATTACTGTTACAGATACATTACTGCGGAATGCGCCTGCTTCGTCTACTATTTTTGGGCAGCTTTTGAGCAATGCTATCGTACGTGCAGAAGACAGAGCTTTTATCAATGGTAATGGAATTGGCAAACCGCTGGGGTTTGCTACTAATGGCAATGGTGGCAAGCTGGTCGTACAAAGGGAAACTGCGGGTAAAGTTACAACTAATGATGTGGCCAATATGATGGCAGCGTTTCCGCCTGAAGATATTCCTGATTCTATTTTTCTTGCCAGCAGCACCATTTTGGCAGATTTGATTAAATTGCAGGACGCTTCCGGCAGATTTGTTTTTGTGCAGGGTGATCTGACTAAGGGTATTCCTACAACATTAATGGGGATGCCTCTTTTCCTGACTGGCATGAACGCTTCTCGTGGTAATACAGGTGACTTGCAGCTGGTCAATCTGAAAAAATATTTGATTAAAGATGGCAGCGGTATTTATATCAGCATGTCTGAACATGTCAAATTTACCAGTAATCAAACGGTTATCAAAGCCTTCCGCAATGTGGACGGCAAGCCGTGGGTAAATGCTCCGTATATGCTTGACAGCGGTGTACAGGTCAGCCCTTATGTATTGCTTGGTGGTACTACTGCGGCAACTACGCCGATCAGTGACTTGACAGCTGCAGCTACCGGCAGCAATGTGAAATTGACTTTTACAGCTGCTAAAAATGCTAATTCCGTTAATATCATGCGCAGTGATGATGGCGTAACTTATCAGCGCATTAATGTGAATGCTGTTTCGGTCGATGCGGCTGAGTACACGGACTCTAATTTGGCAAACGGAACTTACGGCTATAAAGTAGTTGTAACCGGTGGCGAGAATGCCGGTGTGTCTAATGCTGCAACTGCTACTGTAACCGGCACGGCTTCTGCAAACAAAACTGCTTCTGCACCTAAAGAATAATCATGCGGTTAAAAGTGATTGTTCCGCCTGCAAGTGAGCCGGTAAGCCTTCAGGAGATGTGTGCCTATTTACGGCTTGACTGTGACGAAGAACAATCTTTGATAGGGCAGCTTATAAAAGCTGCCCGTCAATATTGTGAGGATTTTCAGCACAGGGCGTATTTAAGGCAAACATTGGAACTGATTGACAAGCCGATAAATAACATTTTAGAACTTCCGCGCAGTGAAAACCTGCAAGAAGTTTTAAGTGTTAGTTCGAATAATGGCAGGTATACCGTTGTTCAGGATTTATTGGCGCGACTTTGTTTTACTGCTGAAAAAAATAATGTGACTGTCAGGTATGTAACTGGCGTAGAAGATGCTGCCGGTGTGGATGAACAGGTAAAGCTTGCAATCAGGATGCTTGTTGCGCACTGGTTTGAAAATCGTACTGCTGTAAGTTTTGGCAATACGATACCACGTGAAGTTCCTTTGACGGTGAAAGCATTATTGGAACCGGGGAGGATCATAACATTATGAATCCGGGAATGTTGAAACACAGGATCGCTTTTTTACAGAAATCCGAAACAGTGCGTGACGAATTGGGCGGTAAGATGCCAGCAATGTATTCTGAAGCTTTTAATCTGTGGGCAGCTAAAAGTGAACGTCCTGCTTCAAGGCGTGAGCTGATGGGAGAACATGTAAATTATGTGCCTGTGTTTTTTACAGTTCGCAGGTGCAGCGGCGCGAAAATGCCTGATGTAACCATGCGCATTCGGTGTAAAAATCTGATATATGAACTGTTGAATATTTCTGATCTGGATAACGGTTATCTGGAAATTGAAACAAAGCTGGTAAAACCATTATGAGCAGAAGCATGCGCATGTCTGTTGAAGTCGAGGGACTGGACGAAGCTCTGCGGCGCTTGAAAGCGTATGATACAAAGTCAACCGAAAAAATTTCAGAAGCTATCCGGCTTGGCGGACAAAATATTGGTAAAGAAGCACGCAGCCGTGTACCGCGCAGAAGCGGCAAACTGCGTAAAAGTATACGCACAAGGTTCGACAGTACGGCTATAACATCTACTGTCCGCACTAATGTGCCATACGCGCATCTTGTAGAATTTGGTGCAGCAGCTGCTACAGTACGGCCGCGCAGCAGAGCAAGAAAAGGCGGAAAACCTAAACTGGCTTTGCGGATTGATGGCAGAGGTTTCAGACGTTTTGTGCATAAAAGCAGTAAGCCGGGAAAAGGTGTAGTCCATATTCCGGCACGGCCTGCACGTCCCTATATGACACCTGCTTATCAGAGCGGCAAGCCGAGGATCGAAAATGATATAAAAAAAGTGTTAAGGGAGATGCCTAAATGATTAGAAATGTGCCTTTAACAGCTGTGCAGGCCGCTGTATATAAAGCGTTGAGCAGTAATATACGCGGCTATAATGTCTATGACGACAGCACGCCTTTTGAAGATGGAGAACTTGTAGACAGCAGGTATTTGGTTATTGGCGAAACTACAGGTAAGCCGTCAAGTGCTAAGCGTGATTGCCCTGTTTGGGAGGTTACGGTGAATATCAATGCTTTCAGTAATTATCATGGAAAAAAAGAACTGGATGAAATGCTTGACGATATTGTACAGGTTTTGACCGGTTCTGCTGAGCTGGAGCAGATTGAGATTGCCGGTTACTATTTTCATGGTTTGGAGATTGATATGGTGGAAGCCTTCAAGGAAGAATATGAAGATGGGACTGTCTGGCAGCATGGCGTTGTACGTGTCATAGTAAAAGTTGAACAAAAAGAAATGTAGGAGGTAGAAAAGAATGAATGAAATTATCAAAGCAGCTAATTTCCCTATGCAGCCAAACAAAAGTCAAACGCTGGCTGGTAAAAGCCTGCTGTTGTTTTTGAACTATGGTGAAGGCGCTACTGTTGAAAATCCTAAATGGGGTTTAGTCGGCGGACAGCGTAATTCGCCGCTTTCCATGAGCGGGGACGAAATCGACGGCAGTGACAAAGCAAGCGGCGGCTGGGGTGAAAGCCTGCAAGGGACTAAAAGCTGGAGTATTGAGCAGGAAGGCGTTTATAAAGTAAATAATGAAATGCTGGATGCTTTGAAATATGCCTTCGTGAATGATATTGCAGTGCATATCATGCGCCTTGATAAATATGGTAATGCTGTAAAAGGTTTTGCGAATATCACGGAATTCAGTGACGACAATCCGCATGATGATGTTGCTACTGTTACCATGACGCTTAGCGGCATCGGAAAACCTGAATTTGTTACTAATGAGCCTGACCCGCGCAACACAGCAAATGCGATCTCTGACCTTGCTGCTACATCTGAAAGTGCAGGGACAGTGAACCTGACCTTTGCTGCACCTGCTGGTGCTGCTGCTGTTGTTTTACAGCAAAGCGAAGATGGAACTGAATTTACAGATACAGATGTAGCGATTGAAAACACTGCGACCAGCGCAGAAGTAAGCGGGGTAAAAGCCGGCAAGGCGTACTTTCGTTTAAAGGTAAATGGCGGCGACAAGAACGGTTATAGCAACATTGCTACTGTGACAGTATCTTGAACGCTGCGGAATAATAAGAAATATCAAAATAATAATTAAAGCAGGGCTTTGAAGGCCCTGCTTTTTCTATACCAAAGGAGCGATGAAAATGAGCTTGGACAGAAGTGTGACGATCAATTTAGGCGGTAAAGAAAGAAAAATCAAGTTTAATGCTTTGGGTGTAAGCCAGCTTGAAAGGATGCTGGATGACCACAATGTTTACAAAATGGTAAACGGCGGCGTTGTAGCTTTAGGAGATTTGGCAAAATGCCTGTATGTCGGCTTGGCTGCGTATGACAAAAAAGTTACTATCCAACAGGTTTATAACTGGATGGATGAGTGGCTACTGGATAACAGCAGTGAAAGTTTGCAGACGCTTGTTATTATCGCTTTGAGCAAAGCGGGTGTTTTTGGGTTTGCCAGGAAGGTGCTGGAAACTGAAAATAATACGCTGGAAATTGAAGCGCCGCCTGATGATGAAGAAGTGGGGAAGTAACAAAAAGCTTTACAGAATTGCTGGATGAACTTTTGCCGTGGTGTTATGGTGAATTGAATTTAAAGCCGTGGGAAGTAGAACGGTTGTGCCTTGCAGATATTTTTTTGATGTTGGACGGATGGCAGCGCAGATATGACCATTTAGAAGATATTGTTATCAGCTGGATCACATACCCAAATGTTTGCATAGCTTCAGGTAAAAAGAAGCGTCCGGAACTGAAAAGCTTTTTTGCACACAGGAAAAAGCGTAATTCCTCTAAGGAACAATCTGAAATAGCGCAGGATCTTTTTGAAGAATTTGACTATGAATAGGAGGTGAAATGATGGCAGAAGTAGCACGTTTACAAGTAGTTATTGGCGCACGGATAAATGAATTTAATAAAGAAATGGGTGCGCTGCAGAAAAACGTTAAACGCACCTTTGCTAGTGATAACTTAGGCATAAATAAAGGCGCGTTAGGTGTTATTGCCGGTGTAGGTGTAGCTTTGGGGGCTTTGGGCCTTGCTTCAGTAAAAGCTGCCGGACAGATGGAGCAGACACGGATTGCTTTTACTACACTTTTGAAAGATGGCGAGAAGGCAAAAAGCTTTTTAAGTGAACTTGAAAAGTTTGCGGCCAGTACACCATTTGAATTACCGGGCGTTTTGGATGCTTCTAAAAGGCTTCTTGCTTTCGGATTCAGTGCGGAACAGGTAATTCCTATATTGACTGCTGTAGGTGACAGCGCAGCGGCCTTGGGTATAGGTGAAGAAGGCATTCAGCGTTTGACTTTGGCAATAGGGCAGATGCAGGCCAAAGGCAAGGTCAGTGCAGAAGAAATGCTGCAGCTTGCTGAAGCTGGCGTTCCGGCATGGGAAATGCTGGCAAATAAGATTGGCACTGATATACCTACAGCTATGGATAAAGCGAGCAAAGGGCAAATATCAGCGGCAGAAGGTATTCAAGCTGTTATCAGCGGCATGAACAGTAAGTTTGGTGGGATGATGGAACAGCAGGCACAAACTGTTAATGGTATTATGAGCAACATTCAGGATAGTGTTAGCCAAACTATGGTTGTTATTGGTGATGGACTGATTGAGGCATTTGATATCAAGGGCGCCTTGAAAGGCGCGCAGGACGCTATTGGTGAGTTTGCGGATAAAGTTAAAACTATGGGGCTTTCTAATGCTATCCGTGATTTGCCTGTATGGTTTACTGGTTCTATGGCTGTTATTGCCGGTGCGATAATGGGTGTGGCTATACCGGCTATAGTTGCGCTTGTTGGCACTTTATATACACTGGGTGTAGGTGCTGGCATAATTTCTGCGCCATTTATTGCTGCGGGTGCAGTTATAGGCGGGGTAGCTTATGCCATATTTGAAAATTGGGATTGGCTTGTAATTCAATGGGAATATTTTTGTGACACTATGGTTATTGCCGTTGATGGAGCAACGGCAGAAATACAGAACGCTTTTGCCGGGGCTGTAATGTTTGCAGCGAATGCTTTGGATAAATTATTTTCTATTGTCAATGTCAGCAGTGATTTGGCAGTGCAGGCAAAAGAATGGGCGGCCAATACACAAAAAGCGGCACAGGCTACTATCGAAGCTGCAAAAGCTAATCAGCAGCTGGCGGACAGTAATAAAGTTAAGCAAGAGTTTCGCGTTTCGTCAATCAATGCACCTACTGAACAAAGTTCGGGTATTAAGATTGCTTCACCTGATGCGTTAGGCTTGACGAGCGGTTCAACAACAGCGGCAGGCGGCAGTAAAAAAGGTGGCAAAATTTCCGGTATAGATAAAATCAGCCGGGAAATAGACAGGATCAATGAGCAGCTTAATACTGCCAAAGAGAAAACTTTGGATATGCAGCGTGATTTTAATAACTTCACAATGGATATTAAAATTGGCGGGTTAAGTGAATTCGATCAGGTATATGCCAATATTGTAAAAGAACGGGATCAGCGTATAGCTGCCGTTGATGAATGGAAAAATAAATTTGCTAATGCCGCAACTGAAGCGCAGCAGTTATATGAACGTGCCATGAAAACCGGTGATGATACAGTTATCGCTAATGCGTTAGCAATGCTTGAACAAAGAAAGGCTGCGCAGGTTACTGCAGAGCAGGAAGCTGCTGCATCCCAAATTCAGATCAATAAAGACATGAATGAACAGCTGATGTCACAGGCTACGTTGCTGCAGGCTTTTAAGGCTGATTTGGATGAAATGCAAAAGCAGGGCGAACTGGAACGGTATATTGCTTATTTGGATGAAGAAAAGGCTGCCTTTTTACAAAATCAGGCTGAAAAGCAGGAATTGATGCAGCAGTATTATGACTGGCGGCTTGAAGCTGAACAGTCATATGCAAGTTTTGCGTTGGAAGCAGCTAACACTTTAAAGGATGGCCTGGCACAAGGTTTTGCTAATGCTATTGTTGATGGACAGAACTTTGGAAAAACTTTGCAGAATTTGGGCAAAGAAATTGTGAAAATGTTTATTCAATGGCAGGTACAAAGAATGGCTGCCGCTGCTCTTAGCAAAATGATGATGGGACAGGAAACTGCTGCCGTAACAGCACAGGGTGCAGCAATGGCAGCAGCTCTTGCGCCTGCGGCATGGGCAAAACTTGTTGTAGAGCCGGGGGCGGCTGGTATTGCGACTGGTCTTTTGACTGCCGGATTAAGTGCTGCTGCAGGTGCTGGCGCAGCAAGTAATGCTATAACAAGTTTTGGTAGTGGAAAAGAATCTTTGGGAAATTTTAATTTTGGTGAATCTGGATTAGGAGAAAGAAAATTTGCTGCCGGTGGCGTTGTTACTGCGCCTACTCATGCTTTGATTGGCGAAAAATCTTATCCTGAAGCGGTACTGCCTCTGCGCAGCAGTGTATTGCAAAAGATCACCAGCTTTTTATTTGATGGCGTGGACTTTGGAGCTTCTTCAGGTGATGGTGCTAATGTTGAAATAATTAATTATGGTGATATTAATACCGGTGCTGATTACGATACCTTTATGGAGGATATTCAATATTCTTTGGCTATGGGTGTGCGGGGGTGATAAAGTGACGATCATAAGACGTGAATATTTTCCTGTACGTAAGCAGGTAAAGCCTACAGAACAGCTTATTATCAATGGAACTGCCCTGCCATATGCCTACAGCTTTGACGGTGCTGCTGATATTACTGTGCGCGCTAAAAGCGAAAAGCGCGGCTACAGTCACGGCAGTACTATTTCAGGTGATGGCTTTATTGATGGTAAGAAAATTACTTTAGGCTTTGTTATTGAAGGCAGTACACCAGCTGAACACGATGCCAAGCTTAACGATCTGTATCAGCTCATGTATCAGCGTGACTATCAGCTGCAATCAGGCAGCGGGCGTGGGTACTATAATATTGCCTGCATGGCCAGCACTAAAGAAAAATGGGTGGACAGCTTCAAAGGGACTAAAGGTGAAGTTGATATAACGCTGCTTTTATCTGACCCGTTCCGCTATGACAGCGCTGAATCTGAACTGGTTACAGAATTTGCAACAGCTGCTAAAGATGCCCAAATTGTTATCAGCAATGGCGGTAGCGTTGAAACGCCGCTGACCATTGAATTAATACCGCTTACAACGATGAACGATGTAACTATCACGCATATTGAAAGCGGGTATAGTATGCGCGTAGCGGATACGCTTTTGACTAAACCGGCAACGCTTATTGTTGATACTAAAGCCGGTACGGTACGCCGTGGGACCTATAATGCTATTAACACTTTCAGCGGCCAGTTTCTGACCGCAAGACCGGGTGAAAATACTTATTTGTTTAACGGCGCTGCCGGTACAGTAAAAATCCGCTGGCGTAACAGGTGGCTGGCATGAATATGCGTTTTGGCAATAAACTTTTTGGACGTTATATTTGGGCAGCGTCTGTAAAAAAGCAAAGCGGGCCAGGGCCGGGGCCTGACCCTTCGGAAGTAAAATATATACCTGATTACGTTCAGGTTATTTTTTATAACAAAGATGGTACGAAAACGGCGATTTTTTCAAGGGATACTGAAAATAATCCGTTTAATAAAATCGAGTTTGAAAATATTAAAACAGGCTGCGGCAGCGCAACGCTCAATTTCAAACAGTTCCCAAGTTTTGCAGAAATAAGCTATGGACAGCGGATTGATATTTATTTGTTTGCAGATAAGCGGCCGTGGTACAGCGGGCATGTTTTAACGCGTCCTGACAGCGGCGGTACTGGAACAGATTATAAAATAACCTGTTATGGCTATTTTGATAAGCTGGAAAAGGTGCTTATTTTTGGCACTTATGAGAATCAGGAGATTGCTGATATTGTGCGTAATATTTGTCGGCAGGTTGAAGCTAAGACTGGTATTGTTTATAACGACAACAAAATATATGACGTTGGCTATGATATTAAGAAAATCGTTTTTGACGGTGTGAGTGCTAAGGAAGCACTGGAACAGCTTTCAGAGTTTGCAACAGATTTTATTTATGGCGTTGATGAATACCGGGAATTTTTCTTCAGGCCACGTGTTGATGAGATCAATGAAGAAGCACGCTTTTGGGTAGGGCAGCATATGGACGGATTTGAACCGACACAAAGCATTGATAAGATCGTAAATTATGCGCGTATCAAAGGTGCGGCCATTGACGGCGAGGGTGAGAGCTGGTTGGCTACTGTAGAGGATAAAGAAAGCCAAGATTTATACGGCGTATCTGAAGAAGTATGGACGCTGCCAACAGCTTATGCGGCTGTTGATGCTAAGCGCTGGGGACAGTCTGAACTGGCAAAATACAAGAATCCTGTTCTTTCTGCAAAGGCTAAAGGCGTTAAGCTGAAATATCCTAAACCGGATGGTGTGTTTTGGGTACGGCGTTTATCTACAGATGGGCAGGCACTTATAACTGACAAGGAAGGTAAAGAGCGTAAGTATCCAATAACCAAGTTAAAATATACGATCAGCGGTGAAAAGGGTATTGATTTTTCTATGGAGTTGGGCGAGCCTCCGTATCCGCCTACGGCAAAGTATTTGCTGGATATTGAGCGGAATGCCCGCAATAATGAACTTTTACAGCAGGCTGCTAATACGCAGCTTGTCAAATAATATGAAAAGGATGTGATGATATGGCAGCTCCAAGTAATATACGGATAAATCCGTTTATAGGTGACGGTGGGACGACTAATTATGTGAATTTTATAGAAAAACATATTGTTCCAGCAGTTAGTCCGTTTGTTATACGGCTTAACGAAGTTCCGGAAAAGCAAGATCCCAGTAATATAAAGGTCGAGTATATTGACGGAAGTGCAACAGGAGAGCCAACGGGAGTTACTTTGACAGAAGTTGCTGCAACACCGGGTGCGGGTGAATATCGGTTAGACTATTCGACTAATGCAGTTGGTGACAAAGAATGGAACACCGGCTTAATTGAGTTTTCCAGCTCAGATGCTACCAATGTCGTTCAGATAAGTTATACCGGTACGGGGACACTTGCTGGCGTAAAGAATAATCGTTTTCCGTCGTGGTGGCTTGATCGTGGTGATTCCAGTGACGGAGATTTTGTACCTACTGGCAATACAACAATAAGTGGAGTAAAGCAATATAGAAGTGTTGTTATTCGTTCTGGCGTTACTGTAACGATTAGTGGTTATGCCATAATAAAATGCCAAGGGGCATTTATAAATCATGGTACGATAACTGCCAGTGGACAAGGCGCATATGGTGGATCAGGTGGATATTATGCTGGAAATTCTAGTAGCGGATATTATACTAATGCAGGCGGTGCTGGTGCGAGTGCTATAAGCGGCGTTGGAGGTGCAGGTGGATCAAATCACGGTGCAGCTGGTGCTGGAGGCGGTTGTGCAGCATTTAACGTGCCGTTGGACGGCCCTTCTACTATTGAATTGGCTATGACTTTACGTGGTTTTGGGTTTGGTGCAGGCGGTGGTGGTGGTGGATGTGGGTCATCATTTGGCAGTAGATATAGTGGTGCAGATGGTGGTAGGGGCGGTGGCGCCATAGCAATAGTATCCACTAGCATTTATAATTCCGGTATCGTTTTAGCAAATGGCGCTAACGGATCTTCTACAGGAAATAATCAAGGAAGCGGCGGTGGTGGTGGCGGTGGAGGAATGGTAGCTATGGTCGCTGATACAATAATGAATTATGGATCAGTTACTGCAGCAGGTGGAGCCGGAGGGAGTGGGAGAACTTCGGGCGCTGCAGGTGGAACTGGTATTGTATTTATTAAGGAACTAGGGGTAATGTAATTATGATCTGCGTATTAAATGATGATAACAAAATTATTAATATTGTAAATGTTGATATTACAACTGCTGATAATGAGCACCAGTATTATCCGTGGAATCGACTGTGGGAGCAATACACAGATGTTGAGCCGTTTGATTATGCTAAAAACAGATACATAAACGCAGCGGGAGCTGAATTTGCTAATCGTCGTGATGAAGTGCGTTGGATTGAAATTGCTGGTGTTACTTATGGCTTTGATTGTGCGCCTGAAGATATAACTAACTTTATGGCTGCATATACGCCGCTTATGGTCAAGCAAGATGAAGAAACAGGCTATAAGGTTTGGCTAGACAAAGATAAAAAAGGCCTTGTTATGTTCAACTATGCTGGCATGAAAAAAGCGTATGATACTGTTCGCAGCAGTCAACTGGCCGCTTATGCTTGGTATGAAGATATAAAAGCAAAGCTGCTTGCTGTTACTGAAGTAGAAGGGAAAGAAAAGCTGGAAGAAGTTTTTCCAATAGGAGGCTGAATAATGGATTTGCAAACTGTGCTTAATGCTATGACACATGCTGGTAATAAAATTTTTGAATTATTTAGCTTTAAAATTTTAATGGCAGCAGTTTTAACATTGTTTTTGCACAAACATTTTATTTTGTTTATGGGATTTATTCTTTTGGTTTTTGTTGATTGTATAACCAAATGGGTTGCTATAAGTTATGAATTTTTAAAAGAAAAAGGTGTTGAAAATCCTTCTATTCTTGCATGTATAAAAGGTACCAAAACTGCACGAAAAGTAGGGCGAATAAATAGCAGCACAATGAAAGAACGTGGATTAGGAAAGATTGCAATTTATGTTATATGTGCTTTTGTTGCTGGCGTTGGAGATTTAATGATGCACATATTGAATACGCCTACATGGATGGTAAGCCTTGTTATTGGTTATATGGTAGTTACTGAAGTATTATCGGTAATTGAAAATTTAAGTGATGCAGGTGTTGATGTTTTGGATAAGCTTATCGGAAAACTGAAAGGACGGTTATAAAAATGTTAAAAGGCATTGATGTATCTGAAAACAATGGTTATGTAGATTGGAATGCAGTAAAAGCTGCTGGTATGGATTTTGCCATTATTCGGCTTGGTTTTGGAAACAGGCATTTGGATACTAATTTTTATGAAAATGTAAATGGTGCGTTGGCAGCCGGCCTAAAAATTGGCGTATATTATTATAGCTACGCTTTGGATGAAGCAGCGGTAAGATCAGAAGCTAGATATATGCTATATGTTTTAAAAGATGCGGGGCTGACAAAAGATAAGATTGAAATGGATTTATGGTTTGATATGGAAGATGCAGACGGTTATAAATCCGGAAATGGTATGCCTACGAATCAAACTATCACAAATATGTGCAGTGCTTTTATTGTTGCCTGCAATGAAGCTGGATATAGCTGTGGTATTTATGCCAATTTAGATTGGTTGGAAAATAAAATTTATACAGATCAGCTGGCGGATTATGTGCCTTATTGGGTGGCGCAATGGGGACGTAGCTGTGATTGGCCGAATGCCACAATGTGGCAGTTTACTGATAGCTATGACATAAACGGTAAGCTTTTTGATGGCAATTATTTGTTATAAAAATTGATAAAGGGCATCTTTAAGATGCCCTTTTACTTTTATGGAGGTATATTTGTGGAAAATAAATATAAAATTATTACAGTAGTATTATGTGTGGCTGCTTTTTTCCTCGGCTGGTATGCACGTGCATGGTTGCACATCTGCCCGGTTGCAGAGCCGGAGATAAAAACAGAAGTAAAATATAAAACTGATACCAAAACAGAAATAGTTTATGTGCCTAAGTATATCTACCAGGACGGCAGCACAGAAAAAACAGATGTTGATGTAAATGTTGGTAAGCAGGAGCTGGCAGTGAAAGTAAATGGCAAAGATTTTGAAATAAAAAAGGCTGATGATGAAAAGTATGTTTTTGATAAATATAAGCTGCAGTTAAATCAAACAAGCCGAGCTGATCTGAATATTACAGTGCCGGTAATTGATAAGACTAAGCACTGGGAAATTGGTATAGGCACTTCTAAAGATGGTGCTGTTGGCATGATAGGTTTTCCGGTCAAAGGCAATATAGGTGGTTGGATTGCAGGACGGCAAGATAATGTGATGGCAGGGGTTGTCGTGAAAATATAAAAATGGCTTGCTAATAAAACATTAGCAAGCCATTTTTTAAAGTTCTTGATTAGAATTATTTGTTCCTTGTTGTATTTGAGTGTCTTCAACATTACCATATATGTTAGTTGTGTAGTTAATAATCTGTGGGTCATTTCGAGCTTTTGTTTTTTCAGCGTCAGAAAAAGATACTTCATTACCGGTTATACCTTTATCATCTAGGATGAGAACCCAGTCTAGAATCTTATTTTTTACTTGTTCAGTAATATCTTTTAAAGTGCTTTTATCTAGTACCAAGTATGTTTCCATTGGTCCGGTCATAGATTCTGCCCAAATTGCGTCTATTATTTCTGGTGGCAATGACATAGTTAATGTACCAGTTGTATTATTAAGAAGATCTACTATTTTAGGAATTGAATCTTTGTATTCGCGTGTTGATAAATTGTTTTCTTGCTCTGTACTGTAAAATAGTACAGGACACCACCCACGATAAGGGTTAAAGTATTTTATTTTTCCTGTTATATTTTTTCTATAAATAGGATAAGTATCTGTGTCATTGTAACCATTAAGCTCTTTAATTGTCCATTCTTCAAATTCACTTAAATTTAATTTATGGCTTATAACGCGAGCTTTTCTTAATACAGAAATCACATCACAATTTGCTTGAAGTAACTCTGCTTGTAAAGATTCTATGATATTCATTCTTATTTCTCCTCATAATAATTTTCCTAACATAGTATACATAACATTGGCAATTATTCCAGAACTAACATTAGCAGCTAAAGTTTTCAATTTTGTCATTAGTGGAGTTATTTTTTCTGGTTCTTGTTTTTCTCTAACAAGAATGATTGCTTTGTCAATTAATATTTTTGTTTCTCCTGCGTTAGAACCAAATTCTTGAAAAAATTTAGCAGAAGTAGTCGCTTTATTTATTTCTAATAAAACAGCAAGGATTTTATCATAGTCAAAATTTGTGTGTTGGGAAATTGATTGATTAGAGTTAACGCTACCTTGTTGTATAACAGAGTTATTTATAGATCCGCTTACATTAATATTATAGTTATTATTCATGATACTCTCCTATGATAGTTGTAAATATACATAATTATATCATAAACTTAATAAAGTCACTAAAAAAGTTGAACTTTGTTACAGATAAAAAGTTAGGTGGAATGATGATTTCACATAATGATATACTGCAGTAAGTTAGTGGAAATAAAAAATAATAGAGTAGCTATTTGTTTACAGAAAAGTTGTTAAAAGAGCTGGTATATTCTTCCCCAAATATTCCCCATACCAAATTGACATTTATTCCCCGCAAAATAAAAAACACCGCAACTGCTTGCGGTGTCTACATTTTAATGGTGGCCCCGGCAGGATTCGAACCTGCGACCTTTTGATTCGTAGTCAAACGCTCTATCCAACTGAGCTACGGAGTCATTGAGATTGCCTAAATCTTTAGGCAACGATGATATTATATCTGATTGCAGTGCTGTTGTCAACAACTTTTGTTAAATTTACTGACACCATTTTTGCAGGATGCTATGAAACTGCTCTAAATCGATCGGTTTACTGAGATGTTCATTCATTCCTGCCTGCAAGGTGGCGGCAATATCTTCAGGAAAAGCGTTGGCCGTCATCGCGACGATAGGCACAGTTTGGGCATCTTTAACAGGCAGGGCGCGGATCGCTTTAGCCGCTTCCAGGCCATTCATAACGGGCATTTGGATATCCATCAATATCAGGGCATAGGTCCCGGGAGGTGCGGCTTTAAATTTATCCAGCCCTTCCAGACCGTTTTTGGCGGTGGTGATATTCAGTCCGGCATATTTTAATAGTTCTACAGCTATTTCCAGATTAAGTTCATTGTCTTCAACAAGGAGGACTTGTTTGCCACGGCAGCTTATTTCCTGCAGACTGTCGATGCCGGCGGCAGGCGCTGAAGCCTTGCTGCTGGGTATTTGCTGGTGCGGGCGCAGGTAAACCGTAGCCTTAAAGGCTGAGCCTTTGCCTAAGGTGCTTTGGACATCGATTGTGCCGTTCATCATACGGGCGATGTTGAGGGCGATGGTCATTCCCAGCCCTGTACCTTCTATTTCGCTGGTTCGCGAATCGGACGCACGGGCGAACGGTTCAAAAATTTTGGCGGCGAATTCAGAGTCCATACCGATGCCGTTATCTGTAATAATAAATTCGTAGCCAATAGTATCGTGGAGCCGGGAGTGTGTTTCGCGTACCTCTAAAGAAATACTGCCATATGGAGGCGTATATTTGATGGCATTGGCTAAGATATTGAGCAGCAGCTGTTTCAAGCGCAGCTTATCGCCCAGAACATTATCGCGCAGTTCCGGTGCCTTAGTCAGAGTGAAATGATGTTTTTTCACTAAAAGCTGCGGATTGATCAAATCAAGCAATTCCTGCAGCATTGCACTGATAGAAAAATCTTCCTCCAGAAGATTGAGCTTGCCACTTTCGATTTTAGCCATATCAAGCACTTCGTTGATCAGGTTCAAAAGATGATTGCTGGCAGTAGTTATTTTGGCAAGACAATCCTGGATACGGTCTTTGTCGTCCAGATATTTACCGGCAATGGCAGTCATCCCCATAATGGCGTTCATTGGGGTACGGATATCATGGCTCATACGCGAAAGAAATTCATTTTTAGCCATATTGGCAGCTTTAGCGGCGTCAAAGGCCTCCTGTAAAGCCTGCTGTTCCCGCAGTTCTTTCAATTTATCCTCGTGGATATCGCGCAGGGTAAGAATAATCTGATGATAACCGTCACTTTGAGCCAGCAAGGTCGAATTAAAGGCGGTCCAGCGATATTCGGAACCAAAAAGGCGGCTGCGGCATTCCAGGGCAAAATCGATATGACGGTCCTTTTTTTGCCTGCGCAGACCGGACAGAGAGAAATGTTCTAAAATCTTGGCGCTGTCATCAGGATGAAAATGGCTGCGTACCAGCGGTTCGATATCATACAGGCCGTTGGTACTGTAGCTTGTAAAAACAGCGCACTCTGTTTCCGGCAGGCGCAGAGGGATACCGGAACCGTCTTCAAGATTAACAAGATAGATGAAATAGTAATTAGAGTTGATGCTTGAAAGCAGGTCATAATACTGCTGTTTGGTGCGGCGTTCGTGATTCAGCTCGCTTTGGCGGGCTTCTTCATCTTTTGTTATATCCAGATAAATACTGTTGATGATCGTATTGCCCTCAGGAGTTTTTGTTTTACGGCCGCTGTCCATGACCCATTTCAGGCTGCCGTCTTTACAGGGCACGCGGTATTTTGTCGAGTAAGTAGGATTTCCGTCCTTAAAACATTCGTTGCAGTCAGCCAAAGCCCTGGGCAGATCCGGTGGATAGACCATTCCCATAGCGTTGTTGCCGGTAAATTTTTTAAATTCTTCCATAGTATAACCAAACATACCAGGCAGCTCTTCGCTGATATAGGCATAAGAATAGGTATCGTCGTCATTGCTGGATTTGACGCCGCCGTTGACAGAATGCAGTACGACTTCCATTTGCTGCTGCTTTTGCTGCAGTTGTTCTTTGGCTTTGTTAAGCTCTGCTTCCATATATTTATAAGTCTGCGAGCCTACCTGAAAAGGAAAGTTTTCTGTACCCTGCAATTCCTGATAGGGATGGGAAAGATTGATGTAGACATAGCTGAAATCACTGCCCAGATCGCGTATGACGATCGTTGCCCGCTGATGTGTCTGAACGAGCAGCTGCTGATCCTCGTCGGAGGTAAGATAATGACGCCCTTGGGCAAGATAGAGGCCTTGTGCCAGCGGGAGGATAGTCCATTCTTCATTCAATAATTCACAGGCGGGAATCTGCCCTTCCAGTGAAAGAATAAAATCTTTTGCTGTCTGTGGTGTATCATAATAATTGTGCTCAGCGGCACCGATGCCGATTAGCTGCGGGTCGAGATGAGCGAGGATAAAGGGAATGTCCTGCTGACAAAGCAGCTTAAAGATATATTGGTGTGCAAAATTTTTTATTGCTGTAAGTTTTTCCTGAGGTATATTCAACATAATGCCCTCCGCTTATTTACGGTCCAGTCTTTAGGATAAAATAGATATTTAGTTTTATTATAGCATTATTTTCAAGCTTTAATATTAAAAATATTAAAGAAAAGCAAAAATGGGAGCGGGAAAGTTGCTGGTATCGGACAGGCATGTCGGTGCCAGAAGGCAATAAAAAAACGCATTCCGGAAAGGAATGCGTCAATGGCAATGGTGGCCCCGGCAGGATTCGAACCTGCGACCTTTTGATTCGTAGTCAAACGC